>SKEK01000862.1_pt1 | contig 14926 bp, 16 predicted proteins | sample 4826761 | NCBI WGS metagenome assembly SKEK01 (sample SAMN11008811, study PRJNA524170) | human gut metagenome | biome: Human fecal sample; material: Feces; isolation source: fecal sample from pouch patient p32 | host: Homo sapiens | place: Israel: Tel-Aviv | collected 2015-10-13 | reverse complement strand
CAACCCACACCCCCCACACGCAAACAAACAGTGGGGGACAGTGTTGAACACATAGTCTTGTGGTGGTCACAGCACCGGGGAAACGCCCAGCAACATTCCGAACCTGGAAGCTAAGCCCGGCAGCGCCGATGGTACTGCAACCGATAGGTTGTGGGAGAGTAGGACACCGCCACAACACACTTTAAGTCGAAGGACCTCATCCAAACGGATGGGGTCCTTCGCGTATCAAGCGCAGCCCTTCCTCGCGGGTCGCGCACGCTCGTCAGAGGAATCGCAGCGCTGCGGCACCATAGGACTTGTGTCCCAAACGATAGTGATTGTCCTTGTGTCTAGCTTTTCCGCGATCTATAGTAGTTGATGTTTCAATAAGACTTTGAAAGGAAACGTCATGACTTCCGTTGCTATCGTTCTTGGTTCCGTACGCCCCGGCCGCGCTGGTGAGCAGGTCGTCCGCTGGATCGAGGAGCAGGCCCGTCAGGTCGACGGCGTTGCGACCGTCTTCTTCGATCTGCGCGACTATAACCTGCCGCTCTTTGCGGAGGAGATGCCCCCGTCGATGCAGGCTCCTGAGCTGCCTGAGGCTGTTCGTCTGCGCACGAACATCGAGGCGCAGGATGCTGTCCTTTTCGTGACCCCGGAGTACAACCACTCCGTCTCTGCGGTTCTGAAGAATGCAATCGACTACCTGCCCCCGGCGACGCTGAAAGACAAGGCGGTCGGCCTCGTTGGATACTCCTGGTACGGTGCCGCGACGCCTCTTGAGCACCTGCGTGAAATTGTGTCGACGTTCGGTGCTGACGTTCGTGGGCGGCAGGTCGGTATCAACCTTGGTTCTGACTTCCAGGACGGCGTTTTCAAGCCCTCCGATGAGCTCAACGCTCAGATCCGCGAGCTCCTTGCCTCTCTGGCGTGAGAGGCCTTCCTGGGTGGTGCTCGCGATCTTTGGGTGCGACGGAGTGTTATTCGGCCGCAGTCTGGCATGAGTTGTTGAACGTTCGGGCGTGATGCGGCATCGCTCAAAGTGAAAGGGTGGGGTCCGGTTTAGCTGCCGGACCCCACCCTTTTGTATGGCATCTGCTGTGAGCCATTAGATCCAGGACGGCAACCACATGTGTGCCCGCCAGAAGTCGTAGTCGACGACGTCGGCGCGCCACAGTGGCATGAAGTAGAGTGCGCATCCGAGGATCGCGACGATGAGGAGCCCTGCCATGACGCGTCCGGTGATCACCGTGTGACGCGGCGGGAGAACGGCCTCAGGGACTCCATCCACCGTGACGAACCCGGCGAGCAGCGAGATCATCCAGGCGACCGCGAGGGCTACGAAGGGGACGAAGGCGACCGTGTAGAAGGTGAAGATCGTGCGGTGAGCGTAGAGAAGCCACGGGGCGTACAGCGCGAGATAGCCTGCCAGAATGACTCCCGAGCGCCAGTTCCGATACCACAGGGTCGCCACGATCACGACGAGCAGCGCTCCGATGCCGATCCACCAGAGTAGAGGGTTGCCCAGGGCAACGACGTTTGTCGCGCAGTTGCCGGAGGCGCAGCCGGTAATCGTCGCGTCGTTAGCCCAGTGGAAGGAGGTTGGGCGTACCTGGGTGAGCCACGTGTAGGGATTGGACTGGTAGGTGTGCGGGGTTGTCAGGCCTGTGTGGAATGTCCACATTTCCTTGTGGTACAGCCATAGGTCGGCGAGTGCGCCTGCGAAGCCCGGAACGCCCGAGCGGCCGTGTCCGTGGGCCTGGGGGTGCATAAACCAGCCGATCCAGGAGGCGACGTAGGTCAGGATCGCGCTGGGGACCATCAGGATGAATGCCCACCAGACGTCGGCGATGAGAGCGCCCCGGATGGGGGAGGGGTGCCCGAGTCGCCAGCGGTAGGTGACCTCGCGAATTGCGACGAAAAGGCCGAGGCACGCCAGGACGTAGATTCCGGACCACTTGACCGAGGAGGCGAGGCCGCACAGGATGCCGGCGGCGAGTAGCCAGGGGCGTCTGCCGGCATTGGGGCCGACCATGAAGCCCCGGCGGTCGCGTCCGTGCAGGAATTCGCCTAGGTCGTGCCATCCGCCGCGCGGAGCGCCGATGCCGTCCCATTCGGTGAGCTTGTGCGCCAGCGTTGGTCGGGACATCTGCTGGTCCTTGACGAAGCAGAAGAAGGCGGCAAGCGCGAACATTGCGAGGAAGCCGTCGAGGATGGAGGTGCGGCTCATGACGATGGCGATGCCGTCGGTTGCCAGGAAAAGCCCAGCGAGGAGGGTGAGGGCGGGGGAGCGGAACAGGTTCTGCGTGATCCGGCAGAGGAGGAACACGGTGATGATGCCGCAGATTGCGGTCGTGATGCGCCATCCCACGGGGTCTGTTTGTCCGAATATCTTCATGCCGATCGCAATGATCCACTTGCCGGTGGGCGGGTGGACGGGGTAGCCGCCCGCGGCGGAGAGCCCGGATACGTTGCCCGCGACGAAGGAGGCGTCGTAGTTGTTGGGCCACGTGCCCTCGTAGCCGAGCGTGAGCAGGGACCATGCGTCCTTCACGTAGTAGGTTTCGTCGAAAACGAGTGTGCGGACGTTGTCCAGGCCGGGCAGGCGGATGAGTGCTGCGACAATCGTCGCGATCACGGTCGCCGCCCAGCCGGCGGCGGGGCTGTGGAGGCGGGTATGCCAGGGGCTTGACTCGTTCGTTGATGAGGCCGTGGTTGGCTCCGCGAGGACGGTGGTCGCAGGGGAGTCCTCTGTTGGTGACGGATCCGCGGGCACGGGGGCTGTCTGCCTCGCCTGCGTGTTGTCGGCTGTCTGGACGTGGGTATCGGGTGCCTCGGCGTCCTCGGATGTGTCGTGGTGTGCGTTCGTTGTGTCCATTAGTGCCGAGTGTAGCTGTCTGTGTCAACGCGTGAACAATTGCCTGCATGTCTCTTGAGGGGTGTGGGCGGATGTGCACCGCGACAGTCTTGAGAATTATTCTCGAATGGCTCTATAATTTCGGGTACCCGAAAATATTCTAGGAGCGATGATGATCCTCTCAACAGCTCGCCGCGCGACTACGGTTGTCCTGGGCCTCGCACTCGTACCCCTCGCTGCGTGCGCCCCCGCCTCCTCGGCCCACGGCCTTAAGATTGTCGCCACGACCACGCAGATCTGCGACTACGTCACCCAGATTGCGGCGGCCTCCACCGACCTTTCCCTGGACAAAACCGACGCCTCGGGCAAGCAATCCCACGTCGGCCCTGCCCCCGACAGCGCGGCCCTCACGATGAGCCTAACCTGCCTGCTGGCCCCCAATGCCTCGGCGCACGAGCATGAGATGACCCCCGCTCAGACCGCCGCCCTGGCTGAGGCCGACGTTATGGCCGTGTCCGGCGTCGACCTCGAGCACTTCCTCGACGACGCGGTCGCCTCCTCCGGCTTCCACGGACGCATGGTCGTCACCTCCGGCGTCCTGACCGCCGCCGACGTCGACAAGCCGGGTGCCCCCGACCCGCAGGCTCCCTACACGATTGACCGTGGCAACGAGCGCGTTGAGGTCGCCCCCTGGCCTTTCCCTCCGGAAAACGCGGGCGAAGAACCCGAATTCCGCTTCGACCCCCACGTGTGGACCTCGCCGGTGCGTGCCAGCATCCAGGTTGGTAACCTCGGCGCAGGCCTCGCTGCCGCCGCGCCCGACGCCGCCTCGTCGATCAATGCGGCCACGGCCTCGTACCTGGAGGACCTGGGTGCCCTCGACGCGTGGGTGGCGGAGTCGATCGAAACCGTGCCCGAAGGCCAGCGCGTCCTGTTCACCTCCCACGACGCCTTCGGCTACTTCTCGGCTGACTACGGGATCCGCTTCATCGGCGCGGCCCTCACCGACTTCAACGACCAGCAGGACGCGACGGCCGACCACATCGCCTCCGCCGTGCAGGCCGTTAAGGATTCGGGCGCGGTCGCTCTGTTCGCCGAAAACTCGAACAACTCCAAGTCCATCGAGGCGATTGCGCGCGGTGCCGGCGTGACCCCCATCGTGGGCGACGACGCGCTTTACGGCGACTCGCTGGGCCCGGAGGGGTCTGCGGGAGCCACCTACGTGGGATCGATCATCCATAACGTGCGCACGCTGACCGATGCGTGGGGAGGGACCGTCCCGGTGCTTCCTGATCGTCTGGCAGGTCAGTGATGTCTCACCTCGTTTCTTTTCAGGACGCGGCGCTGGGGTACGGGAGTGCCCCGGCGCTGTCCGGCCTGACCCTCGACGTGAACAGGGGAGAGGCCCTGGCACTCGTCGGCCCCAACGGCGGCGGCAAGACCACGCTTATGCGCGGGATTGTCGGCGGCTGCTCGCTCCTGTCGGGCAGCGTGCGCGTCGCCGCCTCGCGAATCGGTCTGGTCCCGCAGAGCGCCGACCTGGACCTGACCTTCCCGGTCAGTGCGTCCGAGGTCGTCACCATGGGACTCATTGCCGAGGCCGGGTGGGGTCGGCGCATCACCGCTGACATGCGGCGTCGGGTGGGGGAAGCCCTCGAGCGGGTCAACCTCTCCGACCGTGCCTCCCACCGATTCGGCACGCTCAGCGGCGGACAGCGCCAGCGAGTCCTCGTGGCGCGCGCCCTCGTCGCCCGGCCCGAGCTGGTCATGATGGACGAACCCTTCAACGGCCTCGACGCGCCGAGCCGCGACATCATCACGGGTCTGATCGCCTCTCTGACCAGCGACGGGGTGGGCGTCGTCGTCTCCACGCACGACCTGTCGCTCGCGCGCGACGTGTGCTCACGGGCGTGCGTGCTCGCCTCGCGGCTGGTGGCCCTCGGCCCAGTCGACGAGGCCCTGGCCCCCTCCGTGCTCGCGCGCGCCTACGGGTCGGGGGCCGACGAGGCGATAGCGGCGCTGTCATGATCGCTCCCTATCTGCTGCGTCCCATCATCGTCCTGGGATTGCTGGCCCTGGCAGCGGGGCCGGCTTCGACCCTCGTGAACCTGCGCCGAGCCGAGTTTGGTGCCGAGACCATGGTGCACGGCGTTTTTCCGGGCATCGTCGTCGGCATGGCCGGCGGCGGGCGCGAGGGGATCATCCCGGGTGGCGCGCTCTGCGCGGCGCTCATCGCCGCTTCGCTGACGGTGGCCTCGCGGCGCCCGCGCTCCTCCGAAGCGACCACGGCCGTGCTGCTGACCGCCTTCTTCTCCCTGGGCATCGTCATATCCCTGCGCATCGGCGACATGTCGGGACAGCTCGAATCACTCATGTTCGGCCGCCTCCTCGACATCACGCCTTCCCGGATGTGGACGAGCGCCGCGGTGCTTGTCGTGGCCGTCGTGGTCTTGGCACTTACGTGGCGCGCCCAGATCGCCGTCGCCTTCGACCGCGAGGCCGCGCGTGTGTCCGGCATCCCCGTCACCCGGATCGACATCGCCTTCAACGCCGCGCTCGGTGCCATCGTCGTCGCGGCCTCGACGGCCGTGGGCGTCCTCCTCGTCGTGGGCTATCTCATTGTGCCCGGTGCTTTTGGGCGCTTGCTGGCCTCGGGGACGCGCTCGATGGTGGTGTTGTCGGGTGCCTGCGCCCTGCTCGGCGGCTGGGCGGGCTTCAGTGTCGCGCTGGTGCGTGCGTCCCGGCCCCTGTCCCCGCAGGCCTGCGTGGCCCTGGGCGTTCTCGCCTGTTTCGCGCTCGCATGCGCGCTCCGGCAGCTGCGTGAGGTTCGCGTGGGTCGGGACGAGGCCTCGGCGGGCTCTCAGGGAACCCTGACCGCGCGTGAAACGGTGCGTGAAACAGGGAAGGACCCGGTAAATGCGCGTGAAACGGTGCGTGAAACGCGGGCCTCGGATCTGCTGGCGCTGGGGGAGGCATCGTGATCCTGAGCCTCCTCATCGTCCCCGCCCTGCACGTCACGCTCATCGGGGCTCTCGGCGGCCTCGTCGGCGCGTTCGCATACCTCGACCGGCGCATCTTCTTCGCCGAATCCGTCACCCACGGCACCTTCCCTGGCGCGGTCCTCGGCGTCGTCGTCGCTGCCAGCCTCGGCCTCGGCCATTCGGGCATGTCCGCCGCGCTCTACGTCGGTGCCTTCCTCGGGACGATCCCGCTGGTCGCACTCATGCGTTACCTCGCGTCGATCCCCGGGATCTCCAGCCAGGGGGCCGCCGGCATCGTCCTGACGGCGGGATTCGCCGCCGGGTACTTCCTGGCGACCTGGTTCAAGCCCCTGCCCCTCGCCGTCAGTTCCTTCCTGACCGGATCCGTCATGACCGTCTCGCCCGCGGATGTCTGGTGGGCTGGAGCCGTCCTGCTCCTCGCCTCGGTTCTCGTCGCCGTCGGACACCGCCAGCTCCTGGCCCACTGCTTCGACCCCGTCGAACCCGGCGCGGCGCACGGGGCTGCCCGCAACGAACGCATCATTCTCGGGCTCATCCTCGCCGCCGTCACCGTCGCGATCCCCGCCGTTGGCACTATTTTGTCGATTGCGCTCATCGCCGCCCCCGCTGCGGCGCTCGCGCCCAGTGCTCGCAGCGCCCGCTCCTTCCTCATCGGGTGCCCCCTCCTCGGGGCGGCCCTCGGCCTAGCTGGTCTGGGAATCGCCGTGCCCGCTCGCCTCAGCGCCGGCGGCACCATCGCGCTCCTGTGTGCGGGCGCCGTCCTGGCCTCGCGCCTGCCCGGCTGGGTGCGTGCGAGGAGCGCGTAGCACGTGCTGAGCGGAGACAGTGCAGCCGTCGCGCGTTCTCCCTATTGGAAACCGGCAGGTATCCGACAGGGAGAACGCGTTCAGGGTTATCGGCCGATGCGCGCGCGGCTGACATCTCCTCGAGATCCAACTGATGCGGAGAATCAGTCGGTCGACGGATCGACGTCCCTAGCGATCCGCGACTGGCACAGAGCCACGCCCCAGGCGCATGGCATCGGTGCCGTGGGCAATCAGCCGCACTGCCAATTGCAGTGCGGGCAGCGGTAGTTCTGCGCGTTGAAAGTGACGTAGAAGACGCCCGAGCAGTGCGAGCACACTCGTCGGATGTTCTCATTGCCACGCGGACTTGCGGATGCGACGTACGTGAACATCGTGTGAACACCTCCTTTCGTGATACACACGATACAATCCGGGGCTCGCGGCGCGACGGGCAACGAGAGAAATGTACTAGTACTTGTACAGCAAGTGTTCGTCGCGGGTCCCTAGTCGGGGAGGCGCCTCGGGCCGCCTCGAAGCACGCACCCGACGGCGCTGTGCGCGCGAAGGTCGCCCCGGCCTCGTTCCCGAGCGTGGAGGTTGGGCGGCAGTCATCCGTTGTCCCTTCAAAAACCCCGACAAACGCGGCGTCTAGGCGCTCGGTGGGGTCGATGCCTCCCTTCCCTCACCGAGCAGATCACAAGTAAACCTGCGCAGAGATCGTGACTCGAAATGCCTGTTGACTAGGGATGTTGAAAAAAGCGTTCCTGAGCAATTAAACTGAGAAAAAATTACGTTGTAGCGCGGTCAACGAGACCCGGAAGCGCGGGGGAGGCACGATGACAAAAACCAGCGCGCAGATCGTCGTTATTGACGACCACCGCGTCGTCGGCCTCGGCGTGAAGGCCGCATTCGAAGATCATGGTGCCGACGCATCCATTAGCTGGGCACCAACCGTCCGCGAAGCGTGGTGGAAGCGCGGGCAGGTCGCCGTCCTCGACCTGCGCCTCGCCGACGGCTCTGCCCCCGACAAGAACATCGCGTACATCAACGGATACGGGATCCCCGTCGTCGTCTACACCTCCGGTGACGACCCCTACCTGGTGCGACGCGCGATCGCCGGCGGGGCCCTGTCCATCATCCGCAAGACCGCGCCCCCCGACGACCTCGTCGAGGCCGTCCTCGCCGCCGCCGAAGGCATCACCTTTCCGACCCCGGATTGGGCCGCCGCACTCGACGCCGACGAAGACTTCGTCGCCGAACACCTCTCAGACCTCGAGGCGCACATCCTCGCCCACTACGCCTCCGGTGCGAGTTCCGCCTCCGTGGCGCGTGCCCTCAGCGTCTCCAAAAACACCGTCAACACCTACATCGCCCGAATCCGCGACAAATACAGGGAATCGGGACGCCCCGCCGAATCCCGCGTCGACCTCTTCCGACGCGCGGCTGAAGACGGCCTCGTCAGCTACTACGACTAATGCACCCGCGCGACCTCGGCCCCTACGCGCTGCACATGCAGCGCCTCATCGTCCTCGCCGCCGTCTGCGCCGCCGTCTGCACCACGATCCTCAGCGGACCCCAGCTGATCCCCGCCTCGGCCTCACCGTCCGACCTGGCGCAATGGGTGTTCTACTCACCGAACCTAATTCTTCCGCTCTGCGCCGGAGCGTGCGCGCTCTCCGCGATCATCAAAGCGGTAACCGCACGCAGACACACGCACATGTGGACCGATACCGGCTGGTTCATCCTCACGCGCCTCTACCTCGCGTGCTACCTGGCGCTCATCGTCGCGTGCGCGATCCTGCCAGCCATGCACCTCGGCTCCCCGGTGCCTCCGTTTTATGTCCACGCCATCGCCTCCGACACGAACCCGATCCTGGCGCTCTACCCACTCGCCGCGATCAGCAGCATCGCAGTCCTGCGCGGACGCTCCACCGCCGCCTACCTCAGCGTCATTGCTCCACTGCAGATCATCGCCATGATGAGTGCCAACCCCGACAACAAACTACTCGAAACATCGGTCGGCCCCCTCTACTTCCTGCTCGTCGCCATGGCCAACGCGGGAATGCTCGAATGGACCCTCATGATCGTGCGCGGCCTCGACCAGACCCGCAGCAACGCACGCGACGCTGAGCGCGCGCTCGCGGGAGAACGCGCCCAGGGGCGCGCACGGTCGCGTAGCAACGGTCTCATCCACGACTATGTGCTCTCGGCCTTGATTCTCGCGTGTCAACGAGGCATCGACAATAGTGAGGTACGCGCGGCAGCCCACTCCGCGCTGTGCGCCCTAGTCCCCGACCCACCCTCCAACGGGTTCATGGACGCCGCGCAGATGCGAGGGGCCTTCGAAGCCCTCGTACGTTCCGGGAACACGCGCTGGAAGCTCGCATGTCACCTTCCCACTCAAGGCTGGCAGATCCCCGCCCAGGTGGGCACCGCGCTCGTCTCCGCGACCCACGAGGCACTGAACAATGTTCGCCTCCACGCAGGATCTGACACCTCGGACCCGACCCAGCCCGCGCGCTGCCGCGTCGTCGTCTCAGCCGGGGCGGACTCCATGCGCGTGACGATCACCGACACGGGACAGGGCTTCGACCTTGAGCGCCTCGCCGAGGGGCGTCACGGCGTCCGGGGTTCCATCGTCAATCGGATGGAGTCGGTCGGCGGCAACGCAACCCTGGTCTCGCAACCCGGCGGAGGGACGTGCGTGACCCTGGAATGGCACGACCCCCAGAGTCGACGCTTCAGGCCGCGGCAGGCGATTCGCTCCGCCTTCGCCTGGCGGCCACACGCAGGCACGAACGACAAAGACCCGTCGCGCACCGCGTGGGATTCGCAGGTCCGCGCGGCCGCAGAGTCGCGCGGCGCGCGGCTGCTTGTTCTGGTCGGCGTTGTGTTTCATAGCTATATGGTGGCGATCGAATTCAGCCACGGGGCCTACTCACATAGGGGCCCCGTCATCCTCTCCCTCGCTATCATGGCGGTCGCAGGAACCCTGTTGGTGGCACCGTGGCCCGACCGCGTGCCCCCGAAACTCGTGACGTGGGGGAGTACCGCTGTAATCGGTGTGTCCAACCTGCTGGTGCTCACCCCGATTCGGGGAGCGTCCGCATGGCCGGGCTGGTCCGGGTGGAGCGCGGGCGCATCGATGTTCCTCGCTGCGCTGCTCCTCCTGCGTCAGCGCACGGCCGAGGCCGTCGTTGGTTGCGTCGGCTTTGTGGTCGCAGTCGCCGCCTGGGTTGCACTCTCAGGTAGGCCGCCCGGCCTCGTCTTTACCTTCACGATTGGCCACATCATTATGTTCATCTTCTGGTTCGCTCTCGTGTCATGGTCGGGTACTGCGACCTCCGCGATTGAGCGATCCCTCAAAGCTGAGGAGCAGGCGCGCCTGGAGAGGGAACTGCAGGTGAGCATTAATTTGGCCATGGCGGTCAAGCTCGCCGATGTGTCTGTTCGCGCGCGGGGGACCCTCGAAGCGCTCCGAGACGAGGAAGTGACACCTGAGATCGTCATGGAGGCGCGTCTGCTCGAGGCAGAGCTGCGCGACGAGATCCGCGCTCCTTTCTTTACCGGGACCGCTGTCGTGGAGGCAGCGCGGCGCGCGCGAGGGCGCGGCGTCGAGGTCCTTCTGCTTGATGACCGCGGCAACGGGCACCGCGCGGAGGATAAGGAGAACGAGGCCCGGCTGCGTGACCTCATCGTGTCGCGCGCAACCGCCGCACTTGACGAGGCCGTGGCGGGGCGCGTCGTCGTCCGTACCTGTCCCGCTGGCAGACGGTGGGCCGCGACGATCCTCACCGACGCGGGGCTGGCCGTCGTGGAGGCTGAAAAGAGCACCGTTGAGGTGGGGAAAGAGACTCTTTGCATGTGAGGGTGCAGGGGTGGGGTTCGGCGTGTCGTGGCCGTGTAGGGGTCGAGGTCTTTCGATGATAGAGATTCCTACACCGTCCATCTGAAAGACCTCGACGTGTACAATGTGGCTCCTCGCCCTCCTCAAGCAGTTCGGGGCATGACTTTTGTTGCGAAAAGTTCTCCCCGGAAGGTGGATTAAGTTTAAGTCCGCCCGCCAGGGAGTTTGCGTGCAGTTGACAGTGTTGTGCTACCTGCTTCGCAAAATGGTTTCCAACTGTGCCGATGTGTCGAAAAAGCTTCGAAGAGATCCACGGGATGCATTACGGCACTGATCGAGTGCCCGAGAGGTTAGCCGCAACGCGCGCGACGCCGAATCATCCGAAAACTGCGCGAGTAGGTCTCGTGCTTACTCAGAAACTCCTCCGCTCGCTCCAGCCGCGCAATGACGCCGTTGGATCCGTTCACCCGTGCTTGCAGAGCACTCAGCTCCTTGCTGATCTCCGAGATCTGTTTGGTTGCCATGGAGGGGTCTGGGTTTTTCGGACCGTTCGTTTTGAGAGGGTTGTTCTGAGTAGTCCTGGCCGTGTGTGGCCGGGCAGAATGGATGATCGTGAGGAAGTTCTCGAAGCACACGCCTGAGCAGATTGTCGTGAAGCTGGAGAAGGCCGAGGCGCTGCGAGGTGAGGGCATGAGTGTGGCCCAGGCCTGCCGCGTGCTGGGTATCAGCGAGGCAACGTCGTGCCGGTGGCGCCAGCGTTATGGATCAATGAATCGTAGTGAGGCCAAGGAACTGCGTGAGTTGCGCGAGCAAAACGCGCGCCTCAAACAGTTGCTAGGCCAAGCCGAGCTAGAGAAGGCAGCGCTGCGAGAGTTGGCAGAGGGAAACTTCTAGGCCCAGCGCGCAGGCACGAGGCTGTGAACCACCTTGTCGGCCAGGGGTTTTCTCAGCGCCTTGCACGGGCGCGTTGCCGGGCTGTCCCGGTCAGCGTATTGCCGGGCCCGCGCGGCGGGCGGGGCGAAAACGCTGCGTGATCATGGGCCTGTGCGCCAGTGGATGAACGATTTTGCCGCCACGCATCGACGGTGGGGCTATAAACGCGCCTGGGCGCGGACCAAGAGTGAAGGCCTTGTCGTGGGCCGTGATACATTCCGGCGCTTGTGGCGCACCGAAGGGCTGCGTGTGCGCCCGCGCAAAGCCCACAAGCCCCGCACTGCGCCGCGCCTACAGCGCCTGGTCGAGGCTAGCGCTCCTGGGCAAGTGTGGGCCATTGATTTCCAGTTCGACTCGGACTGGAAGGGGCGTGTCTTCAAGGTCTGCAACGTTATCGATGAGTTCACGCGCCAGCACCTGGCTTTGCGCGTTGAGCGGCGCATGGGAGCCGCCGACGTGATCGAAATGCTTGACTTGGCTGGCCTAGCCCATGGGGCACCCCAGGCGCTAAGGGCCGATAATGGACCCGAATTCATCGCCGGAGCCTTGGGGCGCTGGGCCGGCGAGCACGACACGCTCCAAGCGTTCATCCTGCCGGGCCAGCCTTGGCTGGGCGGGTTCATGGAGTCCTTACACAACCGCATGCGTGATGAACTCCTGGAAGACGGCAGTGTCATAGGGTGTAAGCAATTTTCGTGTAGTGGTGATGCTGTTTGGAGGCTGATCATGGGGTGTCGTCGGATGCTAAGTGTTGAGGATCGCGCGGCGATCATGGCGGGGGTGGATGCGGGCTTGTCGCAGACTCGTATCGCCCACTTGATTGGGCGTAGCCCCTCGGTGGTGTGCCGTGAGATCGCCCGCCATACGGGTCCTGACGGGCAGTATCGGGCCGAGGAGGCTGGCAAGGCAGCCCGCGCGGCCAGGCGTCGCCCGAAGAAGCGCCTGTTGGATTGTGACGAGGTACTTCGCCGCCGCGTGCTTGCTGATTTGTCTCAGGGGCACACTCCCCGCCAGATCGGCGGGCGCTTGCGTGAGGAGGCGTGTGGCACACTGCCCTCCATGGACAATTCTCCCGACGCTCACAGCGCGATTAGCCACGAGGCGATTGACACGTGGATTGACGCCCACCCCAAGAAGACGCTGATCGAGCACGGCATTTGCTTGCCCTCGCGCAGGTGGATGCGCAAGAAACCCCCAGCAAGCGGGCGTAAACCCCCCATTGTTGGGATGCGGCTGATTGATGAGCGCCCTGACATTTCTGATCGGATAATCCCTGGCAACTGGGAAGGCGACCTGATCATCGGCCAAGACGGGGCCAGCGCGTGCGCGACCCTGGTTGAGCGCACCACCCGCTACTTGATCATCGTCGCCTTGCCTCTGGGTCGGAAAGCCGACCAGGTCCGGCGCGCTCACCCGCCGCATCCAGGGCCTGCCCGACGGGGCGATGCGCACACTGACCTGGGACCAAGGCCGGGAAATGGCCCGCCACCAACGCCTCACCCCAGGCACCGGCGTGGAGGTGTTCTTCGCTCACCCCCACAGCCCCTGGGAGAGAGGAACCAACGAAAACACCAACCGGCTCATCCGCCGCTACCTGCCCAAAAGAACCCCCATCACCAGCCACCAACCCTACCTCGACGCCATCGCCTACGAGCCGGGCAACTGCCCCAGAGCCACCCTCGGCTACCGCACCCCCACAGAAGCATTCAACGAACTCATTGCTACCACCCATTGACACCGCCCTCGCCAACGAAAGAGGTGAACTGCACCTACTCCCTTGGTGACTGTGCGACTCAGTGGTGTGGAACAACCCTATATGCGGTATACGGATGGTGAAGACCGCGTGCTGCAACTTGCTGAAAATCTACCTGGTAAAGAGGGGTTAGGGAGCGGCGGTGGATCGTATCAAATGCGAGGTCTTTGGCTCAGCGGTCGACACATCCGTGATGTCCGACGCTCTGCCCAAAGGCTGTGCGAATGGTGGCGTCCGCGCTGCGGATGATGAAGTCCACGACCTCGACGGGCGTGAAGACGATCCCTAGGTGCTCGCTCATCCGCGGGAAGGCCTGCGAGAAGAAGTGCTCATTGAGCGTGCGCATGATCTCCTGCTTGCCTGCCAGGGTGTGCACGGCCTCGATGCGCTGGACTATCGCCCGGTAGAAGGAATCCAGCTCGCGGTGCTCGTTCTCGAACACCGAGTGCGACGCAAGCGTCTCACAGTCGAGTTAATTGTACGGTTCACAGGGTGCTGCTGTGAGAACGAATGATCTGGGAATATTGGCTCAAACGGCGGAGTGGTGGAATCTGCTTCCGTACCGGGAGGTGCCATGAAGTCGTCGTCGCGCGCAGCAGTCATGCGACCAAGAATAGCGGGTAATCTACGACACACAAGCTAGGTAGCGTTGCGGGTGGGGTACAAGGGGATTACTGCGTGGTGATTGACCCCGATCATCGTGGGGAGGGCATGTGATCCCCTCTTGCGGCGGGCGTGGGAGAACGCGATCAACGTCGGTCTGGAGAGAACTGGCTCTCGTTCTGATGAATGCGTTATTGAAGAGTATTGTTGCGTCCAACATGACCGGTTCCGCTACCCGCTTCACGGCGGGAGTCCAGGGCCGGTCCTTGTTGTCGAAGGTTCGTGTGAACGGGGCTTGGACGCAGATGAGCATGCCCCTCCTTAACGTGTTGCATGTCGACCACGGTGGTCGACAGTGTGACCCAGAGGAGGGAACAGGATGTCTCAGAAATTCACCAACAAGGGAGATGGCAATCAGATCGCTCAGTTTGGTGGCGACCTAAACGGAACACTCAATCAGATCAACGGCTCGCGGACGTTGGCCTCCCTGACGCTGCCCGAACTCGGCGAAGAGTATCTGTTGGCCAGTTCGATTGTGTCGAGGGAACGGAAGTCAAGGTTGAAGACAGCAGCAATCGCGGCGTTGGTGTGCCTCCTGTGCTGTGGTATCACGGTCGTCATGTATCGACTGTTTGGACAGCCGTCCCTCAGGGAAATTGTCTTCAGTCCGACAGAAGGATCGAAACTCGAGTTGAGTATGAACCTCACGCTAGCGATCCCCGTGACCGCAGCTTTTCTGTCGGGGGCAGGCGTATACGGCAGGCTAAAGAACCCCAGTGAACTCGAGGTGGATCGGAAGGGGCATCGAAGGGCGGCTTTCATGGTGGCACGCCAGAGGGGCGTCACCGTGCGAGAGTGGCACAAGGTCGTCGAAGCCGCCAAGCAGCGCTAGACGTCGGTAAGCGCAGGAGGGTGTGCGCACCCACGCCTGCACATCCTCCCGCGCCCGCGCTCATAATCGCACAAATGTGCAGTTATGGTACGCATCACCGCACGAGTGTGCGCCGCTCCAGCTAGCAATAGTGCGGTTCGTGGCAATCCATCTCGGACAGTATTTGTCTGGACTAACGCCCTCACCCATACGTCTGACAAATCAGCCCAAAACCGCCGCAACCACACCCCAAAAACCCGCCACGGCCTCGTCTCACACGGACCTGGAAAGTGAAC
>SKEK01000857.1_pt1 | contig 14967 bp, 19 predicted proteins | sample 4826761 | NCBI WGS metagenome assembly SKEK01 (sample SAMN11008811, study PRJNA524170) | human gut metagenome | biome: Human fecal sample; material: Feces; isolation source: fecal sample from pouch patient p32 | host: Homo sapiens | place: Israel: Tel-Aviv | collected 2015-10-13 | reverse complement strand
AATGGAAAGATACATCTAATTATAGAATTTATATGTTTTACCCTACGGCAGTGCTGGCCATTCAATATCCTGTGCAGTTGACGTATCAACACGGTTCAGCAACACCCGATACTTCTTCCAGGCTTCCCGCAACGAGGTTTCTTCCTCCGTTGCATATACAGCTCACCTTTTTTCACCCACGATTAACCAACAGCCAGACCAGCAGACACGCCACCACCGGCACAGCAAAATCCATCAGGCTTGCCACATCCCACGCACGCGGATCAAAACCGCCCCACCACGGCATATTCATTCGCTTGCCATGCCCGAACATTTCAATCCAGCGATATTCTGCCTGGGTATGTTCACGCGCAATGAAGAACGTACAACCAGCTATCGCCCCGTAAGCCCAGTTTCCGGTAAAAAGACCAACCAGTACCTGCGCAGCCACAGCACAAAGTGCATGAAGGAAAGGTGTTATATCCATTACGCCTCCTTTATCCGATATCGCTTCGGGAAACGGATAACAACTTTAATTCTGACTCAAGTTCATCAACTCTTTCAGTCAGCTTCTGGATATGGTGAATCAGTGGAACAACCAGACGTTCGTACATTACACCTTCGGCAACAAGGCCATTGCTGGAAATGGTTTCCGGTGCATCATCTTCGTTGGCTGGTCGCCAGTGAACAAACTGAGGGGCAATTTCTCCTACTTCCTCGGCAATCAATCCATAGAATCCCCAGTCACGCCTGTCATTTTCGCATTGCGACCTGTACCACACAGGGCGCATCCTGAAAATGAGATCGGCGTGCTCTGAATCTATCGTCTCTACTGAATGTTTATAGCGGATAGACGATGTTGACCGCAGCACAGACGAAATTGCAGGGTCAGGATTAAGATAAAGATTTGCCGCCGCTGTAGTTGTGCCCAATCCCCATAAATAAAACGCTTCACGGCCAGTCAGCGGGTAAAAATCTCCGCCATAACGACCACTTTCCAGATCGTTCACTTCCACTTTGTTTTTCAGCTTATTATCCACTTCTGTTTTTGTGTATCTGGTACTGATATCCTGCTTTGCACTGTCCATATCAGTCTGAAGCGTTGATACTTTTACGTTAATTGAGGAAATATCTTCCTTTGCCTTACTGACATCTCCCTTTAGCGTTTTGATGTCATCAGGAATTACTGTCGATGTAGCCATTTTTCTTCCTCACATCCAGCTACGGAGTTGATGCTCAACAGCAACCGCGTGTTCATCGAATAATGACGATATTTGCGAATCATTAATGATGCGCACATTTACAAAATATCCGTCCTCCTTAACACATACCGGCTCGCCATCTTCAGTAAGTTCTCCGGTTTCTTTGTACACATTACCTATCACGTCAATAAGAATATCATCCTGCATCGACTCGTCATCATAATAGCCAATGCTCTCCATAAAGGCCGAAAAGTCGGCCCTGTCTGCAAATTTGAGTGTTAAATCTTTCATTTAATACTCTCCCCCATTTGCGCATCAGTTAATTCTTTATGCCAGAGACGAAGATTTCTCAAATGGCCGAATAGATGACGAGTTCCCGATGTGGCTTGACCTCCAATTCGAATAAAGGTCCGTGTTTTTACGCCCGTCCACTCCGTTTTCATAGTTTTAGTAGCCTCACCGTTAGAAACTACTCGTTTAGTACCATCAGAATAAATATTAAAACCACCAATGAATTTTCGAACATCAGCTCGACCAGCAAACACACTAGAAACGTAAGTACTTGTCGACGCTTTATAAGTTTGCATATAAAGCTGACCGTAATATTTCTCAGTTGTGTTAAAAGCGTATGTAATTGACTCAATAGGTGGCACACCAGAAAAATCAAAAATACGCGGTGCTACATTAGGAGGAATATCGCCCCAATTTCTATTAACCTCGACAAGACACGTAAGCGGTCTATTATAGATATTATTTTCAGTTGGGATCGTCACCATATCACTGGAGCGGGTTGCGGGTGCAGTTGTCGTAATAACAAAAGATGAAGCACATCCGCCGTTTTCAAATTGTGGTGTTGCAAGGTAAATATAATCTCCCGCTTCAGTTATACCACCTTTTTTCGGCGCATACTGAATCATTGCGCCAATTAAGGTTTCACCTTCAACAGCTTCTATAGTTGCCTCATAGAAAATCCACCCTGTAACCGGATCTTTAGTTGCAGTAGCTGCTATTCTATTGGCTGCCCCGCCAGTTTTTTCTATTATCAGAGTTCCGAAAGTTAAATAAGCATCTCCTAAAAATGTATAAACCGACCCATCGTATTTTTCAAAACGCAAACGACAACGAAGACCATCAGGAGCTTTAACCCTGCATGAAACAGTGCAATACTTATTATCGCCACTAACATCAATCCCCCGGGATGCACTGCATGTATGCAGACTAAGTGCAGATGATTGTCCTGTCATATTATCTTTTGTTCGCATTTTGGCATATGAAAAACCAAATTCATCAACACCATTATTAGTTTTATCGATATTGCTGGTACTCGTCCATTCAGCGGGAGTATTGGATTTAACAAAATAGTTAGTGCGCTGTCCTTCAATCAATAAACCTTCTTTTTCAAATCGTGGCTCATCAATTTTAGCAACACTAAATACGCCTGATTTATTGATATATGTGGCAGTTGATGCGCGTTTAAACTTAACAACCTTGTCGCCAGGCATCGTTATTTCATCATCACCAATAACAATTTTTTTATATGACGGCGAAAAGCCCGTAATCATATCCAGTGAATCGTTAAACGGTATCCACACATCAGGCAGTGGCTGTAAGACATATTTATACGGCTCTGCTGCCTGACTTGCATACTCTCTGGCTGCGTCTTCACTTGCTTTAGCTGCTGTCTGGCTTGCTGCCGATGCTTTCGCCGAGTTCGCCGCTGCAGTCTCGCTTGTCTTTGCATTGGTTTCACTGGTTTTTGCTGCTTTTTGACTGTTGGCTGATGCAGTGGCAGAAGCAGCCGCCGCGCTTGCAGAACCAGCTGCAGCACTCTCGCTTTGGGCTGCTGCATCCTGACTGTTTTTCGCCGCAGTTTCGCTGGCTTTGGCATTCGTTTCGCTGGTCTTCGCTGCCGTCTGGCTGGACTTTGCGTTAGTTTCACTCGTCTTCGCAGCTTTCTGGCTGTTAGCCGCAGCAGTTGCTGATCCAGCTGCTGAAGTCGCAGAACCGGCTGCCGCGCTCTCGCTTTGGGCTGCTGCAACCTGGCTGTTTTTTGCCGCAGTTTCACTGGCTTTGGCATTCGTTTCGCTGGTTTTCGCTGCCGTCTGGCTGGACTTTGCGTTGGTTTCGCTCGTCTTTGCGGCTGTCTCGCTATTTTTCGCGTTGGTTTCTGATTTTTTGGCTGCTGTCGCGGAGTTTGCCGATGCAGTCTTTGAGGTCGCTGCCGCCTGTGCACTATTAGCTGCATTCGTTTCTGAGGTTTTCGCCGCGTTCTTCGATGATGCCGCTGCAGTTTCGGATTTCTTTGCCGCCGCTGCGCTCTGAGAGGCGGCTTCGGCGTTGCGTGCCACTTCTTCCACCATTGCCTCAAAACGACGCAATGCCTCCGGCATGACATCATCTTCCGTCATGGCACCGAGAAAATCATTCAGCGTACCTGGTCTGGAGCCTTCATAGACGGTAATGGTCCCGGCATGTGAAGGCGGAAAACCTTCAACCAGCAGGGTGACGCTGTACTGGCCATACTCAACATCCATGCTGTAACGTCCGGCTTCATCCGGATTTTCAGAAGCCACCGTGTTCACCAGTACCGTGGTGCTGTTACGCTTTGCCTTCAGTTGAATAGTGCAGTTCTGTATTGGTTTTCCCGCACCATCTTTCAGCACACCTGAGATTTTTACTGCTGCCATATCCACTCCACAAAAAAGCCCGCCTGAACCGGCGGGCTGTCATAACACTGTGTTACCTGGCTAATCAGAATTTATAACCGACACCCACGATGAAACCGTCAGTGCGCCAGTCACCACTGCCGGAGCCTTCATAAGCAATATCAATGGCCACGGATTCGGTCGGGTTAAACTGCACGCCAGCCCCCCACGCCAGAGACGTGTTGCTGTGGCGACCGTCATCACTTCCGGTCAGCACATCGTGCGTTTTCCCCTTGCTGTCAGTTACGCGGAGATAATCCCCGGAAAAAGTCGAAACACGGCTGTAAGCCATACCTGCCATCGCATAAGCACTGAACCATTCATTCACGCGTACAGACGGCCCCGCCATCATGCTGAACCAGCGGTTACGCACTGAATCTTCATGCCAGCGGGTATCGCTGTAATGCGTTTTTTGCTCATCTTTGGCATTGGCATAACTGAATGACGTCACCAGCCCCAGCGTGTCCGTAAATTCATAACGGTATTTCACGTTAATGCCCTTCAGGTCATCACTGCCTGGCATATCAGTATGGGTCTGAAGATAATGGCCATTGCGGCGGCACCGGGCACCGCCGTTCTGCTGATACGGCTGAGGTTTTCAACGGCCTGCTCAAGACCTTTTATGGCCATACATCCCCCTTTCAGCGGCGACGATTAACGGCAGGCGGTACGCCCCGCCCAAGCCAGAGATGACAGCTTCCACCATCATCCGGCGAAACCCGATCTACCCAGAAATTTTCCTCACCGATGGTCAGCGTGTCTCCACGCCGCAGCTGCCGCACCTCATCAGTCCGGACAAACAGGGACGGGCTGGAGCCTTCAACGCGCACGCCCTGTCCGGCATAGCTGATATTTTCAGGGTCATCAAAAACACCACGTATCACAGCACCGGACTGCTCACCGGATGTCATGGTGGCTGACGTTCCCATGTACCCGCGTATCGTTTCATCGGCGCAGGCAATGGCAGCATCGAACAGGTTATCGAAATCAGCCACAGCGCCTCCCGTTATTGCATTCTGGCCAGGCCGCGCTCTGTCATTTCAGCTGCCACACCGGCAGAGACACGGAACGCCGTTCCCGGCAGCACAAATGCCACAGCCTCATCCCGCGTGGCGTGAAGTGCATCAGTATGCAGCGTCACCAGTGCCACAACCGTGACCAGATCAGCCGTATCAGTCACGGTATCCGGCTGCGCTGATACAACCTCATTTTCATGTCCGGTCAGCACATTTTCCGGGCTGAGAGGGGTCTCCTGACCGGCAGTGTCGCCCGTGTCATCAAGCTCTTCTTCCAGCTCTGCCACACGGAGCGCCAGTTTTTCTTTCGTCCCCGTCAGGCTGATATCACGGTTCAGTTGTTCACCCAGCGAGCGGAGACGGGCAATCAGTTCATCTTTCGTCATGGACTCCTCCACAGAGAAACAATGGCCCCGAAGGGCCATGATTACGCCAGTTGTACAGACACGAACTCATCAGGGTCAGCCAGCAGCATCAGCGGTGCTGACTGAATCATGGTGAACTCACGCGCCGGGTCGCCGGTGGTCACCCAGTTTTTCGGGTAACGGGCAGAGGCGTTAATGCCTTCGCGCTGTGCGTCCGCATCCTGAATGCAACCATAGGTGCGCAGACCGCGTGCCTGAGTGTTCCCCAGCACCATCGTGTTGTCCGGCAGGAAGTTCTTTTTGACGCCGTTTTCCACGTACTGTCCGGAATACACGACGATGGCCACATCGCCATACATTCCCTTATAAGACACCGCTTTGCCCAGGTCTTTTACCGCTGTCTCCAGCTCGGAATGAGAGCCGCGACGGGTATCCAGCTTCTCCCTGACGGCCTTGAAGGAACGGAACAGCGCCCAGCCTTTCGGATCAAACACGATGATATTCACCACACCGCTGGCGTTCAGCGCGTAGGCTTCGATATCGTCGGTCGGGTCATACGTGGACTTGTCACGCTTGCTCCACTCCGTGCCGCCGGACTGCGTGATGTTATTCGCCGCACTGCGGCCCATATCCACCTCAACCGGATCGAAGGCTTCACCGGTCATGGTGTATTTGCCCTTAAGCACGGCAGAAACTGCCTGCATCTCTTCGACCTGGGCAATCGCCAGATTTTCATCCAGCATATTCTGCCGAATAATACGGCGACGACGGTAAGCCGGGTCAGCCAGGTTCTGCGGATCTTCATCCGGCAGGCGACGCAGGGTCATCTGCGGATTCACCTCATGCTTGGGTTTGACATAACCCGGCGTAAATTCAGAGGTGGAGCCGCCACGGGATCGGATAACCTCACCGGAAACAATCGGCGAAACGTACAGCGCCATGTTTACCAGTCCCGGAATTTGTGAGAGATAGACTTTTTCCGTGGTGAAAGGATAGGTTTCACGGAAAAACAGGCGCAGAAACAGCGGATCGAACTTAAAGTGATGCTGGGTCGATGCCAGTAATTCTGCAGTTGTATATACAGACATAAATTATTTCCATAAAAAAAGCCGCACAGGCGGCCTTTGTTGATGAAGGGGAAGATTAAACGATGCTGAAAGGGCAGTGTTTCCCAGCGCCCTTCCTGGTATGCGGATTCTTTCGGGAGATAGTAATTGGCATCCGCCCATTCAACGGCGGTCTGTGGCTCCGGCCTGAACAGTGAGCGAAGCCCGGCGCGGACAAAATGCCGCAGCCTGTTAACCTGACTGTTCGATATATTCACTCAGCAACCCCGGTATCAGTTCATCCAGCGCGGCTGGCTGGAGATCTGTCTCGCTGGCCTGCCGCAGTTCTTCAACTTCCCGGCGCAGCTTTTCGTTCTCAATTTCAGCATCCCTTTCGGCATACCATTTTATAACGGCGGCAGAGTCATAAAGCACCTCATTACCCTTGCCACCGCCTCGCAGAACGGGCATTCCCTGTTCCTGCCAGTTCTGAATGGTACGGATACTCGCACCGAAAATGTCAGCCAGCTGCTTTTTGTTGACTTCCATTGTTCATTCCACGGCCAAAAACAGAGAAAGGAAACGACAGAGGCCCAAAAGTTCGTTTTCAGCACCTGTCGTTTCCTTTCTTTTCAGGGGGTATTTTAAATAAAAACATTAAGTTACGACGAAGAAGAACGGAAACGCCTTAAACCGGAAAATTTTCATAAATAGCGAAAACCCGCGAGGTCGCCGCCCCGTAACCTGTCGGATCACCGGAAAGGACCCGTAAAGTGATAATGATTATCATCTACATATCACAACGTGCGTGGAGGCCATCAAACCACGTCAAATAATCAATTATGACGCAGGTATCGTATTAATTGATCTGCATCAACTTAACGTAAAAACAACTTCAGACAATACAAATCAGCGACACTGAATACGGGGCAACCTCATGTCAACGAAGAACAGAACCCGCAGAACAACAACCCGCAACATCCGCTTTCCTAACCAAATGATTGAACAAATTAACATCGCTCTTGAGCAAAAAGGGTCCGGGAATTTCTCAGCCTGGGTCATTGAAGCCTGCCGCCGGAGACTGTGCTCAGAAAAAAGAGTTTCTTCTGAAGCAAACAAAGAAAAGAGTGACATTACTGAATTGCTCAGAAAACAGGTCAGACCAGATTGAAGCAATTTAGATAATCGTGCAGACTACGCCCCCTCATATCACATGGAAGGTTTATCTATGGATCAGGTAGTCATTTTTAAACAAATATTCGATAAAGTGCGAAATAATTTAAACTATCACTGGTTTTATTCTGAACTAAAACGTCACAATGTCTCACATTACATTTACTATTTAGCCACAGAGAATATTCATATTGTATTAAAAAATGATAATACAGTGTTATTAAAGGGCCTAAAAAACATTGTGTCTGTCAAATTTTCAAAGGATAGGCATCTTATAGAAACGACCTCTAATAAGCTGAAATCCAGAGAGATCACATTTCAGGAATACAGAAGAAACCTTGCTAAAGCAGGAGTTTTTCGGTGGGTTACAAATATCCACGAAAACAAAAGGTATTACTATACCTTTGATAATTCATTACTCTTTACTGAGAACATTCAGAACACTACACAGATCTTACCACTCTAAACCATAACGTCCGGCTTCTCTCACTCCTGAGCCGGACTGCATTGGTTTAATAAAAACCATCAACAATGGTGATTTAGATATTCGGAACCATTCAAATATAACAAAACCCCGTAAAAACGAGGTTTATGGATAAATTTTATTATTGAATACATCAGATTAAATTAATCTTGACATCATAGCTTTCAAGACCCGTCATTTTTTCCCGTGCGGTAAACTGAATACTGGTAACTTCTTTCCCGGTCTTTTTCTTAAGTTCAATAATTTTTTTGTTATATATTCAGAAATATCTGCTTCTGCTTTTGTTTTTAAGTTTTCAATATTCATCATTTCCTCTTTTAGTCTGTTATGACTTTCCAGTTACACAGTAAGTCGATTATATGGTGCAAACGTGTAAAAGATAAGATGAAACATCGCAATAATCAACATACGATAGTCTAAATTTTACACAAACAGACAAAGAGAATTTTCCTGAATTATCAATGCAATAGCATCAAATCAACTCAAGAGCCTTATTGCTGCTTCCAGAATTTCTTCTGAAGTAACATGTCGATCCGCGGCTACATAAATGATTTTATGATCTCCGGTCAGAGATGGAAACCCTGCGGCCATTACAGTAAGGTGTGTTTTTTCGCCATTTGGATATTCACGCATGATGGTGTTAACTCCAGTCATCGCTGGCACTACCACTGCTGGTTCAGAGTTAAAAAAAACTATGATTTTTTTCATGATGTTACCGTAGTATGTGAGTATCCATCGAATAGACACCAAGCAAAAAAGCTCCCGAAGGAGCCTTCATTTTCACTTTTTTAAATCCAACGACAGACGGCTGGCATTTAAGTATTGTGAAATATTATCAAATGTAATCATCATTGATTTACAAAAGATACATTTTGCCCCGAAAGGATTCATGTCAGAAACATCAAAAGATGATGTTCTATACTGGGAACCATGACAACACGGGCATCTAAAGTGAATATGGTTTGTAATATTGTCTACCTCAAAGCGCCACTACATGAACAGCGGCAGGACCTTTAGGTCCGTTCTCAATACCAAATTCAACTTCCTGATTCTCAGTTAATGTTTTGAAATCGTTGCTCTGAATTGCTGAGAAATGGACAAACACATCTTTGCTGCCATCTTTCGGCGTGATGAAACCAAAACCTTTTTCAGGGTTAAACCATTTCACTAAACCAGTCATTTTGTTAGACATAATTATTACCTTTTGAAGAAATTAGCCCTTGGGCAGAATGGTCCGAAAAAAAATATCAGAGAGAAAAACCAACAAGGAAATCTCAAGAGGTACAAATAATAAAATTATAACAATGACTGCTTCAGATAAATTTGTAACAAACCAGAACACCATTAACGCATGATTAACCACCCATAGCAAGGATTACTTTTGTAAAGAAAAACACAGCAATGAAAGAATAGTTTTATTTATTAATAAAACGTGTCATTCTGATTAAGACCTTTTATCTTACCCTTAAGATTTCAGGAATTTTGGCTCATGGAAGAGTCCTTTTTATTTAAATTTTACATTCCGCGATGTAAATGTTCCGATTTAATATTACCCTACATTTGATGCTTTTTATCTCTTAAAGATTCATAGATCTGTTGACAAGTCACTCCTGCGATGTAGCGTTCGTCAGCAATTTCAGCATAAAGCTGAGCTTCTGCTGCAATATCTCCGAGCATGTTGGTGAGCATTCCTTCGGCGGTTTTGGTTGTTTTGCCTCTGACGGCAGCGGCAAGATCTGCGGTATGCTTCGCTGCGTCAAGGCGTATGGCATATTTTTTTGCTTCGGCACGCAACTGGTTAACACTATCAGACAGATAAGCAGCCCTGGCAGAAATTTCAGCAGATTTCTGTTGCGCATCTTTAACAGCCTCATCACGGGCTATAGTTCGCCCCTGTTCAATTATTCGAGCAGCAAATTGAGCATTTACCTCTTGTGATAATGCGGCAGCATCACGTTCCGCCCATTTTTTTTGCCATCCTCGGTCGCTCCAGACATTTCCGACGATAAATCCTGACAACACGAGAAAAATCACCATGAATATCTGATTCACTGTTCTATCCCCCAGCAGGTTAATGCGCTCTCCTGGTCACGACGAATAACCTGACCGTAACAGTTATTTGAACGAATGCGGCAATCGCGTCCGCCATCCTTAATCCACCAGCGAATCGCTTCGCATGCACCTTTACGATCACCAGCATTCAGCCGCTTATAAAACGTCGACGGGAAACACTTACCGGGGCCAATGTTATAGGGACAAAATGACGCGATACCCGCTTTTTGTGGTTCGGTCAGTGGTACTTTAATATTGCGCTCCACCCATGCCAGCGCCTTATCACGCTCAATGGCGTTGACCTGGTCGCATTTTTCCTTCGACAGTTTCATATTGGGAAAAACGGTTTTTCCATCCACCACTGTGGCACCCCGACAGATGGTCCATATGCCAGAACCATCGCGGTATGCCATTGTGTGGTTACCTTCTTTTTCGTCCAGAAACTGGTCAAGTATCTGAGGAGCAGATGCGCCAGCACCAATCAGCGCCAGAACGGCAGCCGACAGGCCGTATCTGATTTTTGTGTTCATAGATATTTATGATGAGGACGCTCGTGCTTATTGGCAGGATTTTCAATCTTAAAGGAGTACTGATGCTGCAGATAAGACTCAACTTTTTCTGACAATTTTTCTGCTACTTCCAGGAAGACTTGCCGGACGCTCCTTCTGGCTGCTGCCTCATAAAACTCCAGCGCAGCTCCTTCAACACGGTCCATGGCGACATCCAGGTCAAAAATTTCACCGTCAAAGCGTTCTTTGTCCTGTAAGGCTACAGTTACCGTAACTTTATTCTCAAAATTACGGACTCCTTTCACAACCAGTTCATAGTCTTGAGTCATTGGATTACTCTCCTCTCGCAGCCTTACGCCTGTCTTCTTTAATCTTGAAATAAAGATTTGTCAGATACGTCAGCAGGCCAAAAACCAGGCTACCCAGCACACCGATTGCAGCCCACTGTGACGGAGTTACTTTATCGAGTAACTGCAATGCCCAGAAACCAGCATTACCCGCCGATGTGCCATAGGCAACACCTGTTGTTAACTTATCCATTGATTTCATATCCTCACCCCGATGTACACGGATGGTGCAATATGTTTGAAAAGATCGGAGTCTACGGGGTAGTTTTGACAGCACACGTTGTTCTCAACGGCGCTAAAAAAACATACACATTAAAAATGTGGGTAATTATTTTGAAAGAAAGTCATATATAAAATAATAATACGAGAAATGTTTTCATATTTAGTGTACTGTATACGGCCATTTATACAGGAAAAGCCTATGTCAGAACGTAAAAACTCAAAATCACGCCGTAATTATCTCGTTAAATGTTCCTGCCCAAACTGCACCCAAGAGTCAGAACACAGTTTTTCAAGAGTACAAAAAGGTGCCCTTTTGATCTGCCCTCATTGCAACAAAGTATTCCAGACAAATCTTAAAGCTGTAGCCTGATTGATTTTATTAGTAACAAGTATTTTTTATATTTTAATAATATATTTAAAGCAGATAATAAAAAACCCGCCTGAGCGGGTTTGAGATTGTGGTGCTTTTTGTGGGAGTCATCCACTTACGCACTTTGTTTTGCCATGCCAGCAGTTAGCTTCTGCTGTAAAACTATTCATGCAGCAAACCTGCACTTCACCACAATGGTTAGCATACTTTTCCTGATTAAGATTTTGCCAAATATGCTAGCCATTGTTTCATGTATTGGACCTCCTTACTTTTTATTAAAGAGATCCAATATTCACTACTCTGTCCGTATCTCTACTCAGGCATCAGCCTTCTTCGTTATCGTATACAGACGAGCGATGAATTTTAATCAGTAATGATGACATTTGCTGCTGCAGGACCTTTAGCACCACTCTCTATAGAGAAGGTAACCTTTTGACCTTCAAATAAGGTTCGATAATTATCATTCTGAATCGCAGAAAAATGCACAAACACATCTTTACTACCATCAACAGGAGAAATAAAGCCGAAACCTTTATCAGCGTTAAACCATTTTACTAAACCAGTCATTTTATTTGACATTCTACATTCCTTAACTTGAGCCTTTCGGCATAAATGGTTTGCATAACAGAAACGACTTCGTACTTAATTGGAGAGACTCAAAGAAGGAATAAGTGAATAACACCTGAAATGAGAACTGCTTTAGTAAACTACTTCGTATATCGTCTGTTCTTCAAACCGACGCAGTCATTAACTCATAGTTGAACATATGAAGCAATGTTTATTTTAGACATCCAGCCACCTTCAACCCTATCAAAAAAGTATAGTTTTCTCCAGGAACGTGTGTATGGTGCACCAGGTTATCAGTATTAAGGAGTTTTTCTGTCCCCTAAAATGACAGGAATTGTCAAAAACTTTGACTACAAAAGCAGCAAAGGTCTTATATTCCCATCCGATGGTCGTATCGATGCCCAGCTTCACGTTTCAGCTCTCAATCTTCGAGATGCAGAAGAAATTACCACAGGATTACGCGTGGAATTTTGCCGGATAAATGGTTCGCGTGGACCTTCAACTGCCAATGTTTACCTTTCATGAGCTATATTAAAGCTTTAATTTCAGGCCCCATCGGATCACACATGGAGAGTTTTTATGAATAACCCCGTCTGTCTTGATGACTGGTTGATTGGCTTTAAAAGCTTATGCTGTACTTTGGCCGTAATAGCTCTGCTAATAATATAATAAGCAGACTCATTGTGTTTAGGGACATTGTACTGGAAGAAAACATTTTAAACATCAGGCAAATAACCAAGTCACCAGCTAAATAATAAGTTAACAGACATGAGTCCCGGGATGAGATTCAATATCTCTATTGCCCCATTTAAAGCACAAAACCCGCTTATAAGCGGGTTTTCTACTTTTTCTAAACGTCGGATACACAAAGCCCATCGTTGAGAAAATCTTATCCATGTTTTTTGAAAAATGCAAACATCATGTCGCCATCTTCAGCAAAAATCATTTATCTCGTCACCTTCCTCAATTGCGCTTCCGCGTATGCTTCTTCCTGCCAGCACTTTGTTACCAGTTTACCAATGACGTCCGCATACCCCTTATACCACTGATAATCGGTCAGGTCTGGTACCAGCTTCTGGACATGACGTCGTGCCAGCGTGGTCGGTAAACGACTAAACCGGTTTCCATTACAACGCCCACAAATCTTATATACCGGTACGCCATGAAACCGGGTTCTTTTTTCATCCAGAACAATCCCTTTACCCTTACACCCTCTGCACGCTGTGCTGACTTCGCCCTTACCATGGCAATGCTGACATAGTTCCTTCACCCATTCTTCCTTGATTACAGATTCCCCGCGTCTGTAGTGTTTCACCACTTCGCGCAATACATTATAAAATCCCGTACCTGAACAATGCTCACAGCGAGCCTTACTTGCCGCAGACCTGGAGTAATCAGCAAAGGCAAAATTCACAAGGTAAGGAATAATCTGTAACCGGATTTCTTCACTCAATTTGTTCAATGTCGGGTTATCCAGTGCCATCGCGTAATTTAGCAGGCCTTCAATCGCAAACTGAGGGTCCTGAACACCAACTTTTGCCAGAAATAAGGCCAACCCAAGTGGTGCTTTCGACTGCACCATCCCCTGCGCTGCCATTACATCCGTAATTGTTAAACAACCGGTGCCTGTCGCTGGAGCGTCATCGCTCAATTTTGGAGATTTTGGGGAGTAATATTTTGGTAAGGCTTCAAGGTTCATGCTCGTTCTCCACTTACGCCAGTACGCCAATTGCCAGCGCGCGATCGATAAAACGAAATATCAGCTCCAGTTGGGAGCCATACTTCTCTTCAAATGCCACTGTATCCGTATGCAGCTCGTTGTGATGCTTTCTGCACAAAGGCAACACAAAGAGATCATGTGCTTTTGTTCCCATTCCGCCCTGCCCGTGACCAATCAGATGATGCGGATCGTCGGCTGGCATACCGCAGCAAGCACACGGCTGTGTCTTAACCCAACGTGTGTATTTCTCCTTAACCCAGCGGCGACGTTTAGGCAGCTTCATGAAAGATTCCGGAGACTCTGGATCAACGGTGATGCTTACCACCGTCTTTTCCTGTGGTAGTTTTTGTTGCTGGTGGGCGTAAGGCAACGGTGCAAGATTTTTTGTGCGTTGTTTCAATATGCTGGTGGCGGTCTGCTCTCCCGGTACGATGTCGCTTTCGCGGTACACCGAGCAGATTTTTTCCGCTGGTAATCCCAGCGAACGACGCGATACAGCCTCAGGTAGTGCATCCACCACCTGATTGCAGACCGCCCACCAGGATAATTCAGCCAAAGATAATTCCCGCTCCTGCGTACCGCTTATTGCGTGACGGATGACGTCAATCACCCATGCTGTCAGATTTTGTTGAGCAAGCAGCTCCAGTGATTCCGATGTCTGGTCACGCAGTTGGTTGTCGCAGTGCCAACACAACACCATTGCGCCGGTACCATAACGGTGAATGACTGTTTCAGTGTGATGGTAATCGCCATTAGGCCACTGGCAGGATGTAACATGACGTAATAGCCAGTCAGACAATGAGCCAACGCCGCCAGCAGCACGAATCACCCGTTCGTTACTAAAAAACGGCAGCAATGTTTTGTCTTCCGCCAGCGGCTGGCCAACGGCAGGAACGACTCCGGATGGCAGATTACGCATGCTTTTTGGTTCCGGTTCCACCAGCACTCGAGGATTATGAAATATCTGTATGGATTCACGGCCCGGCTTAAGGACCACCAGCCCAAGCTCAGGCACCAGAACAGGTCTAAGTAATACCCGCACGTTACCTCCAGATCCGTTGCTGGAAAGTGCGGGACGCACGTGGTGGGCGTTCGGAGTAAGGCAATCTGACTGAGATTATCCAGTGACGGTAGTCGAGACTAAGGGCTTTCTTAACCTCGTATCCGCGCCTGCGGTAACACTGAATTATCCATTCAGCCTGCTCTTCAG
>SKEK01000856.1_pt1 | contig 14974 bp, 22 predicted proteins | sample 4826761 | NCBI WGS metagenome assembly SKEK01 (sample SAMN11008811, study PRJNA524170) | human gut metagenome | biome: Human fecal sample; material: Feces; isolation source: fecal sample from pouch patient p32 | host: Homo sapiens | place: Israel: Tel-Aviv | collected 2015-10-13 | reverse complement strand
TTTCACTTTCCATTAATGCATTGAATTCTGTTTTAGATAACGGATCAGGCTTTATTCTGTTTCGCTGTAATTTTTTTACTCCTTCAAATGGTTTGGTTGATATAAATCCCGACTGATACGCAAAACGCAATAGCGAACAGAGCAGGGCGATATAGTTATCAACTGTGCGCACGGTTCTTCCTTTTTTGTTGGATCTTGGATTATCCAGGTAAAGCGTTTCTCCATGCAGCAGTTCATTCCGGTAGTTTAAGATATCGCTATAACGAATATGTGATATCGGGGTACTTTCACAAATTATTATTCTGAGTGTTTTTAATTGTGATTTCGTTTTCTTCATTGTGTTTGTTGTTAACTCTGTCTCTTTAATTTTTGTCCAGATATCACAAAGCTCTCCGAACGTTTTTATGACTCTCGTTGTCACCATTTTTGCCCCAGTGCTGGACTGGGGAAAACGTCTTAAATACTCAAATTCACCGGAGTTTATTTCATGAACTATCAGCGCTCTTAAATTTCCGGCCTTTTTAATATTACTGTTTGTAATCTCCCAGCCTTTTAATGTTTCCCGACATCGTTTTCCTCGAAACATGAACCAGATGCGAATGTATCTACCTCTAATCTCGACACCTGTTGGTAATTTAGACATATCATGAGTCTTTGATAAACTGATTTATCTTTGGATAGTTGTACCAGATAATCCCTCGTTTGCTGTCTGGCTTACCTAAAGGAGATACTCGTTTGAAGTGGAAGCCCTCCACCCAACAGTTCTGGCGGTATGCTTCAATTTGTCTGGCCCCCAGACCAGTGCGAAGCATCAGGCCGTATTCAACCATCCACTCTTCATTAAAGATTACTTGTGCCATCGCATCACCTCTGGCAGGCGCCAATGTTAGACTGAAATTGACGCCCGATGTTGATTATTAATAATCAGCTATGAAGTTTTAATTTGAATACAATGCAATTCACGAAGATTGAAGTTTCTCGCAATTAAAATTTATAAGTTTTACTTTCTGCTCTCTGGAAACACCAGCTTCTTTTTTCCCTGAGAGCATTTTTTCGCATTCCGATTTGGTTAACTTTGTTGTTGAGTACCTTGTCCAGCTGGTAGGAGAACCTCCTTCCTTTTCAATAGTGGCGGTAATTTTATACATGAACACCTCCATTATTATTTCCAGTAGTTCGTTTATTCCATCTTTCGAGAGCTTCTTTTTCACTTCCACCATAGCCGGTTCGGGATTCGCATCCGTTACACTTCGCGCGGTAATATCCTGAAATGGCTTTCACCGTTACTGATGGACAACCACAAAAAGGGCATGGTTTGACTTTTTCATACCGCATTGTCTTTTCTCTCATAAAATAAAATTTTTTGATGGCGGTGGGACTACACCGCCAAAGTAAATATCAGGAGCCGATATATTCTGGTTTCATATCTGTCAGTGTCGTTTTATACGCCTCATATAAATCACCCAGATGTGGCCGAGCAGCATTCAGCGTATTTTCCAGAGCAGTAAATTTTTGTTCTGCTTCTGGATCACCTGAAGAAGGAAGGTCATTTATCATCTTCTCAATACGGGCAATAGCATTGAGACGGTGATGACGCTGAACCACTTTTCCTTTAAGTTCCGTATAGAGAGCGCCAAGTGTATTTTTATGCTCTTCCACTTCCTGGCGAAGTGCTGTTGTTTCCCCGGTGCTTTGTGCCTGCTCAATACGTTCACGGAAAGCATCGATCCAGTTTTCCCCGGCATCCTGCTCAATAATTGTTGTTTCACGTTCCGCACGGCAGGCGGATGTGTTTTTATGTTCCTGAACCGGATTAATGATTTTTTCCTGTGGTTCGTCCAGTTCGTCCCGGGTGTACACTCCAAGAATCACTTCAGGGCAATAAAGGCGCGCCCAGCGTTTCAGCGCCAGATAGGCAAGCTGCTGGCGAGGATCGTCGGCCCATAGCGTTGAGTTACGTGTTCTGGCCTGCGCCAGAAGTAATTCCAGTACGCGCGGTTTACTTTCGCCGCGTAGTGTTGCCTGGACACGAACACCGATCCCGTTTTCATCAGCCAGTTTCCATCCCGGGACGCGATATTCCTTTCCTTTGTCGTTCTTCCTGATTTCAAACTTTCCGATGATTTTTTCCCACGGTCCGAACCAGTCATATTCAATACGCCCAGTTAGCGGCCCACGGGTGCTGATTACGGCGTTAACCAGTTGCGCTTCATACCCTAGCACACCATTCACAACGAAAGTTTTCTGAGCTACTGCGTAAGGGTTCATTTGCCACTGCATCGCCTGCATGGTGATGGCCATACAGTCTGATGGGTTTCCCCGGAGGTGTTCCGGTACTGTAGCCATGCCGGAAGCCATTACCTGAGAAAATGTCTGAATTGCAGCCAGGGACTGAGGGCTGAAAACCGCAACGTTAGAGTTAATATTTTCTTGTTGAGTTAATTCGTTCATTGTGTCCTTCCTCAGATGCTCAGTGCTTCAAGACGACGAAGATCAAAGTCGTTTAATTCGTCGGTATAACTTTCGGTAATCGGTGCTGGCCAGTTGTTTGTCTCCAGGGCTTCGTTTATCTGTCGTAGCGTCCGGCGATATTCCTGTCGACCAAGTTCCAGGAGTTCCTGCGAGGCTTCCACGACTGCCACCCAGTGATAGCCAGCATCTTTGTTGACGAAGATCCAGAAAAATTTGTCCAGGTTTGCCACATCGCAATACATTGCTGCGCTGAGGTGATAATCACGCTCAATAATTTCACGGTGCAGGCGATCTTTCAGTCGTTCCTGTCGCACATAACCGAGGCTGACTGACTTCACGTCGGCGCAAATGCTTTCGTATGGCAGTCGGATTTCGATATCAGGACGGACCCTGATTTCCAGCCCGGTTTCTTCATCAAACCCGAAATAGCTGATTTCAGATTTGCGATCCGGGTGGTTGAGTAGCCTTGCTGCATCAGTATTGTTTTGCAGTGCAGCGTGAATATTTTTTGCCTGTTCATACATATCTGAACTGATAAACGTTTTCCCGGCGTTTTCTTCTTGCTGGCGTTTTTGCCAGTCCTCCAGGGTAACCAGTTCCGGGCGAATTTTCCGGGCGATTTCGGTTAATTGCTCTTTCGTGCCACTGATGTTGTAAGGCAAAGATTTAGCACGTTCTTTTTTCGCCAGTTCTGGATCTATAGTTTCAATTTGCTCCAGAAGTTGCTCCCGTGTTCCACTGGTTTTCAACAGAGGAGGGAGGCTTGCATTGTATTCTCTAATGCAGGCTTTCATTGCCGATGCAGTATGTTTCTCCTCCTCCGGAATACGCTGGAATTCCACCGGAAGCGAACCGTAAAGGATGCCTGTTTCTTCGGCTCCAGCACTTACCGACAGTGGCTGGATAAGAGTGCTGTTGTAGCTTTCGATCCACTCTTTCATCTGCTCTGGTGTCATCAGTGCTGGCAGACTGGCATTGTGTTTTTTGATAATGGCGATCAGTTCGTGAGAAGTGGTAACCACATGTTCAGGAACCGGTACCGGAATAGCATATTCATCAGCGAACTTATCCGTTTCCAGAACATAGCTGTGAATGATCCGCCCACGCAGCAATGCATCACTTTCCTCACTCGGAATAGTTCCGGCAATGTGCCGTCCGTGGTAATACATCAGGCTGATACGAGCATCCTTCAGCATTGTGCTGCTTATTCCATTGGCAGAGTGATAAACCTCGTTCGGGAGGTTTTCATAGCGGCCTGGTTCGAAATATGATGGCCACATGATTTCAGTTGCTACAGGAGCTGACGCTTCACCAGTTTCATCACTGCAATTGTGATGCGGATCGCTGCCAACGTTCTCCTTGTGCAGATGTTCAGCGCCTTCCATTTCCTCCGGATCTTTTTCCTGAGATTCATCCAGATTTTCTTCATTAAAGGTTTCCTGATACGTTGCGTCGCCCATTACCACAGCACAGTCAGGGCAGCTATCCCCGCCAGTCTGACCGCAGGCATTGCAGACTTTTTCCGGTTCATGTTGCACTACTGGCTCAGGTTGTTTCACATCCGGGCTAGTTTTTTCAGTTTCTGGCGTGTTTTGTTCCATTTCTGGCTGGTTCTGGTACACAGAATCGCGAGTCTGGATCCCCTTAACCCATTTCGGATCGTTCGGGTCGCTAATCCCTTCAACGAACTCACCACGCGAGGCCGCCAGCAATTTGTCTGCATCGACAGGATTTTTGGGCGGAATGTTTTTCCTGGCTTCATGGAGTTCTGCCCGCTTTTTCTGGTATTCCGCATCAACAGGGTTTACCTGTGACTGAGCATCCAGCGGCTGCGTGTCCTGATGATGTTCAGTTGCGTCCGGTTCCATTGTTTCAGCCGTTGCCTGTTTATCTGCCATTGTTCCAGATGGTTGTAGTTTTTCTTCATCATCCTGTTTTCCTTCTTCTGTTACACGCTGTGGTATCGGGGCAGAGGAGCGACCGCAGGCAATATCCACGATTTCCGGATCAGGGTTGGCATGATCGGTTTCAGTCAGTACTTTGTTCAGATATTCAGTGACGTGCGCGGGGATGACCTCGATCCCAATTGGTGCTTCTTTCACGGACGCAACCACGATGGCGCGTGAATAATCCAGCCCGCCAGGCATAGTGATGAATTTGTCGCGGAAAACAGAAAAGGGCGGTTTATTTTCAGCGATAATTTCCTCAATGCGTTTAGCGTGTGCTGGATGAAGGTTATAGATGTCCACGTCCATTGAACGGGCCAGTACGCCAGTGGCTACATCGCGCGCCAGTGACGTCAGATCGTGGACGAAACCTTCGCCGCGATCGGTGAGGTTCCCGCCGCCAGCATTAGCACCGGAAGCCGTGCGAGTGATGCGTGAAACACGATTCCCTTTTCGCCATTCTTTTGTCAGAAGACCGCGATCAATGTGTTCGGTATCCAGCCAGGCTGAAATGAAATTCTTAAATTCATAGGGCTGATGTTTTTTCGTGATAGAGAAAACTGCCTTAATTGCATCAGTCAGGCGGAGCAGGGCGGCATTATCCAGAGTTGTCGGTTCTGCCATGCCGCGTATGGCCAACAGCAGATTCTGGACATAGCTGTTTTCCTGATCCATCTCAAGAGCAGTAATGTGTTCGCGTTGTTCTCGGGTGGCATGATGCAGGTATTTCCGATCCCCGGCCGCATACGTAAAAATGTGCAGAAGACGCTGTGTGAACCGCAAAGTAGATACAGAGACTTCGCAATCCTGGCAATCCCCGTGAGCGTCTGCCTGTGTGTTTTCTTCCTGGCCTCCCGCCGGTTCTTCGATTTCCGGTGCATTATCCTGATGGTGAACGTCGTCTGGCGCTGCTCCCGGTTTTAGTTCCCAGGTCATGGAGTCTTTGCTGAGTTGATAGCGTTCACTCCAGGTAAAATCGATCTCACCTTCAGCGGGCAGGTCATTAACGACAGGAAAATTCGTGGCAACAGCTTTAAAATAGCTGCTCAGTTTTTTACCTGACTTAACGAGCAGGTAATCCAGAGTGGCACAGGTCGATTCAAAATCGTCGCTTGCCCACAGGACGACGTCAGGTTCACCGGATGATTTTTTCGCTTTCCGTAACAGGAAGAGTGGTTTTGTGCTCATTGTTTTTTAACCTCAACTCAGATTAAAATTCGTTTTGTTCAGTGAATGATCTTGCCGGATACACACTGTTCATAGCCTGCGCCATACGCAGGCTATTTCTTTCAGATTTCACCGTTTAATTTCATTGCAATCAGAGTTGCCAGAAATCCGGCTTTTTTTTCTGCGGGCAGATTCTTTCCGATGTGAACCAGGCACATTTTTGTGACACCTTCATCAAGTGTTTTTACGTTGCCAGATGGACCGTCGATATCAACCACAGTGAATGGGGTTTCTTTATTTTCTGTTTTAATCACGTAGCCAATGCGCTTTCCTTCCAGATTAACCTCGTGAACAATGTCATCGGTAGTTACAACAGTGGCTTCATAATTGGTAATCATGTTTTTCTCCTTAATTAGGTTGAGCGAATCCCTGCCATTGCTGGCATAAATTCAGTTTCGAATAGTCAGTTAATTAAAGTTCGTGTGCCATCTGGTCTTTTTCGGCACATATTTCACTACAATATTTTTTCATTTCCGTCGTTGGGATAACTCCACGCATGAAATGAAGTGGTGTTTTAATGCTTTTGCTTTCTTCAATTTCTTTATTGCAAAGGTGGTAAGCACATTTTATTTTCTTAGTCTTCACCATGACTCCGCCTTTACAGGTAAACCATCACGACCGAGGAAGACTTTGATCATGCAGTCAGTAATGCATGTTTTTGTGGTCAGGCTACGGATATAAAGTTTCCTCTTTTTAATATTGTTTGCCGAGGCAATATATGTCCGGCCTTCATGAAGAACATAATCGCCAGGAGTCACACACTGACGTGGTATTTCATCAGTTCCGAAGTGATGTGCAATCATAATTATCTCCATTTTTACAAATGAACTTTGTTGATGCGGCGCCTGGTGCCTCCAGGTGACTGCAACCAGTTAACAATTACAGTCGGCTTTCCCACCCAAACCAATAAGGACTAACATGACTTTTAACTGTGCCGCGTGCGCTTAGCCGCATTCACCGCATCACAAAATTCACTTTAAAAAGGGCGGACATCAGTCGAACTTCAAGAAAAAACTGATGCCGCCAAGACTACACACAGCAGTGTTGTTATTCACAACCGGAGGCGCACTCCCACCATTTAAATTTAACAGACAAGACCGACTCTTTATGGATATCGGAAATGCGCCTTCGTGTTGCGCCCGGTTTTATTTCACCACCTCCGGGCTTCGGTGGTCTCTGCTATACCCCTACAGCGAGAGCTTGTGTTAACATTTCAATACCCTTACAGTCGAGATTTATTGATATGTTGGAGATATTTACTCCATTGTTGAAACTTTTTGCTAACGAGCCACTCGAAAGACTTATGTACACGATTATCATTTTCGGCCTCACTCTCTGGTTGATACCGAAAGAGTTTGCTGTCGCATTCAATGCTTATACTGAAATACCCTGGCTCTTTCAGATTATCGCTTTTGCCTTTTCTTTCGTGGTCGCTATTTCCTTCTCAAGATTGCGAGCGCATATTCAAAAGCATTATTCATTGCTACCAGAGCAACGAGTATTGCTTCGTTTATCAGAGGAAGAAATCTCTGTATTTAAAGATTTCCTTAAAACAGGAAATCTTATTATCACTTATCCTTGCCGTAACCCGGTTACGAAAAAATTAGAACGGAAGGGCATCATTCAACATCAGAGTGATAGCGCAAACTGTTCTTATTATCTCGTCACCGAAAAATACTCCCACTTTATGAAGTTATTCTGGAACAGCAGGAGTAGGCGTTTTAATCGTTAGCTTACTGTGTGCTTCTCCAACCATCGACGCGCGCCAGCTTCGGTTTTAAACGTTTTGCTTTTGGTATACATCATAGCGGTGAACGTGCCGTCATGGTTTGGGAACACGCCACATACCAGAGATTCGTTGTTGCCGAGGTCGATTTTTTGCATTTTGCTGACCTTACATCTTGTTGCTGCGTATAGCGGCTTCTGCCTGACAGAGATCCCAGTCATTCCTGCGTAGAGCCTGTACATAGTTGCTCCGTAACGTGGAGCCTACGACCTGCTTTTAACCACATCAGGTGAGGTGATATCCTTACAAATGGTCATTTACTGTAAGGATATTAATTAAGAAGGTTTTTTCTATGCTCGAAAATCAAACCATGAAGGTTGCCTGCCCTGATTGCGGTAGCGAGATGTTCAAGCGGCCCGATGATTTTGACTTTGACACTAATTTCGTTGGCGTTAGTTGCGCCGAATGTGGTCGAGAAATCACCAGGGACGATGTTATTAAGCAAGGAAAAAATGTTGTTCATGAACAGATCAATGACATGCTCAGGAACGCCCTCAAAGGCAGCAGGTGGAAGTTTTAATAACTTCAGAATCGCACTAAGCTGATCCTCCGCTTCCGTAGCGTCTATAGAAAGTTCGATAGGCGCTATTTTCATTTCTGCCATACATCACCTCACTCATTTCCCCTTAACGCCGGGTGGCGGAACTGTTTGCTGAGAACACCGTGCGGTGTCTTGATGTAAACAAGATTAGCCATGGCTAACAATTAGGTCAAGTGTTTTTGTTTGCCATGACTAACATTTATGGCAACAAAAAAGATAACACATTGATTGTGTTATCTTTTGTTTGTTCGTTGACGGGCTTTTAATAATTCTTCAAAGAGTTTGTTGAAATTTTTTACTCGGGCGCGCATCTCGGTGAGCTGAGCATCCTGTTCTGATTCAGGCAATGCATTAAAAAGCTCAAGGAGCTCGTGTTCTTTGGGGGATAAAGCAACTGGCTCCTCAATAGGTGGTGATGGCTGCTTGTCTTCATCGCCAAATAGAATCCATGTTGGCGAGCACTGCAGTACATTGCTGAGGGCAAAAAGATTCTTCCCTGTAGGTTCGCTATCATCCCGTTCCCATTGTGAAACCGATACATGAGAAATTTTCAGGGCTTTAGCAAGAGACCTTTGGGTGTATTTGAGGTTTTTTCGGCGATACCTAATGCGTTCGCCAATGGTTAAATTTTTTGTATCCATAGTTAGCTAATGCTAAATCTTATTGACTATGTTTTTGTTAACATCTATTTTGTTAGTCATGACTAACAAGCGGGTGCTTTAAATGCTTAAAACTGACGCACTTTTGTATTTCGGTTCAAAAACAAAACTTGCACAAGCTGCTGGTATTCGTTTGGCTTCGCTTTATAGCTGGAAAGGGGAGCTAGTACCTGAAGGTCGCGCGATGCGCCTGCAAGAGGCATCTGGCGGGGAGCTTCAGTACGACCCCAAAGTTTATGACGAATATCGTAAGGCAAAACGACCTGGGAAGGTGATTCATGAAAATCAGGCATGAGCACATCGAATCAGTGCTGTTAGCCCTGGCAGCCGAAAAAGGGCAGGCGTGGGTCGCTAACGCAATTACTGAAGAATATCTGCGCCAGGGGGGCGGCGAATTGCCCCTGGTACCAGGCAAGGACTGGAATAATCAGCAGAACATCTATCACCGCTGGTTGAAAGGCGAAACAAAAGCGCAAAGGGAAAAAATTCAGAAGCTGATCCCAGCAATTCTGGCAATTCTTCCGCGCGAGCTGCGTCACCGACTCTGCATCTTCGATACCCTGGAACGCCGAGCATTACTGGCGGCGCAGGAAGCGTTGAGTACGGCAATTGATGCGCATGATGATGCAGTCCAGGCCGTTTACCGTAAGGCGCATTTTAGCGGCGGTGGGTCTTCCGACGATTCTGTCATTGTTCATTAAGCAAAAGTTTCCATGCTGGTTGTGCTTATTCTAAGCCACCGGGCAGCATCATACGGGGCAATTATGGCCGCATTACCATACATGCAACTGTACATAGCTGATTACCTGGCTGACACCATGCATTTGTCAGCAGAGGAACACGGTGCGTATTTGTTGCTGATGTTCAATTACTGGCAAACAGGAAAGCCAATACCCAAAAACAGGCTGGCAAAAATTGCCCGTCTGACTAACGAGCGATGGGCTGATGTTGAACCATCCTTGCGGGAGTTTTTTTGCGATAACGGCGACGAATGGGTGCATCTTCGGATTGAGGAAGATCTGGCATCAGTCAGGGAAAAGTTAACCAAAAAATCAGCCGCAGGAAAAGCATCTGTTCAGGCCAGAAGAAGCAGAAAGGAAGCAGATGTTCAAACAAAACAAGAGAGAAATTTAACAGGTGTTCAAACATATGTTGGAGTGGTGTTTGAACATGATGCCAACACAAAAGCAACTAATAAAGATACAGATCTAAAAGAATTAAACCCCACACATAACGCGCGCGTACGCGAGAGTACTCCGACAAGTGAATCGAACGGTACGCCATCGCAGACAACGGAACCCGAATATCTTGACGGCCTGATTGAACCCATCGGGAAATTTCCGATGACCGATGGCTGGCATCCGTCGCTGGATTTTCGACGACGGGCTGCACTGTGGGGCGTTGCCCTGCCAGAGCCGGAATTTACACATGCCGAACTTGCTGCCTTCCGGGACTACTGGACGGCGGAGGGGAAAGTTTTCACGCAGGTTCAGTGGGAGCAGAAATTCGCCCGTCACGTAAATCACGTCAGGGCGCAGGTTAAACCAGTCAGCAAGGGGGTGAGCCATGCAGCAGCACCAGGTGGCACCGCATCACGGGCAGTTCGGGAAATTCGGGCAGCACGTGAACAGTGGGAACGTGAAAACGGATTTATCAGCGACGGAAACGGCGTGGAAGCTGTGGGAACTCATGGGGGAGGTTTATTCGAACCGCTGGACTCAGAAGAACGGGGCCGCACCTTCGAAGCTCTGGATTGCACAGATTGGCGCGATGACTGAGCAGCAAATCCGGCAGGTCTGCCGCCAGTGCATGGAGCGTTGTCGGGCGGGTGAAACATGGCCTCCTGACCTGGCAGAGTTTGTGGCGTTGATTTCGGAAAGTGGGGCAAATCCGTTTGGTTTGACTGTGGATGCCGTGATGGAGGAGTACCGACGCTGGCGCAACGAGTCCTGGCGATACGACGGAAGCGATAAATACCCGTGGTCTCAGCCTGTGCTGTATCACATTTGCCTCGAGATGCGGGCAAAAGGGATTGAGCGTCAGATGACCGAAGGGGAGTTAAAACGACTTGCAGAACGGCAACTGGCGAAATGGGCAAAACAAGTTGGTGACGGCCTCAGTGTTCCGCCAGTCCGGCGGCAACTGACTGCACCAGAACGCCCGTCGGGGCCAACTCCAATTGAGTTGCTGAAACAGGAATACGAACGCCGGAAAGCGGCTGGTTTTGTTTGAGTTGAGAAGTAATTTTTACCGGGAGGAAATTTTAATGGAGACCGTTTTTGACGCACTGAAAGCAATGGGAAAAGCCACGTCGGTAGAACTGGCAGCGCGACTTGATATCAGTCGTGAAGAAGTGCTGAACGAGCTGTGGGAACTGAAAAAGGCTGGCTTCGTTGATAAAAGCGTATACACCTGGCGTGTGGCTGATAACAACGTTCAGCAGGAACAGCCAGCACAGACAGTGCTGCCGGAAGAAACCACTACGGCAACAGTGACGAAAATTTCGGAGAGCGATTTAACTTCGACGATTGAACAACGTGGCCCACAAACGGCGGATGAACTGGCTACGTTGTTCGGTACAACATCCCGCAAAGTGGCTTCAACGCTGGCAATGGCAATCAGCAAAGGTCGTCTGATTCGCGTTAATCAGAACGGTAAATTTCGTTACTGCATGCCGGGCGGTAATTTACCAGCAGAGCCGAAAGTTAAATCGATAGCGGAAACCCATGGTAAAGCCTTTCCTCAACCAGCAGGTGTTGCGTTACCGGTGCAGGAAGCTGCAACACAGGAAGATATTAAAACAGAAACTGTAGCGGACATTGTGCAGTCGTTGCCATCGTACACCGAAACACAAGCGGATGACCTGGTTTTGCCATCGCTGCATATGGCAAATCGCGAACTGCGTCGGGCGAAAAATCATGTCCAGAAGTGGGAGCGTATCTGCGCCGCGCTGCGGGAGTTGAACAGGCACAGGGATATTGTTCGACAGATTACTGATTTTTCCCGCAGTGTTGCATCGGAAAAGTGATTGCCGGAGGCGCTTATGGCAAAAGTATTTACACAAGAAGAGCGGGAAAAAATTAAAGGGCTGGTTGTTGAACTTGTACGTCTGAGCGGTCGCGAGACGTTACGACAACTGGAAGCTAAGACAGGTGCGACAAGATATTTTATGAGCGTTCTCGCCAGAGAGCTGGTTGCCAGTGGCGATGTATACAATTCTGGCTACGGGTTATTTCCGTCTGAACAGGCTCGTAAGGACTGGCAAAACGCCCGTAAAAAACTATCAAGAGCAAAGGTGAAGAAACCGGTTGTGGTTGATCCTGACCTTATCTGCTCATTACCAGACGGAGAAATACGCCGCTACGACAGGCGTATGAACATAATCTGTCGCGAGTGCAGGAAAAGTGAAGCTATGCAGCGTGTGCTGGCGTTTTATCAGGGGAAATTTCAGGAGGTGGTGCGGTGAGTGAATCAAAATGCAGGGTTAATGGCAATCAGATAGAACCGTGTGCGGCATTGGCAAAAGCACTTGAATATGGAAATCCAACATTTAAGAGCAAAGGTATATTTATCCCGGGGCGTGTGAACATAAACACTGGCGAGCCAGGCTTAGACATTGCTCAAATTCACTCTGGTCAATATGTCGGTCGTGGCGTTGCAATGTGTTTTTGCCCGTTCTGTGGTGAAAGTCTGAAAACGTGGGAGAACAGAAATGAATGAAATTAAAGAAATACCAGTAATACGTGATGAATATGGCTGCTGGACGCATCCTGAATATGAAAAATTCTGTGATGGTAGGGAATATATTTCAACGGAAGAGTTTAACGCCTGGATGGCGGAAAATAATCTTCAATGCGTCCTCTGCTTCAGAGACGAAGGATATGCTGACCTTGATGCGTGTGATGCTGATATTTCTGCATGGGAACCGGAACGACCAGAGGGCGATGGATGGTTTATTGGTTCGATACATGACACCGAAGATGGCCCGGTTTGTGTCTGGTTGCGAAATAAGGCTGAAGCATAAAGGTGATAAACCACCTGATAACAAAACACTGAAAATTTAAATCAGAAGTGGTTTTTATTAAATCCTTAACCGGAGGGGTTCCTGCACCCTCAATACATCAGGAGGTCGCCCGATAGGGCGGCAATAAAAATGACAGAATTAACTAAAGAATGGGTGTTGGGGTGAGTAATGCTGATATCGCCTTATCTGGTCTGGTTTCATGGGGCAGCATTAATAGTTATGCCGCATGTCCTGATGGCTGGCAACGTCATCCCGGCACCAAATCGCCATACCGGTATTGCAGCGGCACGACGTGCAGCAAAGAAACGCAGGAAAGCAAAACGATGAAAAACCGTAAAGCAAAAATTCTTTTGACCTGTAGAAACGCTCGCGGCGTCCAGTAATGGTTAAAACTCAGTAACCGCAGAATGGGATTGTTCACAAACACAACTGATATTGTGATGTGTTCCCTCAACAAGCCCAGCGCGGCACAAAACCGCTGGAGAAATCACGGTTCTCAGCAAATTAAATGGGAGGGATATGACTACATAAAAAGGGGCGAATGCCCCTTAGATCATCATTAGCTGCTCATCGCTGGCGGTACTTGTCTTTAGGAATTTCTAGACGATAATATCCACCATCTTTCTTAAAAATACGTTTACCACCACGAGTAATGTACGGGGTAAACACAATCACAACTTCTTCGCCTTTGGCGTTCATTTCTGTAGTCATGGTTTGATTTCCTGTAAATCTCACCTTTACAAGTCATCACCAAAACGCCTACACTAAAGGTGTGAATCATTAAGTAGGCGGGTAGTGATACTCTAAGAGCGGTGAGTAAGCTCTCAGAATCGTTATCCTTATCGGCAAAAGAGTTGGCGCTCTTTTGCCGATTAAATGATCTGGTTTTCACGAAATTTCCTCCACAAGATCCCTGCGACTTCATGGCTAACTTTGAAGTTAACAGCAATTTCTTTTGGGGTTTTGATCATCCCTTTCTCTTGCGGATCAACCAGAAACCAAGCGGCAAATTCGTTTGCTTGCCATTCTGCGTCCTCTCTAAAGCCATGATTGGAGGATGTCTGTGAGAAAGCAAATTCAGGCGTAACATCCGCATGAAGAATTAAATGCCCTAATTCGTGAGCCAGAGTAAAACGATCACGTGGTACGCCGTTTGCTGCATTAATGTAAGTGTCTTTACGTACGTATAACTCGCCTATTGCAGGTCTTGCCTTAGCATACTCATGCGGCATTTCATGAATTTCACAAATTTCCATCGAAATTGCACCGGTATCGTTTAGCCTGTCTAATAACCTAACAATGTCAATTGAAGGATCCGATGTCGCTGGGAGATACTGCCTTGCTTTTTGGCGCGCGGCGGCAGCAACTTTCCATATGGTTTGAGGAGCAATAAAATTTACTTTATTACACAGTAATCGCTTTTGTTTCATCTTTGACTTTGACCTTACATTTTTTTTATCTTCTCAAGCCAGTCATTTGCTTCACTTTCTGGAAGCTCTTTATACTTACGCGCAAAGGTGACGAACAATTCTCGGTGCTTGTCAGAAGTATTCTTAAAATCTTCTTTATGAACTGGTTGAGATACGTCCACAAGACATTGAAAATCATCTCTGCTGATGACTGTGTCTGCATAAACGTTCATGAATTTGTCTACAAAATCAGCAGATATTGAACGCTTACCTAATTCAATTGCAGAAAGTTGAGCGACACTCACACCAAGTTTTTCTGCCATGTCTTTCAATATCTGATCTTTATCAATACGGATTTTCCGTAAGAACCTACCAAGAGCTGTAACTTGCATTGTGACCTCCTAATCAAGGGAGGTAGTCTTTTACTACCATTGAAGATACATTAAACCATTATCAGATAATTAGTCAACAAAAATTGTAGAATGGATTTGTGTGACCTGATTTTGGTTAAAGAGAACATCGCATGTTATTGCAATCTATTAATTTAAAAATTCTAGATTTATCGATAGGTTGCGAGCGAATTTTGGTGCAAAGATAAAATGTTGGAAACAGCTAAAAGGTTAAGTAGAATGGCTGCGGGTGCTTGAGGCTGTCTGCCTCGGGCATGCCACTGTAAGGCAGACAGAGAAAAGCCCCAGTTAACATTACGCGTCCGGCAAGACGCTTAACATTAATCTGAGGCCAATTTCATGCTTTGCACATGTAGGTTAGCCTCTTACGCGCCGGAAGGCAAGGAGAAGCAGGCTATGAAGCAGCAAAAGGCGATGTTAATCGCCCTGATCGTCATCTGTTTAACCGTCATAGTGACGGCACTGGTAACGAGGAAAGACCTCTGCGAGGTACGAATCCG
>SKEK01000846.1_pt1 | contig 15106 bp, 11 predicted proteins | sample 4826761 | NCBI WGS metagenome assembly SKEK01 (sample SAMN11008811, study PRJNA524170) | human gut metagenome | biome: Human fecal sample; material: Feces; isolation source: fecal sample from pouch patient p32 | host: Homo sapiens | place: Israel: Tel-Aviv | collected 2015-10-13 | reverse complement strand
GAGCTGGAGAACCTGGCCAACAACCTGGAGCGGCAGTGGGAGCCGCAGATCAACCTCTATGTGTCCGTGGTGCAGCCGCGGGAGCGCCTCTACCGGGCGCTGGCCCACTTCTACCCCCGCAGCCGCGGTTGCCGCATCAACCTGCACGAGCGGATCCACTGCCACTTCAATGCGCTGCAGGCGGGAGATCTGATGCTCTCCGAGCACCTGCCCCAGGATCGCACCGGCCTGCCGCTGGACGAAGTCTGTCTGCTTCCTCTGTGCGCAGCGGGCCACCCCCTTGCGGAGCAGGGAGAGCCCATCACCGCCGAGGTGCTGGCCAGCCACAACCAGATAAGCCTGCATCCCCCCATCCACCGCTCGGTGGACTGGAACGATGCGGACGACACCGGCTGGAAGGCGACCCACTATCATGAGGTGCTCAACATGGTGCGCCTTGGCATGGGTTACGCCTGGGTGCCCCGCCACCTGGTGCAGGAGGAGCTCGCCGAGGGCTCGCTGGTGCAGCTCGATCTCACCGGCGGCAGCGAGCGCTATCTCTACACCTACCTGCTCACCCCCTCGGTGGAGGCGCTGGGGCCGGCGGCCGAGCTGCTGCTGCGCTGCCTGCGCATCGAATACCAGGGAGACAACCCCAGGTAAGGCCGCTTCTTCCCCGCACGACCGGGGCACTGGTGCCGGCACATCCGGGCATCGGCTCCCCTTTGCATCCCCTATACGTTGGGGACCCGCCAGCAGGCGGCCAGCGCCATCAGCGCCAGGGCCGCCGCCACCATGAAGACCCCGTGGAAGCTCCAGAGCTCCGCCACCGTCCCCGCGATGGCCCCCGCCATGATGGAGCCGGTGCGGATGCTGTTGGAAAAGAGCGTGGTCGCCACCCCGGCGCGCCCCGGCATCAAGTCCTGGAAATAGGACATGCCGATGCCGGCCACGATGCCGATGAAGATGGCATTGAGCAGTTGCAGCGCAATGAGGGCATGCTGGCTCGACAGGGTCACGAGACCGCCATAGAAACCGACCCCGGCCAGCACCGCCAGCAGCATCATGGGCCGCTTGCCGAAGCGCCGGGTGTAGTAGCCCGCCAGCAGCATGAAGGGGATCTCCAGGGCCGCCGCCGTGCCCATCAGCAAACCGGCCAGCTTCTCCTCCAGCCCCAGCTCGCGGGTGATGTAGAGGGGCATGTTGATGAGGTACATGCTGTTGCAGGTCCACATCAGGGTGGAGGCGATGAAGAGCGCCCGCACCGACGGATCCCGCCAGCTGCTCACTCGCTCCACCTCGCTGTCCATCACCGGCAGCGGCAGGGAGGGAAGCCAGCGCCACACCACGAAGGCGCAGATGACATAGGCCAGCGCCGAGGCCAGATACATCACCTTGAAGCCGTAGCCGATGGCGAGCGCGAAGGCGATGGGTGGCCCTATCACCCAGGCCAGGGAGAACTGGGCCCGCAGCACCGAGCTGAACATGTCGGCCTGTTTGTTGCGGCTGTCGGCGTATTCCCGCGCCAGGGCGAACAGCTGCGGGCTGGCGGTGGCGGTCAGGCTCGCCAGCAGCACCCCCAGGCTCACCAGCAACCAGTACTGCCGGTTCCAGGCAAACAGCAGGGAGAGCACGATGCCGGCAAAGCAGCAGCGCAGGATCAGCTGCTTGCGATCCCCCTTGTTGTCGGAGCGGTGGCCGAGCCACTGGCTGATGAGGATGCCGATCACCGCGTTCACCGTGTAGAAGAGCCCCACCAGGAAGGGGCGCACCTGCACCTCCTCGGCCAAAAACAGGCTCAAGGTCGGCACCTGCAGCGCCACCGCCACCCCGGTCATGAAGGTCACGGCGAGAAACGAGAGAGAGACGGGATCCGGCCTCTTGCGGGCAGCAGACAGCAAACTCATAGAGATACCATTGATATGGAAGAAAAAAAGGAGCCAGATGCGGGCGGGCTTGGCGTATGGCGGCGGCTATTTTATGCCATTATCAACAGCCACCTCAAGGGTTGCGGGGGGGCGTCCAAGTCCGTACATTGGAAGCCCATCCAGCGCCAGTACAAGGATTTAACATGTTTGATTTTGACCGGGAAATAGATCGCAGCGGTACCATGAGCCTGAAATGGGACAAATACAAGGGTCAGGATGTCCTGCCCATGTGGGTCGCAGACACCGACTTCGTCTCTCCCCCCGCCGTACTGGAGGCCCTCACCAAACGGGTCGCCCACGGCATCTTCGGCTATTCGCGCCCCTCTCCCCGGCTCATCGAACTCATCGTATCGCGTCTGGCCAGCCGCTATGGCTGGACCATCCAGCCCGAATGGCTCGTCTTCCTGCCCGGGGTGGTGCCGGGCCTCAATCTCGCCTGCAAGGCCTGGAGCCAACACGGGCGCGGCATCATCACCCCCAAGCCGGTCTACTACCCCTTCCTGCAGGCGCCGGGCTTCAATGACCGCCCCCTGCTCACCGTCCCCGTGGTGGAGGAAGAAGGCCGCTGGGTGCTGGATCTCGAAGAGCTTGAGCGTCAGGCCCCCTCGGCGGATCTGCTGCTGCTGTGCAACCCCCACAACCCGGGCGGCACCGTCTTCACCCGGGAAGAGCTGCTGGCCATCGACGCCATCGCCGAGCGCCACAACCTGGTGATCTGCTCCGACGAAATCCACTGCGACCTGCTGCTGGACAAGGATGCCCGCCACATCCCCTATGGTGCCCTGAGCCCGGAGGCGGCCGAGCGCTCCGCCGTCATGATGGCGCCGAGCAAGACCTTCAACATCGCAGGGCTGTGCTGCTCCTTCGCCGTGATCCCCAATGCCCGCCTGCGGCTCAAGCTGCAACAGGCGATGCGCGGCATCAGCGCCGATGTCAATCTGCTGGGGTTCGTGGCGGCCGAGGCGGCCTATGAGGGGGGCGAGCAGTGGCTGAATGAACAGCTCGACTACCTGGCCGGCAACCTGGCCCTGATCGAGCAGGCCGTGGCCCGCTGGCCCGGCGTCAAGCTGGCCCGCAACCAGGCCACCTACCTCGCCTGGATCGACATGAGCGCCCTGGGCCTGGACGATCCCGTCGCCTTCTTCGAACAGGCGGGCGTGGGTCTCTCCCCCGGTGCCCAGTTCGGCAACGGCCAGTTCGTGCGGCTCAACTTTGGCTGCACCCGGGCCCGTCTCACCGAGGCCCTGGCCCGCATGGAGAAAGCCATTCTCCAGACCCGCTAGCGAACCGTCCCGGGCGGCGGCCCCAGGCCGCCCGATGCGCGCAAAAGCGGTAAAATCCGTTCAGCTTCCCGTCTGATACGGATAAGATGAGGCTCATCACCGGATGAGCCCGCCTCCTCCTCATGTTCAGCCACGGTTTCGGTCCACTATGCGCCCATTCGCCTTCTCTGCCCTGTTGCGTCTGTCACGTACCGCCCTGCCCTGGCTTGCGGCCGTGCTGGCGCCCTCCCTCTTCGCCTCCCCCGCCTATGTCACCATCGGCACGGGAGCCCTCAACGGCGTCTACTACCCGACAGGAGGCGCTATCTGCCGCCTGCTCAACGAGGAGAGTGCCCGCCACGGCCTGCACTGCACGGTGCAGAGTACCTCGGGCTCCATCGCCAATCTGGCGGCGCTCGCCAAGGGAGAGGTACAGCTCGCCCTGATGCAGTCGGATGTGCTCTACCATGCGGTGCACGGCAGCGGCCCCTTCGCGGGCCAGGCCCCGGACGATCAGCTGCGCAGCCTCTTGCGGCTCCACAAGGAGTCCCTGACCCTGATTGCCAGCGCCACCAGCAACATCACCACCCTGGCCGACATCAAGGGCAAGCGGGTCGATGTCGGCGCCCCCAACTCCGGGGACAGGGTCACCAGCCGGGCCCTGCTCGATGCCATGGGGTGGCGGATCGCCGACTTCAGCCGCCCGCCCGTGATCTCCCCGGGCAACCGGCTGGAGGGGCTCTGTGACGGCACCCTGGATGCCGCCTTCGTGGTCGCCGGTCACCCCAATCAGGCCATCGGCGATCTCACCGGCCGCTGTCAGGCCCGCCTCATTCCCATCGAGGGGGAACAGGTGGACAAGCTGCTCAAGCAGCACCCCTACTATGATCGCAGCCGCATCGGCGCCAACCTCTATCCGGGGCAGACAAGCAGCGTCAATACCTTCGCCGTCACCGCCGAACTGGTGGCGCTGGCAAGCCTGCCCGAGAGCGAGGTGCGCACCCTGCGGGACGTGCTGAACGAGCGGCTCAAGCAGTTCACCCGGCTGCATCCGGCACTGACCACCCTCACCTGGGAAGGCATGCAGGCGGGCAGCATCGCCCTGCTCCATCCCGGCATGCTGGATGCCGTGCCCACCCTCCCGGCGGACACCCTCACGGCATCCGGGGCAGGGGCGACCTCGGGCGCCCTGCCAACCTTGCCCCCGGCGAACAGCGCGGCCACACCGACCGATGGGACTGGCACGCAGGAAGGCACCGCGCCACTGGAGGGGTCCGACACCTTGCCGGAGCAGCCGGCCGCCGCGACCCTCTCAACCAGTTCGGGGGCGGCCTCCACCAACCAGGCCCCGGCACTGACCGAGCCGCCCACACCGGGCAGCACAACCCTGGCACCAGGCCATCCCCTGACCCCGCCTGAGGCGCCCGCCTCGTCGGCAACGCCGCTGGAGGCGCCATCACCGGAGGCCATGCCGGCCAGCCCGCCCAGCCACGCGGTGGAGACCACAGCCCCCGCCGGGCAATGAACACCAACCAAGAGGCCACCCCAGGGGTGGCCTCTTGGTTATCGGGAACGGGCGCCTGGCCTGTCACGGCGCCAGCAGCAGCGCCGGATTCTGGATCTCCTCCTCCACCCAGTGCAGCAGTTGCTTGATGGCCCGGGACAGCACCTGGTTCTGGCGCACCACGTACCCCAGGCTGGTACCGGGAAAATCGGTGAGCCGGGTCACCGGGGCGGTCAGCTTGAGCCTGGGGTGCAGGGAGAAATCCGGCACGATGGCGACGCCAAAGCCCGCCTCGGCCCAGTCGAGCTGGGCATCCACGCTCCCCACTTCCATGATGCGGCAGCTCGGCAGGCCGAGCAGGGGCAGGGAGGGGTCGATCAATGCCCGGGTCCGGGTGTCGTGCCCCAGCAGGATCAGGGTCGGCTCGTCCAGAGGATCGCTCTCCCCCGAGCTGGCCCGCGCCTGCCAGCGGGCCAGGCCGTGCCCCAGGGCACACCAGGTCACCTGCTGCAACTCGGTGTAGAAGAGCGGCTCGCTGCGCTTTTGTGCCATCACGAAGCCCAGATCCGCCTTGCCCGCCCGCACCAGATCCGCCGCCTGATCCGAGGTGGTGTTGAACAGGGTGAGGTCGATGCCGGGGAAGGCCTGCTTGAAGCGCTGGAACGGCTGGATGAGCAGCAGGCGCGAGATGATGTCGCTGGCGGCGATGGCGAGCGTCCCCTGGCTCAACTGGCTCAGGGCATTGAGATCGGACTGGCAGAGCTGCAACTCGTTGATGGCGCGCTCGGCGCTTTGCAGCAGCCGCTCCCCCGCCTGGGTCAGGCGAAACGGGCTGCGCTCCACCAGCTTGACCCGGGTCGCCTGCTCCAGGTTCTTGAGGTGCAGGCTCACATTGGGTTGCGTCATGTGCAGTTCGGTGGCCGTCTGGCCGAAGTGCTGCAACCGGGCCAGGGTGACGAAGGTGTGCAGCCAGTGAATGTCCAGCATGGGGTTCCTCTTCTCCCGGGTCGATGGCAGGGCCAGCGCCGCCAGGGCACGGGCACTACAAAAGGGAGCGCGGTGGTCGATAATTGCACCGGAATTATATGGCTTCCTTATCGGAATTATAAAGATAATTAATTTTTCTAATCCTCACGGGGCTCCTAGGATGGACGCCTAACGTCTTAGGAGAAAGAGTCATGTCGTCTATCGTAGTCGTAGGTGCTAACTGGGGTGATGAAGGCAAAGGCCGCATCGTCGATTATCTGGCAGGCCAGGCTGGCGCCAGTATTCGTTTCCAGGGCGGCAACAACGCCGGCCACACCGTGGTCAACGATCTGGGCACCTTCAAGCTGCACCAGGTGCCGAGCGGCGTCTTCAACCCGGATTGCCTGGTCGTGCTGGGCCCCGGCATGGTGATCAGCCCCGAGAAGCTCACCGTCGAGCTGGAAGAGGTCAAGGCCTCCGGCGTCATGCCCAAGCTCGCCATCTCTGACCGTGCCACCCTCTGCCTGCCGCTGCACGCGCTGGAAGACACCCTGGAAGAGCAACGCCTGGGTGACGGCGCCTACGGCTCCACCCGTCAGGGCATCGCCCCGGCTTACGGTGATCGGGTCATGAAAAAGGCGATCCTGGTGGGCTGGCTGAAACAGCCGGACGTGCTGGTCGAGCGCATCCAGTTCATGCTGGACTGGAAACTGCCGCAGATGAAGGCTCTCTATCCGGACTTCGAATTCACCCAGACCGCCCAGGAGATGGCCGACTGGCTGCTGGAAGTGTCCGCTCCCTGGCTGGACGCCGTCTGCAACGTCAGCATGCCCCTCAAGGCACTGCAAGCCGAAGGCAAGACCCTGCTGTTCGAAGCCCAACTGGGTGCCGGCCGTGATCTCATCTACGGCGAGTACCCCTGGGTCACCTCCTCCCACGTTTCCGGCGCCTACGCCGGCATCGGTGGCGGTCTGCCGGGCCTGCGCCCGGAGCGCGTCATCGCCGTCGCCAAGGCGTTCAGCACCTCCGTCGGTACCGGCACCCTGCTGACCGCCATGGAGAACCAGGACGAGTTCCGCAAGATCGCCAACGAGTTCGGCGCCACCACTGGCCGTCCCCGTGACGTCGGCTACTTTGACGCCGTTGCCACCAAAAACGGTGTCGAGCTGCAGGCTGCCAACGAAGTGGCGCTGACCAAGCTGGACTGCCTGACCGGTCTGCCGGATCTGAAGATCTGCGTCGCCTACGAAGGTGCCCACACCGAGAACCCGATTTGGCCGCAAACTGCCGGTCTGAAGCCGGTTTACGAAGTGATGGAAAGCTGGAGCGAAGACATCACCGGCTGCCGCACCTTCGCCGAGCTGCCCAAAGCGGCTCAGCAGTACGTACTGCGCATCGAAGAGCTGCTGGGCGTACCGGTGCCGATGGTCTCCGTCGGCCCGGGCCGTGACGAGATGATCCTGCGCTAAGGCGCACGATCAGCTGTCAGCACAGTAAAAAACCGGCATCCATGATGCCGGTTTTTTTATGCCCGACATGCCACCGCACTTTCTCTGCCCTCACCAGCAATCAACACAATGGCTCATATCATGGTAGCAAGCAGGCCATATTGAGCGGTTGGGTCACTCACCTTCTCCCCCTCTTCGCTAGACTGATCCCATCATCCACCGAGGAGCCTCACCATGAAGATTGCCAAGCGTACCACCCTGCTCTCCCTGCTGTGCGTGGCAGCCCTGCCCGCCAGTGCCATGACCCTAAAGAGCAGCGACATCCACGAAGGCCAGCTGATGGACAAGGCCTTCAGCTTCAACGGCTTTGGCTGCAGCGGTGACAACCGCTCGCCCCAGCTGAGCTGGCAGGACCTGCCGGCCGGCACCCAGAGCGTCGCCATCACCGCCTATGACCCCGACGCGCCCACCGGCAGCGGCTGGTGGCACTGGCTGGTAGTGAACCTGCCGGCCAGTCAGAGCGAGCTGCCGAGCAACGCCTCCGGCAAGCTCAAGCAGGGGCTGGAGCTTAAGACCGACTTCGGCAGCCAGGGTTACGGCGGCCCCTGCCCGCCCGCCGGCCACGGCATGCACCGCTACCAGTTTACCGCCTGGGCCCTGCCCCAGGCCCTGGAGGTGAAGGCAGACACCCCGCCCGCCATGGTAGGCTACATGCTCAACAGCATGGCCCTTGGCAAGGCCACCCTGACCGCCACCTTCGTCACCCCCTAGGAGCCAGCCGGATGAGCACGCCGCTGCTGCAACTGCACCATTATCTCGGGATCCGCCAGCAGCTGCTGCACCGGGTGCTCATATACGCCCCCACCATCATCTGGGTGGAGCAGGGTCACAAGCAGTTGTGGTGGCAGGAGAAGCGCCTGGCGTTCGACCAGGCGAGCTGGCTGCTGATCCCGGCCGGTCACCAGCTCACCTTCGTCAACCAGCCGGAGCAGGGCAAGTTTCGCTCCCGCGCGCTGACCCTGCTGACCCCGCCCCCCGTCGAATGGCTCGGCGCCGCCCAGGCCGGCCCGCTCAGGGAGCCGCGCCTCGCGGTCAGCCCGGCGCTGGCCTTCTGTTTCGAGCTGGTCTGCTCCATGGCGGATCGGCGGCTCAATGAGACCACCCAAGTCCAGCTGCTGCAGGGTTTTTATGCCGAGCTGCAGGCCGCCGGCGGGCTCGACCTGCTGTTTCCCGCCCACACCATGACCCTCGGTGAGCGGCTGGCCCGCTACCTTGGGGTGGAGCCGGGCGCCGACCACACTCTGGAGGGGGTAGCACCGCACTTCGCCATGAGCCGCGCCTCCATGGCGCGCAAGCTGGCCGCCGAGGGGCGCAGCTTTCGCCAGCTGCTGACCCAGGTGCGCATGAGCCACGCCCTCACCCTGCTGCAACAGGGGCTGGCACCGCTGGAGACGGCCCTCGCCTGTGGCTACGACTCCCCCAGCCGCTTTGCCGCCCGCTTCAAGCAGGAGTTCGGCCTGACCCCCTATCAATACCTGCGCACCTGCCCCTCCTCTCTCTCGCTGGCTGCCGCCAAACAAGTAAACAGTTACTAAAATATTAGACTATGTAACCTCGTGTAACCGGGTGATCCGGCTCACACCTGCCCCTACTGCACTGTGACACAGCACCAAAAATCCCGTCAAAATCGCCCTATAATGGCTCTCGCAAACGCTTTCACTAAAATAAACACTAAAAAACACCTTCCTTAACCTACAAAAACTGTTATTGGAGCGAGAAATGTTTCGTAAAAGTTTACTATTCGTCACCCTGAGCGTCGCCCTGCTCGGCCTCACTGCCTGCAAGGGCAATGACTCCAGCAGCCCGGCCGCCCCCAGCGCCACCCTGGCGAACCAGTATCAGAACGTGATCGACCGCAGCGGCACCCCGCTCCAGTTCCGTGACTTTGACAGCTACTCCAACCTCAAATACAACCCGCTGCTCGATCTCGGTGCCTGGCACGGCTTCCTGCTGCCCGCCAGCGACAGCGAGTGGGGCGGCTTCACCGGCCCCATGGTGATCGCCGAGGAGTACAGCCTGTTCTTCGCAAGGGAATTGGACAAGCTGACCCTGAGCGATGAGAGCGGCCGTGCTTTCCCGCTCACCATCGCCAGCAAGCACGAGATCTACGCCATCCCCGGCGCCCTGGTGCAGCGTTTCGAATTCGAGCCCTTCACCCTGGAGCTGGAGCTGCGCTACGGCGATGCCCGCACTGCGCTGGTTCGCACTCGCCTCATCAACCACACTGACGCCCCCCTCACCCTCAAGCTCAACTGGCAGGGGGAGCTGCTCCAGCAGTGGGATGCCAACAAGACGGTCGCCGAGCAGTACCCCGCCTGGACCCGCACCATCAGCCAGACCGAGCGCGGCGTGGCATTCCAGTTCGGCAAGCTGCGCAGCACCTGGAACATCATGCAAAGCGGCAGCGCCAGCTACCGCATCGATCGCACCCTGCCGAGTAGCACCACCCTCGACGAACAGGGCCTCGGCTACGTGAGCGAGGCCAGCCTCACCCTGGCCGCCAAGGGCCAGCAGGATATCTACACCCTGCAGAGCTATGTCCACAGCCGTGCTGACGCGAGTCGCTTCGAGCAGAGCCGCCAGGCGCTGCTGGCCGACCCCGCCAGCCATTTCGACGACGCCATCCGCCGCTGGGAGGATTACCTGGCGCGCGGCCTCTCCAATCAGGGGATCCCGGAGTCGGAGCGGCGCATCGCGGTCAAGGCGATGGAGACCCTCAACGGCAACTGGCGCTCGCCGGCCGGTGCCATCCTGCACGACGGGGTGACCCCCTCCAACACCGCCCGCTGGTTCGACGGGGTCTGGGCCTGGGACAGCTGGAAACACGCCTATGCCATGGCCCACTTCAACCCGGAGGTAGCCAAGAACAACGTGCGCGCCATGTATGACTACCAGATCCAGGCCGATGACCCGGTCCGGCCGCAGGATGCCGGCATGGTGATCGACGCCGTCTTCTACAACAAGCTCGCCGATCGGGGCGGCGACGGCGGCAACTGGAACGAGCGCGACACCAAGCCGCCCCTCTCCGCCTGGGCCATCTGGGAGATCTACAGCGCCACCCAGGACAAGGCCTTCATCGCCGAGATGTACCCGAAGATCCAGGCCTATCACGACTGGTGGTATCGGGCGCGGGACAACAACCGCAACGGCATCATCGAATATGGCGCCACCCGCCACGTCGAGCACAATGACGAGTTCGGCAACATCACCTTCAAGGTGCAGTACCCGACGGGGGCTCCGGCCGGGCTGGATCTGTCGAGCTGTACCAATGAGGGAGATGGCTGGTATGGCTGCGCCGGCATGGCGCTCTATCAGCAGGTATTGAACGTTGGCGGCTACGCCGACATGAATATCGGCGCCCAGCACGGCGCAGGCTGGGAGTCCGGCATGGACAACGCCGCCCGCTTCGGCTTTATCGAGCCGGATCAGCTCAAGCGCTATGCCGACAAGACCTATGGCGGCGACATGGCCAAGGCGCGCCAGGACTGGAACGTCTTCTTCTTTGAAAACCATCAGGACGACGGCAGCCTCATCGGCTTCTCCATCGATCAGGAGTCGGTGGAGCTCAACGCCTTCCTCGCCAAGGAGAAGCGCATCCTGGCCGACATGGCCGAGCTGCTCGGCAAGCCGGACGAGGCGAGCCGCTATCGCGAAGGGGCGACCCAGCTGGCCGATTACATCAACAGCTGCCTGTTCGATGAGGCCTCCGGCTTCTATTACGACCGCCAGATAGCCCAGGGGGATCTGCCCAACGCCAACGGCTGCGTCGGCAAGCTGTTGACCGCCCGCGGCCGTGGCCCGGAAGGGTGGAGCCCGCTCTGGGCCGAGGTAGCGGACAAGGAGAAGGCGGCGCGGGTGCGCGAGGTGATGCTCAATGCCCAGGAGTTCAACACCAAGGTGCCGCTCGGCACGGCGGCGCTGACCAACCCGGCCTACGACCCCGACATCTACTGGCGCGGCCGGGTCTGGCTGGATCAGTTCTACTTCGGGGTGAAGGGGCTGGAGAACTACGGCTATCGCAGCGATGCCCAACAGCTCGTCAACAAGCTGTTTAGCAATGCCGAGGGGCTGGCGGGCAGCGGCCCCATCCGCGAGAACTACAACCCGGAGACCGGCGCCATGCAGGGGGCCAGCAACTTTAGCTGGAGCTCGGCCCACCTCTATATGCTCTATCGCAACTTCCTGAAAACAGAGGGTTGATCCCTCTTTGCAGCAATGAGCCAACAAAAAGGCCTCCGCAAGGGAGGCCTTTCTTATGGCAGCGCCGCAGGTGGCGACTTACTTCACGGTCACCCGGGCAAACTTGCGCTTGCCAACCTGGTAGACGGCGGTACCGGCACCGATGAGGGCCTTGCCATCGTCCAGCTTCTCGCCATCGACCTTCACCGCGCCCTGCTTGATCATGCGCAGCGCTTCGGAGGTGGTGGCCACCAGATCGGCGTCTTTGAGCAGGTTGGCGATGGCCAGCCCTTCCCCTTCCAGTGCCAGTTCGACTTCCGGCATGTCGTCCGGAATGGCGTTCTTGGAGAAGCGCTGGGTGAAATCTTCGTGGGCCGCCTCAGCCGCCGCTTCGTCGTGATAACGGGCGATGATCTCCTTGGCCAGCCAGATCTTCACGTCGCGCGGGTTGAGGGTGCCGGCGGCGATACCTGCCTTGAACTCTTCGATTTCAGCCAGCGGACGGAAGGAGAGCAGCTCGTAGTAGTTCCACATCAGATCGTCGGTGATGGACATGATCTTGCCGAACATCTCCCCCGGGGCATCGTGCACGCCGATGTAGTTGGCAGCGGACTTGGACATCTTCTTGACACCGTCCAGGCCTACCAGCAGCGGCATCATCAGCACGCACTGGGTCGCCATGCCCGCATCTTTTTGCAGCTCGCGGCCCATCAGCAGGTTGAACTTCTGATCGGTACCGCCCAGCTCGACGTCCGCCTTCAGCGCGACCGAGTCATAGCCTTGCAGCAGCGGATAGAGGAATTCGTGAATGGCGATGGACTGGCCGTTGCTGTAGCGCTTCTTGAAGTCGTCGCGCTCCATCATGCGGGCCACGGTCTGCTTGGCCGCCAGCTTGATCATGCCGGTCGCGCCCAGCTCACTCAGCCAGGTGGAGTTGTACTCGATGCGGGTCTTGGCCGGGTCGAGGATCTTGAACGCCTGCTCGGCATAGGTGAGGGCGTTGTGCTTGATGGCCTCTTCGGAGAGCGGCGGACGGGTGGCGTTCTTGCCGGAGGGGTCACCCACCATGGCGGTGAAGTCACCGATCAGCAGGATCACTTCATGGCCCAGATCCTGGAAGGTCTTCAGCTTGTTGAGGATCACGGTATGACCCAGGTGGATGTCCGGCGCGGTCGGGTCCATCCCCAGCTTGATGCGCAGGGGGCGCCCTTCCTTCAACTTGGCGATCAGTTCTTCTTCAACCAGAATTTCTTCCGCTCCGCGCTTGATCTCGGCTAGCGCCACCTCGAGCTGGGACATTTTTTGACTCTCCAATCACGATTCCACAGGGCCAGACATATTACTGGAATGGCGGGCCAATTGGAAAGGCGGTAAACTCCGACCTTCTTCCGGGTTCAACTTTGTCTGCTTCTCATGGTCCTTTGGCACGCCTTCAACTCTCTCCCTCACTGGCACCGCAAGATGGTGCTGATCCTGAGCATCATGGTGATGATGCTGGCGGCCTGGCCGAGCGAACAGGCAGTCGCCACCCGGGTCGATGACAACGACAACGAACTGGCCGTCGAGCAGCAGGTCGAGGAGGAGGCGCAGCTGGCACGGGCCGAGCCCGTCACTCCGCCCAAACCGCGCTATGTCACCAGACAGGTGAAGGTGCGAAGCGGCGACAACATGGGGGTCATCTTCCAGCGCCTCGGCCTCAGTACCACGGATCTGCACCTCATCGACCAGCTCGAGGGCACGGATACCCTGCGCCTGCTCAAGCCCGGTCAGGAGCTCACCTTCAAGCTCACCAAGGGCGGCGAGCTGCACAGCCTCTACTACCCCCACAGCCTGGAGCAGGCGCTCAAGGTGAACCGCCGGGATGACGGCTTCGTGGCCAGGCCGGTGAAGATCGAGCTCGACACCCGCGAACAGGTGGCCCAGGGGGAAATCCGCTCCAGCTTCTGGGGCGCCGCCGTCGAAGCGGGCATGACGGAAGACCAGATCATGGATCTCGCCGCCATCTTCGGCTGGGACATCGACTTTGCCCAGGACCTGCAACCGGGGGACAGCTTCCGGGTGGTCTACCAGGACAAATACCAGGATGACGAGCGGGTTGCCTCCGGCGACATCCTGGCCGCCGAGTTCGTCAACCAGGGGGCCATCTACCGCGCCGTGCTGAACACGGATGGCAACTACTACACCCCGGACGGCAAGGCGATGCGCAAAAGCTTCCTGCGCGCGCCGGTCAACTTCAAATACATCAGCTCCAACTTCAATCCGCGCCGCCTTCACCCGGTTACCGGCAAGGTGCGTCCCCACAACGGCATCGACTACGTGGCGCCGGTGGGGACCCCCATCATGGCGGCGGGCGGCGGCAGCGTGGTGGCCGCCGGCTACAACCAGTTCAACGGCAACTACGTCTTCATCAAGCACGCGGGCAACTACGTGACCAAGTACCTGCACCTCTCCAAGCGCACCGTCAACAAGGGGCAGCGAGTCAAGCAGGGGCAGACCATCGGCCTGCTCGGCGGCACTGGCCGGGTCACAGGCCCGCACCTGCACTATGAATTCGTGGTGGGCGGCGTGCACAAGAACCCGCGCACCCTCAACCTGCCCCAGGCGGAGTCTCTCAGCGGGCGGGCGCTGGCCAGCTTCAAGGCCCAGGCCATGCCCCAGCTGGCCAAGCTGGACAGCCCCGAGCTGCAACTGGCCAGAAACAAGGGCAACGGTGACGACAGCTGAGCGCTGTCGACCAAGGCGGAACACGGTATCAGACCGTTCCTCTGCACCACTGAAGAGGTGATGTCATGAGCGGGCCATATATCCGATTGATGTCGGGGACCAAGGCGGAACACGGTATCGAACCGTTCCTCTGCAACATTGAAAGGGGGTTGTCATGACTGAGCGCTATATAGGCTGGATGCCCGGTACCATAGCGGGTCATGGTATCGAACCGTTCCCCTGCATCATTGAATGGGGGTTGTCATGACTGAGCGCTATATAGGCTTGATGTCCGGTACCAGCATGGATGGTATCGACGCCGTGCTGGTGCAGATCGAGGGGGATGCACTGCGGGTCGAGGCGGCGCTGTGCCATCCCTGGCCTGCCGATACGGCTCGCACCCTGCATGAGCTTTGCACCCCGGGGGAGAACGAAATCGACCGCATGGGGGTCGCCGACAACCTGGTGGCCCGCGAATTTGCCGCCGCCACCCAGGCCCTGCTCGCCAAGGCGGCGCTGACTCCCAAGGAGATTCGCGCCATCGGCAGTCACGGCCAGACCATACGCCACCGCCCTGCCCTCGGCTTTACCCTGCAGATTGGCAACGCGGCCCTGCTGGCGGCCCTGACCGGCATCGACGTGGTGGCCGATTTTCGCACCATGGACATGGCCCTCGGCGGCCAGGGTGCGCCCCTGGTGCCCGCCTTCCATCAGGCGCTCTTTGCCCGTCCCGGCGCCCTTCGGGTGGTGCTGAACCTCGGCGGCATTGCCAATATCTCGGTGCTGCCCGGCCAGGCCGACGGGGGGGCTGGTTCAGGGGTATATGGCTTCGATACCGGCCCCGCCAACACCCTGCTCGACGGCTGGTATCGCCGCCACCATCCACACGGTGACAGCTATGATGCCGGTGGCCAGTGGGCCGCCAGCGGCAAGCCTATCCCTGCGCTGCTGGAGCAGTTGCTGGCTCACCCCTACTTCGCCGCCCCCGCCCCCAAGAGCACGGGGCGTGAGATGTTCACCCTCGACTGGCTCGACGGCGAGCTGGACGGCAGCGCATACGCCCCCGCAGATGTGCAG
>SKEK01000834.1_pt1 | contig 15316 bp, 17 predicted proteins | sample 4826761 | NCBI WGS metagenome assembly SKEK01 (sample SAMN11008811, study PRJNA524170) | human gut metagenome | biome: Human fecal sample; material: Feces; isolation source: fecal sample from pouch patient p32 | host: Homo sapiens | place: Israel: Tel-Aviv | collected 2015-10-13 | reverse complement strand
GATATTAATAATATCCTGAAATTAAAAGGTATACTTTAATCTATCTTTAGCTTAGTAATATAAAGATGATTTATTTTTAAATAATTTAATAAGCTTTAATCCTCCTATTAATAATAAGATAATAGAGATTATCATGAAAACTATATTTGTTATTATTGGTGAGAAACCTTTTAGTGAGGAAGTTATTAATGGAAGTATTAAAATACCAAATAAATTATAAGTTATATGAGATATTATTGATGCATATAAAGAATTTGTATAGTAAAAAAACGCACCTAAGAATAATCCTAATATAAATGCATAAACACCTTGAACTAAATTACCATGAGCTATAGCAAAAATTAATGCTTGTACTATTAAGGCTATTGGGAATTTATAATTATCTCTTAAAAAACCAAAAATAACTCCTCTAAAGAAAATTTCTTCAAATATTGGTATTAAAACTATAACTATTACAAGTGCCAGTATTGAATTATGAGTAGCATTCATAGCATTTCCTACAAGTGAGTAACTTTCAAATATACTAGGGAACAGACTGCCGAAAAATCCCATTAAGAATAATATAAGCATTGTTAATCCAATAGAAAAAATTACTATATAGATTAATGTGTTTCCTTTAACTTTATTAAATCTACAACTTTTAAATAGTTTTTCTTTTGCGCCTAAGTATATTAAAAATAATACAATAAGCATTATTAAATCGGAGATTAAGGATAAATGATACATAACAGGTGTGATAACTTCCATTATATTAAATGAATCTGGACCTACTTTATTTATGACAAAATAAACTAATACATAGGTACCTGAAACCAAATTTGATATAAAAAAATAAAGTAGGGGCAAGCCTATTACGAATCCTAATGTCTTAAAGACTTTTTTCATTTATTTTCCTCCTTTTAGTTTAAAATATTTTAATTATAAATATTAGTATCTTGAAGAAAAATATTTATAAAAAGTAAAAAATATGAAATAATTATTAATATTGTATCAGAAAAAACACACTATGTATACTTTGATACTGGAGTAAAGTATTTAAATATTTATGGCTTTATAAATATTTTTTTGGTATCTATTTAATAAGACTAAAAGTTAATTAATCATTTAATAATAGCAATAAAAAAGAATTCTTCTAATTTAATATATATTTAAAAGGTAATAGATTTTACTCTATGAAGAAAGCTTAATTGTAATTTTATATATAACTAAATAGTTATAATAAATATATAAAATAAGTATTTTTACTTATAAGAGAAAGGGTATATAATAAAATCATCAAGTGAGTAGGAAGTGGTGATTAGATAGATGAAAAAATATTTAGATAAGCTTCAAAACATGCCAATAGGAATTAGTGGAACTTGCTTGGCATTTATAACATTGAGTAATTCATGGAATTTAAAAGGAATAAATTATTTTAAACCAATAGCAATATTTTTAGCAGTTTGTATGCTATCTTTAATGATTTTAAGGCTTATAAGATTCCCAAAGGTTATGTATGAGGAACTTAAAAATCCAGTAACAGGAACATTTTATCCTACAATGGGTATGGTTGTTTGGTTAGTATCAGGATTCTTTTATCCTTACTTTCCAGTAGTATGTAGTTGGCTTTGGATAGCAGCTGTAATATATCATTATGGAATAGTTATTTTCTATACAATAATCAGAATAAAAGAAAGAAAGTTTGAAAACATAATGCCAACTTGTTTCATAGTTTATACAGGTATGATAACAGGTAGTGTAGCAAGTAAAGGTATGGATGGGGTAATTCCTCAAATCCCTCAAATAGCACATTTTATGCTTATGTTTGGATTTATATTCTATACAATTCTTCTACCATTAGTTTTATATATAGTATTTAAAAGTGAAATATTAGATGATCACAAATTACCAACAGTAGGTATAATTTGTTCACCAGCTCCACTTGGAGTAGTTGGTATATTAACTATAGAACCAAACCCTAACCCATACATGTTAGCTTGGTTAATAATAACAGGATTAATATTACTTGTTGTTGTTTATGGATACATTTTAAAACTATTTAAAGAAGGTTTTAAACCATCATACGCAGCATTTACATTCCCATTAGCAATTGCTACTTTATCAGCATTTAAGTTATCAACTTATTTTACTGGTTTAGGATATGCTAAAATGGCTAACTTATTTAAATTCTTAGGTGATGTTGAAATATTTATAGCAACATATGTAATATTCTTTATGCTACTTAACTTCTTAAATATGTTCTTCAAAGCTATAAGTCCAAAACTTGGAGAATATGTAGAGGAAGAAGAAGAATTAATAGGTGGAACTCTTTATTCAAAATAATTGAATAGAGTTTACATATAAACTTAAGACTTGATTCGCAGTTGAATTTTAGTCGAAAATTTCTAGAATGGGGCTTAAACTTCTAGAGATACAAACTCTTATATCTATTATTGTTATAAGATAAGCTTTTAGTTAAACAACATAATAAAAATCTCAATCACTTTACAGTATTTTATAATAAAGATTATGGGTAATTCTTTAATAGTAAGTCAAACTCCCACCGACTTTATAAAATGATAAAATAAACAAATTTAGCCTCTACTCATAATCTTTTTATAAGATGCTCCAAAAATAATGTGTCATGCTGTATTTTCTATTTTTTTGGAAAATCTAAAAGGTAAGTGGAATGATTTAATAGTCATTCCACTTATCTTTTTTATATAACTAAAAACTTATTATTTATATAATTTTTTAGTATTTTTATTTATATATTTAGGTATGTATAATAATTTCGTAATGCAACTAAAGAGAAAACTTTAGGAGCTTACTTAATATTAGAACAAGAAAGGTAACATATGAGGAATAAAATATTAAAAAAATCTAAGTCCATATTACCTGGACTTTTTATATGCTTAATAATAGGCATTATTGCTGAATTTTTAGGAAAAAGCTTTCCTACTATAGGAGCAGCTACCTTTGCAATATTTATGGGAATATTTTTAGGAAATACACTTTTTAAAAGTGATAAGTATGATGAAGGTACTAAATTTTCAGAAAAAGATCTTTTAAACTATTCAATTGTTTTAATGGGAGCATCTTTAAATATTATTGATATAATGGCTCTAGGATTTAACGGAGTTTTTTATATAGCTATTTTAATGACATTAACAATATGTACAACTTACTTTATAGGAAGAAAGTTAGGCTTTGGAGAAAAGTATTCATTACTCATGTCAGCAGGGAATGCTGTATGTGGTTCATCAGCAATAGGATCAGTATCTCCAGTAATAAAAGCTAAGGATTCAGATAAAGTAATTGCCATAACAATAGTAAATGTAACAGGTACAATATTAATGATACTTTTACCATTAATCACATCTATTTTATATAACAACGATGTTTTGCAGAGTTCTGCATTAATGGGAGGAATATTACAGTCTGTAGGACAAGTTATTGGTTCTGCTAAGTTTATTGGTGACCCAGTTGTAGAGCTAGCTACAGTATTTAAGATTATAAGAATAATATTCTTAGTTGTGGTAGTTTTAGTTTTTGCTAAGATAGAGGTTAATGAAGAAAATAAAGAAGAAATAGCTCATCATCACAAACCAACACATAAGGTTCGTATTCCATGGTTTATAATAGGATTTTTTATTATATGTATTTTAAATTCTATTGGAATTATTCCAGGAATACTTGGAAGAACATTTAAGTGGATTAGTTCTAATTTTGAAATCATAGCTTTAGCTGGTATAGGAATGAGAGTAAAAATTGGAGATTTAGTAAAGGAAGGGCCAAAGGCTATGCTTTATGGAGGGCTTGTAGGAGTTTGTCAAATTATATTTGCCCTATCATTGATTAATATATTTATAAAATAAAAATCGTCAAAGAAGTTGGATAAAATATTTAAACAGTATTTTATTCAACTTTTTAATTTTTACGTACTTTGATTATGATGTTTTATTAGTTAAATAGTTTTTTCTAAAATATATTGAAAGCTTATATGATAAATTAAAGCATCATTTTATATTGGATAAATTCATATTCTTAAATGAAGAGTTTATTAGGAGGCGTAAAATGATAGGAGAGGTATTAAGTTTTGGATATGATCAATGTGCTAAACTAGGTTATGCTATGGGATTTGGAGCAATGGAAGGATTAGTTATATATCTTGGGCTTTTAGCCATAATTGTATTGAAGCTTTTTAATAGTAAAAGCAAAGCTAATTAGTAGGTTAAGAGAGAAGTTTATATGCTTATATCAAATCAATTAAATATATTTAAGAAATAGATTGTATTAGAAGAAATCTTGGGAGTGTTTGTTAGAACAAATAGCTTAAAAATATATAAAAAAATAAAGAATAAACTATATTAATAAGTATATTTGTGAATAAATTTGATTTGAGAAGTGTCAAATACTTTAGTAGTGTAAAACACTAGTTTTTTAGAGCTTATAACATTGATTTTTATAAGATAAAAATTTATAATTAATTGATTTCATTATAAAATAATAATTTTTTATTTTCGACAAAAAGAAAAAGGCTGTGAAGTTATCACAGCTTTTTTCTTTGTTTTAAATAATATTTTTAATCTGTAGAAACTAAAGAGCTATCTTCATTTATTTCTTTATTAGAAGTCTTTTTATTTCCTAAAATATTTAAAAGTGAAGAGCCAACTATTATTATATACCCTGTAAATGATAAGAAATCTGGAATTTCTTTAAAGAACATAAAGCCATATATAGCTGCTATAATAAGCCCAATGTAATCATACATTGATATTTCAGATGCTGGAGCATTTTTGTAAGCTATGGTTAAGGCAACTTGTCCTAATGTAAAAGCTATTCCTGCACCAACAAGTAAAAGTATATTTTGTAGTGTTAAATTATCTGTGTTCATAAACATTGAAGGTAACATAACAATAGTAGCTATGCTTGTAAAGGACAAGATTATTGTCCAGAAGTCTTCTTTATTTCCAATCACTCTTATCATTGTGTATGCTATTCCTGCAAAGGCAGCAGAGGCTACGCCAATAAGGGATGGAATTATAGCAGTACTAAATTGAGGTTTTATTACAAATAAGCTTCCTGCAAAGGCTACTATTAAAAGTGTAAATTGTTTCTTAGTAATTTTTTCGTTAATTAATAAGTAAGAAAAAATTATTGTAAAGAATGGTGCTAATTTAGTTAGTATTGTTGCATCGGATAAAAACATTTTATCTAAGGCATAATAGTTTGTTAGTATGGATAGAGTACCTGTAACCCCTCTAACTAATAAATATTTTCTACTTTCTTTTTTTCCAAAAAAAGAGCCTTTTTTATAGGCTATTATAAAGCAAACTATTAAGGTTGCCACAACATTTGTCAAAAAAGTTTTTTGATATGAGTTAACTCCTACAGCTAGCTTACTAAGTAGATTCATAGTAGCAAAGGCTGCTGAGGCAAGTATCATAAAAATAATTCCTTTAAATTTTGAATTCATTTTTTTCCTCCTTAATTTATTTTATATAGATCTTCAAATTATAGTTTATTTTAGTCAGTATTTATTGCATTGTTTATTAAAACACCCTTAATATTCTAATAAAAATTAAAAGTATTATAAATAAACAAAGACTATTATAGAGCTAAGAAAATAAGAGGTCAAATTTAATTGTAAAAATATTTATATAATAATTATGAATAATAGAAAGAATATAAATAAAAACTAGGACATAGAGAAGAAAGTAGAGTAAAATTATTTGGGAGATGATAATAAATAATTTTGCAGAAATAAAATTATAAATTAAGTTTAAGAAGGTGATTTTTTTTGAAAGCTGAAATAATGGCAATAGGAACAGAAATACTTTTAGGCGACATAGTAAATACCAATGCTCAATTTTTAGCTAAGGAGTTAGCTAACTTAGGAATTGGAGTTTATCATCAATCAGTAGTTGGAGATAATTCTGAAAGGATTTTAGAGGCTTTTGACAATGCTTTTAAAAATTGCGATACAATTATTACTACAGGTGGGTTAGGACCTACTAAGGATGATTTAAGTAAGGAACTTGCAGCAAAGTATTTCAATATGGAAATGTGCTTAAGAGAAGAGCTTCTTTGTGATTTGGAGGATTATTTTAAGAAGAATAATCTTGAAATGACAGAGAATAATAAAAAACAATGTTATTTTCCAAAGGAGGCAATAATACTTCCTAATCCTAATGGAACAGCTCCAGGAGCTATTTTAGAAGGGGAAAATAATAAGAGAATAATACTTCTACCAGGACCACCAAGGGAAATGGAGCCAATGTTTACAAATCATGTAGTACCATACTTAAGTAAATTTACTGATAGTGTTTTGGTATCTAAGATTTTAAGAGTTTTTGGCATTGGAGAAAGCAAGATGGAGGATTTAGTGTGTGATCTTTTAGATAATGAAAATCCAACAGTTGCTCCTTATGCAAAAAATATAGATGTTATTTTAAGAATTACTGCTAAGGGAAAAGATAAGGAAGAGGCAGAAAAGCTTATTGCTCCTATGGAAAAAGAGATTAGAAATAGACTTGGAGATAACATCTATGGTGAAGGGGAAGTAACTTTAGAAGAGGTTGTTGGAAAATTATTAGTTGATAAAAAAATGACAGTATCAACAGCTGAATCTTGTACTGGTGGCATGGTTGCAAGCACATTAATAAACTATCCAGGAATATCTGAGGTATTTATGGAAGGCGCTGTAACTTATTCTAATGAAGCAAAAATGAAGAGACTTGGAGTAAAAAAAGAAACTTTAGAGGACTTTGGCGCAGTTAGTGAAGAGTGTGCTAGAGAGATGGCAAAGGGTATTGCTAAAAATGCAGGAACAAGAATAGGAATTTCTACAACAGGTATAGCAGGTCCTGGCGGTGGAACAGAAGAAAAGCCAGTAGGTCTTGTTTATGCTGGATTATGTATAGATGGAATTACAAAGGTTAAAAAATTTAATTTTAAAGCTGATAGACAAAAGGTTAGAACTAGAACCATGATGAATGTTTTAGATTGGTTAAGAAGAGAGCTTGAAAAAATTGATTAAAGAAAATTAAGTTTTAAAAACCTTAGTTTTATCTTATAAATATAAAGAGAATAAAAAATTACCCATTAAGTAAACTTAATGGGTAATTAATATGTGCTTAGAGTGTCTAATAATTTATTTTAAAAAGCTTAGCTTTTAAATATGTCTTACTTAAAAATTGAGAGAGTATATAAATACTCTCTACTAGAAAAACATAAAGAAAATTTATTACATTATAAGGGTTTTAAGGGGGAGACAGTTTCGTTAGTCCGTACTTTAACGAAACTGTCAGTATAAATAAAATGGGGGAGAGGCTATTATAAGATTGAAGCTTATTGCCTCAGTAAATATTATTAACAGTATTATTTTTTTTATACAGTTAAAACAAAATATTTTTTATATTTATTATTTATTTTTAAGAAAAAAGTTTAAGAAAAAAATTAAGTCTATTATACTTAAAGATGATAGATATAGCTTGTTAAAATATTTATAGAATTTATGTGTTTTTAAATTAATATAATAAAAAGTAAGTAAAATAAAAAAGTAATTAATTAGTAATATAAGATAATTGATAAATATGTTATATTTTAAAATGATTAATTATACTTTAAAATATTAAACTTGGATTTATATAATTTTTAAATTAATTCTTTATAGAAGGGAGAAATACGATGAAGCCTATATTTAAAGTAAGTTTATATTTTCTTATAGTATTAGTTTTATCTATAGTAGGGCCAATGTTTGTGACGCCAGTACTATATAAGATAGGATTAGTGCCGCCATTAGTTTTAATGGTAATACACATAATATTTTTCATAGTGCCAGCAATAATATATATAATTGTAACTAAGAGTAATTATAAAAAGGTTTTTAGCTTTAAAAAACCAAAGGGAAAAGATGTATTCTTTTCTATATTAATAGCAGCTTTAGCGCTTCCAATAATGACATTCTTCTCATATACATCAAGTTTCTTTTATACAAATGATGTAGCCTTAGTTTTAGATCAAATGAGAGCATATCCATTATGGTTAATGATTTTAGTTGTAGGGGTAACACCTGCCATAACAGAAGAAATAACTATAAGAGGTATTGCCTTATCAGGATTTGAATTTAAAAGTAAAAATGTAGCTGCAATAATGACAGGAATAATGTTTGGTATTCTTCATTTAAATGCACATCAATTTTTATATGCTACAGCCATGGGAATAATTTTAGCTTATGTAGTAAGGGCTACAGGAAGTATATTTTTATCAATGTTAATCCATTTTCTAATTAATTCATGGAATTTAATTCAGCAAAGAATAGTTAGTCAAGGAATAACTACAGAGGATTTAGTACATTCTATGGACTCTATAAAAAATATTCCAATGGAATTAAAAATAGGAGTGTTCTTATATTATTTAATTGCTGCAATAGTATCTGCATTTTTAATTAGTTACCTAATAAGAAAGATGGAAAAGAGAAACTTCGATATAACTTTAGATGAGTTAGATGTTGCAACAAGAGTTTCTTATAAAGAAGAGAGAGTAATAAATGCACCATTTATAATAAGTGTAATGGTATTTATTGTATATACCTTCTTTATAATGAAGGGGTAATAAAAAGTTGTTGTAATATTATTTGAAAATGGGCTTATTTTTGCATTTATGAGTTTAAAAAAATAGCAAATAAGCTTTAAAAAAGGAATAAGAATTCCTTTTTATTCTAAGTATAAATTTGCTTGTGCAAACTTTATACTATGAAACTTTTTAAAGGTATATATATAAGACAAAATAGCTTTTATAGTAATTAAAAACTATTTTCTCTATAGACTAAAAAAAAGGAACTGTTTGGGAGAACAGTTCCTTTTTATTAAATTGTGTGGTTAACTTAAGAGTGTATTAAGCTATTAGTATTATTGACTGATAATTAAAAAAATATACCAATTAATATATTTTAAATTTTTTACCTAGAATAGTGTTTTTATATTCTAAGGTTGCATCTGTAAAGAAATGAGAAATTTTCTTGTCTGCAACTATTTTAATACCATTATCCATAAACACATCATCATTTTCACGCTGTTCATCCAGAACAACTTCAATATTTAAGCCTGCTCAGCCAGAGGAACAAGCTTTTATTCTAAGGGCATCTTTATCACTATTATCAAGCATATCTTTAACTTTATCTAAAGTGTTTGGATGTATTTTAACCTTCATAATAAAAACCTCCTTATAAATTTTAGTGAATTTAATATATAAATTAACTTTATTTATTAAATTATATACTCTTATTAAAAAGGGAGCTATAGTATGTAATTTTAAGTGTGAATAAAAAAATAGTGTTATGATTTTTTTATATATTTGAATAATAATATATGAATTTAGAAACAATATGAATATTTATATGATAAAATAGTTTTATTAACAAAATGTTCAAAAAGTGCTTGAAATTTTACCCGAAAGTGATATTATAAATTATATAAGGAATAACAATTATTAATTAATATGGCTTAAAAATTATTTATTTGGAAAAATAATTTTAATTGTGTTTTTTCAAATAAGTGATTTGTAGGAGGTTTTTTATTATGAAAAGTTTAAAAGGTACTAAAACTGCTGAAAATCTAATGAAATCATTCGCTGGTGAATGCCAAGCAAGAACAAGATATACTTATTTTTCAAGTACAGCTAGAAAAGAAGGTTATGTTCAAATATCAAATATATTTTTAGAAACTGCTGAAAATGAAAAAGAACACGCTAAGAGATTTTATAAATTCTTAAAAGACGATCTTCAAGGAGAAGCTGTAGAAATAAATGCTGCTTACCCAGTAGAATTACCTACAGATACATTAACTAACTTAAAATTTGCTGCTGACGGAGAACATGATGAATTAAGTAATCTTTATCCATCATTTGCTGATGTAGCTGACGAAGAAGGATTCCCAGAAGTAGCTGCTGCTTTCAGAATGATAGCTAAAGCAGAAACTGCTCACTATAATAGATTTATGAAATTAGCTAAAAACATTGAAGAAGGAAAAGTATTCAAAAAAGATGAAGTAGTACTTTGGAAATGTGGAAACTGTGGATTTATTTGGGAAGGTGCAGAAGCTCCATTAAAATGCCCTGCATGCTTACATCCACAAGCTTATTTTGAAGTTTTCAAAGAAACTTATTAAAAAATAGATTTATTCATGCTTAACTCGTATAATTTTATCAATTGAATGTAAATATAATAAACTAAAACTTATTTCAGAGAGAAGAAATTCTCTCTGATTTTTTTATAAATAAAGAGCGTATATCAAAATAACTTTTGATATACGCTCTATAAATTTGAAGTTTTAATGTAGTGGATAACTAAATACCACCATTTTACTTTCATCATTTATTGGTCTCCAAAATTGAATTTCATCAATTAAAAGCTCCCTATCAAAGTTATAATCTTGAAGTTTTGTATAAGCTGACTCAAACTCATCCTCTCCCCATACTCTCTGTGCAAAATATGGATTAGCTAAGGATACATGAAGTTGCCATGTATCTGGGTTAGAAGTCAATTTAAATCCTTCTTTTGATAAATTCTCATAAAGTTCTCTAGAAAGTTTCTTTATTACTCCACTTTCTTCATCTACTTTTAAATTTACAGACCTATAAGGCTCTCCAAACTTAATCAGTCCATTTAAATGAACTTCAAATTTTTTATATGATTTTAAAGTGTTTTTTACTACTTCATTTAATTTATCCATATCAGGATCTTCAATTACAGCTAAGGTAATATGAAGCATAGGAAGGTTCTCATAAAGTTTATATTCATTTGAAATGGATTCTTGCAATGGCTTTATTATTGCATAGGAAACCTTATCAAATAGTGCCACTAAGTAATATAGCATAGATAAACCCCTTTCTTACTAGTTTGTACAATTTATACCAAGTATTTAATCTATTATATCATATAGAAACTTAGGAAGACTACAAATAGACCTTATTACAATAGGATATACATACTTAGGAAATTGGTTGATTTTACTTAAAAGTAGTATTAATAAAATAATTTATTTTATTTTAAGGTAATATTAAATTTTGAGAACAAATTTTAAAAAGATGTATATATTAGTTTATTGAGGGAATTTATGAGGAATCTAAAAAGCTTTTAGTAAACTGAAAGTAAAAAAGAGATAAATTTTATGGAGAGGAAGAAAAATATATTTGAAAAACTAAAGTTAGATAATATACTATATATAATGTATATTAGAGAGTTTAAAAAGAAGTTTATTTAATATATATTTTAGTTTGAAATTTTTGAAAGGTGGAATAGGGAAATGGTAGAAAGCAGAGTAAGTAGATTAAATAAGAAAAAATCATCTAAGATGTCAGTTCTATATAATATAGTTGGAATTTGCTTTTTAGCTTTAATTTTATTTGTTGGTAGCCAAATGTTTCTTTAAGAATTTACTACTTAGTTGGAGTTTGTTTACGTAGATAGAATTTCTGTATAAAGAAGTAAGAGCTTAATGATAGTTAAGTAAATGATTTTCTTTATATGGATAAAGTGAGTGTAAATAAAAATTCCAGCTTAAAATATTTAGTATTTTACATAATATGAGGTTTAGTTTAGAAAATAAATTTTTTTGTTAAGGGATAGTATTTTGAGTTCATATATTTTATGAGATTATTTTTATAGATATTTTTAGATAAGGAGATAGAAGTTAAATGAGTATTTTAATAGTTAAAAATATGAATCATGGCTTTGGAGATAGAGCTATATTTGAAGATGTGTCTTTCAGACTTTTAAAGGGGGAGCACGTTGGACTTATAGGAGCAAATGGAGAAGGTAAATCAACTTTCATGAACATAATTACAGGTAAACTTATGCCAGATGAGGGAGATGTTCAATGGAGTAACAAGGTTAGAGTTGGTTACATGGATCAGCATGCCAAGCTTGAGAAAGGTAAAACTATAAGAGAAGTTTTAAGAGAAGCATTTCAGTATCTTTTTGATATGGAAATTGAAATGAATGGTCTTTATGAGAGAATGGGTGAAATGTCAGAGGATGAGATGACTAAAGCCTTAGAAAGAACAGCTACAATTCAAGATATGTTAGATCATAATGGATTTTATATGATAGATGCAAAGGTTGAAGAGGTTGCAGCTGGATTAGGTCTTAGAGATGTTGGATTAGACAAGGATGTTACTGATTTAAGTGGAGGACAAAGAACTAAGGTTTTATTAGCTAAACTTTTATTAGAAACACCAGACATATTACTTCTAGATGAGCCTACAAACTACCTTGATGAGGAACATATAGCTTGGCTTAAGAACTATTTAATAGGATATGAAAATGCCTTTATATTAATATCACATGATATTCCATTTTTAAATAGTGTAGTAAATGTAATATACCATGTTGAAAATAGAGCCTTAACTAGATACACAGGTGATTATGATAACTTTATGAGAGTATATGAAGCTAACAAGAAGCAATTAGAGGCTGCTTATGAAAGACAACAGGCTGAAATAGCTAAACTTGAAGACTTCGTTGCTAGAAATAAGGCTAGAGTTGCTACAACAGGTATGGCAAGAGCTAGACAAAAGAAATTAGATAAAATGGATAGAATTGAGCTTGCTGCTGAGAAACCAAAACCAGAGTTTAACTTTAAGCAAGGAAGAACTTCAGGTAAATTAATCTTTGAAGCAAGGGATTTAGTTATAGGATATGATGAGCCACTTAGTAAACCACTTAACATAAGAATGGAAAGAGGACAAAAAATAGCCTTAGTTGGAGCTAATGGACTTGGAAAATCAACACTTCTAAAAAGCTTAATGGGATTAATAAAACCAATAAGTGGAGAGGTTGAAACAGGAGATTACCAAAGCATAGGATACTTCGAGCAAGAAATAAAAGAAGCAAACTATAATTCATGTATAGAAGAAGTGTGGCAAGAGTTTCCTGGATACACTCAATACGAAGTAAGAAGTGCCCTAGCTAAATGTGGATTAACAACTAAGCACATAGAAAGCTCAGTAGCAGTATTAAGTGGGGGAGAACAAGCTAAGGTAAGACTTTGTAAGCTAATAAACAAAGAAACAAACATACTTATCCTAGACGAGCCAACAAACCACTTAGACGTTGAAGCTAAAGATGAATTAAAGAGAGCATTAAAAGAATATAAAGGAAGCATACTTTTAGTTTGCCATGAACCTGAATTCTATAGAGATGTAGTAACAGATGTGTGGAATTGCGAAGAATGGACAACAAAGATACCTTAATGACAATTATATTAATAGTTGATGAAAATGGCTTGAACGCTTATGTTTGAGCCGTTTTTTTATTTAATGATTAATTTTGTGATTTTAAATTTGAGATTACCAAAATTGAGATAGCTAAAATTTGAGAACCACAAAAATTGGTTAGCATAATAAGACTATAGAATTATAATAAGAATTTAAATATCAATAACAATATAACAAGTAGTAAGCAATATAGATTATGAATAAAAAAATAAAGAGTAAGGTTAATTTTCCTTACTCATTATTGTGGTTTTTAAGTAATAATTCTATAGCTTCATCAATTAGTTTTGATTTAGGTATTCTGGTTTTAGAACTCAAATTTTCCAATTTCTCGGCTAACTTCATATCTACAGAGGTAGAAAATCTTATTCTAGTTTTTAAATCTTTATTTCTAACTAAGTCACCCATTTTTATAACCTCCAAAGCCTTTATTAAATGAATTATATCATAATCTTACGCAAATTTAAATAAATTTAACGAAATAACTTGCGTAAGTTTAAGAGGAGTGTTATAATTTTATTATAAACTTAAGTAAGTTTAATTAAGAAAGGAGCTGAAACCATGGATATTAAAGGATTTACAAAAGCTGATAATTCAATATTATTCAATACTAATTTATCTAATAATGCTAAATTAATATACTTACAAATCAAATACTATTCATCAATTCCAAACTTTAAATTAAGTAAGTTTGTAATCCTTAAAGATAGTGGTCTATCAGTTAATACTTTCAACAAGGTAATTAAGGAATTGAAAGAAGCTGGACTAGTAAAACAAGTAGCAGAAAGAAATGGTAAGATCAATATCTATTGGTACACTTTAGCTGAAATTAAAGTTGAGAAAGAGAAGAGAGAAGTTAAGACTAAGAAAAAAATTAAGGCTAAAAAATCTAATTTAGATGATAACAATGAAGTTCTTGAAGGGCAATTACATATTGATGATGTTATTGGAAGTAATTATGCTGAAAAGAGTGAGAATAAAGAGAATATGATTGATTTAGAGAAAAAAGAAGATGATGAAGAAGTACGATTAATGAAAACTACTGGAGAACCAATAGATAGAGTTATTCATGCTATTAAGTATGCTTTAAAAAGGCAAGCAAAAGATCTGTATTCTTATGCTTTAAGGACTATCCAAAATGATTGGGATAACTATTATTCTAAGAAAAAAGTACAAAAGAATTATCAAAATAAGAAGAATATTAGAGAAGCAAATTTTACACAGAGAGAATATGATTTTAATTCATTAGAAAGTAAATTGTTAGGATGGGATAATGAAATAGTTGTAAGGGTTCCTGAATTACCTTCTTGCGTTGGTTGTAATAAAGAAAAGATAGAGAATTTTGAAGATAGAAAAGAATACATGACACTAGATGAATTATTTGGATTTGGTGCTTAATAGAGGATAGAGAATATGAGTATTTATGTGTTACTTGCTTATATGAATTTTGTAGGAAAAGACAATGCTACTTTAAAAGGTTTGCTTAATTTTAAGGTTACCATTTAGATAGAGTAATAATTTATACTATTTGTATAAAAGGTGTAAGGAGAGATAAATTATGAAAAAAATAACTAGAGAAGAGTTTACTCAAGCAAGAGACCAATATGTTAAATTTAGAAGAGAACAAGAGATGTATAGAAGAATAGAAAAAGAGATAGCTAAGAAAATGCTATACAGAGAAACGGATAAACTCCTAGAGGTTGCAGATTATCTATTTGATATTAAGGAGATAGAAAAAGCAGAGGTTATTTATAATCTAGTAGAAGAAAAATATGATGATATTGGAATTAATTTTGAGATGACAGAAAAAAGTATAAATTATTTTAGAATTTAATAAAACGAAAAGAAACTAGTTGTTACCGCAAATAGTTTCTTTTCGTTTTAATCCATATAATATTTTTCTCAAGTCTTTACACTTGCTTGCCTTACTTAAATTATATGTTGTATTTGTTGATTTGTCTATGTGGAATAATATTCAATATTTTACTAATAATATTAACTTTATGATATAATTTGATATAAATATATTTGAGTTTAAAATGTTAATTGAGAATTAATA
>SKEK01000823.1_pt1 | contig 15404 bp, 15 predicted proteins | sample 4826761 | NCBI WGS metagenome assembly SKEK01 (sample SAMN11008811, study PRJNA524170) | human gut metagenome | biome: Human fecal sample; material: Feces; isolation source: fecal sample from pouch patient p32 | host: Homo sapiens | place: Israel: Tel-Aviv | collected 2015-10-13 | reverse complement strand
GGAGCGAGGAACAAACGAAAATACCAACCGACTTATCCGCCGCTACCTTCCCAAAGGAACCCCCATCACCAGCCACCAGCCCTACCTCGACGCCATCGCCTACGAACTGAACAACTGCCCCAGAGCCACCCTCGGCTACCGCACCCCCACAGAAGCATTCAACCAACTCATTGCTACCACCCATTGACACCACCGAGCTAACCAATGACACATCATCAGCAATCAACACTTTTCGCTGATACCCATCGGATTCAGACTCCTCAGACCAAATCGATTGAATCCGCATGTTCGCGTCGCCTTGCACCCACTCAAACACCATTTCCGACTTCACCTTCAGTGTAAGTTTATTGGCAATATTCTTCTCATCTACCAAAGGTTCAATACTCACAGCACTCAAGCCCGACCAGGCATTCAGGCCATCAATCCAGCTATATACTTCATCTATAACAAGAGGGTCTTCAAATCGCCCCTTACGTGATTCAAGTACTGCGACTGAGGGCTGGAGCTTACCAACCGAAGCCTTCCAAGCGCCAAATGGTGCACGATAGCCCAGCCACACAATACCAAATAAGCCGACAGCCCCTTCTGGGGTAAGTAGCTCCATATTCGTCGGGGCTTTCCGCGATTCAAACCAGTGTCGAACATGATCAAACTGCCCACCATCCACGCCCTGCAGATATGGCACCTCAACCACAAGACCTCGGCGTCGATCCATCTTTATTGTTGCTCCGACCCACGGCGTGCCTTCGACGCCATCGGCAAGTAAGCCACTAATACTGTCACCTATTTCTAACTGAAAGTCGCTCATACAGAAATCATACACGCATAATTTACTTTTCCATCAGAAAACAAGCACATTAATTTTGCCCACAGCCCTATCACACCAGGGGGATCCTCCAATACGTTCCACATCAAATCAGATCTACCACAACATAGCGCAACAGGGTTGTGTCATAGGGTGTTAGCAATTTTCGTGTAGTGGTGATGCTGTTTGGAGGCTGATCATGGGGTGTCGTCGGATGCTTGGAGTCGATGATCGTGCGTCGATCATGGCGGGGATGAATGCGGGTTTGTCCCAGGTTCGTATCGCCCACTTGATTGGGCGTAGCCCCTCGGTGGTGTGCCGTGAGATCGCCCGCCATACGGGCCCTGACGGAGAGTATCGGGCCGAGGAGGCCGGCAAGGCCGCCCGCGCGGCCAGGCGACGCCCGAAGAAGCACCTGTTAGATCATGATGAGGTCCTTCGCCGCAGTGTGATCGCCGATTTGTCCCAGGTGCACACTCCCCGCCAGATCAGCGGGCGCTTGCGCGCGCAGGCGTGTGGCACACTGCCCTCCATGGATACTTCTCCCGACGCCCACAGCACGATCAGCCACGAGGCGATCGACACGTGGATCTACGCCCACCCCAAGAAGACGCTCATCGAGCACGACATTTGCTTGCCCTCGCGCCGGTGGATGCGCAAGAAACCCCCAGCAAGCGGACGCAAACCCCCATCGTTGGGATGCGGCTAATTGACGAACGCACCGACATTTCTGATCGAAAAATCCCGGGCAACTGGGAAGGCGACCTGATCATCGGCCAAAACGGGGCCATCGCGCGCTTCAACCCTGGTCGAGCGCACCACCCGCTACCTAATCATCGTGGCCCTGCCTCTGGGTAGGAAAGCCGACCAGGTCTGTGATGCGCTCACACGCCGCATCCAGGGCCTGCCCGACGGGGCGATGCGCACACTGACCTGGGACCAAGGCCGGGAAATGGCCCGCCACCAGCGCCTCACCCACGACACCGGCGTGAACGTGTTCGTCGCTCACCCCCACAACCCCTGGCAGAGAGGAACCAACGACAACACCAACCGGCTCATCCGCCGCTACCTACCCAAAGAAACCCCCATCACCAGCCACCAACCCTACCTCGACACCATCGCCCACGAACCGGACAACTACCCCAGAGCCGCCCTCGGCTACCACACCCCCACCCACGCATTCAACGAACTCATCGCTACCACCCATTGACACCACCCAGTCTGAGTTCTTTTACCCGGAATTACCGAGGAGAGCAGACATTTACACGACCACGCCTGTTAAACTTGAACCATCCAAGTAATTCACGCGTATTCATATCGATTCCATAACTATGCGACTGCACGTCTACGGTCCTTGCGAGCAGGACTGCCCCACCGTTCTCCTTATTCACCCAATGCTGTCGTCGGCCTCGCGTATGAAGGACGCGGTCGCCGACCACATGGGCTCGGGGCTGCGTTTCCTCATACCGGACCTGTCCGCCCACGGGGACGAGGCCTCGGCCCCCTACATGTCGGCGGCGGCCGAGGCGGCGGCGATCCACGAGTGGCTGACGTCCCACGACGTGCGTTGCCTGTCTCTGGGTTTCGGGGCGTCACTCGGCGGGGTCGTGTTCTTCGAGCTACTGCGCTTCCCCGACCTGTCGTTCGACCGCCTCTTCATCGAAGGCGTGAGTTTCTACTCGGGCGGACCCGTGGCACGCGTCGGCGGGGCCGTTCTCAGCCGGGTGATGGTCGCGAAGCACCGGAAGGCCGTGCGCGACCCCGAGGCCGGGGTTCGCAAGCTCGCGCGGCTCTTCGGCGAAGAGGTCGCCCGCCCCATGGCTGAGAGCCTTGCCGTGATGAGCGAGGGGAGCATCCGGGCGATCGTGCGCGACTGCTCGCGGGTCACCCTGCCACACCTCTCCCCCGACGTTCAGCGCCGCTGCACGTTCGCGTATGGGGAGAAAGACTCGGACCTGCGACTGGCACGGCGCACGGTTGCACGCCTGTACCCCGGCGCGGAGCTGGTCGTGTGGCCGGGCTGGGGACACTGTGGGCGCATGAGCCGCGACTCGCGCGCCTACGGGGCGATGCTCCGGGGCTTCGCCCTGGGCTCGGCACCTACTGATCGTTCGTGAAGGAGGCGATCACGCAGGGAATTCGACCACGCACGACGCGGTAGGTGACGCCCGTGCAGCCCATGCGCTCAAAGAACGCCCGGTAAGATGCCGGATCAAAGTGCTCCTGGAAGTGCACACCGAATCGGGAGATTAGCCTCAGAAACATGGTGTGCGCGCGTTTCTTGGGAATCACGTAGGTGGGCACGATGATCGTGCCGCCCGGGCGCACGACCCGCTTGATCTCCTTGAGCGCATCGCCCGGTTCAGGCAGCAAGTGGATGACATTGCCCGCCACGACAGCATCGAACGAGTCGTCCGCGTAGTGCAAGTTGGTAATATCCGCCTGCTCGACGACGACGTGCGGGAACCGTGCGAGCTTCTTGCGTGCCTGCTTGAGCATCCCCTCGGAGTAGTCGGTCGCGACCACGGAGGCACATGTGGGGGCGATGGCTGCGGTGATCGCGCCCGTGCCGCACGCACATTCGAGCACGGTGTCACCGGGGTGAATCAATCGGGCAACGGCTGTCCCCGTCGCTGCGTACACTGCCCGGTTTGCCGTGTTGACGACGACGTCATAGAGAGGGGCGACCCAATCCCAGATCATCTTGTTCCTCCACTATCGAACAAAGTGACAGGTCAACGAAAACCTAGTGATACCCGAGTTCCAGAAACGCTCGAGGTGACTGCAAGGCATCTGCCAGAAGCCCCGCCCGGGCAAGACCCACCACTTTGGCCACAGACCTTGCCTGACAGTTGATCGACCGCTCCGGATTATGCTCAATATCGGTGAATGCATCGAACATCATAACCTGCTCAACGAGCTTGTCATGACGACAGAGCGCAGACGCGTACAACCAGTCGTAAAAATAAGTCTTCGGCTCTAACGGGAATTGATCTGTCAAATACTTGAATCCAACAAGCTCTCCACTTTCCCTCAATCGCCGATCTGTTTTTGCCGCACGACTCGAGGCATTGAGCAGATCAACATACGGTCCCCCATGCAGAAATACTTTTGAAGCTTGGAAAGCACATTCAACACTGCAACTTCCACGTCCTGGATACTCAATCATCAAATTGAACGCACTTAACTGAACTCCAATGTCCCTTTCGCTCTTGGACGGCACCTCCAGAACGCGCGACGAAGGAAACCTAGCCACATACGACGCATGCAAACTTGCAACCGAACGCTGCTTCTGCTGGATAGAAGATCCGGGAAAGTACTCAAAATCCAGAGATACTTCCGAAACATACGGTTTATCAGAGTCAGGCACAAAGACAGGCCGACGAGCCATGACGAGCCCCTTTCTCGCTCAACACAGTATTCCAACGATCAAGGAAAGCAAAACACTCAAACTCTCCGAAATCTTCACTTCCACTGACCGCAAATACTTTCACAATTGTTCAGTCTGCTCAACCTTGCGCGCTCATGTTACGAATTTATACCTCACAAACATGTCGCTTCACTCCTCTGTGAACCCATCCTGGCATCAGACTCTCTTTTTGTTCTCACGCGCGTTCGCATTAGGTCGGCGCACCGAGTCCGAGGTGCGCGCAGACCGGAACGATGGCGGCGCCAATCGCGCCGGTGCAGCACGCACATTCAAGGACGCAGTCGTCGCGTGCGACCGCCTCACCCGTACCGTCGTAGTCGGCTCGGTTAAACGCGTTGCCGAAGAAGTCGTAGAGTGGGGCGACCCGGTCCCAGAACATACCCAGCACCTCCGTGTGCTTGTGCATTGCGCGAGCCTTGAGCCGTCGCAATACCGGGAATGCTACCGCGCGTGGAGGCGGCACCGGGGCGAAACGGGGTTCTGCCCACGGGGACAGATCCGCGAGGACACACGCGGACAGGTGACGCGGATACGGATAGGTTATTCGCATGCGGATAGGCTACTAACCTATCCACGTGTCCATAACCTATCCGCGATTTCGCTTCCTATCCGCGTCATCAATCCCGAGGCCGGGCGCGCTTACTGGGAACAGCACGAGTGAACCAGCACGCCGAGGCCGTGGGCCGCGAAGCCGAGCAGACTGTAGGCCACCCCGTAGATGAGGGCGCTCGCGTTGAAGAACAGGAACATCGGTGCCAGGAAGCAGACGAATGGCGCGACCAACCACAGGAGGCTGAAGCCCTCCTTCACGCCGTCCCAGGTGGCGACGCACATCGCCAGGATCGGCAGGACCACCAGCAGGATCAGGAACGCGATGCTCTTCACGGCCTCATTCGAATCCGAGACTCGCGCGAAGCTGAACCAGAGTGCTGACACCAGCAGATAAACGCCAAAGAGCGCGACGATACGAATCCAGGTTGTTTTTGTCACCCACCTCATGGATCGATGATACATCAGTTATTCCAGAACAAACTGACTTGACACTTAGCTACCATGAGCCGGAGTGGACGCCAGTGGGACCCACGCAGCGGCGTCTAGGTTCTAGCGGGAGCCACCTCAGCATCCGGCAGATGCGCGCGCTTCTTCGAGGCTGAGTCGATACTGCTCCGCCTCTGGTTCTTCGGTGAATTCGAGGAGGTTTCCGGCGATGTCCTTGAGGGCTTCTCGAACCTCTGCGGGGGTAGCGTAGAAGAATTCGCGCCGCGCGTTGATGCGGTTGACGCGTCTGGCAGCGAAGCGGTGGTGCAGCTCAGTTTCGACGCTTACGGCATCGTCGGAGAAGAACAGGGCGTGGACATCGAAGTTGAATGGCACGGACGCATCTCCGAGTTCGCGGACACGATCCATGGGGTCGAGGCGGCGTGTCATGCCGATCTTGACCATACGTTCGCCGAAGGACCCGATGTTCGAGATGACGTAGACATATCCGGCACGGCTATTGGCCTCCCGTGTGACGACGTCGTTGATGCCTTCTTCGATCTCGGCGAGCTGCTGGCGCAGCTTCTCGGCTTCGGTACTGTTGCCCGCTTCCTCAACGGCTTTAAGAACATTGAGGTAGTGCTGGCGTTCTTTTTCGAGACGTTCGCGTTCGGCCCGGAGTTCCTTCTCAGCGCGTGCTTGTTCGCGCAGTCGCGCGCGCTCTTCACGCTCGGCTTCTTTCTCAGCTTTCTTAGCGTTCTGGTACTGGAGCGTGAGCTCGAGTTCCTTGATGCGCAGCCGGTGGTAGTGGAAGTTGATCTGGAGGTTGATAAGTGCGCCAAGTTTAACTATCTGATCCCGGGCTCTTTCAAGTCGGTTACGGGCAACATTCCCATTACCTGCCTTAACGGTGAGGACGCAGTTCTCCGCCTCGGCGTTATAGGCGCGGAGCATCATTTTCGCCATATCGCGCACGAACTTGCGGCCCTTTGTCTTGGAGTTGTTGAAAGTGAAGGTTTCACTCGCATCGACTGCGGCACCTGTACGGATCATTTCTTTGATCGTGGCTCGAACCTCGTCAAGCTGTTCTTTCAGCGCGACTGACGAGGCGGCGGGACTTTCGTAGTCGGTCCACCCGACATCGAGCATCTTGATGCCCTCGTCGTAGCGGATCCCGAGGGCGCGCAGCTCCTCCTTCTGCTCCACTGTCTTTGCTGTGACACGCGCGAGTTTCGCCTCGCTCCTTTCGACTTCCTTGTTGATATCGCGAAGACGCTTCTCCGCAGCTGCCTGCTCCTGAGCGAGTTGCGTGGCATACTGCGCGTGCTGCTGGTGGAGAGACGCAATAGCGGCTTCCTGCTCTTGGCGCGTCTGCTCGACAAGAGCGCGCATCCTCGTAATCTCGCCGCCACCTGCCCGCTCAATGAGGCCCGACAGCTCGGCGATGGTGCGTTGCGCGTCGTTGTACTGCTGTTCCCCAATCGCGAGTCTCTGCTGTAGTTCTGCGATTTGTTTGCCTCCGAAGATGGGCATGGCTTCTTTGCCTCCTCATACGTTGTATGACGTGATGCACCGTACCAGTGACGGTTTTCTGGGACAAGCATACCCATGAGCATGAGCATCGCTTCGTCGACAAGGCAAACGAAAATGGGAACATAATTTTCTCTCATACCTCACAGGTGGAGGACCACTACCACTGCGCGCACCCGCGTGCCGCTCCTTGTCCAGCACGTGGACTGGAGCGCCACAGAGGCTACGGGGCGCACAGCAGTGCACCGAGGGAAGTCGGGCCGGGCCTGGGATATCGCAACACGAGAGGCCTCTCAATACTTCCCTAAACTAGCCCCAAGCGAGTACAGCATCGCAGATACGGCGCTTGTTCATCACGCATTCCGATGAGGAGAACCGTGAAGAGATTCCTCTTCATGACAAACAGGGAGCGAGGCCCACTTCCGGGCCTTCTGACGGTTGATTATTTCACAACTAGCCCAGGGGAAACCCCGCTCCGCGCACGAGAGTATCAAACGTCCTCGCGCATGATGCGTGTACGACATCATGCGGGAAAGTAGTTCATCAATTAGCGTCAATGCATGGACCACGACACAGTGACGACGTTTGTTGAAGACGCCATCGAAGAGCTCGAGCAGCGCAACGCGCTCAAGGAAGCTGAATACCTGCGTATGATGCTCAAGTGCGACGGCCCTGACGTTGACGGCGCAGTCACATCGCTCATCAAATACGGCGCGGTCACGGTCGCCTGGGTTGAGCGGCTCACAGCGATCAACGAAGAAATGGTGGGATTCTTCGACGAAGAACTAGCAGAGCTATGCGAAGGACTCTCCGGCGCCTAGGCTCACTCCGCGCCAGAGCACAGCACGTCAGGCACACATAAATCCCCGGGCTTCCAGCGGAAGCCCGGGGAGGGATGTGTGGAGATGGGGGGAATCGAACCCCCGTCCAATAGCCGGCCCCGAATTCTTCTCCGAGCGCAGTCTACGATTTTATTTCTCAGCCCCCAGCATTGCGCAGACTCACCGCTGGATAGGCTCAGTTAGTTAAGTGTCGGAGCCGCCCCACTAACATGGGCGACTCCCAGTGGCTCCCTAGACGACGCCAGACACCGGGCCGGAAGCAACTCCCGGGCTGACGGACTAAAGGTTCAGGCTGCGATATCAGGCAGCGAGAACGTAGTCGGTGCGATTCTGTTCGGCACCTATTGGTTTGCACGCATCGTTTACGAGTTGAGCGTACATTCTCGGCTCGCTTCACTTCGATCGACGACCACTGTCGAAACCGATCATCCCCTATTGAGTTCTTCAACTCACCGGCAAACAGACTGCCGGGTTGGCTCTTCAACGAAATCCTAAGACTCATCGAAGAACCGCTTCCAACCGTTCGACCAGACATCCAAGAATAACCCCGCTTACGCGAAGTTTCAACAGCTAGCGCAATGCCAGCAAACGCAAGGTTTCAGCAGAAAGCGCACCACGCACGAAGCTGGCACCCGCTACCTGTACGCTACTTGTAGTTCGGTCGCTTCGTGTAGGCGCGCATCGCGCGTTCAGCTTCACGCTTATCCTGCGCCTCGCGCAAAGACTGGCGCTTGTCCCATTCCTGCTTGCCTTTGGCCAGCGCGATCTCAACTTTGGCGCGACCGCCGATGAAGTAGAGCTCCAGTGGGACGATTGTGTAGCCCTTGGCCTGCACCTTCTGGCCGATCCGCTCAATTTCTGAGGCGTGCAGTAGCAGCTTTCGCTTCCGCGTTGGCGCATGATTGTTCCAGGAGCCCTGCGCGTACATCGGAATGTTCGCGCCGTACAGCCATGCTTCGCCGTCTTTGACCTCAACCCACGAGTCGATCAGCGACGCGCGCCCCATCCGCAGAGCTTTCACTTCGGTACCCGACAGGACAAGACCGGCTTCCCACGTATCTTCGATCAGATAGTCGTGGCGCGCCTTCTTGTTCCGCGCGATCGTCTTCTTCGCGTCCAATGCAGCTTTGCGCTTCTCACCTTCGGTCAGCTTCGGCTTCTTCCAGTCTTTCGGTATCGTTCACCTCCTTTCTTTGATTGACGAGGCCGCGCCCCGCCACTCAAGGCGTTAATTCTAACGCGTCCGAGGGCAGGGGTCTTGCTCAAGCCTCGTAAAATGCCAGTATCAATGGAAGGCGGGGACAAGCTGAGCTTGCCCCCGCCTTCCGACTCAGCCATTCATCAGATCAGCGAGCCACATTGGCTTACAAGTACCCCATCGGGTCAACGTTCACGCCGTTCTGCAGAACACCGAAGTGCAGGTGGCAACCGGTGACATAGCCGGTCATGCCGACCTCGCCAAGCACTGTTCCGGCACTAACCGACTGTCCGGGCGAAACATAGATGCGTTGCATGTGCAGGTATTCGGTGATCACGGAGTTACCGCCGAGCATTCCGTGGTTCACGTCCACGTAGTTGTCGGCAGAGATACTGCTTGAAACATCCAGAACAACGCCGGTGATTGCCGTGCGCGTCTTGTCGTCGATGAACGAAGAAAAGCGCGCATCATCCAAAATCTGCGTATTCAGCGTGTCCACCAATTGCGCGATCGACAGGGTCTGACCAGCGGTTTCACCCCGATCTGTTGCCGTTTGCGCGCCGTGAATCAGGTAGGCAAGCGCGACGTGGTTCGTATCGAGCGAGCGACTTGAAGCGGTCAGCGCCGAAAGCTGTCCCAGCAGGGTCGTCATCTGAGTTGGGTGGCTTCAGGTGGTGGGTGCAGCGCCTTGAGTGTGTGGGGTGGTTGCTGTGGTGTTTCGCCGTTCTGGTGAGGTGCGGGATCTCGTTTTCGGTCTGTTGGTCCAGGGGGTGGCGGTCCGTCAAGTGCACAGGCGTGCGGGCGTGGCGGTCTGCACGATTCGCGGCTGAGCCAAGGATTGGGGGATGACGTTTCGTACAGGCCCTGTTGGTGGGTGGAATGGGTGTCCTGATCCGAGAATCGTCGCGGGGTTGACCCGAGGCGAGGGGCACGGGGCCCGCTTGACGATGGGGGCCGTCAGCTCATCGAGTTCTTACACCCTCAAGGACTGTCATTACGGACCATCGCCGCTCAGGTGGGAGCGTCGGCCTCGACGGTTAAACGCGAGGTGGATCGGATGCCGGGCGCGTATCAGGCGGCGCGAGCCCACGAACATGCCAAGCACCTTGCGGCGCGCCCCAAAGGGTTGAAGATCGAGGATCCACAGCTCCGGTCTTTCGTGGTTGCCAAGCTCAACGAACACTGGCCCCCCTGCCAGATCGCGGCCGCCTGGATGCACGAGCCCGACAATGGGGGCATGACGATCAGCGCCGAAACCATCTACCAGGCCCTCTACGTACACGGGCATGCAAGCCTGCGTCACGAACTCAAAGTAGAGAAAACCTTGCGCTCGGGACACACGAGCCGCAAACCACGCTCCAAGCTCACTGTTGCCCGTTCGTCAGGCAAGTCGTGGGTCGAGGGCGCCAGGATCACCGATCGGCCCGAGGAGGCCGAAGGGCACCTCGTCCCAGGCCATTAGGAATGGTGATCTGATCATCAGGAAGAACTCCAAGAGCGCGACCATCACTCTTGTCGAACGCACCACCGAGTACTTGCTGTTGCGGCCTTTGCCCCTCTCGCACGACGCCGATACCGTCGTCGAGACTCTGACCGACATGATCGCCGGCCTACCCCAGGATCTGCGGCGCACGCTGACCTGGGATCAGGGAGCCGAGATAGCCAAAACCAAAGAGTTGACGAAGAAGACAACGATCAATGTCTACTTCGCCGACCCGCACTCTCCCTGGCAGCGCGGCTCCAACAAGAACATAAACGGCCTTTTGCGCGACTACTTCCCCAAAAGCACCGACCTGGGCACCTACCCGCCCGAAGACCTTCGAAGAAGCCCAACGCCAACTCAACACCCGACCCCACCAACGATTCAACTGAAAACCCCCGCCAAACCCATAGAACAATTACCCCACAACGACGCCGTTGCACTCACCACTTGAAACCGCCGTTCACAGATGTAGCGGTGGGTGTAGGCCCGCCCCTCGGTCTGGAGGAGGCGAATAGGAGCGTCTAGATGTCGCGCTCTCGTTCCAGGGCGCTCGCGTCGGTACGGATCCGCGTTGAGGACGGTGTCGACAACCTCTCAGTAGAGGCCGAGAAGGAGTGGCTACGCGATGCAGACCGAGTTGCGCGTCCACAACGGAAGACCGCGAACACCGCGAAGTAGACGAGCAGAGTCTTCGACATCCGCGCCCGTACGCGCGCCTTGAGGGCATCAATTACTCTTCTCGCATCCTTACACGCGGCGAGCGTGATCCGGACCTCACACTCGAGGTTGCGCGGTTCGCAGACAGCCCTGTACGATAATGCAATTCATTCTCATTATCGCCAGAAGGTTCATCATGCGCGCCACCCACCGCGGGATTCATCCCCTCCTCGCCCTGTTCACCGCGCTCCTCACCCTCGCGCTCTTTGCTACGCCAACGATCGCCGCGCCCTTGGCGCACGCAGTCCCGTTAGAAACGACCTCTCTCACGGAGTACGCCTCCGACGCCTCCGGCTCAACCAACGCTGAGGCCGCACCTTCGTCCCCCGGAGCGCCCGACGATCCCGAGCACCTGCCCGGAGAGGCTGGCTACGGGGACCTCGTGCCCGCCGACCTCACGGTTCCTGCGGGCTCGCCCGGCGCTGACCCGGAGGCGACCCCTGGGCCCGACGGCCGCGTTCCCCACGTGTGCGCTGGCCGCAAGCTCCTCCACCACGCGCATGTTGACGCCGCCTACGTCACCCGTGTCGACGAGATCTTCACCGTTACTGTTGTCGACGGGCGCAAAGTCGTCAAGGACCCAAACTCCGTCTGCGTCCGACTCGCCCCCGACGCGCGTGTCTCCGACTCCCAGGAGGTCTCGCGCATGGTCGTCCCCTCGGGCGGCCTCTTCGACTTCATTGGCAAGCCCGGCGACATTGTCTGGCGTGCCCCCCAGGAGCAGATCGACAACTGGCGTCCCGTCTGGGCTGGCATCGGTGCCTTCGACACGGCGCACGAGGTCGCCCAGCCCGAGGGGATCCTTCTTGACGAGGTGAAGCTCTCGATCGCAAATTCCTCCGGGCCCGGAGCCGTCGAGGTGTGGCGCACCATCGGCACGAACTCCCTGAGTCGAGGGCTCTCTTCCGACCCCTCGCTCGCGCCGCTCTCCCTCCAGGCTGGCTCCCACGGCCACTGGAACTGGACCTTCTCGAAAGCGGGCGTCTACCGGCTCGACATGGTTGCCTCCTACACGTCCACCTGGTCCCAGAGAGCCGTTAATTCCTTGCCCTCGACCATCACGTGGCTCGTCGGCTCCGATGACGAGGTCGGTCTGCCCGAAGGCACCACAACCTCCCTCACTCCGATCGGAACGACTGCCGAGCAGATGAAGGAGAAGATGATCGCTTCCGGCGAACTCTCCACCGAGGAGACGCCCGCCGAGCCCGAGCCCCCCTTCACCCAGGCCGAGGCCCGTAAGCAGATCGAAGCGCTCTTCGGCTCTACTGCGAAGGCGCCAGCCTCACCCTCCTCCCCCGCCCACTACGTCTACAAGGGGACCTTCAAAGACGATGTGCGGGCTGGCGTGCCGATCAAGCGGGTGACCCTCGAGGTGAACGCGAACGGCAAGTCGATCCCCGGGGAACCGATCCTCGAAATCCCCGACTCACTCAAGCAGACGACCGCCGACGGCGACCGCTGGGTCCTGCCTGCCTCCGGTGAGCACGGATCGCTCGGATTCGACTTCACCCAAATGCCCGCCGATCTGCGCTCCGGGCCAGCCGTTTACTCCATCGACACCTTCGACGGCCCCAAGGGCAGCCGCTACATCGCGGGGACCGTCACCGACGGGGCGATGAACGTCACCCTCGATACGACGCGCGACCCCAACCGCGGCTTCACCGTCGATGCAGCCGCAGTTCCCCTCGCCCACGTCTTCACGAAGCCAGGCGTCTACGCCGTCGGTTTCAACATCGAGACGCGCGACAAGGACGGGAACTTCTCCTACAAGTCCCGCTCCGCTCACTTCGTCGTCGGCGACGCCGCGATCTCGGCGCTGCGCGCGATCACCGCGGAGAACAACGGCGAGGCACCCTCACCCTCACCCTCTCCAAACCCTGCGGATCCGGATGCCGATGCGCCACCGAGCGGTGGCGTTCAGCCCGGCAATCCCTCGATACCCGATCCTGCCAACCCGTCCGCCCCTTCCCGTCCCGGCGACTCGGCGATCCACATCATCACCGAAGGTCACATGGATCAGGCGATGTCCCTGAAGGACGGGAAGGCGGAGGTCTTCGTCGACGACACCGCCGACCCGCGCCACCCCGTCCACCGCGCCTCCGGAACCTTCGCCTACGCCGTCCCCGACTCGACGCACGCGAAGATCCCCGCCGGCGCGAAGGGCTACAGCGAACTCGCCGCTGCGGCGCCCGAAGGTGTGTGGAGTCTGCCCGAGACCCAGCTCGAGGGCATCCCCTGGGTCGGCTTCTCAACCCAGCGGGTCGACTACTCGCAGCTCTCAAGCAAGGGCGTCGAGGTCGCGATGAGGAACTTCACCGGCCCCGGTCGCCTCGTCACCGGTAACTCCTCCCTCTTCGAGGGATTCACGCCCCGACTCGACTCGATGAAGCCCGACATGGTCCTCCGCTACCTCTTTGGATCACACGACCACCAGGCCTTCTACTTCACGAAGCCCGGGCGCTACTCGACCGACTTTGTCTACACCGCGCACCTCGCTGACGGCTCCACCATCGAGAAGACCCTCCATGTGATCTTCCTCGTCGGCGACGACGCCATCAAGAGGGGCGCTGAGCCGGATCCCTCGCCTGAGCCGAACCCCTCGCCTGAGCCGGATCCCTCGCCTGAGCCGAACCCCTCGCCCGCACCGAACCCGAACAACGGTGCGCAGCGGCCCGGCCAGCCCGCGCCCGCTCCGGGCACCTCCCCGTCAACCGGATCACCGTCCACGGGCTCCCCCTCAGCAAGTGCGAGCGCCCCGGCCTCGCCGATCGGGAACCCGACCGCGGCCGCCGCGCGCCTCGCCGAGGGTGCCGGGCAGACCGGAACCCCGGTAACCGGTGGGTCGACCGTATCCGGCTCGCTAGTGTCGTCAAACTCGGCGACTGGCGCGGGGTCAACGAGCTCCGACTCCGGCGTATCGGGCGCTTCCAGCGCCGACGACTCCCAGTCGAGCGGCGTCGCGGGTCTGGACTTCGCGGACTCCTCACAGTCAGGAGCGCCCACGACGCGGGCGCTCACCAAGCCCGCTACCCCCGTGAGCGCCCTGCTCAATCCTGAGCGCGGTTCCGCCTCGTACGGGAGCGGCTCGAACTGGTGGCAGTGGATCCTCGTAGGGATCGGTGGTAGCGGACTCGTCGGGGCGGGCGCCTGGGCGCTTCTCCTGCGCAGGCGGTAAACGGCTGCGCAAGTAGAGTTCGCTGACACGTCTCCCGGATCAGCTACCCAGCCCGTGACTGAGTGAAATGTGAGCGCCGAGCGGCGGCCCGGACCTTCCCGGTTCGAGCCGTCGCTTCGTCGTCTACTTCTTCGTTTGCGCCTCTGTCTACTTCTTCATCCGAACGAGCCGCTGGCGAACTTGACGCTGGCGCCGAGTTTGACTTTGAGTCTGACTTTGGCGCTGACTCTGACTTTGGCACTGGCAAAGCCTCCACCAGCCTCCGTGTTCCCCAAGCAACACCGGCTCTCCTTCGGACGTGCTTCTCCCGAAGCATTTCAGCCGTCGCGCGTGAAATTAAGCCTGTCCCGTAGTGGCCGTGGGCAACGTCCTCCAACATCGCAACCGCTCCATCGGCACCCCAAAGAAAAAGCATGTGCCGTCATAGCGAATGAGGTGCCAACCGAGCCGCTCAGGAGTCGCGAGAGGCGCCAGCGAGCACCACAGCCCGGTGCCTCCTCCCGAACCCGCAAATGCGCACACTGTCTCGGCTCCATCGGCGCTCCGTCCGCAGGCCCCTTTGGAAAACAGGCAGCTCATCGACCTGATGAGTCTGAGGCTTACGAGGAACTGTACGCGTTCTTGCGGGCGAACCGTCCGAGAAGGTCATGCGCGGGCGTCATCGGCTACAACCCCAAATACCAAGACGGATCCCGCCATGGTGGAACGAACACTGCCTCCAACAAGCAATAATAGAAAACAAGGTAAACGGGCTCTTCATAGTTGAGTGTGGGTGGAGGCGTCTAGGCCTCCTGCGATGAGGAGCATTCGGAGTTGGTAGTTGGTGGGGTTGCGGTAGCCTCTGGCGGTGCGTCTGCCTAGTTCGATGATTCCGTTGATGGCTTCGGTGGGCCCGTTGCTGGCTCCGCCGGTATCAAAGTAGGCCAAGAATGCGTCCTTCCACTTGCGTAGGGTCCGGCCCAGGCGAGCGATCTCGGGGATGGGACAGGCTGGTAGGCTCTCGATGAGACGAACGGCCAGGCGTTGGCCTTGGGCGGGTGTGTCTTGATGGAAGACCTCGCGCACTTGCTGGGTGAGCAGGTAGGCGACTTCAACACTGATATGCGCCTCATCTGCCACGAAGGCCTCACGGAGGCGTTCCTTTTGACGCTTCGTGAGCCGATCACGCGAGGCGCGCAAAAGAAGCCGGATCTGATAGAGGGGATCACCCTTGCGCCCGCGGTGACCGGTCGTGTCTTGCTGGACG
>SKEK01000821.1_pt1 | contig 15410 bp, 18 predicted proteins | sample 4826761 | NCBI WGS metagenome assembly SKEK01 (sample SAMN11008811, study PRJNA524170) | human gut metagenome | biome: Human fecal sample; material: Feces; isolation source: fecal sample from pouch patient p32 | host: Homo sapiens | place: Israel: Tel-Aviv | collected 2015-10-13 | reverse complement strand
CTTGCTGGATGCGATTCCGATTACAGCAGCTGTTCGTGGAAATTGGGACGATTGTGTCCTAGAGGCCTTGGATGGCGAGTACGGACTTGAGGATCCGCAGGAGATCCAGCTTCTTCGTCTCACTCAGTACCTCATGGAAGGACTAGATCCTAAGCGGATCGATTGGCTTCGCTCCCTTCCATTGGTAGAGAAGAAGGAGGTCAATGGTATTCGCTTTTCACTGACCCACAATTTGCCAGAAAAGAATTACGGTGGAGACTTGCGTCCAGCAAATGCGACGGAGAACTTTGACCAATTGCTGGATGATCAGACGGATCTGGCGATCTACGGTCATGTCCACAAACAGTTGCTTCGCTATGGCAGTCAGGGCCAGCAGATCCTTAATCCGGGGACTATTGGCATGCCTTATTTCGACTGGGAACCAATTCAAAACCACAGAGCTCAGTATGCTCTAATCGATGTCGAAGAAGATGGAGTGACCAACCTGCAATTTCGTAAGGTGGCCTATGACTATGAAGCAGAGCTCCAAGATGCCAAGGACAAAGGTCTTCCTTTTATTGAGATGTACGAAGAATTGAGACGCGAGGATAACTATCGGGGCCATAACATCGAGCTCCTAACTAGCTTAATTGAGAAATACGGTTATGCCAAAGAAGTAGCTGCCTATTTCAATCTTTCCAATGAATCATAGGTGGATCTCTTGTGTATTCAACCTATAACAAAGAAGCGGATCTTCAAAATGTCCGCTTCTTTTTTCACAATCTTAGGCTGTAAAACCCTGCAAGCTCTTTCATTTTGTGTTAAAATAGAGGTAACAGAAATAGAAAAGGAAGAAGCTTATGAAATTTCTAGAGCTCAATAAAAAACGCCATGCGATCAAGCATTTCACTGACCAACCGGTCGATCCAAAGGATGTACGGACTGCCATTGAGATCGCAACCTTGGCCCCTAGTGCCCACAATAGCCAGCCTTGGAAATTTGTGGTCGTTCGTCAAAAAAATGCGGAATTGGCAAAATTAGCCTATGGTGCAAACTACGATCAAGTCATGGAAGCACCTGTGACCATCGCCCTCTTTACAGATACTGATTTGCAAAAACGGGCTCGCAAGATTGCGCGTGTCGGTGGGGTGAAAAACTTCACAGATGAGCAGTTGCAATACTTTATGCAAAATCTTCCTGCTGAATTTGCGCGCTATGATGCCCAACAAACAAGTGATTACTTGGCTTTGAATGCCGGTCTTGTGGCTATGAACTTGGTACTTGCTTTGACAGACCAAGGCATTGGAACCAATATTATCTTGGGATTTGATAAATCAAAAATCAATGAAGTATTGGACATCGAAGAGCGTTTCCGTCCGGAAGTCTTGATTACGGTTGGCTATGCGGCTGAAAAAGTAGAGCCAAGCTATCGCTTACCAGTGGACGAAATCATTGACAAACGCTAAGCCAATTAGCAAATAGAAGATCGAGGAGGAATTCATGACAACAGTTGACTTTAAAGCAGAAGTAGAAAAACGTCGCGATGAGATGATGGCTGACTTATACAGCCTCTTGGAAATCAATTCTGAACGCGATGACAGCAAGGCAGATGCAGAGCATCCTTTTGGACCTGGTCCTGTAAAAGCTCTTGAAAAATTCTTGGAAATTGCCAAACGTGATGGCTATGAAACCAAGAATGTCGACAATTATGCCGGTCACTTTACCTTTGGTGAAGGAGAAGAAGAGCTTGGGATCTTTGCCCATATGGACGTCGTGCCTGCAGGTAGTGGCTGGAAGACGGATCCATACAAACCAGAAATTATCGATGGCAAGCTCTATGCGCGTGGTTCGTCTGATGATAAAGGGCCTACAATGGCCTGCTACTATGGTTTGAAGATCATTAAAGACCTAGGACTCCCTGTTTCTAAGCGCGTGCGCTTTGTTGTCGGTACGGATGAAGAATCAGGCTGGGGCGACATGGATTACTATTTCAAACATGTCGGACTTCCTGAGCCAGATTTTGGCTTCTCACCAGATGCGGAATTCCCAATCATCAATGGAGAAAAAGGAAACATCACTGAGTACCTTCATTTTGGAAATGACAACACAGGAAGTGCTCATCTCCATAGCTTTACAGGTGGACTTCGTGAAAACATGGTACCAGAGTCAGCGACTGCAGTAGTTTCTGGACAACTACCAGATCTTGCTGGCCTCTTAGATGCCTTTGCCAAGGAACACCAGCTCAAGTATGAAATCTCAACTGTTGATGAAGAAACCTATACCGTTACGATTATCGGGAAATCTGCTCATGGATCAACTCCTGAAGATGGGATCAATGGTGCGACCTACTTGGCTCTCTTGTTGAACCAATTTGATTTTGGTGGTGCTGCTAAGGCTTACCTTCATGTGACAGCTTCACTTCTTCACGAAGATTTTGCTGGTGAAAAATTAGGAATTGCCCATACAGATGCCAAAATGGGACCATTGAGCATGAATGCAGGTGTCTTCCATTTTGATGAAAGCCAAGCAGACAACACTATTGCCCTCAATATCCGTTACCCTCAAGGTACAGATCCTGAAACCATCAAGTCCACCCTTGAAAAGATCGAAGGAGTGGCTACAGTAAGCTTGTCAGCCCATGGTCACACACCTCACTATGTTCCGATGGATGACGAATTGGTATCCACTCTCTTGCGTGTTTACGAAAAACAAACTGGCCTCAAAGGACACGAACAAGTGATCGGTGGTGGTACCTTTGGTCGTCTCTTGAAACGTGGGGTTGCCTTTGGTGCTATGTTCCCAGACTATGTCAATACCATGCACCAAGCTAATGAGTTCGCAGATGTCGAAGATCTCTATCGTGCAGCTGCTATTTACGCAGAAGCTATCTATGAACTAATCAAATAATCCACTACTCGGCCAGTTTTTCTGGCTGAGTTTTTCCATCGAAGGAGGACTTATGTCAACGATTGAAAGCATTAAACAAGCCATTATGGCAGATCCTCAAAATAAAGAATATACAGAGAAAGGGATAGAGCCACTCTTTGCAGCCCCAAAGACAGCTCGTATCAATATTATCGGACAAGCTCCAGGGATGAAGACGGAAGAAGCTGGTATTTACTGGAAGGATAAGAGTGGTGACCGCCTGCGCGAATGGTTAGGAGTTGACGAAGACACCTTTTATAATTCTGGTTTGTTTGCGGTCATTCCTATGGACTTTTATTTCCCAGGGCATGGAAAATCTGGTGACCTGCCACCTCGCAAGGGTTTTGCAGAAAAGTGGCATCCTCAACTCCTCAAGGAGTGTCCGGATATTGAGTTGACCCTCTTGATCGGCCAGTACGCTCAAGCTTACTATCTCCATGAGAAGGTCAGTGGAAAGGTGACAGAGCGGGTGCGTCGGTACAAGGACTATCTGCCCGACTATTTTCCACTGGTACACCCTTCACCTCGCAATCAGATCTGGATGGCCAAGAATCCTTGGTTTGAGGCAGAAGTGGTGCCGGTTCTCCGGTCTCGAGTCCAGCAGATTATAGCCGAACATACAAAATAATAGTTAGTGATAATTGTAAAAGGAGGTATTTCCATGGATCCATATCAAAAAGTCAAAGACAAATTGGACGAACTCGGGATTGAATTTGATGTGGTGGAGCATCCACCTGCCTTCACGACTGAGCAGGCCGATTCCTATATTGAAGGTTTAGAAGGTGTCCGGACAAAGTCCATGTTTTTGACCAACAAAAAGAAAACCCAGTACTATCTGCTCATCATGGATGATCAGAAACCCTTGGACATGGATGACTTCAAAGAGCAAGTAGGAGCCAATCGGATCCGCATGGCTTCAGCTGAATCGCTAGCAGAAAAAATGCAATTACCAGCAGGGACGGTATCTCCATTTGGCTTGTTAAACAATGAAGAAAAAGATATTCTCGTCTATTTCGATCAGGACATTGTGTCAGAGGAGATCATGACCTTCCATCCGAACACCAATGAAAAGACCATCTTTATCAAAACTCAAGACCTATTCCGCTTTTTAGAGTCCATTGACTTTAACTATGAAATACTAACACTTCCATAATAGAACCTATAGGAGAAATCATGAAAGAAATTCCATTTAATGACTTTGTAGCAAAGTACCAAGCAGGAGAAATTAACGTCGTCGATGTCCGTGAGCAGGAGGAATATGATGCTCTTCATCTGGACGGAGTGACCTTACTTCCCTTATCAGTGTTGGCAGAACGCTATTCAGAGCTGAACAAAGACCAAGCCTATTATGTCATCTGCAAGTCTGGTCGGCGCTCAGCCCGTGCCTGTCAATTTTTGGCAGAAGAGGGCTATGATGTGACCAACGTCCAAGGTGGCATGGATGCATTTGACTAGTTGCGAGATCGCAGCTTGTGAATTCCGGTAGAATATTGAATTCTAGTGGAAATTTTTATATAATATATCTGTACTTTGTTTTATAAGGAGATTATTTTATGATCAAACAGGATTGGCTTGATTACTTTGAAGCTGTGAACGGTCGTTCAGCAACTGAAGCAGAGATCGCTCAAGCGTTGGCTGCAGGTGAGTTCCAAGAAGAACAGGTAGCCCAAGAAGTTTCACAATTTGTAGGTGCTCCAGTAGCTCCAGACCAAGTAAACGCTGGCTTTGTTGCTGCTCCAGCTGCACCAGAAGAAGTGACTTCACAGTACGTTGCAGCACCAGAAGCACCAGTTCAAGAGGCACCACAATACACTACTGCACCAGAAGCGCCAGCTCAAGAAGCACCACAATACACTGCTGCCCCAGAAGCACCAGTGCAAGAGGTACCACAATACACTGCTGCTCCAGAAGCACCAGTTCAAGAAGCGCCACAATATACTGCTGCTCCAGAAGCACCAGTTCAAGAAGCGCCACAATATACTGCTGCTCCAGAAGGACCAGCATTTGGTGCACAACCAAATAGCTTCCAACAAGCACCTCAACAACAGCCACAACCAGAATTTGGTCAACCATCTCCAGGTCAAGCTCCAGGTCAAGGCTTCCAACAAGCACCTTATCCAGGACAACCTCAACCAGGTCAAGCCTATTATGCACAACCTGCTCAACCAAATGCCTTTGGTCAAGCAATGAAAGGATTCTGGTCATGGTTCGTTTCTGCTTTGGTTCGTCCAACAGTAGAAAATCAACCAAGAGTATTGAATGGTATCCTTCATTATGTCTTAACTGCATTTATCCTTAGCCTCTCACTTTTCTTCGTGGCGAGTGCCTTCCCTTACGCTGAAGTAGGATTTACGGCTTACCTATTGATTGTCATTGTAACTTTCTTTACAATTTATGCTACTCAATTAACTGGTTTCTTGGTTCGTAACCTTGTCTTGCAAGATAAAGAATACACCTATAAACGCTCATTCGATGAGTTTGCTCGCTTGTCTATCTACGCCTTGCCAGCATCCCTCATTGTCTTGGTTTTTTCTCTAGTCAAGTACTTTGAAGGATTTATCTTCCTTCGATCGTTAATCTTCGTTCTCTATTTCTTAGGCTTGCTATATACTGTTTACCAAGGTTTGAACAGAACAAAATTCAAGGCTGACAAATTCTTGTTGCTCCTTGCTTCTTCAGCAGTCATTCTAGTCATCTTCACAATTGTTGGCATCATTGACAGACGTATTTTAGAACAAGTATCCGTCTATATCGCTTCCTTCTTCTAATTAGATAGGAACCTTGTCATAAAAATCTTGTTCATATTCATATCGGATAAAAATATTTTAGGTTTTAGGAGAACATACCGATGAACAAAAAATGGGTAGAATTATTTGAAAAAGTGATCGGTCGCAAACCTACTCCTGAAGAATACATTGCCGGAAGAGATTCCGGCTTTGATTTTAAGGCAATCAAATCGATTGCTGGAGTAGCGATCGACCAACAAGTGGCTTCAGAAGGGCCTGGTTTAGGAGAGCAGGGGCCAGTAGAAGCGGTTGGAAATCCTCTTCAACTTGCTTGGGAAGAGCGCTTCGTCGCTCTCTATGGACGTGCACCACTTCCAGAAGAGATTGAATCTGCTCGAAGCCAGAATTTTGAAATCGTAGAAGCACCTGCTCCGACGATTGACTTGGAAGAGACCAATCAAACAACACAGGTCTTCGCACCAGTGGAGAGTCCATCAGAGGCCCCAGAAAGCCTGTCCCAGCCAGCTGAAGCCCTAGTGCCAGTAGAAGCGTCAGAGCAAGAAGAAGCTGGCAAGAAAGGCAAGAAAAAGAAAGAGAAGAAAGTCAAAAAAGAGAAAAAGGGCAAGAAAAAGAAAGTTTTCTTCTTTAGTATTTTGGCTTTGTTGGTCTTGGCCTTGTCTGGACTAGGCTATTACTTCTCGACAACTACGGGCCCACAGGTGACAGTGGACAAATTGGTCACAGCCATTGAACAAAAGGATTACCGGGAAGTGGCTAGTATCCTTTCTAGTGACAAGGACAAGTGGACCAAGGAAGAAGCTCAAGGCTTGCTTGACTACATGACGGCTCAGAAGATCGATGTGATTTACGAATTAGATCATATTGCCCAGTCTTCAAAAACAGGTATCGTCAAAGATAAAAAACAGAATCTGCTAATCGGGATTGAGAAGGCGGATAAGAAATTCGGTATCTTCCAAGAATACCGCATCGCAACTTATCCAATTGAAGTCACAGCAACTACGAATCTAGACGATGCCAAGCTTAAGACCAGCGAAAAAGACACGACAGTGCTCAAGAAGAACCAAACGACCAAACTTGGAAAGGTTCACTTTGCACCACGAGACATGCAACTGGACGGTAAGACCGAAGTTGGAAAGATCTCTAGTGAGGTCAAGCTAGATCCAGCTCAAGCTTCTAAGAATAAGCTGGACTTGACCTTCAATTCCGAAAAACGTCTTCTTGAAGTTGAATTCCCAGAGGAAGTCAGCAATCCAACGGATATCAAGGTAGCCGTGAATGGCAAGGAAGTTGGCACAAGTACCTTATTTGAAGTCGACGTCGTAGCCCATCAAGAAATCGAAGTTCATGCAGTCTTTAGCCTCAACAATGAGAGCTATACAACTGAAAAGACCAAGGTTACGATTGGTGAAACTCCTGATGACGATGAAGTCATCACCTTGAAGCTTTCTAAGGATGTGGCTAAACGGTTGAAAGATGCAGAAACAGCTCGTAAAGCCAAGGAAGAAGAAGCTAAGAAGGCAGAAGAGAAGAAAACTGCTATCACCTCCTTCCTCCAAGACTACCGGACAGAAATCTTCTCATCTGTCTCAAGTAGATCCAACACCTATTCCAAGTACTATGACACTTCAAGTGACGCCTATAAGGAAATGGTGGAGTGGACGACAGGTGGAGGCGTCAAGAAGGCTGAAATTGACTACTATACACCAGGTGTTTTCAACGTTCTCAGCGTTACCGAAGAGAACGGAATGATCATCGTGAAAACCCACGAAGAATATACTGTACACTATGTGACCAGCCGAAAAGATAGCCAGAGTAGCAAGGACAAGACCTATACTCTAAAACCAGTAGGGGATACCTACGTGATTACGGCTATCGCGGTCACAGCTGATAATTAGGAGTTGAATGATGAAATTAAGCATGACAAAATGGACGCTTGCAGGCCTTGTTCTTTTGAGCCTGGGCGCTTGTGGCCAACAGAAGGAGTCAAAGAGTTCGACGCAAAAAGAGCCTGCTTCTAGTAAGCAAGTCGCTCAGTCGTCAGCCAGCAAAGAAACCAGTTCTTCTGAAGCAACTTCGTCTGATGATAGCAAAAAGTCAACGAAGAAGGCTGGCGAAGTCACAGTAGACCAAGGTGTTTCCTTCAATGGTTCTTACTACAGTGTCCAAGGGAAGTCTGGGGATATCGTCATCGCCAACAAGCACTATCCCTTAGCCGCAGACTACAATCCAGGTGAGGATCCGACAGCTGTTGCGGCCTTGCACGAGTTGATCGCAGCTATGCAAGCAGAAGGCTATGCTATCAGCGATCAATACAGTGGTTTCCGCAGTTATGAGACCCAGGTTGATCTCTACCAAAGCTATGTCAATCAAGACGGAGCAGCTGCAGCAGATCGCTACTCAGCTCGTCCTGGCTATAGTGAGCACCAGACAGGTCTAGCATTTGACCTCATTGATACCAGTGGTAATCTGGTCCAAGAAGCAGGTGCAAGCAAATGGTTGCTCAAGAATGCTGCCAAGTATGGCTTTATCGTCCGCTATCAAGAAGGAAAAGAAGCGAGCACAGGCTACATGCCTGAAAGCTGGCACCTTCGCTATATCGGAGAAGATGCAAAAGACGTTGCAGCATCAGGAAAAAGCCTAGAAGAATACTTCAACTTTACCGGTGGCGACTACGAATAACAAGAAAACCGCTCTTTCAGGAAGCCTGAAGGAGCGGTTTTTTTTTGTTGAGAAGGATAAGAAAAAACCACTGCCAAGTGGAAGTGGTTTTGATTGGTTTCTTATTTGAGACCGTATTTTTTGTTGAAACGATCCACACGTCCATCTGCTTGAGTGAACTTTTGACGTCCAGTGTAGAATGGGTGTGAGTCTGATGAAATTTCAACACGGATCAATGGGTAAGTTTCACCTTCGAATTCAACAGTCTCGTTAGAGTACTTAGTTGAACCACTAAGGAACTTATAACCAGTAGTAGTGTCCATGAAGACAACAGGGCGATATTCTGGATGGATATCTTTTTTCATTTTGCAATAATTCCTTTCTGCCATGGTCTCTTTCCGAGCCATAGATTGTTACTAAGCTAGTTTATCAAAAACAAAAGAGTTTGGCAAGGATTTTTACCAAATTTTTCGCATTTTATAAAGAAAAAAAGTGGGAGAAGCTCATCCTGTTAGGTAAGCTTTTCCCACTCTGTCTAACAGTCCTAGAAAGGAAATGTTAGACATGCAAGATCAATAGAAATCTTTTTATTCTTGACCAGGTTCAGTAGTTGGCTGTTCTTGTTGTTGAGGTTGCTGTTGCTCTTGTGGTTGCCAAGCTTGTTGAGGTGCTTGTTGGAACCCTTGTTGAGGCGCTTGTTGGAAACCTTGTAGAGGTGCTTGTTGGAACCCTTGTTGAGGCTGTTGAGGCGCTTGTTGGAACCCTTGCTGAGGCTGTTGAGGCGCTTGTTGGAACCCTTGTCCTGGAGCAGGTTGACCAAACCCTTGTTGCGGTTGTTGCCATTGTTGTTGTCCAGGTTGACCCGGTTGTTGTGGTGATTGGACAGATGATGCAACAGACTGTGCGAATCCTCTACTTGTTGATGCAAGTTCTTGGAATGTCCCTTTAGTGATTTTACCACCAGACATGGCAAGAAGTCCTGTGATCACAAGAGCAATACTTGCAATGACTGCAATAATCAAACCAAAACCAATAGAAAAGCCATCACCGAATTCAGATGAAGCACCCAAGACTCTAAACATAGTGATGATCGTAATTAAGCTTTCAAGAATACCGATAGCAATGACACCAATGGAAAAATTTTTGTTCATTGGTGGAGCAATGTTTGGAAGGCAAGCTAGAACGATGGCACCAATAGCTAGGACAACGATGACCCATCCAAATTCACCTCGAATTCCACTGAAAGAATAACTTCCGTAGGATCCACCATTGAATGTACTCCATGGCAAAAAGGTAGAAATGGCAGTAAGAGCTGCTGCGACAATGATAAAAATACGATGTTTATGCATAAAACGTCTCCTTTTTTGTGATTATTATAGCATAAATAAGCTCAAACTGGAATGGAAATTTAAGAAATCGTTCACATTTTTCTAAATGTTATTAAAATTCATTCGTTTTTGTGTAAAATGAAAAAAGGCCAATCGTCTCCACTAGAAACGACTGACCTGCTTGCTTGATTTTCACTATCTATTTGGCCTTGGCAACTTCCTGTAGTTCTCGATAGATTTGCTCGTTTTCTTCTAAAGAATAAGAATTGGCTCCACTGGCGAGTGGGTGGCCTCCACCATCGTGGCGTTTTGCAATCTCATTGATCACCAGAGCCTTACTTCTCATACGGACGCGGTAGTGGCCATCAGTTTGCTCGACAAAGATAGCCCAGACGCTGACGTCTTCGATCCGACCAGGTGCTGAGACGATCGCAGCGGTCTCGGCATCTGTGATTTGGTAGTGTTTGAGGAGCTCTTGGGTCAGGGTCACGCGACTAGCTCCATTTTCATCGATTTCGAGATGGTCATAGACATAGCCTTGAAGCTTGGCAATCTTAGAGCTCATGCTGTCCATCTGACGAGAAAGACCTGCAAAGTCAAAGTCAAAGCTACGAAGGTGGGCAACCATCTCGAAAGTCCGGCTGGTCGTCGAAGGGTAGAGAAAGCGTCCAGTGTCTCCGACAATACCAGCATAGAGGAGACGGGCTGCTTCTGGACTGATCTCAAGCTCTTGTTCAAGAGCGAAGAGGGTGATAAGCTCGCTCGTAGAGCTTGAATCTGTATCTACCCAGAGGAGATCTCCGTAGGCATCGTCGTTTGGATGATGGTCGATCTTGATCAGAAAATCGCCGCTTGTGTAGCGTTTGTCATCGATGCGAGGAGTGTTGGCAGTATCGCAGACAATGACCAGGGCACCTGCATAGTCCTCATCTGTGACAGTATCCATGCTAGCCATCCAAGCAAGAGTCGGCTCGTTAAAGCCGGTAGCTAGGACTCTTTTATCTGGGAAGTTGGTCTGGATGATTTCTTTCAGACCGACCTGGCTTCCGATCGCGTCTGGATCCGGATTCATATGACGGTGAAGAATAATGGTATCGTAGTGGTTGATTTTCTCTAAAATGTCCTGTGTGATCTGCATATAGTACCTCATTTAATTCTCATTCAATTTTAGCATAAGGAGGGCATTTGGAAAAGAAAAAGGTTGTCTAGCCTCAGGTGGACAATTTCCGAACAATGCTAGGCTCTCAGTACTTGACTATGCAAAATGCGCGCGAAAGTGGTATAATGTCATAAGATTATTATTTGGAGGGAATTATGACATTAGCAAAGATTGTTTTTGCAAGTATGACAGGAAATACAGAAGAGATTGCTGATATCGTAGCAGATAAGTTTCGTGATCTTGGTGTCGAAGTAGAAGTCGACGAATGTACAACAGTAGACGCAGAGGACTTTCTTGAAGCTGATATTGCAGTCGTAGCGACCTATACCTACGGTGATGGTGAGCTTCCTGATGAAATCGTAGACTTTTATGAAGACTTAGCTGGTCTTGACTTGAATGGTAAGATCTACGGTGTTGTTGGATCCGGTGATACCTTCTACGACGAGTTCTGTAAGGCAGTAGATGACTTTGATCGTGTCTTTGCAGCGACTGGTGCGGTTAAAGGTTCTGAGTGCGTCAAGGTAGACTTGTCAGCTGAAGATGAAGATATTGAAAAATTAGAAGCTTTTGCAGAAGAAGTCGTAGCAAAAGTGGGCTAATCCATAGCTAAGAAAGGTGTTTGCATGTGGCAGGCACTTTTTTTATGGTTGAAGACCTTCAATAGCTGGATAGGGCTAGTAAGATTGCCCGATTTTTGATAAAATGGGTAGCAAAAAGTGAGGAGGCCAGTGTATGGAACTAGAGAAGATTCGCCAAGAGATTGATAGTATTGATAAAGAATTGGTCCGTCTATTAGAACGCCGGATGCACTGTGTGGAAGATGTCATTCGCTACAAAGAAACCCATCAAAATCCTGTCTTGGACCGGGCTAGAGAAGATGAGGTCTTAGCCAATGTTGCCAGCTTGGTCCAGGAAAAACGCTATGAAGAGACCATCCTTGCCACTTATCGGGATTTGATGAAGCGCTCCAGAGGCTACCAGGCCGATCAATTAGATGCGGACTAGGGTGCCCAAGATGACGATATTTAAAAGAACCTTAGTGTATACCCTAGATGCCCTCATAATCGGGGCGATCGTTGGGGTGATTGATACCCTCTTTGGCCGGGTCTTGATCGGGATTGGAGAAGTTCGTACAGACTATCTCCTCTATCTCTTGCCCTTTTTGGCTCTAGCAGGTATCTTGATTACCTATCTCAATCGCACCTATGGGGGAAAGAGTCAAAAAGGGATGGAGCTCCTCTTTGAAGTGGGTGAGGGAAGGGAGAAAGACATTCCCAAGCGCTTGATCCCCTTGACTATCCTCTCTACCTGGATGACGCATCTCTTTGGTGGATCTGCTGGTCGCGAAGGAGTGGCGGTCCAGCTCGGTGGGACAGTGGCCCATGCTCTACGAAGAGAGGGAATTGGCCCAGACGCTTCACGGATCTATTTGGTCACTGGGATGGCAGCTGGCTTCGGTGGCCTCTTTCAGACGCCTCTTGCTGCTATTTTCTTTGCTATGGAGGTCCTAGTGGTTGGGAGACTGGAGTGGCGGGCTCTCTATCCTGCGACCATTGCAGCCTTTGTCGCTAGTTGGACCTCTCATACCTTGGGGCTAGAGAAGTTCACCCAGGTCATCTCAGATAAGCTCTCCCTATCGCCTCTAGTAATCCTGCAGTTGCTGGTCTTAGGAGTCATCTTTGGTCTGACAGGTAAGCTCTTTGCCTATCTTTTGGGGCAGTTAAAAACTAGCTTTGCCAAGACCTTTGCCAATCCCTATGTGCGGATCGGAGTGGTCGGTCTCGGACTGAGTATTCTCTTGTATCTGATTGGGACAGGTCGCTATACAGGACTGGGGACCAATTTGATCTCCCAAAGTTTTGCGGGAGCTGAAGGCAAGAGCTTGATCACTGGGGCAGACTGGATCCTCAAGCTCCTCTTTACGGTGACGACCATTGCTGCAGGCTATAAGGGAGGAGAAGTGACCCCGCTCTTTTCTATCGGGGCAAGTCTAGGTGTCTGGCTAGCTCCTTTCTTTGGACTGCCGGTTTATCTGGTAGCAGCCTTGGGCTATGCTGCAGTCTTCGCCGGAGCAACCTCGACGACTATTGGCCCCATCTTGATTGGATGTGAGGTCTTTGGTTTCCAGCATTGGCCAGCCTTTCTCTTGGTTTGTCTGGTCGCTACGCGTCTCTTTCCAGCCCTGTCTATCTATGGTGGACAAAAAGTTGCGAAAAAGTTGTAATAATCCTTTACAAACGGATATTCTTTTGGTATTATAAACTTTGTGCGTAATGGAAGCACAAAAATACAGTTTATCCGCTGGGGGAGTAGCCCTCAAGATTGACGAAGATAGGAGAATAAAATGAATCCATTAATTCAAAGCTTGACTGAAGGTCAACTTCGTACTGATATCCCTGCATTCCGTCCTGGTGACACTGTTCGTGTACACGCGAAAGTTGTCGAAGGATCTCGTGAACGTATCCAGATTTTTGAAGGCGTTGTTATCGCTCGTAAAGGTCAAGGACACACTGAAATGTACACTGTTCGTAAAATCTCTAACGGTGTCGGTGTTGAACGTACATTCCCAGTACACACTCCACGTGTAGAAAAGATTGAAGTTGTACGTTACGGTAAAGTACGTCGTGCGAAATTGTACTACCTTCGTGCATTGCAAGGTAAAGCAGCTCGTATTAAAGAAATCCGTCGTTAAGACGAATAAGGAGGCGGGAGTGATCTCGCTTCTTTTTTTATAGGTCCCCTTAGTTCAATGGATATAACAACTCCCTCCTAAGGAGTAGTTGCTGGTTCGATTCCGGCAGGGGACAGAAGTAGAAAGAAAACACTGGATAACCAGTGTTTTTTCTTTGACCAAATTTTAAACATTTAATATGATATCCATGGTGTGGTATAATGTATGTAGAATGTTTAGGAGAAAGAGTTGAAAAAAGCCTTATTTTGGGTTGTTAGTGTTATGATAATACTTTCTATACTTTTGCGCTGAATAGGTGTAGTTTAGGTGGTAAATATGGAATTAAAATTTAAATATTCGAATATAGCAGTTTTTAGAATCGTTGAGTTTAAAAATAAAAAATATATCTTAGATTCTACTAGTATAAAAGGGAAATCCTATTTTTTTGGTTTGCTTCCTAAAGAGGTTTCTGCTGAAATGGTTGACCTATCTCCATCAAACGATAGTTTTGAAATAAAACCTAAGACACCCTTGAACGCATCTACTGCTTTAGTCATCATGGTTCAACCACTTGTGGTTTTTTCTCATAGATTGATGAAAGATGCATTTATTTGTTGGGGAATTAGTGAGCAATTTTTACTGAAATTAGTGTTGTTTGCTTTCTCTGTATTTTTGTCTTATCTCATGGCTGTCTGGTATGAAAAAGCTGCAGTACGAAAGTTCGAATCAAGAATCCAGCCAAATAGTAAACGTTGTCGACTTGTTTTTGAGCCAAAAGGGAAAAGAATGTTTGATTGGTGGTACATTATGCTTGGTATTAATACTGTTTGTTTATCATTTTTTATGGGACTTAATAGTGGTTATGAAAGTGCTATGTTGGTGATAAATGGCATGATTTCGTGGTGGTTCTTTGTGATATTGAGAATGCCGCAAATCCCTGAGTACTATAAAACAATGACGTTGACTGAGATTGAAGAGTTGTAAATAGTGATGTTTTGCTTTTCGTAGCAGATTGTTTTGATACATTTGGTCGAAGAGATTTCTATTTTAATGTGTATTTAGAAACTAAAAAATGGATAAATAACCTATTTGGGAATTATTTACTCAGGAGGAGATTGAAAAATTAATTCCGATTGCTGAACAAAAATTGATTGACTGGAGAGGGTAAGTTCCAGAGGATGATGTATCGCCATTGAAATAGCTTGTAAATTCGTAAATCATATGGAAATGTGGCAGATAGATCGAAAGGAGTAGGCCATGGGAAAAATCAATCAGTCAGCCAAGACGCGAACACAAAAGAAAGGCTCGATTGGAGCCTTAATTGTGAGGAAATTTCTCTCTGATTTTCTTGTGTACGGATCGACCATCTTCTGGATTTTCTTTCTGGTGCCATCGTTATTCTTACTGAGTTTTCTCTTCTTGTTTTTCACTGGTGAGTCCAATGCAAAAGGCTCAGACTTTCTAATTTTTCTCACTATATCTTTATCATCCTCTTTTTGATCCTGATCCTGGGCTTGCTTTGGCTAGGATTCAAGTATCTGAAAGGATTTGATAGCTACCTAAGAAGAAGCTTGATAAAAGATGTCAGTGACCAAGAGTTGCTGGCCAAGCTGGAGATAGCAGATGAGGGCGAGCGCTTCAGAGCCTTGACTCAATGCTTGATCCATGAAAGCTACCAAGCTCAAGTACGAGTAGGGAGTATCGATGTAAGGGAAGAAAAAGCTGGATCGTAAAGAAATAGTATCGAATGACGGTCGTTACAGACTGGGGACCTTTTAAGAACATCCCTCTCCAAGTCGTCCAAGTAGAGAAGGTGGAAAAAGCGATCCATCAGGATGATGCCTTTGCAGAAATTAACCAACTAAAATGGGAAGATTAAAAGCGTGAAATCACGCTTTTTTTGTTTTGACTATGAAGGAATGGGGGGATTTAGAGCTAGTAAT
>SKEK01000812.1_pt1 | contig 15505 bp, 10 predicted proteins | sample 4826761 | NCBI WGS metagenome assembly SKEK01 (sample SAMN11008811, study PRJNA524170) | human gut metagenome | biome: Human fecal sample; material: Feces; isolation source: fecal sample from pouch patient p32 | host: Homo sapiens | place: Israel: Tel-Aviv | collected 2015-10-13 | reverse complement strand
CCATAAACTTTTTTGTAAAGTTTCAAGTTTAGATGGAAAATTGAGAAGATACATTGTAGACTCATCATCAGTTATTTGAAGATTATCCTTTGAATTTAATTGAAACTTTAAAGTAGTAAAAAAATCATTTTTATTTACAGTTTCTTCAGGAGTAATAAAAATATTAGAGTCACTATTTCCAAAGGAAATTTTATAACCAAATTTACTAAAAAAACTATTTTTAATTTTTAAAGTTTTAAAAACTTTTAGAAGGTTATATGGTGTTGGATTAGACTCATACTCTAAAAAAGTATTTTCATTTTTTAAATCTAAAATAGAAGAATATAACAAATCAGTTTTTAATTGAAATATTCTTTTTTTTTCTTCAATTTGACTTATTAAGTATTTGTTATAATTTTTTTCTTCTTTTTTATAAACTAAAGATATAATTAAAATATTAGTAAGAATAAAAAATAAAAATAAAATTTTTTCAAATTTTTTATATTTTTTCATATAAACTCCTTCTCAATTTAGTTAGAAATATTAAAATGAATGAGCAATCTCTAAAAGTTGTTTTATATTTTTAGAATAAAAATACTTAAATGAATTACAAAATCTATTTTTATAAGTTCCATCTTGAAAATTTTTATGTCTTCTACATCCACTTTTACAAAGATTGAAATAATTACAAGTTTTACATTCTGAATCAAACTTTAATGAACTCTTAACGAAATTATAAGCTTTTTCAGAAGTAAGAATCTCTTTTAAAGAGGTAGAATGAATATTTCCTAATAGAAGCTCATCTAAAACATAAAAATCGCAAGGATAGATATTACCATTACTTTCAACTACAGTATTAACACTGCAATGTCCGTTCATATCGCAAGATTCAGCTTGATTATTTAAAATAATGGCTAATAAATTATCAAAAAAACGAATGCTAGTGTATTTTTTGTTTTTTAAATCATTACTCCACAAATTAAAAAGTTCATCTAAGAAAAATCCATATTCTTGTTCTGTTAAAGAATAATCTCCAGTAGAATTATCAAGTTTATCTAAACAAGGAATAAATTGCAGGTATTTAAACTTAGAGTTTTTAAAAAAAAGATAGATGTCTTTTAAATTTTCAACAGTTTTTTTATTAACTACACAAAGAATATTAAAATCGATATTATTCTTTTGTAATAGCTTAATATTTTTAAAAGTTTGACTAAAAGTTCCAGTTCCTAATCTATCTTTTCTAAAAAAATTATGTATTTCTTTATGTCCATCTAAAGAAATACCAACTAAATATTTCTCTTGTTTAAATAAATTGGCCCATTCTTTATTTAACAAAATTCCATTAGTTTGAATAGCAAAGTTAACAGAAATATTATTTGTATTATATTTTTTTATAAAACTATGAAATGCTTTATAAAATTCAATTCCTATCAAAGTAGGTTCTCCACCTTGAAAAGAAAATGTAATAGAAGTCTTTGCAGTGAAGAAACTTTCTTTTACTAGCTTTTCTAAGGTTTCTATACTCATAAAACCAAAACTTGGATGAGCTCTATTAAATGCAACATCACTATAAAAACAGTAATCACAATTTATATTGCAAAGGCTTGATGACGGTTTGATTAAAAGATTTATATGTTTCATAAAAAGTACCTCCTAATTGTATGTTTATTATTATAACATAACAACATAAAAAAAGTTATATTTGGTTGATAAAAGTGAATATATTTTTTTAAAAATATAGTATAATATTAATTAAATATAAGCGATGCAAATAAATATCAAATATGATAAAATAGTTTTATATACAAAATAATAATAGTTGGAGGAAAAAAGTGATAAAAAAGTTACTGATAATATCAATATCATTAATATTATTTGGATGTGGTAGTAGTAATGGCAAACAGAAATCAAAAGAAATTTTAGGAAAAAATATTAAAATATCTGAGATAAAACCAGAATCAATAATACGTCTAAATATATCAAGTGGAGTAACAGAACCTTTAAATGAAGTTAAAGTTGTAACTAAAACAGGTGGAACTGTAAAAAGGATAAATTTTAAAAATGGAGATAAAGTAAAAAAAGGTCAAATTATATTAGTTTTAGAGGATCAAGAAGTGCAATCAGCTTATTTAAAAGCTCAAGCAACATATATCTCTAATAAGGCAGATTTTGAAATAAAGAAAAAAAATTATGAAAAATTTAAGCAACTTTATGAAAAACAACTTATATCTGAAGAGGAGTATTTAGTGAAGAAAACTAATTTTCTTCAAGGAGAAAGTGCTTTGAAAAACTCAGAAGCGACTTATTTGGCTGCTAAGAAAGATTATGAAGATTTAATTGTCAAAGCAAAATTAAATGGAGTTATTACAGATTTAAATTTAAAGCTTTATGAAAAAATAACACAAAATAGTGATTTGGTAACAGTTGTTGATGATAGTAAAATGCTTGTAAAAACTGGAGTATCAGTCCATGAAATAAGTGAATTATCTGTTGGTAATAAAGCAGAAATAGATTTGGAAGGAATTGAAAATAACTATTTTGGTAATGTATATGAAATAAATCCCGTAGCAAATAAAGATAATAAAAAATATCAGATAAAAGTAGAAATTGAAAATCCAGAGGGAAAAATAAAAAAAGGAATGTACTCTAAGGTTTTAGTTGAAACAGGAAGCAAAAGAGGATACCTAGTTCCTAAAAATGCGATTGTTATAAAGGAACTATATTCATATATCTTCGTAGTAGAAAACGGAGAGTCTAAGAGGATAAAAGTAGAAAGAGGATATTCAAATAATGAAAAACAAGAGATTATAAGCGATGAACTTTATTCAAATATGAAACTTGTGACAGAGGGACAATTTTTATTAGAAGATAGAGATAAAGTTAATATTTTAAATTAGGGGGAACAGATGAATATAGCACAATTTTCAATAAAACGTCCTGTTGTCACTATGATGATAATAATATCAATGGTTATACTAGGAATATTAACATTAGTTAACTTAAAAACACAACTTATGCCAAATTATAATATGCCAATGGCCGCAATTAGAGTAAGTTGGAAAGGCGCCTCTCCAGATGATATGGAGAAGTTAGTTACAAAAGAAGTGGAAAAAGGTTTAACAAGTGTAGAAGGAATTAAAAGAATAACAACTAAATCAACTATGGGAAAATCAGCACTGACAGTTGAGTTTGAATATGGTGTTATTATAGATAATAAAGTTAATGATTTAGTGACAGCTGTTAGTAGAATAAGAAATAGTTTACCAGATGATATTGATGAACCAGTTATAAGAAAAACATCATCTTCTGGAGATAGAGTAATGCTTATTGGATTAAGAGGAGAGGATCTAATAAACTTAAAAAGTTTTGCAGATAACGTTGTTATACCAAGGTTAGAAAGAATAGAGGGGGTTGGAACCGTAAGTGTTTTTGGCGGATTAGAAAAGGAGATAAGTATAAATATTGATCCAGAGAAATTAGAGGCATATAATCTTACAGTTACGGATTTGTATAGTACATTAAAAAGTGCTAGTTTAAACTTCCCATCTGGATATATACGAGAAGGTGATAAAGAATACTTGGTAAAAGTATCAGGGGAAGCTAAAACTTTAGAAGATATTCAAGAAATAGTTTTAAAAAATTCAAATGGAGATACCCTATATTTAACAGATATAGCAGATGTTAAGTTAGGAATAAAAGATAGAAGTAGTTATGGTAGGACTGATGGAATTGAAAATATAATAATAAATATAGAGAAAAGTGATGTTGGAAATACAGTTGAAATATCTAAGGTAGCAAAAGATGAGTTAAAAAAAATGGAGCCACTTTTGCCTAAAGGAGCATCTTTTACTATAAATAAAGATTCAGCTGTGGATATAACGAGATCTATAAATACAGTTGAAAATAATGCTATAACAGGTCTTGTATTAGCTGGAATAATACTATTTATTTTTTTAAGAGACTGGAGAGCAACGTTAGTTGTAACAGTGGCTATACCAGTTTCAATAATTGCAACATTTGGATTCTTTGGAGCTAAAGGAATGACGTTAAATATAATATCTTTAATGGGATTATCTTTAGGAGTGGGAATGTTAGTAGATAACTCAATAGTTGTTTTGGATAATATCTTTAGACATTTAACTGAGCTAGGACAAGATAGAATGGAAGCATCGGAAAATGGAGCTACAGAAGTTATTATTCCAATAATAGCTTCAACAGCAACAACAATCGCTGTGTTTATTCCTATAGTTATAAGAGAGGGAAGAGCGAAAGAGATTTATAAAGATATGGCATATTCAATAACATTTTCTTTATTAGCATCGTTGATAATAGCTATAACTTTTGTACCAATGGTATCAAGTAGAATTTTAAAATCTAAAAATACAGTACATGAAGAAGGAAGAGTTTTAAAGTATATAAAAAAATATTATTCAAAGATATTATCAAATTCTTTAAAACATAAAGCGATAGTTATTATAAGTATGGTAGCTTTGTTTATAGGAGTTGTAGGATATGGAGCTAGAAATATTGGCGGAGAGTTTATGCCAACAACTGATGATGGAATATATAGTATTATAGCTGAACTTCCAAGTGGGATGGAGATTGAAAAAGCTAATAGAGTAGCAAAAGAGTTGGAATCTATTGTAGAAAAGGATTCTCAAACAAAAAAATTTATATCTTCAGTAGGGAAAGAAGCAGTCTCAATAATTGTAGATATAGGACCTAAAAGTGATAGAGATAAAAAAGTGCAACAAATAATGGGAGAGACAAGAAAAAAGATATCACATATTCCAGATGTAAAATTAAATTTAGTTCCTAGAATGGCTTTTGGAAGAGGAACAGGAAGAGATATAACTTTAATTTTAAAATCTGATGATCTAAATCAATTAGGTTATGTTTCAAAAGTAATTTCAGAAAAAATGGCAGCAAATCCAGGATTTACAGATATAAATAACTCTATGGTTAATGGAAATCCAGAAGTGAGAATACTTTTAGATAGAAAAAAAATGGAGTATTATGGAGTTAAAGTTAATGATTTAACACTTTCAGTAAGTTATCAAATCTTAGGTGGAGCTCCAATAAAGATAAAAACAGCAAATGAAGAAGTAGATGTAAGTTTAAGACTTGCTGAAGAGTTTAGAAATTCACCTGAAAAAATAAAGGAGATGAGAATAAAATCTCAAAATGGTGGAGTTGTAAAATTAAAAGATATAGCTACTTTTGAAATTGGTGAAGGAGCATATGGAATTGATAAAGAGGATAAAATTACAATGGTAACTATTGACGCGAATACTTCTAATGGTTTAGATTTAGTAACAGGTCAAAAGTATATAAAAGAGATTTTAGATGAGGTAGGACTACCAAAAACAATAACATATTCTTTTGGTGGAAGTGGAAGAAATATGGCAGAAGTAAATGAACAACTAAAGTTTGCATTTATGGTTGCAATGTTTTTAGTTTACTTTATATTAGCTGCTCAATTTGAATCATATATACTTCCAATAATAGTAATGGGAACTGTTCCGTTGTCAATAATAGGTGTCTATAGTGGATTATTAGTAACGGGACAAAAAACAAATACGATGGTTTTTGTTGGAATCATTATGCTAGCAGGAATAGTTGTAAATAACGCAATAGTTTTAATAGATTATATAAAGATTCTTTTAGAAAGAGAGTTACCTTTAGATCAGGCTATACTAGAAGCAGGAAAAACAAGATTAAGACCAATTTTCATGACAACAATGACAACAGTGTTTGGAATGGTTCCTTTATCTTTAGGAATAGGGCAAGGTAGTGAAATGTATAAAGGAATGGCCATAGCAGTTATATTTGGATTAATTTTCTCAACATTGTTAACACTAATTTTAATTCCTGTACTCTTTTATGTTTATGAAGTAGGAAAAAAGAAAATTTCAAAGTATATCTAGTATATAGTTTCATAAAAATTGATTAGAGGGGTATGTTATGAAAAATAAATTTAGATATTTACTTTTAGGAATGTTTTCTATTTTTAGCTTTTTAATATCTAGTGCAGCAACAATTGAAAAAGATTTGACTTATAATAAGTATACTTTAAAAGATACTTATAAATATGGTAAAATTACAAGAGAATTTCAATGGGATAAAATATCTAGATATTTAGATCGATTAGATAGTTTTCAAGGAGAAAATATTAGGTTTGGAACGTTAAAAAATTACAAAAATATAAATGGGTTACCACCAGTAGCAAGACAAATAGCTATGGAAAAATATAGTGATGGATCAAGACCTTCAGTAAAAGATAAATTTGGGAATAGAAGAAGTCAAGGAATACCACTATATATAGAGGGACAAATGGATAGACCAGAAAGATATGCTCCAGATGGTTCTTTAATCTCTATTTCATCAAGAGATTTAGAAAATTATAAAGTTAAAGTTGAGGATATAGATGGAGAATGGATAGTTCCAGCTAGATATGTAAAAGAGATACAAGCAAATAACTTTCCAAGAGTAGTAGTTGTAGATAGGAAAAATCAGAACATAGCAACTTTAGAAAAAGTTGGAGAGGTTTGGAAAGTAAGAAGTATGAATCCAGCATCTACTGGATTGGACAGACCACCATATCAATTACCAACACCTTTAGGTGTATTTGTAGTTCAAGGGAAAAAGTATAAAATGGAATATTTAAAAGATGGTAGTCATACAGAGATTGACGGTTATGCACCATATGCAAGTAGATTTTCAGGAGGAGGATATATTCATGGAGTTCCAGTTAATTTACCAAGAACGGAGATGATTGAATACAGTCCAACTTTAGGAACAACTCCAAGATCTCATATGTGTGTTAGAAATGCGACTTCTCATGCTAAGTATGTTTATGAATGGGCAGAGACAAATAAAGGATTAGTTATAGTAATTGAATAAAGGACATAAATAGAGTCAAGAATGTGAAATTCTTGACTTTTTTTATGTAAAATGATAGAATAAAATGGGTTTTATTAGGAAAAAAAGTATTAAGTGGAGGTTTTTGTGTTAGGGAAAAAGTATTTAATGTTAGCTCTTATTTTAGGTTCAATATCAACAACATCATTTGGTTTTACATTAAAGAATCCTACAAAAACAGAGTTAAAATCATCAAAAGTAGTGTTAGAAGATAATGAAAAAAGATTATATGAAGAGATTGGATTAAATGGAAAATTAAATTATGATGTTTTCAAAACAGCTTTAAACGGGTATAACAAAATTGATGGAAGAAAAAAAGAGTTATTAACAATAATAGACTATTCAAAGCCATCAACAGAAAAGAGATTTTTTGTAATTGATATGGATAAGAAAGAACTACTTGTATATTCACATGTATCTCATGGTAAAAATAGTGGTGGAAACATAGCAACTTCATTTTCAAATAAAGTTAGTTCAAATAAAAGTTCTTTAGGATTTTTTTTAACTGAGAATACATACATGGGTGGAAATGGATATTCGTTAGTTCTAAATGGTTTAGAAAAAGGTATAAATGATAAGGCAAAAGATAGATATATAGTAATTCATGGAGCAGATTATGCAAATCCTAAAGTTGCTAAATCTCAAGGAAGATTAGGAAGAAGTTTAGGGTGTCCAGCATTACCAAGAGATATTTCTAAAAAAGCTATAGATATGATAAAAAATGGATCAGTTTTATTTGTATATGGTAATGATACAAATTATTTAGAGAGAAGTAACTATGTATAATAATAAAAGCAGCTATATTCTAGCTGCTTTTATTATTATAAAGGTTTTGATGCTTAATATGAATATCCATTTGTGGAAATGGAATAACAATATTAACTGAATCAAGTGAAGGTTTGATATTTTTTAAGATATCAAAGTATGTATCCCAATAAACCTCATTTTTAGTCCAAACTTTTAATGCTATATCAATTGAACTATTATTGTATTTTTCTATATTTATAAAAGGAGCAGGATTTTTTAAAATATTTTTATTATTTTTAACTAAATCATTTAAAACTTGAAAAACTTGATCAATATTTGTTTCATAAGCTACAGAAATTACAATTTTCATTCTTCGATTTGGTGTCTTTGAATAATTAATAACTTGATTATTTATAACGTTTCCATTTGGAATAGTTACGATATCACCACTAAAAGTAGTAATTGTAGTAGAAAAAACATCAATAGATGAAATAAGACCATAGTTACCAATAACTTCTACTTCATCATCAACAGAGTAGGTTTTAAAAATTAAAATTATTAACCCTCCAACAAAGTTGGAAAGATTATCTTTTAAGGCTAATCCTACACCTATTCCGATACTACCTAGAAAAGCTATTAGGGATGTATGTTGAAATCCCATTATAAGTAATGAAATAATAAGGAGTATAACTATTGAACCAGTATCAATAATTGAAGATAAAAAAGTTCTAAAAGATGAATCAATAGCTTTAAAAGCATGAGTTTGATAATATTTAGATAAAAAACTCTTGAAAATTTTCCGTCCAATTATAAAAAATAATAAAGCAATAGCAAATCTAAAAAGAAATATGATAAGACTATTGGTTAAATTTACTAAAAACTCTTCGTTTGTAAAAGTGTACATAACTTGTGCTAAAAATCCTTTGTAATGTTCTTCCATAAAATCACCTCTATAGTATTTAATTCTTAAAAAAAATAAATTTCCTTTTAAAATAAAAAGAGTTGCTAAGAAATAAAAAATATGCTAAAATAACAAAAGTGTAAAAAAATAGGAGGGAACAATGTTAAGAAAAAGGCTAAAAAAGAAAAGAAAAATTACATCATTTTCATTTTTTTCATTTTTTAATTCTTTGTTCTTTTCTTTTAATTATTATATATTTATAAATAGGAATGGTAACTATATTATATAGTTGCTATTCCTATTTTTTTTAGAAAAAATAGGAGAGTGAAAATGAAAAAAAATAATTTAACAAAAAAAATATTTTATGCTTTAGTTTTAGGTGTTACTATGGGAGTTGCATTTCTTTTTTTAAGAGAAAATTTAATTGCTCAAGGAAAAGAAAGTATTTGGAATACTATAAATTCAATTTTATTCCAAGATATAACAAAAACAGAGGGAGCTAAATCTTTTGGAATTTTCTATATAATAGGGCAATTATTTATAAATGCGTTACAATTAGTTATTATACCAATGGTATTTACATCAATAATTATTGCTGTAACAAGCATTCAAGATTCAAAAAGTTTAAAAAGAATCTCTTATAAAACTTTCTTAGGATTTGGATTAAGTTCTGTGTTAGCTCTTCTATATGCATCGATAGTAGGAATGGTAGCTTATAAGGCTAATTTATTTTCAGTAGCAATAAATAAAGTTTCTGGAGCTGGAGGAGCAACATCATCAAATCCATTATTAATAATAATAAAAGCTATTCCACAAAATATAATAGCGGGATTATCAAATAATGGAAATGTTTTAGTGGCAGTATTTTTAGGAATTTCTGTAGGATTAGTTTTAAATACTATGAATGATGAAAATTCAGTTGTAAAAAAAGGAATATTAGAGTTGAATAAAGTATCACAGATATTCTTAACATTTATAATAAATAAATTTGCTCCAATAGCCATATTTTCATTATTAATGAGAACATTTGCAATTTATGGAATAGGATATTTACAAATTGCTAGCATATATTTTGTTTTAACAGCTATAACTTTAATTGTATTCCTTATATTAGGTTATTCATTTATTATATGGATTTCAACAGGATTAAATCCAATTCATTTTATGAAAAAAATATCTAATGTTGCAATGTTCGCTTTTTCAACATCATCATCAGCGGCATCATTACCATTGAATACTAAAACAACAATTGAAAAATTGGGAGTGGATGAAACAACGACGTCATTTGTATTACCAATGGGAATGACTGTAAATATGAATGGAACTGCAATAATGCAAGTTTTAGCCACTCTTTTTATCGCAGGAGTAGCAGGTTATGAAATTACAGTATTTAATTTAGCAACAATATCATTATTAGCGTTGTTAGCATCAATTGGAACACCGGCAGCACCAGGTAGTGGAGCTATAATTCTATTTACTATTTTAACAGGAATGGGATATAGTAATGAAATTGCGGTATCAGCTTATGCAATAATTTTAGGAATAAATAGACCATTAGAGATGTTATTAACATCACTTAATGTTGTAGGAGATAGTGCTGTAGCGGTATATGTTTCAAAAAGTGAAGGAAAATTAGATCATGATATATACCATTCTTTAGAAAATAAAGAAGAAAAAATTAAAATCTAAAAAATAAAAAAGTAGATACAAGAAAAGTATCTACTTTTTTTACAAAAAATAGAAAAGGAGTTATTTGCATAACTCCAAAAACAATGAACAATGTGAATTCAAGACAAAACTGAATTAAAATTCAACACTTGAATTATAATTCAAATTTTATAAAAAAGCAAGAATTATTTAATAATAAATTCAAATAATTTTTTAGCGGCCTTTTCAGGCCCTTCCTTTTCTAGTCCATGAATACCTAAACATGTTCTAATCTGTCCTACTAAAATTTTATCTTCAAACATTTTTTCAAAATATTTATTAATTAATATATCGGTTTCATTTTTTCTTTGTAGAGGACCAAATGGATTAGCAAAATATGATGTTACTTTTCCAATTTCATTGGTAGTTCCTTTAGCATTTCGTGCACCTTGAATAAATATAGGTTTAGCAATAGAAGAGGAATTAAAGAATTCTAAAACTTCTCCATCTTCGTAATTATTAGCATATAAAAACATATCAACTTTATATTTTTTTATAATATCAGAATGAGTGGATATTGGAATAACAATCCGAGAGTTTATTTTATCAGGATTCATAAAAATACTTCGATCAATTTCTTTGTAAGGATATCCAATATCTAAATCGTCAAGTCGTATAAAAGCTCCAATCTCTGTTCCAGAAGCAGTTAAAGTATTTTCATCAAGTTTTAAGACTCCCATATCGTCAAATATAATCTTCATTTCTTTGATATAAGATTCACTTAATTTTCTAAAGGCTTCTAAACTTTCAGATTTTCCAGCTCCACTATCTCCCATAATAATAACATTTTTTTCTAATCCATTTTTAAATGTTAAATTAACCATAGCACCGTGTACTGGAAGATACCCAGCATCAATCATTTTTAAATTATGAAGTGTTAAAATCATTTTTTTCATATACCCAAAATAATCAATACCTTCATTAAAATTTACATATCCAATCATAATATCATTTTGTGAATCTTTAAAAAATTCAGTTCTCATCTCTGCATGGAAGTCTTTAACTCCATACATATATATAATATCAGGTTTTTTATTAAGATATTCCTCTTTTTTAGCTAATTCAAAAAGATTACAAAGAGTAACGCCTTGAGCCATAAAATTCATATCAAAATATACAAAAGCTAATAATTCACCAACTTTAGCGGGAAAGCAAATCCAATTATCTAAATTTAAAGTTAAATTTTCAATAGGATTTTCTCTATTTTCACAAAAAATACCTTTTCGTGTATTTTTTCTAGGATAAGTTATAAAAGGTGGTTGCAATACTATTGATTCAGTGAAGGGAATTTTTTCTAAAAAAGAATATTCTTTAGGACATTTCCAAGGAGCGTTATTTAAGATAAGTCCTGCATTGACTCCTGCATTTAGTTGTCTATAAACTCTATGATTTTCACCTAAAATATTTTGTTCAACTAATCTGTAAGTTTTTAAAATTAAATTTGTAAAACTATTCATAGAGTCAATAAAATTAATATTTTGTAATCCTAAGCTTGTATTTTTATTACGAATAATAGCATATCTTTCAAATTTTCTCCAATAAGAATATAGACCTTCAATAAATTCAAAAAGAATTGTTTCGTTTAATAAAAGATTAGCGTAAACTGGGTTTAATTTAGAAACCTCAGATTTATCTAAAACGATAAGAAGTTTAAAAAATTTAACTAGAGTTTCACTTATATCATCTTCACAACTTTTTTTCAAAAATTGATAAATAGATGTATTTTTAGTGTTAATTAAATATATATATTTAGAAAGAACCTTTTTAAATGCTAAACTTGATAAAAGATTTTCAGAAGTATCACAATATTTTGTTGAAAAATTTAAAATCGCACTATTTCTACCTATAAAAATTTCTTGATTCATAAAATCCTCCTAAGATATATTGGTTAGTTAAATTTTATGAAAAAAAACTCAATAAGTCAAGAAAAAATAAAAAAATATTTTTAAAATCAAATAAAATAAAAATAAATTAACAAAAATGAAATATATTAAAAACCTATACTTTTTTATAAATATAATATATAATAATAACAAATCCTATATATGTTTCAAATATGGTGAAACGTCTCTACAAGTTACCTTAAATAACTTACTATGGGCTTATTTTAAAGTTGAAAACTTTCAATTTTTATTTAAGTTCATATAAATTATGGATTAAATCAATATTGGAGGTTTTTATTTTTATGAAAAATATTTTTAAGTTTTTATTAATTGTTTTTATTGTGTTTACATGGCAAAAAACTGAGAGTTTTGCTAATATAAAAGTTGGATTAGTATTATCAACAGGAGGATTAGGAGATAAATCTTTTAATGATTCAGCATATAGAGGGTTAGAAATGGCTAAAAAAGATTTAGGAATAGATTTTAAGTATGTTGAGCCAAAATCATCTTTAGAGGATGAAGAGTTTTTAAGAGAATATGCAGATGCAGAGTATGATTTTATAATAGGAGTAGGATTTCCTATGAAAGATGCTGTAGAAAATGTAGCAAGAGATTATCCTGAGATAAAATTTGCAATGATTGATAATACAACAAATGAAAAAAATATTAAAAATTTATTATTTAAAGAGAATGAAGGTTCTTTTTTAATGGGAGCTTTAGCAGCCATGATGAGTAAGAATCATGTAATTGGTTTTGTTGGAGGCATAGATATGCCTTTAATTAATAAATTTAAAAATGGTTATGAACAAGGTGCAAAGTATATAAATCCAAATATAAAAATTTTGAGTGCATATATTGGTGGAACAACAGCTTTTAATGATCCTTTAAAGGCAAATGAGATGGCAACTCTTCAGATAAAGCAAGGAGCAGATGTATTATACCATGCTGCTGGTGGAAGTGGTTTAGGTGTTTTAGAAGCAGCTAAAGATAATAACATATATGCTATAGGAGTTGACTCAGATCAAGATGATTTTATAAAAGGAACAGTGTTAACATCTATGATGAAAAATGTAGATATAGCAGTTTATAATACAGTTAAATCTATCTTGAATAACGAGTTTCAAGGAGGAGATTCTTATTACGGATTATCTGAAAATGGTGTAGGAACAACAGATTTTAGAAATACAAAAGAGATAATAGGTGACGAGAATTTAAAAAAATTAGAAGTTATAATAGAAAAAATAAAATTAAATGAAATAATAATAAAATAAAAAGTCGCAATTGCGACTTTTTTTATTGTATATTATTTATAACATTAACAGTAAACTCTTGACACCAAAGAGCTGTCTTAGGATTAAATTCTTCATTGTGTATCTCTGTATTTGATAAAACTCTTATGGCTAAAAAAGGAATATCATAAGCTTTCGCAATTTGGGCTACTGCAACTGACTCCATCTCTTCAGTTTGAGTTTTAAATGTTGTATTTAAATATTTAATTCTTTCAATTTCTCTGTTCCATTGATCAGCGGAACCGATAACACCTAAAGAGATTTTTCCATTAGAATAACTAGTTTTTTGAGCAATTTCAATTAAATTTGAGTTGCTTGAAAAATTTTTATATGTAACAAGATTATTATTAGAATCTCTAAGTCTTTGAACTACATCAAAAAATATCCCATCTCTTATATTTTCTGGAATGCCCTCTTCTTTTCGTTCAGTTCGAATAGCTCCAATGTTTATAATATCAGTTCCTAGAACTATATCTCCAGTATGTAAAGAAAAATCATGTCCACCAGAAGTTCCTTGATTAATTATAATTGTTGGTTTATATTTTTCAATACCAATAGTTGTAGCAGCTGCAGCATTAACTAAGCCAACTTCTGTTCTAGAAACAATAACTTCATGTTTTCCAAGGTTTCCTTTCCAAAATGTCCAAGAACCTATATGCTGTTTAGTTGGATTTTTTAGAGTTTTTATTAAATAATCAACCTCCATATCCATAGCACCTTGAATTAAAATAGTTTCTTTTGAAAAAGTGATTGAAGATAGTAGTAAAAAAGTTGTGATAAATTTTTTCATAGTTTTGTGTTGCCTCCTAAATAAAGTATACCCAAAACTCTACATAAATAGTTATTAACTTTTATATTAATAAGCCATAGTAATCAATTTAAGGTTGATTGTAGAGACTCCTCACCGTATTTGAGGTATATATGAGCTAAATAAATAATATCAAGAAATTCTTTTTTGTGCAAGATATTGTTAAAAAAATAACAAAAAAATTATAGTTAAAATAAAAATAAAAATATTTTTTCAAAAAAAGTTGACAATTATAAAAAAATAGTTTATTATTTGTCTTAATAAAAAAAACAAAAGGAGGAAAAAAATGAACACTAAATTTAAAATAAACTTTTTATTAATACTGATAATAATAATAAGCTCTATGGTTTGGTGTTAGACGAAATTTTTCTTCTAAGTATTCAAGCCTTATTTTAGTACAAATTTAAGGCTTGAGCGATAAAAAAAGTATTTTAAGGCTTGAGTCTATATAGATTTCAAGCCTTTTTTATTATTTATAAAATTTGGGAGGAGTTAATATGATTGAGACAGGAAAAATTTGGTTTAATGGAGAATTAAAAGAGCATGATGATGCAAAAGTGCATGTATTATCACATGTGCTGCACTATGGTTCAGGATGTTTTGAAGGAATAAGATTATATAAATTAAAGAATGGAAAGTCAGCGGTATTTAGATTAAAAGAACATGTGGATAGATTATATGATTCTTGTAAAATTTATAAAATGGAGGTTCCTTACACTAAAAATGAATTTATAAAAGGTGTTTTAGATACAATAAAGATAAATAAATTAGAAGCTGGGTATATTAGACCACTAATTTTTAGAGGTTATAATCAACTTGGAGTAAATCCAACATGTAATCCAGTAGAGGCTATAATAGCAGCTTGGAAGTGGGGTGCTTATTTAGGCGAGGAAGGACTGAAAAATGGAATAAAGGTATGTGTATCTTCATGGAGAAGACCGGCACCAAATACTTTACCAGCTTTAGCTAAAGCTTCTGGAAATTATTTAAGTTCTCAACTGATAAAGATGGAAGCTTTAGACATGGGGTTTGAAGAGGGCTTAGCATTAGATTATTTTGGAAATATAAGTGAAGGAAGTGGGGAAAATATTTTTCTTGTAAAAAATGGAGAACTTTTAACACCACCAATGGCATCTTCATCTTTAGCAGGAATAACAAGAGATGTAGTAGTTAAAATAGCTAAAGATTTAGGCTTAGTAGTAAAATATGAAACTTTACCTCGTGAATTTTTATATTTAGCTGATGAAATATTTCTGACAGGAACAGCAGC
>SKEK01000811.1_pt1 | contig 15508 bp, 18 predicted proteins | sample 4826761 | NCBI WGS metagenome assembly SKEK01 (sample SAMN11008811, study PRJNA524170) | human gut metagenome | biome: Human fecal sample; material: Feces; isolation source: fecal sample from pouch patient p32 | host: Homo sapiens | place: Israel: Tel-Aviv | collected 2015-10-13 | reverse complement strand
AGGAGGACCGACCTAAAAATACATCACCCATATTAACCAAATGTCCATACACAGCACCGGAGTAAAAATATACTACCCATACTATTGAAACATCCATACATCATAGGGGGGGTAACATCCACTGCTAAAAAATGTTGTATAAAATAACACAAAAGTATTGACAGAATGAATAAAGTGTGCTATAGTTATATCATGGGCAAGAAAAAAGGCAAGAAGTTTAGTAAGCGCGAGGTCTTGGCAACCAGAGAGGATGGAACTCCGGTTCAGCCAAACCAATGGACAGCTTCAAAACAACAGCTTGACTGGCTACGCTACTACATGGACCCCAATGAAGAAGAGACCTATGCTAACTCTTACCAGGCAGCGATCAAGGCCGGGTATAGTGAAAGTTATGCTCGGAATATTATGAGCAATTCCCTGGCCCTACAATGGGTTAAGAGTGCTAAGGCAATTATGCGAACAATGAATGTTGAGCATATTAGGTCTATCTTAGAGGACATCGCTTTGTCTAAATATGAAAAGGCAAGTGATAGAATAGCAGCAGCCAAGTTGTTGGGTACAGACCAGGGTATGTTTGTACAAAAGCAGGTCACAGCTCATGTGGGGCTGGAACAGGCATTACAAGAATTAGAATAATAAAAGAGAGGGTGATATGGAACAGGTTTTACAAGAGGCTGATGTACAAAAGGTTGCCTCATCGCTGATTCGTAAATATGATTGGTACACGGAGCAATACGGCTACGGAGTTCACTTAGTTGTGACCGATGGAGATAAAAAGGTCGGTGTTGTTGTTGCAGCTGATGAGGATATTGAGACCGAGATTGGTCGTCTTATCCAGGCCGTTGATGAGCATCGCTATGGTGAGCTAGATGGCTGATATGTTTGAAGAACGACTAGAAGCTGCATTAGAATTGACCAGACCTATTTATCATATACCAACACAACTTGGTATTGGTGAGTTTAAGCGGCTGGTTAATGAACGCTTTGCGGGGAATAGTAAGAGCTTCCGCAACAGGCTTATCAAGGCTTATAAGAAGCGTGCCTGGATGGAGTTTGAGAGTGTGTCTCGTGGCCGTGGCGCCGCTCCTGTGCGTCCAGCGTACGGGAAGAAGCTAGCAATTGATTTCTCACCGTTAGAGGTGCATGAGGTCAATGTTGTAAATAAAACAATGAAGAGTGAGGAATGATATGTATAACCAGAATAAACGACAGATTTATCTGTGGCCAGAGAATAAGGAGTTCTACGATGGCCTCAAGAACAAGTCAAAATTGATTAACTTGTTGCTGCGTAAATATAAAGAGGAAAACGAAGTCGATGGAGAACCTACAGCTTAATAAGGAACAGCTGGATAAAATTCTTGAGATTCGTAAAGACTTCTATAGATATTGTAAAAATAACCTGAAGATTAAAGATAAGCATTCTCGGATTATTCCATTTGTGCCGAATACACCCCAGAGGGTGCTTATCGACTATGTATTGCTTTGTATCAAGGAGAAGCGGCCAGTTAAGGCTATTATCCTAAAAGCCCGTCAGATGGGCTTAAGCACGGCCGTAGAGGCTATTATTTATTGGTGGACATCAACAAACAAGAACATCAACTCAGTGATTATTGGACACGAAGAGAGCTCTTCCAAGAACCTGTACATGATGTTCCGCAGGTATTATGATAACACCAATCCGCTATTTAAGCCTTCGGTTAGATACAATACCCGAACAGACTTGTCGTTTGAGCGATTTGACGACACCGGCAAACAGGTCGGTTTGGGCAGCTCTATCAAGACTGCCACAGCCGGGAACAAGGCCGCAGGACGTTCTGACACCATTAACCTGCTTCATGCTTGTATGCATCCCGATAGTCCTATTATATTGGCGGACGGTAGTTCAACAACAGCTGGCAATATTAAGGTTGGCGATTTAGTCTTTACGAGTTCTGGTGCGATTGCTCCAGTTAAGCGCAAGTTTTACCCAGGCATGAAAGACACAATAGCGGTCAGGGCGTGGGGCAGCAACGAGCCTGTTTATCTGACGGCAGAGCATAAAGTGCTAACTATTGATGGATATAAGTGCGCCAGTGACCTAACAACGAATGATTGGGTGCGTAAACCAGACTACCGCTTCGAGGAGCTGTACTCTATAGATTACTCTTACGAGACCCCTAAGAGATCACAGAATGGTGGCACCAGCGTTTCTATCACCAGGACAATTGATTTGGATTACGACTTTGGCTATCTCGCTGGTTATTACTTGGCTGAGGGGCATGTCAAGAAGTCGGGTAAATACCTAAACCAGCTGACTTTTGCATATCATAAAGACGAGCATTATATTGAGAATATCAGGTCATTCTTTGCTAGTACCCGTGATGAGTTCTCTGGCAACCGCGGTATGACACATTGCTATGATACCTACATGGCTCATTTAATAAATGACCTGTACGGACGAACAGAGAACAAGCACATACCTCTATTCGGCAATAAGGAATACTTCGAAGGGCTGCTTCAGGGTTATCTTGACGGTGACGGGAGCAAGACGCAGCACGATAGAGTGTCTGCAACATCTGTACATGAAAGGATAGCGAGGAATATTAACCGCATTGGTGATATGCTTGGTCGTCATGGCGGTTTGAGTACTCGCGAGGCTGGTCAGTATTATGGGCGCAACTGTAAGAAAACCTACATTAACAACTTTAATGATGGTGTGCTAAAACCACATATACGCAAGTATAAGTGGGTTGATGGAGCTTTATACGTGAGAATTAAGTCTCTCACACCATACGAGCCTGCCGATGTCATAGACATAGAAGTAGACCATCCCGATCATAATTTCGAAACACCGATTGGGGTTATATCGAATTCAGAGCTTGGGGAATGGGAGAATGGTGAGGATCTTGTTGCATCTCTGCTTGAGACCGTTCCTGACGAAGAAGTTATGGACAAGCCGTCTATGATGTTTCTGGAAAGCACAGCAAAGGGTAGAGGTAATTACTTTCACAAAGAGTTTGTTGCTGCTGTCAAGGGCCTCAACAACTTTGAACCATTCTTTTTCCCTTGGTGGATACTAGACACCTATGAGCGTGACTTTGATGTCCCGCTGGGAAAAACGACAGAGTATGAGGATTTCCTTATTGATCTTATGAAGAAAGGACACACCGTTGCAGGCCAGACGATTCATGTTGACCCTGCGCACATCCCGGCGAAGATTCATTTCTATCGACGCAAGGCTAAGAACTTTGAATCAACGCCAGAGCGTCTACCTCAGGAGTATCCAAGCACCTGGCAAGAGGCATTTATCGCCTCGGGTAAGAACGTCTTTAACACATTGTCCTTACAGGAGATGGAGAAAGATGCTCAGCCGGTTGAGGAGACAGAATATTACAAGCTAATCCCAGGAGAGCTACATGAGCAATACACACTGGAAAGAGTTCCTTTCGAACCAAACGAAAAACCAGAAGATTTTACATACAAAGCTCCGCTCAAAATATGGGTCCACCCAAAGCCTGGACATGAGTATGTCATCGGCGGGGACGTCGCAGAGGGTCTCAAAAGAGGCGACTATTCTGTGGCAGAGGTGGTTGACATCTCCACAATGCAAACGGTTGCAAGGTGGCGGGGACACATCGATCCGGACAAGTTCGGAGAAATCGTTGGCGCACTCGGAGCCTATTACAACTATGCCTTAGTAGGCGTTGAGGTTAACAACCATGGTCTCACAACGATCCAGAAGCTAAGAGACACGTTCTACACCAATCTCTATAAACGAGATAGGGGGTATGATGAGGACTTTGAGGAGCCAACATCTAACCTTGGTTGGAAGACAGATGTCCGCACTAAGAGGATTATGATTGACGACCTTATCAAGATTGTTCGTGAGAGGATAAACAAGGACCTTGATACAGTGTTTGTCAATGAGGCATTTGCGTTTGTCCGGGATGACCGGGGGCGCATGAACGCAGAAGAGGGTGAGCATGATGACACAGTGATGGCTAAGGCTATCGCATTTCAGTTATTCCCATGGGGGGACAATGATGTACATGGGCTTAACGTTGTGAAGAAAACTAAAAAGAGTAAAGTGATAAATAAATGAGCAAACAAAATAAAAACAGCACACCGAAACTCACACCTGCAGACCAGGCTCAAAAAGATGAGAATGTTCTTGCTGAGGTTATGAAAGACTTCGGCAAGGCACGTGCCTATATCTCAAATAGATATGAGGGTGTTTGGTCTGAGTGCTTCAAGGCCTATAACAGTATCAGGACAAGGCAGGGTTATGTTGGTGTGGCTAATGAGTTCGTACCAGAAACCTTTGCTATTGTGGAGAGTTTGAAAGCCGCCATCGCGGGTACAAAACCTAAGTTCAAATATCTACCATTAACTGAAGAGCAAGAGCAGGATACCACCACACTTAACGCCTTAGTTGACTTTTACTGGTCCTGCAATAATATGACCGAGAAGATGCTGAACTGGGTCGGTGATATGATTGTTTACGGTAACGGTATATTCATGGTTAGTTGGAAAGATGGTAAACCATTAATTCAAAATATCCCATTATCAGACTTCTTTGTTGATCCAGCAGCAACTCACATGAATCGACCAGAAGAGTCAGGATATCCACGCTACGCAGGTTACCGCTTCCTTACTAGCCTTAAACAGCTTAAAGAGGAAAAAGAGGTTGACCCAACCACTGGTAAGGTCAGGGGTAAATATAAGAACTTAGACGCCGTTTCTGCTGGTTCCCAAAATGACAAAACAGATAAAGACCGCAAGGAATTGTTTATTGGTTCAACGTTTGGTAGGGATGCGATATCTGAGCAGGTTGAGGTTATTACCTACTATACACAATATCGCAAAGTTATGATTGCCAACCGCGGCACAGTTATCTATGATGGCGAGAATCCATATCATAAGGCGGAGCAGACTATCGACACCGAGGTGGAGATTGATGGACAGGTAATCAAGGGCAAACACAAGGTGCCGGAGATAAAAGGATTCCTACCGTTCGCTATTTTGCGTAACTACGTTGATTCTAGCCTGTTCTTTGCACGTGGTGATGTTGAGGTTATCCTACCGACACAGGAGGCTCTTAACGATACTGCAAGTCAGAAACGAGACAATGTTGCCTATGTATTAAATAATATGTGGCAGATTGACCCTCGGTTCAAACATATGGCAGAGCAGATTGAATCAAGTCCGGGTGCTGTGTTCCCAATTCCAAAGGGTGCATTGTCGCCTATTGAAAAGAATGACATCAGTCCATCGGCAGACGGTGAGATCGAACGCCTACGTCAGCAAATGCGCAATGCAACTGGTGCTGATGCAGCCGTGCAGGGTGTTGCCCAGAAGTTTAGCCGCACAACCGCCACAGAGGTTCAGGCTCAGTTGCAGCAGGCCTCTATGCGCTTTACAACAAAGGTTCAGAACTTAGAGGACGAGGGATTTGCACAGCTAGCTCGTATTATCTACAAGATGATTCAGATCTTTGTTGATACACAGACCGCTGTACGTATCGTTGGTAAAAAGGGTGTGGAATGGCAGACATATAACCCAGGGACATACCAGGGCGAATATGAGCCACGTGTTGTCCTAGAAGCTACTATGGACGCAGAAACTGCCGCCTTGTCACAGGCTATGCAGGTCGCCGCACAGTTCAGCCTGGGTAATCCACTCGTTAACCAGGAAGCATTCTTGCGTCAGCAATATAAAGTTCTGTTTGGTAAGTTCCTATCTGATGATGATATTGAAGAGATGCTTACGGCTCCGCAGCCTGTTATGGGCCCAGATGGCCAACCTGTTGACCCGTCATTAACACAAGCTGACGCCGTGATGACGCCTGGTGCTATGGCACTGATGTCTGGTGATAGTGGGGGGTCCCCATCAGGACAGTTATCCCCTGCTCGTCTACGACAGCAGAGTGGCACACAGGGCGGTGGCGGAGCAGACACATCGCAAAACAACATAAGGCGGATACGGGCTGACCAACCTAGCACAACGCTACATGCCAGTTCACGGCCGAGATAAGGAGTAAAAATGGCTGATAAAGCTTTATCAGAATATGAACAAATTCGTAACGAATGGCAGGGGTTTTCTAAGACCCTTGCCTATCAAAGGTTCATGGAATTCATCGAATTGCAAAAGGAAGTGCACTCTGTGATGGCCTCAGGGCCAATTGAGGTGTATCGTCATGTACCTACATTTAACGGTAAGGAAGACTTGCAATTAGATTTTGAACCAGAAAAGTACGCTTACCTATTGCAAAGAAGCGTCGGATGTGATATAGTAAAAACGTACGTTGAGGATTTTACAACACCCAACGTTGCACAATCACAGAAATAATAGATTACTAAACCAAAGGAGTATCCTAGATGAATAATTCCCCTACCGAGGGCATTGACCAATCGCCAGCCTCTAATGAGCCTACTGGACAAACGACTGAACAACTACAATCGGCGGAACAATCGAATCAGGATGCTAACTCTCGTGAGCAATCGCAAGGGTCAGTATCAGAAGACACCGCCCAGCAAAACACTGAAACACAAAAACAAACATATGAACAGGGCGGCACTACTCAAGCTGATGACGGTCTTGCTAAATTCGCTAAAGCTCAGGGCTTTGACCTTGAAACTGCTAGCGATGACGTCAAGCGTGCCCTGAAACTCGCCCACGACAACCAGAGGGCATATCGTAATGCTACATCCAATAAAAGTATCTCTGAAGCAACAGAGGATCTGGGCGACGGAAGCTTAAAAGCAGAAGTCGAGAATCTTAAATACGAAAACCGTGTCAATCAATTCTGGCAGGGTGAAAATCGTGATAGATCCCTAGAGCCTGTGATGGTTGAGATACTTAACGAGAAAGTCGCAGAGCTTACACCACAGTTTGGAGAAGAACAAGCTAGAATGTATGCCAAGACCCTCTCACGTGATTTAGATACGCTATACGACATGGCCCGTCTACGGTCTGGTGCGAACACCAACGCAAGCGTTGACGTTGAAGCAATTCGCCGAGAGGAGCGGGAATCTATTAACAAGCAACTGCAAGGTGGGGCTCCACAATCCCACGCTGTGCAGGGTGGCCAACCTAAGAAGCCACAGATTACTGCTGAGTGGCTCACGAATGTATACAATCCGCGAGACCCAGAGCATATCAAGCTTCTTCAAGAGGCCGGCTTACGCTAGTGATAAACTAATAAATAATATAAAAAGAAAGAAATAAACAAAATGGCTGCAAACCAAATTCAACCTACCGTCGGCACTGGTGCTGTTGGTAATACTACTGATGTCGGTTTCTCTGAGCGACTTGTTCCTGAGTTGTGGTCCAAAGAGCTCGCTGACAACCGTCTTGACAACTTAGTGCTGTGGCAACTGATTGATTCTCGCTACAGTGGCGAAATCTCAAGCAAGGGTGACACGCTACACATCCCATTCATCGGCGAAGTTGACGCAGATTATGCTACTAACTACACCGTCGGTACTGACGTAAAAATTGACAACCTTGATGTAACGACTGTTGACTTGCTCATCGATCGCTACATCCGTCACGGTGTCGGTATCCAAGACGCCCTGAAAGCGCAGAGTGCGTATGAATTGCGTTCACCTGTTCAGGCTCGACTAAGTCGCTGGCTTGACCGTGCTAAGGATGCTGAGGTGTTCAAGAAAGCCGTTACTGGATTTACGAACGCTCCGATTGATTCAGGTGCTGCATTGACCTTTGAAAAGATTGTTGATGCTGCTGCTGTTCTTGACATGAAGAACGTGCCAGAGGACGACCGCTTCATCGTTGTTAACGGTATTGGTCGTGCTGACTTGCGTAAGATCCCTCAGTTTACCGCTTACAAAGAAGTTGGTGAAAGTGGTCTTGTCAAGAGCAAGAATGGATTCGTTGGTGAGATTTACGGTATGCCTGTTTACGTAACCAATACTATCGGAAAAGATAGTGGCGCTAAACCTGCTTACCAATTCCTGATGTTCCACCGCTCTGCGATCATCGGTGCAACCCAGAGTGTTCCAATGATTGAGTTCGGTCGTGACTACAAAAAGGGCCAAGATGACGTTGTTGCCTCAGAGCTGTTCGGCGTTAAGGTCCTCCGCCCTGACCACGGTGTCGTTATTAAACGAACTGCCTAATCTGGGTAGTCCAATATAACTAAGTGAATGACCTCCTCTCCATAACGGGGAGTGAGGTCATTTTTATAAAAAGGAGCTTACGATATCAAAGCTTCTTCGAAGGGAAATGACATGGAAGAAAACAAAACTAACATAACTCTGGATGTTCAAGATAGCATCCTGAATGGAGAAGATTCAAATGGCTAAATGGGCTAATACTTCGGTTCTCGATGCTCTACTAGACAAAGTTGCAACAGGTAATCAAATTATTGTCACAACTTCACAGCCTGCTGACCGTACAGCTGCACTTACAGCATCTCTAGCTAGCACAACTCTAATACCTGGTGACTTCACTAAAGCTGCAGGTTCACCTAGTGGACGACAAGTAACGGTTGCACAAAAGGCTAACATCAGCGTCTCAGCATCCGGTACAGCTACTCACGTATGTATCGTAGACGGAACCAACCTTCTATACGTCACAACTGTTACATCTCAAGCACTTACATCTGGTAACACAGTAACAATCCCAGCTTGGAAAATCACAGTAACTAACCCATCTTAATAAAGGAGATAACTAATGGCTTATAAAAAAGACCTAGCTACCGGCCTTATTGGTAGAGCTATCGACACGAAAGCTACATCTCTAGTGCTGCAATCGGGCTATGGAGCTTCAATGCCAAGGGTTCCTTTTTACCTAACACTAACACCAGCTACGCAGCTGAGTACCCAAGGAAATAGCGAGATTGTCCTGGTGACAGGCCGTACATCGGACACGCTTACAATTACTCGTGCGCAAAAGAACACAACAGCAAAATCATTTGCAGTTGGTGACATTGTCGCTGCAGGTTCATACGCTGATGACGAAAACGGTGTATACTCAACATCAGAGATAGATACAGGAATGGTTTGGATTGATGGTCGTCCTATTTATCGTAAAGTCATACGTGGCACTGTGAATATGACTGGTAACAGTACGTCGAGGCTCGCTCATGGTATTCAAGGCTTAACTAGTAGATGGGAACTAATAAAATATTATGGCAATATGCGGCTTGGCGGCACTTTATCAAACAATCATATAAAACAGGCACTGCCTTATGTTGAGAACGTGCATCAGTCAGGAATTATGTCAATAGACGAGACTGCTGTAGTAATATCGGGTAGTTATCCTTGGGGTAGTTCAGAGATTAGTCTTGTGCTAGAATATGTCAAATAGCCTAGCCTATAGCAATCCAGCTAAAATAATACGTAAAATAAAGAAGGGAAACTAGATGGCTAAAACCCTCTATAAATTCAGCGGTCTGCCACCTGGTTCTTTCTCTACCGGTGGTGGCTATACACTAGTAACCGCAGGCCCTGGTGTACGAACTGTCACTGCCGACGATTACGACCCAAACAACCGGTTTCTCCGATTCGAACGGTCGCGTAACGGACAGGACCTTGTAGCATTTGACGCTATGAATAACCACGGAAATGATACAGAAACACTGACACTATTCCGTGTGTTAACAGCTGTCCAGGTTCCAGGTAGCTACGGAGTCGCCTTTTGGGACTACACCGCATCTAACCAAGGACTAAGCCTCGGATTCCTACCGGCATCTAACGTTAAATCACTTATTCTTTACGATGATAAGGCAGGAAGAACGGTTCAGTTCGCAAACTACGACTGGCAGAACTTTCAAAAATATTGGCTACGATGGCGAGTAGAAAACGGAAGAGACCACAAAGTTAAAATTTGGCCAGAAGGCACAGCAGAGCCTGGCTCTTGGACTTTCACAACAACCTACGCTAACCGTACAACCGGTAACCACTATATGGGTATGGGTTCGTACACAGCAAACGGTACAGTAGACTATTACCAAGTCGGTGTAGCTACTGGTGGTGATACGGCACCTATGTTTGAGTCTGATGTGCAGCCAACTTCTACTCCTATAGCAGGGCAAGGTGGTGGCTACGGTAGTGTTCTCGGATATGGATATGGCTATGGACAAATTATTATGCCTACGGTGCGAAATACCGTTCTGGCAATCAATAATTCAAGCCACAGTCATTCAGTAAATAATATCACTCTAGTCCAACAGCACACACTAGCAGTTGCAAACGCCTCACATAGTCATACTGTTGATGCAGTGAAAATTGCACAAGTCCACAAACTTGCTGTAAATAATACGACACACTCACAAACGGTGGAATCGCCTGCGATAGTGTACAATATTAACCTGACAGTAAACGGTGCAACACATTCTGTAATATCTGATAACCTAGCTCTAATCAGCGGATTATCTCTTGTTGTAAATAATGCTACACACTCAGTTGTCTCTAATGTTGTAACACTTGTTCAAAACCACCTACTATCTGCAGCAAATACATCGCATTCGCTAATATCAGATAATATAGTGATTGTTGAGAGTAAGCCGCTTGTTGTATCAGACACAACACACGGCCATACAGTAGACGCTTTAGCACTTACAGTTGTTCACAACCTGGTTATCGATAATGCCCTACATGGTCATAGTGTCGAGAACCTAGTTCTACAGCAAATTCAAACTCTAACGATTAACAACGCAAACCACACTACCAAATCTGATAACGTGGACATTATACAGTTCACTCTACTCGGACAGCCTGCCTCAGGTGTGTTTGGTACCAAGTCAGACCTAGTAGTACTTGTTCAAAAGCACACGCTGGCTATAGATGATGCAATCCATCGTCTCAAGTCGAACGATTTTGCTATTATTGACTGGGATAGCCTTGGTGTTAACTTCGGTAGATACATTCCTGACTTCAATCGGTCTGGAGTAATCGAAGAAGCGGATAGCCCAACAACTGGACCAATCCGGCCAACCCATCAGACTAGTGGTGAGTTTGGAATCGCAGAGATAGACTCTGGACAATATATACCAACAAATATAAATCGGTAAAAGGAAATACAATGGACTATAATTTAGCAAGTCTTAGGAACCGTGTTTTAGTTGATAAGCTTGATGATGATGAGTTTGAGCCAAAGATTATAGATAACTTTATTAATGATACTCAACGAGATATCTTCAATCAATATGAATTACCTTTCCAGGAAAAAATATTTCAGGGTACAATTCCAGCTGGCTCAACAATATTTAAATTACCCACTGATGTTGCACAGTTACAGTCTCAGAATATGCTAGGTGTTAGGAATTGGCAAAATCAACAAATGGACTGGCGTTCATTTATAAGGGCATACCCTGACACTGCAAACGAAAAACCTGCAGAACCTGGGGCATGGACATTGTATGGTGGAAATGTTTTACTTAGTGCCCCCACAGATAAAGACTATAAAATGACAATTTATTATATTAAGCGACCAGCTAAACTCCTAGAGGACACAGATGTACCTGAAATACCTGAAGAGTTCTCGGAGCTTCTCGTGTTGGGGGCGTTTAAGCGTGTTCTGGAACGTAACGAAGACTATGATTTGTCGCAAAGCATAGACGCACAATACCAAGCAAAACTAGAACAATTAGTTGCACGATATGGATTTCGTGAAGCTAATGGTCCAATTATAATGAAAAATAGACAACGGAGGATATAAAATAAATGGCTCGCAGTAAGGAAAGAATGTCGACAGTCATCAATCTAAAGGGGCTAGACCTAATGTCTCCTTCTGATCTTATTGCTGATGGTCGTACACCCTATTCAAAAAACTTTCGATTGTATGCACAATCTGCTGATGATCGTCGTGTAACCGTTAGTTCTCGTAAGGGTCCTGGTTTATACATAGCCCCTAATAATGAACATTTAATGATCTCGAATGATAGTGTTAATGGCATGTCTATTGCTAAGGTGGGCATTGTAATGGGTGTACATATGATAAAGTTTAAGGCTACCTCTAGCGATAGATTAACTCGAGTTGACATAAAGGTTAGTGATTCTGAAGAAGTATCAGTTCCGTTGCGTGTTTGTTTGTACTCAAACAATAATGATAAGCCAGGTAAAATGCTATCTGAGACATGTATACCAGCTGGTAGTATTGGTAGCTCACCTGAATGGGCGACTGCACGTTTTATAAATGCAGTTAAATTGACTACTAATGAATACTACTGGATTGTTCTTAGCGTCCAAGATGACGGTAAAGGTAGTTATGATTTAGCAACTACCGTAGATGGCACAAAAGCCTATTCAACAAATTCAGCGTTAGATACTGCAACCCAGAGAGATTATTCGATAAATTATAAGGTATATGTATCGAGTGATATGCGAGATAAGGGTGGTTATAGGTTTAACCGTGATAATGGTAGGAATATTACTGTTATAGCATATGGCGACACTATGTATTACATAGATGAATCAAAAAACATGAAGCCTATTATCTCTGGTCTAAGTAGTCTTGCAAAAGAATATAAGTTTACTAATGGTGATAACAAGGTATTCTGGGTGAACGGATATGATAAGCTTACTTCATGGAATGGAACTAATGAATCAACTGCAATCAATATTGTAAATAATGGTTCATTTTCAGTTAATACAACTGACTGGTCGGCGATATCAGGAACAACGATGAGTAGGATTTCGACAGAATATCATTCATCACCAGCAAGCATTCAATTATCTGCCACTAGTGGAATACGTGGAGCTAGTCTAGACGTTAATCTGTTGAAAAATAAACGCTATAAGATAACATATTGGGCTAAAGCTAATGTAGGCAATTCAACAACGTTTATGACTGTAAACAACCAGGCAACAGCTATAAATGATTCTACAAAGCCGTCTCCGTCATCTTGGGCAAAGTTTGAAATGTATTATACACCTGGTAGTGATGTGAATACCTTACAGTTTAAGAATACAGCAGAGAATTTCTTCTTAGATGACGTGTCGATTGTCGATACTGGTGTTGAGTATTATGTAGATGATCAGCTTCCTATTTTATCTGATATCACTATGCATAAAGATAGGATATGGGGGGTGGTTGCTTCTGAGCCAGATAAAGTTGTATTCTCTGAGAACCCAGGTAACCCTGCCTATGATCCAACTGGAGTTAATCCAACCTCACCAAGGGAGCAGTGGTACCATGCCTGGCTTTCGGTGAGTTATTGGTATATTCCTAGACCATTTAATGGTTCGCCAATAACATCGCTTACAAGTTTCCAGGATTCACTAATAATCACTACACAAGATAATAAATATGTTTTAAGTGGATATGATCGTGGTAGTTTTAATTTGCGACAATCAACTGGTAATAAGGGTGCTATAAGTCGACGTGGTGTAACTAGTGATGAAAACTCTATATATTTTGTTGGTAATGATGGTTTTTACATTCATAATGGCTCAAGCGACAAGAAGATATCAGTCTTAATTAGTCCCCTGTTTGATGCATGTCCTAAAAAAGGAGAAATAACTCCAGTATTGTGGAAGAATCAGGTGCGATTCTATATGGCTTCTGAATTTTCAAATGTGAACGATATCTGTGCAATATACGATAAAGACCTTGGCGAATGGTTACTAGATACTGATTTATATATAGATAGGGCGATTTTTTATACAGATGCTGATGACAATATGGAACTTGTAGAATTGAGTTCTCAGACTTCTTGTGTTTATCTGGCAGAGCAAGATTATAATAATCTAGGTGGTCCTATTGACTTTGAGTATCGTCTTAAATATGATAGCATGGGAACGCCAATGCAACGTAAACAACTTAAACGGTTTTACCCAATCCTACAAGGTGTAGATACAACATTTAAGATACAGATTGCTATGGATAAGGATTTTCAGAATAGTCCAAAAATTAAAGAGCAGTTATTAACAACTAATGGCGCTAAGTGGGGAGAGTTTAAGTGGGGAGATAGTACTATCTATGGTGGTAATAAATCCTTTAAACCAAAAAAACAAAGCTATTCTGGGTATGCTAGATATTGGCAATTACGTGTCGCTAGAAAGGCAGCTAATAATCGAGTGGAATTTATGGGTGCTCAATATTTATATAAAACCAAAAGACTTTAGGAGGTTATTATGGGTCTTATAAGTTATACACAAATCGAAGACGGACAAGAGGCTTCTGCTAATAGTCTTAATGTGCGGTTTGGTAAAATCCATGAAGAGATAAATGGAAAATTGGATGCTTCTAATATAAAGGATAATGCTATAACTGGTGATAAGATTGCTAATGGGGCTATCGATAAAAACAAACTCGATATCAAACAGTATATTGATGATAACGGCTGGACAGTAACAGATATGGGTGGTATAAAAACCTATAATCGAATAGCAATGGTCGATGGCAGCGAATATGACGGTAATGGTAACCCTGGCTCAAAAGGCCTACTTATTGGTGGTAATGGTAGTCGTCGTGAATTAGTATCTTTTCCGCCACCAGTTGGGCGAAGAGTTGATAATGTATCTATTGTTGCAACATATTTTGGCGCGTATTCTGGACACTTAGTTGTTTCTGGAGAAATTAGGGATAATAAAATTATGATAGCTGGTGGTAATATATGGCCAAATAAACTTTCATTTAAAGGCAAGGTATTTATCCAGGCGGCGGATTTAATATCATGATTAGCCCGATTCAGCTAACACCTAACATGGATATGTCAACTCTGACCAACGCACTGAACGACATGTTTCGTCAGATTGAGTCGGAGAACAGAACACAGGTCATTAAGGATGAGGACGGTAAAAACCGCATCCTCATCGGCCGTGCGCCCAAAGGCAACTATGTTGTGGCTATCTCAAAAAAGGGCGTTGATGTCCTAGAAGCATTAGAGAAGTGATATGGCGCTACAGTCTACAGACTTTAACTTTTTATCAGAGGGGACGATTGACAGGGTTGTTTTCGCAAAAGAGGATAGCACTGTCTACCCTACTGGTACAAACGGCAACCACGTAGATATCGAGGTGCCATATACCTCAGAGCTAATGTTGGTTCAGGCTTCGGTCAGTGTCGATGGCCAATCATGGTATTCGGAGGATTCTCCAAGATATGGAACTGGAACTAGCACAGACCTATCCATTAGTTCACGTTCTTACTCAGGTAAGATTAGAATATTTCTTCAAGCACCAGCCGGTGTAACTAAACTTTATTATAGGGCAGTTGGTATTAAAATATGATTACGAATCCGCAAGACTATATCTTTTACAGTGATTTTCAATACCCTCCAATAATTAGCTCTGGCAGTACTAATGTTGCTGCTGGAGACTTTGGTCAGAAGATTCTGGCAACAGGGGTTACACTGGATAACGACTGGTCGGTATACGAAGAATCACAACGGGGGGGTGAAACAGTTATTTCTAAACATTCTAATGCATATATTAACCATAGGGGCGAACTTATATCTAGTGCGACTAATACACCATCTAAATTGATATGGAGGGTATATGGCTATTAACCCTAATGATTTCATATTTCATAGCGATTATACTATTAATGGTTTACTTAGTTC
>SKEK01000810.1_pt1 | contig 15509 bp, 17 predicted proteins | sample 4826761 | NCBI WGS metagenome assembly SKEK01 (sample SAMN11008811, study PRJNA524170) | human gut metagenome | biome: Human fecal sample; material: Feces; isolation source: fecal sample from pouch patient p32 | host: Homo sapiens | place: Israel: Tel-Aviv | collected 2015-10-13 | reverse complement strand
GCCAGTGCGTCTACTAAAGGAATACTGAAAATATTATGACGATACCAGCCAAAATAGATACCACTAATTTACTCACTATACTTGGAGTGATCGCTGCCGTATGGGCAATAATTACTCCTACCAGCAGACTGCGATTTCGTTTTTGTATGACTCGGTGGGACCTACTAATCATTGGGCTGATTTTTATACTAGCTAATTATTTGGTTTTTGCACCTGCATTAAGACAAGTTGGACTGTATTACAGTTTCGGACCGTGGATATGGGGATTGGATAGTTCGAGTGCAGTATATCTATTGTTTCTCTTGGCTGCCTCATATCTTTTCATTCGGCTAAAATCGCCAACATTAAATCGAGGTAAAATAAAACTATTTCTTGAGCTAATTGAGAGTTTACATCTTACCAAAAAATATGATGAGTTAGTATTGTTAGTTGAGCCTCAGTTAGACGAAATAATATCCCTTGCTAATGGAAAACCGAACCTTATTGTTCAATGGATTGATAAGCTATATGGCGGCTCCGATCGAAATGCGTTATTGAATGGAGAAGAACCCAAAGAACGAAATGTCTTGGTGAAAGGTCTATATTCCCTACTAAGTCCTTTGCGTGAAAAGCTATCATCAAATTATGAAGCCAGTGATAAAGCCCGAGAGGTTTTGCTGAATATACTAACTTCTCCTGATCTTACAAGGCATCTTTCACTTGCATATCCTCATTTTTGTTTGAGGCTTATTGGTGCTGATGAGGTCGTTCGTTCTGATTTCATTGATAGATTTATTAATTCGCTGCTTGACTCACCTGGTAGTCGTCTTTATGTAGAACTTAAAAATAACCAAAATACATGTACTGGAGGACGTCTTGCGATACCTGAAACCAACCGCTTGCTTCACTTTTTCTTTGCCGACTCAGTGTATGCAAGTAAAAGTGGCATATATAGAGCTATAGGTGAATCTGTTTGCTGGCGTTTAGATGAAGACAGTAAGTTATCAGAAATACTAAACAAGCCCCTTGGCTCTTACCGTGAGCAAAGTAGATTTAGTTGTCCTATTAATTCTGGCATAACAATGTTCGAAGTTATGGTGCATCAAGGTATTCATCAAAGATTGCAAGATCATCTTTGGTTACATTATTTTAAACACTTCGCTGAAAAAATATTGTATCAAATGAAAGTTCAGAGTGTTGACGCAATCGCAGAATATCAAACGCCATATCACTATCTTCTCTGCCGCCTATTTAGTATTGCTATAGATTGGGCGGAACAAAGTTCATATATAAAAACACATAATAATGTTGCGGGAGATAATAGGTATATATCTAAAGAAGCGACAAAAGTACTAGGCTCTATGTTAGAACATATAATTCCTAGTCTAAAATTGAAGGGATACTCAAAAGTATCAATATTGCAAATGGTTGTTACCTGCTACACCAGACTTGAAGAAAGGCAGATTAATGATGTCGGGGAGGCATTATTGATACACGCAACAATGGGGGAATTTAACTCTACAAGCTTAACATATCGTAGGAAACTTCTATCTATATTTAAACGAATGGACCCTTACTTACAGGGAAATGCAAAAAAGTTTAGAGAAAAAATAGAATTGGCTGTTCAAATTAAACTTCATAGGTAATTGTCTAATTAAACAGGGGACCAAGGTCCCCTGTTATGACATTGGTGTTATTGAATGAAAAATGACTAACTTTGTCTTTTTTCCAAATAACATTATTCTCTTTGGCTACTCGTACAAATGGGGCCGAAGCCCCTTTGAATTTTGCGCTGAAAAAAGTGTTGCTAAGATGCTAGAAGCTATGGTTGAAGAACGTCTGCCGTAATGTCTATCACAGCGTTGAGCGGTCTGGCCATGGTGACAGGCGGAGTCTTTTCGATAAGAAAAACAAAACCAAACCGCTCAACGCTGTGTTGGCGGAGGATAATGGAATCGAACCATCATCGCTTTCGCAATGGGGCGGTTTTCAAGACCGCTTGGGCGCCATGCCCTCTATCCTCCGTTCGTTGTGACGCCAGATGCTTATCTTCTGGTTGCTTCAATGAGCTGCAATTCATCACAACGGTAAGGGCATTCAGGGAATCAGATCCGTCGCGAACAGCCAAAGAGCGCGCCTTCCTTGCTGTCGTCCAAATACCCTTACCGTTGTGGCGATGGTGGGTGGATTCGAACCACCGACCAGTTGATTAACAGTCAACCGCTCTACCACTGAGCTACACCATCTAAGGTTGACACCGTCAGCCTCTGTCGATTCACGGACTTGTGGGGCTGTATCGCCGATTCACCGGTGTCGTTCGCAGCAGTCCTACCGTTTCCTGCCACTTGTGCTTTACGTGTTCACCAAACGCTTACAAGCCAAGATCTTCAAATACTCTCCGAGGGTTGAGGAGGGTTTTCATTCAGATTTAATTGGATGTATGGAATCATTTAATCGTTGTGGCCACGAGGCAGTGACAACAATGGCTATAACCAGAAGGATAATGAATCCGTGGCCACAACGTTGAGACCACTGGGACGGATTAATGTACTTGGCCCTACATGTCTGCCGGCTCTGCCTCTGTGATGCAATAACCAGTGGTCTCAACGTTGCGTGCTGGCTCACCAAACCAGCCGGGTTACGTCGCCATTTTTAACCCAAGACTAAACGACATAAGTAACAGAAATGACGTAACAGGATAGACGGTCGGGTCTTTGGGAGCCGGGATGTGTTGGACATAATACCCAACCGCCCATTCTGTTACCTCATCGGTAAGGGCACTGATTAACCAGATGCCCTACCTGCGTTTTGCAATCACACTCGCTTAGTGTGTCCCATTTCGGTGACGAGGCTGGAAACTGACCTCGCTGGTGTTTAGCTTTTTAGGCTACTGCCAGGTACTGATTGTCGTTTGCAGTTATCTTTAAACGTTCAAACAGTCGCGTCTCAACGAAAACAAGCCAATCATAGTTGTATCGACCTAATAAGTAAATACTTACCTATTATCTCATGCGTTCGTTTGTTCCTTTTTTGATCAGCACTGGCTTCTCATCCTGCGTCCGCTGAATTGTGGCCGTGAAACGTTTTGCCTTTATGCAAAGGGTTGCACCTTCCTTCAGCTCGCCGTAACGCTGTTCAAGTAGAGAACCAAGGCACCAAAGCGTGTCATCGATACGCTTGCGACTGGCGAATCTTAAAAGCAGTAGCTTTACCAGGGACTGGCCAATCGTAAAAGCTACTGCGACACCAGAAGCCACAAAGTACAAGCCTACCCACCAGTCTAAGGAGGTTAGATTGCTCATTTTGATACCCCTGTCTCGTGAACGACGCGATATACCCGCTTACCGATACGTAGTGTTTTGGTCTTCAGTTCCTGCTTGATCAAGTCATGACAGATGATGAAGCCAAGGGCGACGCCTCCAGAAAAAGACAATACGATGTATGGAATCATGAGAATTCTCCTGCTTCAATCAGTTGCTCCAGCAGCTCTCGCCCCTTATTCGTCAGCTGGTAGTTCTCCACCTTTCCTTCCGGTTCGAGTTTGGCTCGCGTCTTGGGTTTCCAGTTAGCGTAGAAACATGACCATTGGCTGATTTCACGCAGGGTTTCCTTCTCTCGCTTACTCAGGACGATCATCGCCAGTCTCCTTTAGCGTGTTAGTAATGTCGATGATGCGGTATACGCGGCCACGTCTTTCCATCAGCCCGCGCTTCACGTAATCGTTAATGGTGCTGAGCGTCACCAAAGTTCCGATGACGAAGCCGACACCCAAAAAAACAATCATCCAACCGAGCATCATTCTTTATCTCCGACACGTTCTTCGGTATCGCGAAGGCATTTGGGCCACTTAAGCCGCGGATGGCGCAGACTGCCATCTGGCGTGTACTCGTGAAAATTCACCTTCACAATACGGCCCATGTACTTGTCCTGGTTATGCCAGATCTCATCGAGGTAGCGATGCTTGATTCCAGAAGCGCGGACCTCGGTTCCATCTTCGAGGCGAATAACGATTTTGCCGAGGGTATGAGCAAAGCCGGCATCCGGATCTCCAGCTAGGAAGCCGATAATCTCCCCATCAGCTTCGTTTTCATCTTTTAGTTTCCACCAGCTGCGGGTGCGCTTGAACTCGTATACAGAATCCGGGTCTTTGCCCATCTCTCCTTCTTCGTTATCGTCCAGACGCTTCATAAACCGCTCTACAAAGTCTTCATGGCTATAGATGATGTAGAAGGGGTGCATATGAATGTCAGCCGCGTAATCTTGGCCGCGTGTATTTCTGAACCAGGCCACCAACAGTGAAAGACGCTGTTTCAGCTTCATACCGTTCTTCTGGTATTCAACTGTTTTAGCCTGTACGCGCCACTCTGGTAGGAAGAAATCGAAGATATGATAGGTTGCGCCAACCGCCTTCACGTTCTTCTTGCGTAGCGCTGAGACTGAATTGTTAAAAGAACCTGCAGTACCTTCACCATCGAAAAAGATGTGTTTGTAGCCGGAGAGCTTGCCCAGCTCCAGCATGGCAGGTTTCAGGTGATCGAGAGATGTGATCGGGTTTCCGGTACGCGACAGAAAGTTAACCTCTTCCTCGTCCACGATCACTTCACAAATAACCCGAAGACCATCCAGTTTGAGGCTGCCTATCATTGGCCATCTGGCTTTGGGATTTGCCTTGAAGGGGTACTTGTCGCCTTTTTCTTTATAGGCGGTGGCCAGCTGCACCTCAAACTTCGGGATCGGGTTGTGGAACACCTTATTGCAGAGACTTATGCCGACGCCGGCTTTCGGGTCTTTCAGCAGGAACCGGCGAAATACGTCCTAACCGTCTGCACACATCGAAGCAACCAAAGACTCGACCGCAGTAATGGCTGCGTTCCCCGTAAGCTCCCGGGCAGCCAGTTTCTCCAGCAGCTCTATCGCTTTCAGATCACTGGGTACGGACTTGCTAAGTGGATCGGCCACTTTGTATTTCTTCACCCCGAAACGAACAAATGGGTTCAGCATGAGTGACACCATTCTTTGTTCGAAGTCATCCATACTGGCCAGCGCCTCTTTCTTGGCGTTCGTTCCCATTGCTTTAATGGCGTCCAGCTTATGTTTAAGCGCGATCAGCTTCTCCATTAGTCGGTCTTCTCCTTTAAGGTTTCTTTGATAAGTTCTGAATAAATCTCGCTGGCATCGGGCAGTCGGCCAGTTTCAGCAACGGTCGAAGATTGGCACTTCCCCTTAATTCCACTGTAGATAGATGCACTGCCTCTCTTCGGCTGCAGAGTTCTTGCTGTTCGGTTTCTTTCCTCCACCTCTTCAATGAGCGCCGGCATATCGACGAAATACAGCGACTCACCTTGCCGGATTTCCTCCACCATCATTTTTAGCGCCTGGCATTTTCCGGTCGAAATGGCGGTCGCACAGGAGGTGAACGATGACGCCGGCAGTCGCTTCTCTTTGAATGCAAGGATCGTGTGCTGACAGACGGTGTAGCTGCAGAACGAGGAATGTCCGTTAAGCTTCACTTCCGGGCAACGCAGCGAGTAGCCGTTGAGTCCAGAGATCGAAGGGATTTTTGATAAGTCAGTTTTGGTAGCCATTTTTCTAAATGATAATCTTGTACTTACTTACTTCTCAGTTTAAATAACTCTGTACGGGGACACAGTACATAGTTACGGCTTACCAGGTGGCCCAGCCGGTCATCTTGTCACTTGCGGCTTCGTATCGATAAGGGGTTAGCAGGTCGTTTGCAGCATGAACGGCGTGGGATTTGGCTTCCTGAATCAGCATAGGCATTTCATTGGCCAAACGACTGATCTTACTTGCGTATTGCGCCAACACACCATCACAGACGCGGCCAGCCTCAACGATAACGTTGATTAAATCTAGGTCACTACGACACAAGTCGCAGATACGCCCATAGTCCAGCTCACGAACACGCGCTATAGCCTTGTTGTAATCTCCAGAGACAATCATTTCCAACAAGCCTGGTGGTGCCACCAGATCTACATGGCGCTTTTCAACATCGGGAGAGGTCATGACGCTGACGAAAGCCTCTCCTACTGTCTCGCATTTGCTTTCTACGGCTCTTAGAGTCACGTCCACGCTCTTCTCAAGCGTTTCTCTGCTTTCCATCTGGTAGCAGTTTGAGAAGATGATTTTGTCGTCATACCAGGCGCCAAAACGCACAAGGTGCCGAATGCCGGTCTCAAGCGACGGGACAATGAACGCAACCAGAGCTACACGCTTTTGAACAGTACCAGGCATTTCAGGCGTCTTTGCGTACCACACCACCACCGACGTATGTGTCGCCCCTTCTTTGAGAGGAATGCAGGATAGAGCATTCGATATATGCTCTGATGCCGTGTTGAATGAGGCATCGATGATGCTCTCCAGTTCGCCCTCGCCAAGCTCTACGCCTGACTTCTTGATCATCTCTAAAACTGCCTGTTCGATATCTTCTTTCATGTGATGTCCTCCACAATCAGAGTAAATTATTACATTAAAATATGTAAGTATCTACTTATAATGAATTCAAAAGCAGGTGCATAACATGACCTTCTCGCGATAGAAGCTTCTATGCCACGTTTGCTTGATCCTGAAGGGAAAGAAGAACTCCATTTAAGTAAATTTAACTTTACTAATTTCGTTCCCACTCTGCTAATATATTCATGCGCATAGCAAAAGTGTGGTGATTGAACATATAGAATGACAATAAACACCATAATATAAAAATTATTCCGACCGCATTAAAGAGGTATATATGTCTTTGTGGAACGAGTCCTATCAAAGCTCAGTTGATTCAATCAGCAATTACATTGAAAATAATTTCATTCACTTCTCTGAAATACCTGACAACATAGACAAAATAGACGATTCAGTTTTTGTTGATTCAATTTTAGTTGTAGCCTGGCGTTATTTTTTAACTATATATAATCATCGTCGAGAATCGCTCAACAAATACACACCATTTAATCAAAAGCAGCTAGGAAAATTAAATCTCCCTAGCATCCAAGAATTGATGGAAGATAAGTTTCGCTTCCTTAATAAAATATTAAGGGTAATATTTGAATACTGCTTTTGGGGGCGTGATGATTTAAGCCCGCCTAAGGTCTTAGATCCTCAAGTGTTAGATAGACTAGACAAATTAAAAACACCATCTGATTTTCCAGTCAACTTCATCTGGATTGAACGCTCTATGCCTGCGGCATTAACGAAAGATTTATTATTATCCAATGATTTTTCAGTACTTACGAAGATTGCGACTGATGTAGGCAATTACAACGAAGAAATAACTCAAGGCATAAATAAAGGACTCAAAGATGTTGGAGAAAAAACAGATCAATTACGAGTTGAAATAGAAGGGCTAATAGGATCTGCGAGCGCATCTGTAAAATCTCTCAAAGAATATGAATCCAAACTAGATGAATATAAAAACGATTACAACTTCGCCCTATTAAGCAAGGCTTTCTCAAACCTATTAAAAAACAAAAAGTCAGAATATGCGACAAATCACAAAAGCATAATTATTTTTTCCATCTGGCTAATTGCTACTCCTTTACTTACATTACTAAATCATATATTTAATATTTACCCAGTAGAATTTAATCTGAATGCATTGTTTTATTTCTTGCCAATCTTATCATTAGAGCTATTGTTCTTTTATTTTATGCGGCTATATTACATTGAAGGTAAGTCCATTAAGGCTCAAATACTTCAGATAGAGCAGCGCCTTAGTCTATGTGAGTTTATACATGATTACGTGGAGAAAAAAAATAATTCAGGTGCTGATAAGGAATCTTGGTCATTGTTTGAGAAGTTGATTTTTAGTCCAATACAAGTTACTTCTGAAAATATACCATCTTTACTGGATGGAGCATCATCTATTGCCGAGTTAGCAGGGAAAGTATTTTCCAAAGATCCTAAATAACCATGTTGGCTGCCCTCTTTTGGCAGCCAACAATGCGTCTCACGAATTAAACACCCTTATACCGAGAACCTTGCTCTGCAGCTCCAGCTGCTTAGAGTAGGGTTTTGCTCGATAATAGGCTTTGAGAATTTGTTCCTGGGTGGCCTCTCCGGGATCTAGCCCTTCTTCTCCAAGACAGGCTATTTTCACATTTAACCCTATACTGGTTAATCGTCTGGCGGCCGCCATTGTGTTTCGGATCGCTTGCTTCTCGCTATCCCACATCATGATGACGTTTCGCAGACCATCAGCCTTTAACGACAGAAACGCGCCCAGCTGGTCTTCTGCGTCTACAGTCGTGTTTCCGGACAGATGCATCCCGAACGTGCCAATGGGCTCTACGTAGTCCCGGAGTGTTTCCTCGTCGAATATGGCGCGCTTAGCCCCCATGACATCAAAAGCCCCCTCACAGACGACGACGGTTTGCTTACCAACTGCGTTATGTCCGTTGTAGAGAAACCTCCCGGATGCCGGCAGCTGCATTGGGAAGAGATATCGGCGTTCTGCTGCGCCGGTGACGTCACGCCCCTGGAATGTCTTCATCACCCCATTCAGATCGTAAATCGGTATCAGGATGCGCATATCGAATGCCTGCCCTTTAACCTGATCTGTATATGGGTCGACATAAGCATGTTTGCCCTCGACGCAGTAACGCAGGTCAAAGTATTTGGCCAGTTCCGGGGTAATGTTCCGCTCAACAAGATAGTCCGGCAGCCGACCGTCAATTGGTAGCTCATAATGCCGCGGTAAAGCCACCGGGCCTTCAAGTTCCACAGCACTGGCCAGCACAACCTCTTCTCTTTTTGGCGCCCAACCTTGAGACAGGAGTGCGTTATGTACGTATTCCTCGAAGGCACGACGAGACTTACCGCTGTAGTGTTTGAGGAAAACCAGCTTGTTAAATTGAATTTCTTCTGGGTGATCGCCAGCGAAGCATTTCCCGACGTTGTTGGTCAGGTTGAAATAGACCTTCCAGTTTGTGCTTCCACATACCGGACATTCTTTGATATTCACTTCGCGGCCGCGAGCGCTTACACCGCCGCGACGATAGATGATGCCTTCCATATCCAGCCATTGTTCGAAATCCAGCTCGGACAGTAACTCTTTGAGGTCACTCATTGTCATTTACCGCAGTTTTTAAAAGGCAATACCTTGATAATCCTAGGTTTTTTAATACCATAAGGCTAATGTGTTTTTCCTTTTGTGATTAAACAAAAGGAAATTTGAAAGAGCGTGGGGCTGTTATCCGTCTTTGCCCCACGCCTATTTTTTTAAAGAACTTCCATGATCCGCTCGATGAAGCGCATCTGTTCGAGGTTCTGCTTAACGCGAATACTCACCCCGCCCTTCTGGTTACGAGAACCAGCAAAATAGAGTCGTGCTTCGCCTTTGGCTTCTTCCTCCTCAGTCTTGTTGATAGTGATGACTAAGTCGGCGATACGGACTTTTTCGATATTGTCCGCGGCGTGCATCATGGTGGCCACTTCGGATGAGCCACCTTCACGGTTGGTCTGGGATGCCGTGATTCCTGCAACGTTGTGCTTATCGTAGAGAGCACGCAGATCGGTGTAGATAGAACGGATGTTCGCCCGGTCGTCACGGAGGTCGTAACTGGCACGCATCAAGTCCGCATAGTCGACCACCACCATATCCGGGATCATGCCATTCGCTTTCATGCTATTGAGCATACGATCCAAATCTGCAGGCGACATGCTTCCTGACGGGCGCTCAACCACCCAGAGATTCCCCACCCCTTTCGTCGCGCCAATCTCCGCGAGTTTCCGGTGAACGTCGTCACGCTGCTCTACCAGCTTTGACATCTCCGTTTCAGACAGCCGCGCATCGAAGCGATCGGAGAGAATCGAGGTATGCACTTCGAGAGAAAGATACAAAACGTTGTAGCCGGCCAGCGTTGCGTTAATGGAGAACTCCCCCATCGCTGTCGATTTACCTGATTTCGCAAACCCCATGAAGAGCACCATCTCACGTTTCGCCCAACCTTTTTGATAGAGCATGCGATCCAGCAGCGGAAGACCGGTGGTGATGCTGTTCGGTACGTAATCATCAGAGGCTTCATATTCACGGGCCTTGTAACGTTCCGCTGCAGAGGCGTAATAGTCATAAATGCCCGTCGCTTCGTTAGAACCGATCTGCTGCACTTTGGCCATGATGGCCATCGCTCCCTGGAAGTCGCCCTTCTCCTTCATCTCGGCCGCTTTAATCAACGCATCGTCGAACGCTACACTTTTAGCGAACGTCGCGACCTGGTCGACCATGTAAGCCGTATCAGAGAGTTTTTCCGAGAGCACCCGCTTAAACGCCGCAACAACGTCCGGGAACATCTCTTCTCTGATGGTCTTATCGCGTTTAGCACGCTTCAACATATCGAGGATGGCCGCCGATGAAGGCGCGCTCTTATACATTCTGAAATAGCCCGATACCATGTTCACCAGTATGGCGTTCGCCGCATTAGAGAATTGGTTGGGGGCAACCAGATCGCCGGCACGAGTCAGAAACTCATGATCGCGGCAAAAATACGCCGCCAGACGATTCTGGAAGTCGTCGTCGAACTCTTCAGACAACCCTCGTCCCGTGTGGCAAAGTTCGGTCATGTGTTTGTTATCCTTTGGTGCTTAAACAAGTTGTTTTCTAATCGTAAAAATATGGAGCAGGCAATCAACACAGTCGCCGTGCTTCTTCCAGTTCTTCCGGGTAATGAGCATAGATAACGCGCTCAGGCACCAGCTCCATCAACCAGACAGCAGAGAAGATGGTGCGGATACGCTTATCACGGGTGATGTGCTTCAAACGCTCCAGAACCCATTCAAAGTAACGTTCCTGAATTGGGTCATGCTGCATGTCTCCTAAGTGCTTAAAACTCACTACAGAGTCATCCAGACGCGTTCCCGCACGACTGGCGAGTTTGCTTTCGAAGATCTCAATCAGTTCTGGCTGCCAGAGATGCTGAGGACGAGGTAATTTATCCCAGAGCCGGCGCGCAGCTGCAGAAAGAACAGTTGATATAAAATAGTCATAAGAACAGCAATACCGATCTGCAAACTGGCGAGCTTTCCAGAGAGAGGTTTTGTTCACCGCCGAAAGCTCTTGGTAAGGCAGGCGTTTCAGGCCAGTGCTGAATGGGGCCGTCTCGAAATGCTCGCGGCCATGAGACAGCATGATCTGTGAGTATGCGCGCTTATAGGCTTCGGTGAACAGACAAGTTGCCATCAGCGGGTGCATGTCGCGATAGTCAAACCACTTTGTATCAAAGAGCTCAGCCTCCCCCTGGCATCGTGAAAGACCGATGTTTTCCGCAACCCACTTGTCCATGGCGACCGTGTCCCACTCTGTCATGAAGTCGTACTGGCCGTTGTTTATGGTGTCAAAAAAGATCTGGCTCATGCCCTCACCGATAGGTAACTACTTACTTATTGATTGACAGATCATAGCGACTGCGAAGCAGTTTGGAAAGAGGAATCAGAAGGGTGTGTACTGGAGTGTTCTTGTATCAAAGACCTGCTTCTGTATATTAGTATACTTCCAGTATTAAAAATAATACAGAAGCAGGCAAATATTAATCAATATTTATCTTTAACAATCTTTCAACTCTGATTTTATTCAATTGCGAAGTTCTTGCCACTCTTTTAATTGCCGCCATTGCTTTATCAGTTATTTGAGTCTGGCCAGGTATAGGTGCAACATGGTCGTCAAATTTAAGAAGGCCATGCCTAATTTTATCTAAAACATCTTCGTTACAGGTAATAATCCAGTTGTAATAATCATCTTCACTGTATGCATTTAAAGCATCAATATGCAATGAAGAGTAATTATTATTGTTCGATAACCGGCCAAGCAACTCATCTAAATCATATTCGGCCTTTCTTATTTGATTTAATTTATCATTAATCAATTCATATAAGCCTTTATGCTCAATGGTGCTGTTCATCAATAAATTATATTCTTTATTAAGTGAACCTCTACTAATAAGATCATCAACATATTGAGTAATATAACTATCGCAGTTAACGCCTAACTCCTCTAAAATAATAAAAATCGAGGAAACCTTGCTAAGAGGTATTCTCGACCTATACTCATCTATTGCTCCTTTCAATGCGTCAACAAAATCATCTTGGTTTGTATTGAAAGAATCTCTAAAAACACTCCATATTTCATCTAACTTTCTATTTATCGCTATATCTTCATAATCTTTATTTTTAGCGTTCACCGCACTTTCAAAACTGAAGTTGGAAAGCAAATATCCATGCTTAAAATAATAATCAATCCCGTAGTCAAATAAATTATCAGAATTTGTAAATGAAATATCTAACTGCTCTATGAATTTTTCGGTGTCAGACATTTCGTCATCATTAGTATGATAACTATCAGCCATTGCTCTGGGTTGTATTTTTTTGAAAAATTCATCATAGGGCAACTCACCAGCCCCTGAGTAAAATACATATGCAAAAAGCACTACTCTGAAAGTAAAATCTTTCCGCACTTCCCTACGCGCTGTTGTGAATTCAGACTCAAATGCGTAAAGAGTCTTTTTTATTTTATTCAATATTCTAATATTTTTTAAATTTAAAGCATCTGCCGCACTAATTATAAATTCAAAATTCGGATCGTTATGTGGAAATATTTTTCTGACATTATCAATGACGTCAGGTTTATACATAATGTCACGATCGACAATTTTTTCTCGATATTCTATAAATTGTCTTTCTTCATCATTCTTAGTTAAGTTATTTTCATTGTAAATCAATATTATCTTACATGCTTTTGATCTTGCAAGGTCATCAACTAACCCCATGAAATCTTTTATCTCTAAAGAGCTACCTTTTCTCTCAAGATCGTCAAAACAAATTAAATATTTACTTACATAATTATAACCATCAAAAATTGTAAATTCGGAGGATTTAATGCCAAACCCGCCTATCCCTATGCTAAAGTTATTAAAGATCTTTTTACTTAATTTGTTATACCTTACGCACTTATATACTCCCGAGAAAAACCTCTCCATCATTTGTTGTTTTTTCTCTAGTAAATCCTCTCTATAAAGTTTTTGATTAAGCGGTATAGTGGAAGGGAATAGTTTTTTCTTAATTTCTCCAATAGAATTAAGACCAAATAGAGAAACATATGAATATGCAATCTGGTCAATTTCTCTTTTATTTCTTTTACCTTCGTAGTATCGGTTCCAAAAATGTGTTTTTCCTACTCCCCATTCACCTTTAATTACTGCAACCCTGTCATCAGAAGCCAAAAATTCATCTAAGATTTTTGTTATGGACATAATTAATGCTCCTAAGAAAAAGGCGCCTAACGCGCCTTCAATCAACTCTTTTTCATCAGCTCGCGCTTTATTTCGTCAGTTCGCATCGTCACATCAGCAGCGGTGATCGCCTCGTTCATCTTTACGATGTCCTCTATTTCCTGCGGGGACTTCTCTGCCAGATGGAAAATGGCTGCACGTATCACATCAGAACGGGTGAACTTCTCGAAGCGAGGGATGAACTTCATCATCTCCAGTAATTCGAAATACTCGTCTTCTAGCGACATTGTGCGGCTTTTGATTTTCTCTTTGCCACGTGTTGGACGGCCTTGTGGACGGACAGGCTGGCGCATCGGGGTGCTACTTTTAGGCGCAGCAGCTTCCGCAGCCGGACGTTTTGCCAGATCACCCATTTTCATGGACATTATTCACCCTCCAAGGTCATTACGTATTCTACTAATGCTTCAATCTCGGCCTCAGCCTTTTTGTCGCGTTCGGCTCCGGTCATCTCAAAGATGGAACGACCCGCCTCTTCGGCATCGTCATAGACGTTGCGGTTGTAAAGGTTCACCGGTGCCGCCTCGATACCGAAGGTTTCGACAATTTCTTTTGCAGCGATAATGCGCGCAGCCTGGGAAGGCAGAGACGGGCATTGGTTCATTACAGCACGGATTTTGATTTTGTCATTCACGCTGCTAACGCTGTCGACAATGGGGTCGATGTCACGCAAGGATTTCAGATCACGACGTTTCGGGCGAAGCGGGATGAGGATCACGTTGGCCATCAACATTGCGTGGCGCTGAATTTCGGAGTCAAAACCACCAGCGTCGACTACGACGTAATCGTAACGGCCGCGAAGCGAAGTGATGTGTTTGATGATGTCATCCTGGACGTAGGCGAACGGGATCAGCTCCAACTCTTCATTATGCCGGCGGTCTTCACACCATCCTGTCGTGGTGCGCTGGATGTCGATATCAGTGATCTGGACTTTCTTTTTCTTTTTGATTTTCAGACAGGCTGCAATTTGCTGAGCAACAGTCGATTTGCCTGGGCCACCCTTGGTGCCGCCCACCACAATGATCTGAGTCATTCGTGATATCCCTACGTGTGATTTATCGTCGTATGAAACAACTTGTTTTCTTATATGCGATATAGCCTAAATGCCTACGGCTGCGGTGTAAAGGTTAAATGGTAGGTGGTTCATATCAAGTGTATAAAATCGCCTTGCGCCTGCATTGACGCCTCTACATTCACAGGTTAGTATTTCACCAGGTGGTGATGGTCACCTGGCGCCTGTCTCGCAAAGCAATAGCCCATCATTCTGCAGTACCCAACACTTGGCCGCCATCATTATGACGCTGCCCGGTTAACAGGCTATCGGTATGCGTCTAATGTGTGGAAACATAGCCATGTCTAACTACTCTGGTTTAAACATTCTCAAAAGCAATGCTAAAGAATTAGCTAAAAAACAAGGGATTAAGCTAACGGAAGCTCTTGAAGCCATCGCTATCGATGCAGCGTTTTCGAACTACCATGAACTTTCATCTGTGGCAAAGCGATTTCCATTAGAACCTAGGTTAATGAAGGCCGCTTTTGGTGAGACGCACTTCGAAAACGTCATTTTTTCGAGTGATGTTTACGTTCAATTTGAGATGGCTGTTGACGAACTTTTATCCGATGCGGTTGCTTCAACAAATGCTAATGGTTTTGCAGTATATGACCTCGAGCCAACTGAAGTTCAGTATGACGAGGAAAAGGGACTGTTGAACATGACTGTGGCGTTCAGTTATGAAGGTGATCAAATGCCAGACCATTTTTTCTCCGGTACATCATTCTTCTTAACAGCAAATGTTCCTCTTATTTATCGTGATAATAATTGGCTAATCGCTGAAGAAGGTATCGAAATAATATCCTCAGACTCAAATGCAAATCCTGAAGGCGACTGGTACGACCTTAGCGATAGCTGATAAAAAAAGCGCTTTGGTTTTAACCAAAGCGCTTTCCACTTGATATTGATAGTAATGCAATTACCACTTACACAACCGCTCACCCAGCGTGTTGTGGATCAGGATTTCCCTCTCAGTTTCTTCTGTCAGGGCGTCGTCCTTGCTGATGTAGATAGGGTTTGCCCCATCACAGAATTGTACACCCACGGTCTGAGGTTTAATCACGCATCCACTTATCGCGAAGCTCGCGATGAACGGCAGAAGCATCCTTAGTCCTGACTTCATTAATCGTTTCATTTTTCACATCCACTGTGCCTTGAAGCCGTTTGTTGGTTTCTCTCTGCGCCTTTTCTTCCAT
>SKEK01000805.1_pt1 | contig 15602 bp, 13 predicted proteins | sample 4826761 | NCBI WGS metagenome assembly SKEK01 (sample SAMN11008811, study PRJNA524170) | human gut metagenome | biome: Human fecal sample; material: Feces; isolation source: fecal sample from pouch patient p32 | host: Homo sapiens | place: Israel: Tel-Aviv | collected 2015-10-13 | reverse complement strand
AGCCACGGTTGATGAGGGCTTTATTGTAGGTGGGCCAGTTGGTGATTTTGAACTTTTGCTTTGCCACGGAACGGTCTGCGTTGTCGGGAAGATGCGTGATCTGATCCTTCAACTCAGCAAAATTTCGATTTATTCAACAAAGCCGAGTAGTATGCTTTGGGTCGATGAACTAAGTCGCCGATTTAGATGAGAATTTAACGAGGTAGGCATGCGTAAAATATTAGGGCTATTGTTGCTGTCTCTTGCTCCCCAAGTTTCACACGCAGATACAGCTCCTTTCACTCTGTCGCAAATTTGCCTGGCAGGCGTGGCCACCTTCTACGGAAGAAGCATCGATATCATGAAAGCCCAAGTTTTACCGGAAGGTGAAATTCGCGTTACCTACAACAGACCTGAAGATGGCAGACCGTTTTCATTCAAATGCAGGAATCACCCCAAGAGCAACTATCGCCTCAACCTCCTTGACGAAAGCCTTAATGGGGCGCGGTGGTACGGAGAGGATATGGCTGATAAACAGACATTTTATACCGTAAAAGACAATATCCTAATCATAAGGACCGTAGGTAATGGTGTTCAGTTAGCGGAGGATTTCTACAGACCGTCTAACTTTCCCCCATCTAAGTAGCAATGTTTAGAGCGGAGCACATTTACAGTAGGCAGCCAACGAGATGCGGGTAGGCGTGAAGACCATTTACAAGTATTTCCCTGCGGGATAAGGATGATCACCTACAAGCCGTATGCAAGAGCTCGTAGGTGATCAAGGCTGTATAGGCAGTGAACAGGGTCCTGATTTATGTCAGACGGGATTTTGCTTATCAATTATTGAGAACAGAAATTTTCCTGAATCATCAATACTATACTTAGCAAGTAAAGGTGTTTTCTCATTTATCTGCTTGAGTGCAGGATCAAGGAAAGATCGTTTCAACTCTGCCAAGTTCTTCTGCTGGGATTCCGGTAAGACGAAACGGTCATTTAACCAAGCATGAGTAGTAACCCATAAGCCTGAAGATTTGAATTGAGCAAGACTTTCATAAAGGCGGATCGTCCGGGGATTTCGAAGACTGCCACAATCGCGGAGCGAGTAGGTGGTGAACTGGTTGGTAATGACTCCAACTTACTGATAGTGTTTTATGTTCAGATAATGCCCGATGACTTTGTCATGCAGCGCCACCGATTTTGAGAACGACAGTGACTTCCTGCCCAGCCTTGCCAGATGCTGCCTCAGATTCTGGTTATGCCGCTCAATTCGCTGCGTATATCGCTTGCTGATAACGTGCAGTTCTCCCTTCAGGCGGGATTCATAAAGCGGCCAGCCATCCGTCATCCATACCACGACCTCAAAGGCCGACAGCAGGCCCGGAAGACGCTCCAGCGTGGCCAGAGTACGCTCACCAAAGACGCGTGCCACCACCGTCCTGCACATCCTGCCATAGGCGTAAAATAACCAGCGCTGACGTGATTTAGCCCCGACGTAGCCCCACTGTTCGTCCATTTCCGCGCAGACAATGACGTCACTGCCCGGTTGTATGCGTGAGGTTACCGACTGCGGTCTGAGTTTTTTAAGTGACGTAAAATCGTGTTGAGGCCAACGCCCATAATGCGGGCGGTTGCCCGGCATCCAACGCCATTCATGGCCATATCAATGATTTTCTGGTGCGTACCGGGCTGAGAGGCGGTGTAAGTGAACTGTAGCTGCCATGTTTTACGGCAGTGAGAGCAGAGATAGCGCTGATGTCCGGCAGTACTTTTACCGTTACGCACCACGCCTTCAGTAGCTGAGCAGGAGGGACAACTGATGGAGATGGAAGCCACTGGAGCACCTCAAAGACACCATCGTACACTAAATCAGTAAGTTGGCACCATTATCCGGCAGGCGATCTGGATTATCGTCACGCTGTTAAATATGTCGCGGTAGGGATACCCGTTACCGGATACCCCCCGCACAGATCCCGGCGTGCGCGATTTACGCACCGGGCTCCTGCCTCGGGTGTCTGGCGGTGAACCGCTCCACAGGCCATGGATGAAGAACCCGAACCCTTGGTAGCCATGCGGCTGCCAGTTTGTTTGCTTTCGTCCAGGTCGTATCATCCTTCTGGCTCCTGCGCCTGAGCGCCCGGCGCCAGAGGTTTGTTACGTGTGTCCTGAACTTCTGCATGGTGGGGAAGTTGCCCGGTACCGAGTGATAGTTCAGGTATCCCTGAACCACTCTCCTGAGCCATTTTCCCTGTTCGGGGATTGAGTAATGCCAGCGCCTTCGCAGACCGTCTTTGATGGCTTTCAGAGTTGCCGTCATCCGATCCCGGCGGGTCTTTCGTATCAGCATGAACCTGCCGTTGCGATCTTTCCCGCTGATGTGCGTGAACCCGAGGAAGTTGAACGTTTCTGGTTTGCCTTTTCCCCTGATGGCACGGTTTTCGGCAGCGAAGCGGCCGAACTCCATCAGACGGGTTTTCTCCGGGTGAACCGTGAGTCCGAACTCCCTCAGTCTGCGCTGCATGGCTATACGGAAGCGCCGGGCATCGTATCGTTTGTCGAACCCGATGACGATGTCATCGGCGTATCTGACCATTACCACATTGCCTGTGGCATAGCGACGTCGCCACTGATGCGCCCACAGATCGAAGACGTAGTGGAGGTATATGTTTGCCAGCAGCGGTGAGATGACCGCACCCTGTGGGGTGCCTTCCTCCGTTGCTCGCCATTGACCCTCCTCCGACGTCCCGGCTGTGAGCCACTTACGTATGAGCCTGATTACCCTCCGGTCGCCGATCCGATGCTCTGTGAACCTGATCAGCCATTCGTGGCTCACCCTGTCGAAGAACTGACTGATGTCGGCATCCAGTACCCAGTTTACGTTAGTGCGTACCAGCCCTGTGGCCAGTGCGTCCAGTGCATCGTGCTGGCTTCGCCCGGGTCTGAACCCGTATGAGAACCCCATAAAGTCGTTTTCATAGACTGCGTTCAGGATTTTCACCAGCGCATACTGGACGATCTTGTCCTCCAGCGAGGCGATGCCGAGCGGGCGTTGTTTTCCATCCGCTTTTGGGATGTAGTGACGCCTGCCGGGCTGCGCCCTGTAGCTGCCCTGATGTAGCCTCCGGTGCAGATCTGTTATGTTGTTCTTCATGTTTCCGGCGTAGTCCATCCACCTGATGCCATCCACTCCGGCGGCCGCTTTCCTGCTCAGGGAGAGGAATGCGGCTTCCAGTGCTTCGACTGTCAGCAGGTGGAACAATGCTGTAAACCGTTCTTTCTTCCGCTGCTTCGCAGCTTCCCGCACGCGTGACAGCCTCTGTGACATGCTTTCCCGGCTCTGTGTCCGGCGCATGTGTGGCTGTTCCGCGTTCCCCTTGGCCCCGCTCCTTCGCTCCACTGACTCCGCTCCTTTCGGGTTGTTCGCCTGCTTCGCCGCTACTATGAGCGAGTCCGACTTCTCCTCTCCGTACATCACCGGCTATGACTCCTCGTCTTCCCGGTGCGGGCCATCTCCGACACTGGCAGATGGTCAGAGGGGAGATCTCCCGGTTCCCGCGTAGAGATCGTATTGACATGCCAGGGTCTCAGACCCCGCCGGGTCCATGTGGCACTCGCAGTATCGCACCCTATGATGTTGCCTTCCGTTAACAGTACAACGTCGGCACCCGGTAATTTAATATACATTTCGTGGCTCAATGGCTGGCCTGTCAACACCCCTGTCAACGCTTCGCCCCATACCTCGCGGTATGCAACGCATGACTCGGGGACCTTGTGGATTGCTGGTCCTTCAATGGTCGGGGACTTTCACCCCTTGATCTCTAACCGGTCTCCCGGCGCACACTGTATATATATACAGCTTTAAGCGAGGAAAAAAACGATGAAGTTCATTCCTGCAGTATCAGAAGCCAGCATAGTAAAAATTCCTTTGTTCACAGAGCGATGCCCTGCGGGTTTTCCGTCACCGGCATCAGACTACACTGAGTCTGAACTGGATCTGAATGAGTACTGCATTCACCGGCGCCACTCCACCTATTTTGTCAGGGCGATTGGCAACTCAATGACTGATATTGGCCTCTATTCCGGCGATCTGTTGGTCGTGGATAAAGCAGAACAGCCGCGGCACGGGGATATTGTTATCGCGGAAATTGAGGGTGAATTTACGGTAAAACGCCTGCTTCTGACGCCGCGGCCAGCCCTGCAGGCGATGAACCCGGACTTCCCTTCCCTGTACCCGGATCCGGAAACGCTGCAAATTTTCGGCGTGGTGACAGCCTTCATTCATAAAACCCGGAGGGCAGACTGATGTTCGCCCTGGCTGACGTCAACTCCTTCTACGCCAGTTGCGAGAAGGTTTTCAGGCCGGATTTGCGCGGCAAACCTGTCGTCGTTCTCAGTAACAACGATGGCTGCGTTATTGCCCGGAGTGCTGAAGCCAAACTGCTGGGTATAAAGATGGGAACCCCCTGGTTCCAGCTCAAAGAGGCGCAGTTTCCTGAAAAATTGTACGTTTTTTCCAGCAACTACGAGCTCTACGCGAGCCTGAGTAACCGTGTGGTCGCCCTGCTGGAAGAGCTGTCGCCCCGCGTCGAACAATACTCAATTGACGAATGTTTCCTGGATGCCCGGGGAATTGGCCACTGTATGGATCTGGAGGATTTTGGCAGGCAGCTGCGTGGGCATGTTCTCAGTGGAACCGGACTGACGATCGGTGTCGGCTTCGGCGCCACAAAAACACTGGCCAAATCGGCGCAGTGGGCGTCAAAGGAATGGCCACAATTCAGGGGGGTACTGGCGCTGTCGCCCGAAAATCCACGCAGAACGGCAAAATTACTCAGCCTGCAGCCGGTGGAAGAAATCTGGGGCGTGGGGAACCGGATAGCGAAAAAGCTGCACGTTATGGGGATCACCACCGCCCTGCAGCTGTCGCTGACGAACCCCACATTTATCCGGAAAAACTTCAACGTAGTGCTGGAGCGCACGGTACGTGAGCTGAACGGCGAGAGTTGCATTTCACTGGAGGAAGCGCCGCCGCCGAAACAGCAGATTGTCTGCAGTCGTAGCTTCGGGCAGCGGATCACCACCTACGAAGAAATGCGCCAGGCCGTCTGCCAGTATGCCGAGCGCGCGTCGGAAAAGTTGCGCGGTGAGCGACAGTACTGCCGGCATATCAGCACCTTCATCAAGACATCCCCTTTTGCGGTTAATGAGCCGTATTACGGTAACGTGGCCACGGAAAAACTGAACACCCCTACCCGTGACACCCGGGACATTATCGCGGCAGCGGTCAGGTCTCTGGACAGGATCTGGCTCGATGGCCACCGCTACGCAAAAGCGGGGATAATGCTCAATGATTTCAGTCCGAACGGCGTCGCGCAGCTGAATCTGTTCGATGACGTGCAGCCACGGCCGCACAGCGATGCGCTGATGAAGGTACTCGACGGCATTAATCATTCCGGACTCGGGAAAGTCTGGTTTGCCGGACGGGGTATTGCGCCGGACTGGCAGATGAAACGGGAGATGCTGTCACCGGCATATACCACCCGCTGGAAGGAGCTGCCGGTTGCCCGTTTCTGACCGTCGAAATGACAGACGGGACTTGCCGCCAGAGCTTACTTTACCGATCATACAGATGACTTGTCTCAGGAGGGAACCATGACAAACATCATTCTGTGTGATGTGACTGCCAGCGTCTGAGAACTTAAAAACGATCCGGTGGCCACCGCCAGTGCCGGCGGCGGCTACCCGGTCGCGATTATTGACCGCAACCGCCCTGTTTTTTATTGTGTGCCCGCGGCTCTGTATGAACAAATGCTCGATGCGCTGGACGAAAAAGACCTGGTGCAATTGTTGACATCCTCCCCGCCCTGAAGGGCGAGGATTCCTACAGCGTTCAGACCGGAGCCTGACTCGCCTCGGTGGGTTCCTGCTTCAGCGGGCGGCCCGACTGTATCATCCCTCCACAGGCAAGCACGGCATGTCCTGCCGCTAAAATGTTACGTGCTCCGTTGATATCGGCGTTCTCGGTATAGCCGCATACCTGACACACGAATTTACTTTGCGTTTGACGGTTTTCTTTCGCCGTATGACCACAGCAGGCACAACGCTGGCTTGTGTATGCCGGAGGTATCGCCAGTACCTGACCACCACGCCAGAGCTGCTTGTACTCAAGCTGTCTGCGCATTTCGTACCAGCCCTGATCCAGTATCGAACGGTTTAAGCCTGATTTGGCTCTGATGTTTCGTCCGGGCCGCTCTGCCGTACCTTTTGCCGATTTCGACATGTTACTGACCTTCAAGTCCTCAATGACGATCATCGCGTGGTTTTTGCTGATTTCACTGGTGACTTTGTGAAGGTAGTCGCGCCGGATATTGGCAATGTGTGAGTGCAGACGCTGGATTTTTTTCTTCTGTTTCTGCCAACTGGCACTGAATTTAACTTTGCGGCTTAACTGCCGTTGAAGCATAGCCAGCTTACGCTGGCTTGCTTTGAAGCTGTTGACTGGCTGGTATACGGTGCCATCAGAAAGCGTGGCAAGTTTCGTGACTCCGGCGTCCAAACCGACCATTGACGCTGCCTTATGAACCTGTTCAGGCACTTCGTATTCCGTCTGGATGCTAACGTACCATTTGCCGCATGACTGGATGACCGTGACGTTTTTAACTTCGCCGATGACTTCACGGCTATTGCGATAGCGTATCCAGCCCAACTTAGGAAGCGATATACGATTGTTGGTCTGATCGAGCTTCACGCCTTGCGGGCATCGTTTTGGCCGCGTTTCTTGAAACGAGGGAATGCTGCACGCTTCTGGAAGAAATTCTTGTAGCCGCGCTCCAGATCTTTGAGCGACTGCTGCAACGGCAGTGATGGCGTGTCTTTTAGCCACTGGGTATCAGGGTGTGATTTCCACTCAATGAGCCATGAAGCCATTTTGGTGTAGGAAACATATTTGTTCCCCGCTTCATGGTTTTCGTTTTGAAGCGCCAGCGCACGGTTAAAGACGAAGCGACAAGCCCCAGCGAAGCGCCGCATATCGCGCTCCTGCTGACCATTCGGTCTTAACTGGAATTTGAAGGCTTGAAGTCGTTTCATGAGGCTATTTTAACCGAAGTTAGTCGGAAAACCGCGCCTTATATCCCCGCCCTGAAGGTCGGGGTTTTACGGCGCACTGGATAACAGGGGCCTCTTGCCGTCCCCCAAAAACAAACGGTATGTTTATGCGCTGTGATGATTCCCCCGGATTCTTTTTATGGTCCAGTGGTGTCTACAAAGTCAATTAATACGATAACGTGACGGACTTTCAATATGTTACCCACACGGTTATCCCCCGTTACTGTGGATAATCAATATATTGTGTCTCTGGCAGTTGCTTTTCCTACCATATGTTGTCCCTCCCCGTTCTATTTTGTGATCGCACAGTGTGAAAAACGACATCACAGTGGAGACGCTGCTGACGGGATGATGTTCATCCAGGGTCGTAAGATCGGCCGGTACTGGTTACCCGCCGGACGAAGGGCCGGCCAACGCGCAGCGTCGGTAGCTGGCTTTAAAAATGCCGGCGGAAACTTAAAGATTAAGCTGCATACTCTGCGAAATTTTGCAAATTTCACTCAACATGCTTCGTTCAGATCCCAATAGAGCTTTCACCATCGCCTGTAATAGCCGCCCTGCTGCGTGATTACTCCGCTCATCGGGTTGCTGGCGACAAGCCAATACCTGTTCGTGACAGGCATTGATTGAACCGTTATCCCTAACTAATAATGTGCCGACGATGCAGGTGGGACCGTGGTCCCAGGCAGATAAGCTGACAGATGACGCAGGTGGGACCGTGGTCCCAGGCAGATAAGCTGACCGACGACGCAGGTGGGACCATGGTCCCAGGCAGATAACCTGACCGATGACGCAGGTGGGACCGTGGTCCCAGGGAGATAACCTGACCGGCGATACAGGTGGGACCGTGGTCCCAGACAGATTACCTGACAGATGACGCAGGTGGGACCGTGGTCCCAGACAGATAACCTGACCGACGACGCAGGTGGGACCGTGGTCCCAGTCAGATAACCTGACCGATGACGCAGGTGGGACCGTGGTCCCAGGCAGATAACCTGACCGACGATGCAGGTGGGACCGTGGTCCCAGAGAGAATATTCAGGCCAGTTATGTTTTCTGGCCTGTGAGAAAGGAAATGAAGTAAAGGGAGATAACCGTAGACTAAAGCGTGTCCGCATTAGACTCCTGGTTTCTCAAGCTCCTTAAGAATGGCTTCTATTTTCTCTATACACTCCGCAGGAATGCGGGACTTATCCAGGTTAAGCACCATTTTATCGCCCTTATACAATGCTGTTGCCCCTGGAGCAAACTGATGACGTGAGCTCAGATTAACTCTTGATGCGGGAGATTGTTTCAGTACGGATGTTAAAAGACTAATGACCTCTTCAGCTTCAAAGATTAGTCCCGCTTTCTTCTGATCGTGGAGAGTCTCAGCCTGCTGCTTCAGTAATTCTTCTTTATCTGCAAAAGCCTTCTGAAGGGCTTCACCTGACCGGGCAGACAGTTCTCCAGGATGTGCAAACAGGGCAACAACGGATTTAGGCAGTTTGGCCGTATTAATACAGCGGGTAATGATCTTACGAGAAATGTTTTCCGCATCGGCAAGCGCAGAAATATTTCCTGCAAACTCATTCTGCAGCCGGCTTGTATAACGCAGGCCACGTTCATAAGCACTCGTCGGCCGATAATCGTTACCCAGCCGGGACAATGCAGCCATCTGCTCATCGTCCAGTTCACCAACCAGAACGCGATAATCACTTTCCGTCAGGATTGCGGCTTTACGGCGACGGCTGCCGTCTGCAATTTCTATGACATCAGAAACCCGGCGGCCGAAAGCTGGAGTCTGCTGACCGGTCAGTAAAAATGAAGGTATGAGATCATCCAGAGCATCTTCGGTAAGTAGTTCCTGATCACGCTCATTTCCTGACCATACGCGTGAGGCGCTCTCAACAGAGTCTCCCCGGAGCACCTCAAGGGTAAATTTTACTTCCCGTCCACATACCGGAAGAGAGATAGCATTACCGCGGGCCATAGCACCCACGCGCGCAATTAATGAATCCACCATCGGCGCGGCCGGCGCCGGTGATGAAGTATCTTCAGTCGATTGAGTATGTGTGGTATGCCTTGGAATGACAGGGGCACGCTTCATTATCTAATCTCCCAGCGTGGTTTAATCAGACGATCAAAAATCTCATTACAAACAGGTTCCCAGATTGAAAGTGCGTTTCGCCATGCGCCGGTCGAAGAACGTTGATCAATCGCCTGTTCGAAAACGGTTCTCATGCGGATCTGGCCTTTACCAACTTCATCGGTTTCACGTACCACATTTTTAAGAACCATGCTTCCCCATGCATCGCGAATTTGTTCTTCCATCCACGGTGACTGCGAACCATTGTTATTACTGTATTTGGTAAGGAGAATACGGACATCCGGCTCAAAGCCTTTAAGATCCACATTCCTGAGCAGATCACGAAGCATATCGAAAAACTGCAGTGCAGAAGTGTAATCGAACAGCTCTGCCGGGGTGGGAACAATCAGCACATCAGCAGCGCATACGACATTGATCGTGCCAATACCGAGGTTCGGTGCGCTGTCGATAACAATCACATCATAGTCATGAGCGACCGTTTCAATAGCAAGGCGGAGCATCAGATGCGGGTCGGTGGGCAGTTTTCCTTCATCAAATTTGCCCATCAGTTCAGTTTCAATGCGATGCAGTGCCAGGCAGGACGGAATGATATCAAGGCCAGGCCAGCAGGTTGGTTTTATCGCATAACTGGCATCATCCTTTTCACCAAGATAAAAGGGCAGGAGAGTATCTTCCGCGTGTATATGAAGATCGGGCACCCATCCGTGATACATCGAGGCTGTGCCCTGAGGATCATTACCCTCGACAAGCAGAACGCGTAATCCTTTCAGGGCCAGGTCCTGAGCCAGGTGAACAGAAACGGAGGTTTTGTAAACACCACCTTTGTGAGCAGCAACACCAATCACCGGCGGAAACGCATCTTCAGCACGGCGCAGTCGTGTACCAAATACATCCCGCATGTGATTGATTTGCTCGATGGTATAACCAACGCGTTGCTCAACTCTTCCACGGGTTTCCATATCAGGGTGAGGCAGCCGGCCAGCTTTCTCGGCATCCCTGATAGCCTGAGATGACACGCCAACTAAATCAGCTGCTTCACCAATCCTCCAGCGCCGGGTTATTTTCCGGGCTTCCGGACTGTCATCATTAAACTGCGCAATGGCGATTGCTTTCGTCATTTCATGACCAGCACTTATGCACTGGTTGAGTGTATCCATGAGTCCCATACTGAACATCCTTTAATCATCACTTTGCATTATTTTATTAAATCTTGGAATTTATTGCAAAGCAACAATAAAAACGCAAAGTGCACGAAAAAGTGCAAAGTGAACCGCATTGGGTGATGCAAAGACCGCAGGGGAGTACAAAAGAGTACATACCGCAGCCAATATTAATCACTGCCGCTCGCCGCAGTAAGCGATCTCACGGAGTGAGAAAGCGGCGAGGAAGCGGAAAATCACAGAATTCACAGATTGCACGTACGTCGGGTTGCTTAAGATGGCTCGGGATCAGCCAGTTATAATGAAATTGACTGCGATATGTAATATATTGACTGTGGCATGATACTTACTGTATCTGTGTCGAGAAAGAGGAAAGACGACTCAGCATACCGCAGTCAATGTTTCATTGTTGTACCTGTAGATCTCAATCTTCCAGAGCGTATTCAGGAAAATCAGGCCAGGGTTCTGGATACCTGGTGTGGCGCTTCCGGCCTTGTATCTGAGTTATTCAAGGTCTCGATCCAATAATTGATCCCAAGGAGATCATAGTGAGATCCAAAAGAGATCCCCGGATCGCTCCAGCATGCGCTGTAACTGGCTTTAACGTCTGTCTGGATCGACTGCGGAATGTAAAATGTTGACTGTTATATGCATAATCTAATACTGTGATATGCAACGGTATTTACTGAGGTATGTATATCCGTTGACTGCGATACGTATTACTACATCCTTTTGTGGATAACCGTTGAGGATCAAGATGACGAGCGAAAATAACAGCTTACTTCTGAACCTTCAGGAAGTTGATAAGACAACCGGCGAAGTTGTTAAGCTGGATGTCAACAGCACCAGTACCGTGCAGCCAGTAGCGCTCATGAGACTCGGTCTCTTCGTCCCAACTCTGAAATCAACAGGGAAGAGCAAGGCGAACCGGAAAAACGTTACAGACGCGACTGAGGAGCTTGTACAGCTGTCTATTGCCAAAAGCGAAGGGTACACTGACGTTAAGATCACCGGTTCGCGTCTTGATATGGACACGGATTTTAAAGTCTGGCTGGGGATAATTCGCTCCATGTCGGAGTATGGGGTAAAAAGTGACACCCTGGAACTGTCGTTCGTCGAATTCGTTAAGATGTGCGGATTTAACTCCCGTCGTTCAAACAAAAAAATGCGCGATCGCATCAGTAATTCCCTGTTTAAACTTGCCTCGGTTACGCTGAAGTTCCAGAGCGAGACCAAAGGATGGACCACCCATCTGGTGCAGTCAGCCTATTATGACATCACCGAGGATATCGTTGAGATAAAGGCTGAACCTAAGCTGTTTGAGCTTTACCACATGGACAGAAGGGTACTGCTGCGGCTGAAAGCCATTGACGCCCTGCAGCGCAAGGAATCAGCCCAGGCGCTTTATACCTACATCGAAAGTCTTCCCCAGAATCCTGCACCTATTTCCATGAAACGGATGCGTGACCGGCTGAATCTCACCTCAAATGTCTATACGCAGAACCACACGGTGCGTAAGGCGATGGAGCAGCTGCGGGATATTGGTTATCTGGATTACACCGAGTTTAAACGTGGCCGAGCCACCTATTTCAGCGTGCATTATCGCAACCCCAAACTCATCAGTGGTCCTGTGAAGGTTCCGCGCAAAGCGGAAGAAGAGAAGGCGCCAGAGCAAAATTATGACGAAGTCATTAAGGCGCTGAAGGCTGCTGGCATCGATCCTCTTAAACTGGCTGAAGCCCTCTCAGCGATGAAGCCAGAAAATTGACTGCGATATGCATATCATGACTGCCGTATGCCGCTAAGGACATTCCATTGACTGTGATATGCATCACGCATACCGCAGTCAATATTTATTCTCTATCATCTCTGCCCGGATCGAACAATATTGACTGTAATATGTGATTTGGGGTCGTGATACGCAGATATTGACTACGGCATGCGGGTTAAATGGGGGTAATCCCTGGTCTGTTAACCATTCCATGGGTGATAACATGCCACAGTCAATTTTTCAGTAAAGCTCTATACCCCTTACGAAAATCTCAATCGGGTGCTGAGACGGTCATGTTACCTGACGGTATCCGTTCCCCTGTGTACTGCAGGTTTAGCCCGGCAGGATGAGACTGCAGCTGTCTGTATAACCCGGCGCCAGCTTCACACTGCTAAATGCGATTAGGAAACGGGAGCCGGATGGCAGAAAGGTGTTGGCCACAGATGGTGAATGACTTTCGCGGTTAACGGGATGATTTGCTGAGCTTCCAGGAAAAACGCACAGTGGGATGCACGGCCAGTATGCCTGCATTGTGCCCTGTCTTGACTGCGGTATGTTGATGCCTGCAGGATTGCAGGTCACCGGGTAAGACCATGGCGGTTCAGTCATCAGCATGATGGCCTGGTGTGCTGGAGCAGGGAGGGGGCTGAATGCTCTCTGCTCCTGTATTCCGTATTAGCGGAATACAGGACGTCATGCCAGGGCCGTCAATCTCAGCCGGCCGGGGGCAGGGAGCGAAGGATCTCCGCGGCATCTCGACCATCACCGGTAAAGGGAACGGCCAGGGTGGCAGCCATGTCCAGCGCAAATACCCGGGTATAGACTTCCATCGAGCGCGGATCCTTATGCCCGGCCAGTGCCTGGATGACCTTCCTGGGCTGCCGGTGATAAAGCATGTGCATGATATAGCTGTGCCGGAAAGTATGCGGCGTCACGGGGATCGAAAAATGCACGCCGTCAGCTTCAGCCCGCTTCACCGCCTGTTTCAGCCAGTTGCGCATTGTCTCATCCGTGACCGGCCATAACGGCTCCCGCCGGCGGGGGCGGGTGGTCACCATCCAGCTCTCCATCTGACGCACAAAACTGGCATCCGTCAGCGGTACCAGACGCACTTCATCTTTTGGCGGCCGGCCACGACGTGCCCGCACTTTTTCCGACAGCACCCGAACAAAAGGGCGCAGACCATCCAGGTCGAACGATTCCGGGGTGAGCGTCCGGGCTTCACCGATACGGATCCCGGTATTCCACATGGTGGCGAACAACATGTGGTGACGCTGGTCAGGCATATACCAGAGGAGGGCGCTCACTTCCGGCGCCAGGAGGTAAGCCGGCGTGGCACCTGTTGAGGTGGCCATCCGCCGGAGTGCCACCGCGGTCGCAAAATCAACGCCCGGGGCGATCGGCAGCAGAGAGACGCGTTCTGGTGAATTCTGCAAGGGAATGATGCTGTTCATGAGTTATTTTTCACGTAGCGCACGCACTGTTTATGGATACAGGTATTTTGCACCTGACGGGCCGATCCTGCCATGACAATAAATCGCAGCGCGCGGATCCTTTTGTTGTCTTATCCCGCATTATTGCGGGTAAAACCAAATGCGTAAAGGATCGTTTTTCTGCTCAGATCCTCCATGAAGCCAGTAATGACGCGGGTTGATGGCTGTTTTACGGTTTTTGGGAGAATTGGAGTAATGCCAGGATGTACATGTTAGGCAGGAAACAGAAGAGAAGAGAGCGCTACGCGATTTCCGGCCTGGTACACCCCTGTAACCTTGCGGGATTTCGCGTAACGCTTTCATAAGTTTACAACAGAAGAGAAAAGATAATTGCTGAAAAATGAAGTCCGTAAGTTAAATAAAAAATCATGATCCGTCCGGCACTATGTACTTAGCTGTCGTTTAGGTCTTAGGTGTTTTTGCTAAATTACGATGGTATCCCTTGTAAGAGTAATCTGGCTTGTCCTGCACATCTTCAGGTGACAATTCAGTGCAATTTCAGGGATTAATCCTTTTGTCGTCTGCAGAATCTCTCTATAAACGGGCTGTTTGTTGGTTCGCCAGAAGGAAAAAATTTAGCGTCGCGCAGATTCAGGCTGTGTTGAACTTTTCTGTTCTGTATCAACAGTTCCTGTCTTAAGCTGATACAATATACCCTCAGTAGAAAATATTGGATAAGGAAACTATGTACCTTCCTGGACAATTTTCTTGAACCTTTCATGCCGTCTCGTCTTGTTCAGATTCAGAACTGCCATACGTTTCTTCAGCCACTGGTTTTCATAAGAAACCATGAAGATCAAGCATTAATGTCTTTACATTTATTTGAACAGATGCGCTTTAATTGTGCCACAAAAAATAAGTCATTGTAAGTTATGGCGATTTTTAATATACAAATCATTATGCATTCTGAATACATGGAAGTGTATAATGAGCGCTTCAGGTCACAGATGATTAGATGTAACAGTTCACTATTCATCATGATTTATTGGAAACTTGTTAAGTTTTATATGATTATGAGATATTGGGATTATTGAGTTCCAGGACAATTCTGATAAGATAGCGATAACCAACACTACCCTGCAATAACCACTCAAGATGAAAATTATGACAAACCATAAAGAAGAGAACAGGTTATTATCATTATATTCTATGGGGATCCTTGATACAAAATATGAAGAACGATTTGACAGATTGACGAGGATTGCCACCAAACTCTTTGATGTACCAATAGCACTTGTTTCATTAATTGATAGAGACAGGCAATGGTTTAAGTCATGTTATGGGCTGAAGATAAAAGAGACAGATAGAAGTGATTCATTTTGTACAATAGCAGTAGATCTTAGTGAACCATTAATAGTGCCCGATGCAAGCCTTGATCCAAGATTCAAAGAAAATAAATTAGTTAAAAATGATCCTTATATCCGGTTTTATGCAGGGCATCCCGTAAGACTGCCAGATGGTGAGATAGCTGGAACAATATGTATTATTGATACAGAACCAAGAGTATTAACCAGAGATGACTTCTTATTGCTTAAAGATTTAGCAGAAATCGTAGAGGATGAGTTTAGAATAATAAACGAAGCAACTACTGATCCTTTGACAGGTATATGTAACCGGCGTTCTTTCGCCCTAATGACGGATGAATCGTTAAGAAAAGCCAAAAAAAAGAAAAAAACATTCTGTGTTCTGATCATAGATCTCGATAATTTTAAACCAATCAATGATAACTTCGGTCATTCAGAAGGTAATGAAGTACTTTGCAATTTTGCAGATATGCTGGAAGATCTTAGTAGTTCAAAAAGCGTTGTTGCAAGATTAGGAGGTGATGAATTTGGTGTTCTATTACCCGAGTCAACCTATAAAGAAGCAGAAGAATTCCTTCATAAATTGAGGGCCGGGATTACCAGCTACAATCTTAATTCTCAAAAAAAATACAACATAGATTTTTCTGCAGGGATTATTGAATATGATGAGAAAATTCATACTGAATGCTCTGCTATCATGCA
>SKEK01000802.1_pt1 | contig 15649 bp, 13 predicted proteins | sample 4826761 | NCBI WGS metagenome assembly SKEK01 (sample SAMN11008811, study PRJNA524170) | human gut metagenome | biome: Human fecal sample; material: Feces; isolation source: fecal sample from pouch patient p32 | host: Homo sapiens | place: Israel: Tel-Aviv | collected 2015-10-13 | reverse complement strand
GGATACTATAAGGCGGGCTAAAACATTAAGCGGATGAATAAAGGAAACCATAGAGACGACCGGGGCAATATAATTCGCTCATTATGCAAATTTAGCGTAACAACGCAATCAATTACTCAGAGGGAAAATATCTGGCTTCCATCCGATTGCCCCTTCGCGGCGGACGCTTAATAGTGCTGGCGCGAAATCTAAACGGTAACAATATTCTTCTGCTCCCCTTACTCCCCACAAACCGATTTTTTGCGGATAACGAGCCACAGCGCGATATCGAACAAAGTTGTCGTTAGCAAAAAAACATGAGCCCGGTTACAAGACGCACACGACACCGTCGTCGGCATCCTGAACGGTTCGCATTCTGCAAGTCGCCAGGCTATATCTAAGACACCTTTCGCCCACAACGAGACACAAAGATGAGCAAGAAAATCCTAATGCTGGTCGGCGATTATGCCGAAGATTACTTGAACTAAGTTACAACCAACTGATTTAAAATAAAATTAATTAATACTCGCCTAAAGTATGTACTTAATTATGTACTCACAAACCTAAACAATCCATTTGACTAGTAATCATCTCTCGTTAAATACTGTATATCCAACCAGCACAAAGGTGATTATCATGCGTGTAGAAATCAGCATTGCCAAAGAGAAAGCCGCGAAAATGCCAAAGGGGTCAATGGAGGCCTTGAAAGACGAAATGACCCGTCGAATCAGCAAGCAATATGACGACGTTGAAGTGATCGTGAAAACAGCCAGTAATGATGGACTAAGCGTTTTGTGGGCGACTGATAAAGAAATCGCCAAAGAATTTGTAGAGACCACTCTAAAAGACGCCTGGGAGACGGCTGACGACTGGTTTGTGTGTTGAGTTATGGGTATAGTGCGTCCCGACTGTACGGCATGAACACCTGCAGTTACCCTACTCGGCAGGTCTTATATACGGCTGCCGGGTGGGTTTTTACACCAAATCTTCACCCAGCCTCATGCAGTATGCTATCCGGGAAATCTTTAAAATCGTCTTCACCCCCTCCGAGCACATAGGCCACAGACACAATGTTTTAACTGCTCAGACCAGAAATATCTGGAAGCTTTAGGCATCTTCTTGGAAGATAGATGAGCGCAAAGACGCACACAGCAATGATGTTATGTAGTATTTTCCCCTTGAGTGTGCCTGCTCAAGGGGATTTTTTATCGCCGTATTGTACTGGCAAATATTTGTAAATAGTCTTCACCCCCACGCCTGTCACATCGGCCACACGCGACTGGACAGGCGGTTAGTCCGGTATGTTTCTCGCGCTACTACTGCTTACGTTAACGTCTGGTAATGATCTAGCGGCGCGACGTAAAGCGGCGTTGAAAGCAATTATAGTGACCGGCCGGCGTTGGTACTTCACACGGTTAGAATGGCTCTGAAATAAAAAAACATCTTCTGGATAGCGTTCTCTTCTACGAGCAATAATCCCCTCCACTGGAGGGGTTGATTTAACACGTAGCTCCTTCAGGTGACCCTGTTTTCGTATCAGTATCAAGTCACCATCAATATCATCATATCGAATACTCAGCAGCCTTCCCGCACTTAAACGTGTGTAAAAAATCAACGCCCACAAATCAGCCCATGTATCTGAGATGGAAACAAGATTGCTGTTAATAGTTAAAAATTGCTCAAAACTTATTGTTTTCTTACCGTTCACGAACAAACCAAACTGTTTTCAAAGCTGAATGAATTGATTAAGCCAAACGTAACATATCAGGAAAAGTAGTGAAATCTTTGTCTTCAAGTCGCCGGGAGGTACTTGTAGATTGTTTTCACGTCTACACCTATTACATCAGCTACCTGCTGCCGGGTTGCGCCCGTACTCAACATCCTGCGGCACCGCTCCACCACTTCTTCAGTCATTACCCGGCGGCGGCCGCCGACTCTCCCCTGTTCCCTCGCTGCGGCTAACCCGGCTCGGGTACGCTCCACTATCAGCTCGCGCTCCATTTCTGCCAGGGCGCTCATGACGTGGAAGAAAAAGCGTCCTGCTGGCGTCGAAGTGTCGATCGAGTCGGTCAGGCTGTAACGTTAGCTAACGAGTATCTCGTTTAACCTGTCGGTAGCGGCTATCGAAGGCGATAGCCGTTTTGATTATTCAGCAGACCATGAATTCACGGTGACGGTATCTGGCACTCCACCGCCAAACTGTCTGTTGATAGAGAGCAGTTCAGCCATCACTGCTGATTTAACCGACGAGTCGTTCTCGTCAGATACCACAGAAAGCGAGCCTGAATAGATAACCTCACCGTCTTTTGTTGCCTGGTAATCTGCGATGATTTTCCCCATATTGCCTCCCCCTTAGATTGTTTTGCCTTTCAACTGGTAATAGTTTTTATAAGTCGAGTAGATGGTGGCGATCTCTTCGTCGGTCAGCGCGCGGCTGGCAACCAGAGAGGCTCTGATAAATGAACTGCCGGTGGTGGCAGCATCAACCGACGCCCCAATCAGGATATTCGATGACGGCATCGAGTAAGGTATCGCGGCAGCCGTAGTCGTTGTCTCCTGGGCGGTGCGAGGGATCTTGATTTTGGTCAGCATAGAACCGCTGCCATTATCCCGGATAAATCGACCGACCACCATTTCACTGTTACCGGCTACCGAACTGTTCGTAATGGTCGCCTGCTGCGCGGTACCGGATTGCGTCAGCCATTTAGCGATCCATGATGCGGTCGAAGTCTGAATACCACGGGAGCGCTGCGGAGCATTAATTTGTACGCGGCCAATAACGGCACGAACAGCGCCGGGCCAGTCCAGAATGGATATTTCTGTCAGGTCGTTGGTGTTATAGGCAGAAATATCAATACCTGAGTCGATGTAGCTACCCTCACTCACTGTGATGCCGTAATCACCCAATGTCGGGCTGCCTACAGCCGTCATTGCTGAACCAACCCGGTTACGTGTGAGTGATGCGGGGTCGTTCACATCCCAGTCGGCCTGGATGATGATTCCAGGGATGAGCGAGGGAAGCAATGTGATGTCGTTCGGATACGGATATGTGTCAAGGTAGCGCGTCGCAACAACGCCCTGGTCTACATAAATACGGGTGGTCATTAAAATATCCTTCTTAGAGCTGGAATGCGAAAACGGCGAGGTCGTTGTAAAGAGGAAGTCCCGCCAGCGATGTGCCACTCTGTGAATCGTGGATGCAACCGCGTGAGCCAGTCAGAGCGCCAGGGCTCTGTCCAGCGATGCCAGTTTCAGCATATGAGATGCGGGTGGTCGCAGTGCTATCCGTCTTGGTAATAACGATCCGAGCAGTATCATCTGCCCCCTCCACGGTTACTGAGGCGATAGTCCCGCCAGTAATCAGAAAACCATAATTACCCGGATCGGCAACGCGAGTCGTGTCGATTACGAGATTTCCCACGCAACCTGCTACTGGAATGGTTATTGTGTTTCCAGACTGCACCACACCGGACTCAACCGGTACGAGTGAGGATTTCGAGTTGTCATTAATCCATCCCCCAACAACCGTACCAATTACCTCCCCCTCAGTCCGGTAACCTGCACTGGTGAGGTGCTCTCCGTCGGAGTACGGGCGTGCATACTGCGCACTTGCCAGGTGAATAAGTGCGTTGTCCCGAGCCTCCTGATATTGAGCAATGCCGATGGTATTGGTTTTTGTTGTCCCTGCGGTTCCGCCGTAGGGCACGACGTTCGAGAGCTGGCCGACAAACATGTGGAGTGAGTCTGTTTTAGCGGTAGCGGCATTTATGACCATCTCATACTGTGCACGGAGACTCTCCATAGATGCACGATAGGAGGCAACTGACGTCCCATTGGCCGCATTCTGGTTGCCGTGAATGAGAACCAGAACCGGTACATACTCCATACCAAGTTGTTCGGCCATCGCCACAGCCGCCTGAATCATTTTTGTGGCACCGGTAAAGGTCGCCGTCCCTGATGAGATGTCGGCTATGGCAGTGCCAGATGAACAGGCGTCAGACACTAGGACGGAGTGTCCAGTTATTTCATGTGTTTTATAGGCTATACCGCTGGACGGAGACTCCTGACCAGGACGGGTGCCAACATTTTCTCTCGCAGGAATGACAGACCCAAGCAGGGATTCATTCAGAGTATCGTATTTAAAATCAACTTTTGGACCAGTCGAAAAACATATCACTCCATAGTCAGCAGCCGAAGTGATCGTCACAGGTGACTGGCTTATTGTTGAACCCCCGGCAGCAAGAGACTGCCCGGTAACAATAATATGAACCAACTTCTTCAGCCCCTGTCGCAGCTTGAATTTGCCATCATAGGTTGAGCGATACGTCAGGTAATTACCGCTGATATTTGACAGATAGCGGAGAAAGTCGGCGTATGCAACTGGGCTAATATTCGACACGCCTGTATCGTTTGTAATCTGCGTAACGACATCATCCTGCACAGCGATAATGTTATCGTCGACTGATGCCACCATAGGATACGATGAAGTGTCATCAGTGGGGCCATCATCGCCAACCTGCTCTACCGTCCCATCAGCAAGAACGCGGCGATAAATGCGTCCTTGCGGGTCCATACGAATTTCAACATAACCACTAAGACTCGGATCATTGCTGATCCAGCTGGTTACAGAACCCCGGATGATGCTCCCTGACGCCGATACCTTAAAGATTTCTTCATGAGTATCACGCAACTGACATATAAAGCCACCGCCTGCCATTTGCACAAACTCAATGCCTGAACCAATCATCAATGCCGGAAACTGGCTCGTGCCATCGGCATAACGGCGATAAACGGCGTGCCCTACACTATCAAGAATGAGCTCAGCAATATCCGGATATGCATCAGTTGTCTGTGCTGCACCGCTGGCCATTACTTTTGCTATTTCTTCTGAAATAATCTCCTTCAGCGCATCAACGGAACCCTGTGAAGGCATTTTCCGCCCGGTAGCCTCCAGCGTGCCGGCGTTGTTGATGTACTCATCCGCCAGCGAACTCCCGTCTGAACTTCGCACGTAGGTTGCGGAGCCATCGGGGATATTAGCAATATCTGCCTGCGCCGCCGCCAGGGTCATGTACTGTCGGCTTAAAGGGATCAGGTTCTTCCTGGTCTCCTCTACAGCCTTATCCCCTTCAGCCTTAATTCCGTCTACGGTGTAATGCTCTCCGCCAAGGCGATCGGTGTATGTCAGCTCTGTACTGGTGACAACCTTATCCAGCATGGCGCCAGCATAAACTGCGTCCCGGATATCAGTACTGAGCACCGGGTTGTCGGTTGGAGTTGGTAACGGTACTTCTGCCATTGTGCATGTCGCCCTATAAAAGGCGCACGAAGCCCTCAGAAGTGAATCTGATGGTGTGCGCGAAGTTGGTAATTACTGCTGTGTGTTACGGATAAATCGAGTCTGAATACTCAGTGAGTGAGAGGGTTTGAGTATCGTCACCGTTGGGTTTTGCGCTATCGACGCGCCAGATTGTGGAGTTCAGTTCCGAGTCGGTAGCAATGAAATAACGGCTGGGGTTTTGCACATTTTCGCGGTCATAAATGTTCAGATCGAAGGTATCGGCTGCAGCCTGAAATGCTTTTGGCTTGCCGCTTACCGGATAGGCCCGCCAGCGCCCGCGGTAATTTCCGATGCTGTCGGTCATCACCACCCACATATCGCCGAGTGAGAAGTCGATACGCTCTGAGGTCGCAAACTCGTCTCCGGAGCGCCCAGTGATGTATCCGGTTTGCTGCGCGTTGTCGTACATGTCCGGACACTGAACCACCGTACCGCGCACGACTTGGGTCTCTTCGAGCACTTTCACCGTCATGGTCAGGCGTGAGTAAAGGATTTTTCTCGCCTCAAGCCAGGCCCGATCGGTTGCCTGAGTGGCGTTGCGGCAGCCATCCAGGCTGATCTGCATCGCGTTAACGGTAGCATCCTCAACCTCAGTGATGCCGCTGCTGTCGATCTGCAGGTAGATGTAAGCCTTCTTGTTCGTCAGCGGGTCGACGTAGTCCAGCGCCACGCCGTCGTAACCACCGGGGAGAGACATTTGCCAGGCGACTTTGTACTCGTCCCAGAACATGTTTGAGCGCGCAAATACCGCATCCGGATTTGTCACTTTCTCATCGCGCCAGAACGTCAGCACATCGCCGATGTTATTGCCGTCAACGCGGGCCACATTGGCGATCGTCGCTATGCGCTCACCAAGAGGCTGCTTCTCATCCGAGAAGGTGTAATCGAAATACCCAAGCGCCTCATCCGGCAGCGAATCGGCAATGGCATAAAGAGCGGCGACGTCAATGCTGGCCACGTCCTGCTTACCCACAACCACCCATTCGTGAAGGATGGCGTCTGCAAACGAGCGACTCGGCCGCAGCGTGTAATCGACCGCGCCGGTTGTCCGGTCGTAGCTGATGGTATGCCGCTGCGCCAACATGTTGTACTTCTGCTCACGGTTGCTGTTGCTGTCGTTCGAGCCTTTGATCGTGATGCGGGCAATCGTGTCTTCCGGATACACGACGTTTTCGCGCACGTTCACTGCGTGGATCGCCATCAGCGTCACGACGTTGGCGTCATTGCTGTTGTCGAGGCGCTCGATGGTCACCGCATAGCGCCCTGCCCCGGCCGCCGGAACGAACTTATGCGTTGTGCGGAAATACCGGGTCGTCACCTGGAAGTCGTTATCGAAGAAATAATCGTGCTGCTCTGACGTACCTGGCACCTGATTGTTGTCATCATCGACCTGCCAGAACTTGATCCGGTATTGCGTTGTGCCGGCCGTCGCACCGAGCTGAACCAGCACATGCACCCAGACCTGAGTGGAGACGATCGGCGACACTGACGGTCCGATAACCAGAGGGGTCTGGTCATTCAGCGTGAACAGCGTCGGGTTGATGGCCGCATTGCCCGGAAGAGACGTAATCTCTCCCGAGAGTTCGCCGATATAGAACGTCGTGTACGATAGCGTGTCGTCTCCGATAAAGCTCTCAGAGGAGATGATGTTCCCGGCGCCAGTGACATTCCGTGTGACGCTAGTGCCACCGTCGTTCCAGGTAGCATTAATGACGAATGACACGGGGTGTGGCACCGCCAGCGCGGCGAAGTATGCAAAGTTGTCATCGTTCGACAGCACAATGGCTTTGAGCTGATTACTCTCGATCGCCACCGATGTCGGCGCCGTCGTGGTCGCGGTCTGAGCCGGGAAGTCCTGGCTTTCGTTGAGTCCGGGGACCGTCTCGTTATCGACGTCATCGAACTGATAGCCGACTTCAATCGTGCCGATCACGTCACCAGGGTTATAAATCGCAGAACTGGCGCCAGCCAGGCTGCCGAGGTTCGATTCCGAGTAGCGAATCGAGGAAATGGTGTACCGGCCGTAACCGACTTCAAACCACTCCGTGAGTTGCTTGTTATTGTCGACGAACTCAAACAGCGCTTCCTGAATCAAATCGGGAAACACGCGGCACTGGCCATAAATGTTTGGGCGCCCCTTGTAGAGTCGCGCGCGGTTCGTCTGGCCGGTCAGGTCGTTATTGGGGGATTCACCTGTCGCCACCGATACTGACGCGCTGGGCTTATTTGACAGGCCGAACACCTTCAGCGCGCCGGAGAGAATTTTCGTGACCGGACGCAATATCGTGGTGATAAGCTTTCCCACCCCGCCCTCTGGCTGGTCGAACACAGCCACGACGTCACCAGATCGCAGTGGTAGGCTGATGTCGTAATCGTCAGGCAGTGCGCGGCCATTCAGTTTCACGACAACATCACGATGCAGCTGCAGAGAATCCAGCAGACTCAGCAGTGTGGTGCCGGCATCTACCGTCCCCCGCTGCAGCGGCGCGCCAGGCAGCCTCTGTAACTCATATCGAACCATGGATCATGTACTCCACGCGGCTGTAGACCTTAAGAAGCGCCAGCGGGCTGTCGCAGCGCACGAAACCGAATTCGCCGCGGGCATGCAGGCACTTAACCGGGCTGGTCATCACACCGATATGCGCTGGCACTTCGCCGCGGTAAAAAACGGCGATGCATCCGGTGGACGCCACCGGCACTCGCCGCCAGTGGGCGCGCTCCTGTTCGTAGCAGGTAATGAAATCCGCGCCAGATTCGTAGCCGGCGATGTGATGTAGCTCCAGACCCAGCACATGCCGGTAATACATAACGACGAGTCCCCAACAGTCCATCCGCTCAAAACTGCAGGCGCGGTTAGCCCAGGGCTTGCCGTTAACAAGCCCGATAAAGTCGCTCTGTGTCATACAGTGATTAGCCCGGGATAGTCTTTCGTGGTGTAAATAATGGAGTTAGCCAGCGTCAGCGGGTTAGTTTTCCCGGCGGTCACAGTGACGTTGCTGGCATCGGCGGAAATGTCGTTCACGTAAAGCGTCCAGTCTTTCAGGGATGATGCATCGCCGATCGCGTTCCACTGCTGATACAGGCATTGTATCGGCGTCATGCGCGCCGCCCCGCGCCAGCTTTTCAGTGTCTGTCGGACATGCTCCGTCGCGGCGACAAAAGTGATCGTCATGGATATGACCGCCGTTCCGTCCTGCGCCGGCTCGGTCACGCTGAACCGCGCAGGCTCGAAGGCATTTCCGCCGAACGTCGCCGGGCGAAACAGGTTATTGACCACCCGGTAATAACCAAACGCAGGATGATAAAACTCCACCGTCTGTTTGATGTCGCTCGCCGGCCGGCGCTCTTTCCATTCTCGTAATGTTGGCATCAGTCAGCCCTCGGCATCACTTCGGTGATCAGGTAATCCAGCCAATAGCCGTAGCCCGGCTGCGCCTCGACAATCCAGTCGTCGTAATCTTCAGTAATGTCCTCGATACCGTTGCTGATGACCGTTGCGGTCCAGGTGACAATGTTGCCGTTTTTGCTGGTCTGCACCGGCATGTCGACGAAATGCAGCGTCTGCTGCTGAACGCCCTGCGTATCACCCAGGTCGATCGGCATCTGGAACCAGTTGCGCCCGCGGTCGCAGTATGTCGGCGAGCGCAGCCATGACTTAAATCGCTCGGCCTGGGCAGGCGTGAATATCCACTGCAGTGTCCAGGTTGCTTTGAGGTCCGTTGTGATTGGGGTAAATATCGCAGGTCCCACTGCCGTCTGCGTCGTCTGCCAGGCTGTATCCTGCGTCATGTTCTGATCGGCACGCTGGGGCAGTGGCAGGAACGGAGGGTATTGAACTGTTGCCACGTTTCCTCCGGGCATAAAAAAACCCGCCGGAGCGGGTTTGGTTTAGTAAGCACCTTGCGCTTTTCTTCCGAGACCAAAAGCGCTCTGAATTGCAGAGGACATTGGCCCATTGCGATCAACATCGGTAAGAAAAGCTTCCACGGTCACAACACCACCCTCCTGGCTGGCCTGCGCCTGGAATGAATGCTGTCCGCCGGAAGTCTGATCATAGAACTGAACGTTTACCGATATAGATTTCGACGACTGCGATCCTGTTGAACCACTGTCGCGGCTGCTCTGGCTTTGGTATTCACTACCCGTCGAGGCCTTCTTGATACGCGGCATACCACCAGTAACGTCTTTGTTGCTAAACACTGTGCCGTTATCGCCAGGTATCATGAATAATCCCTGACGGGTCTGCATGAACTCAGGTAAATCTCCCTCGCCTACTGGGTAAACATTTCCAGCAGTAACCGGACCTCCATTCTTACGCCCACCCGCAAGCGCAAGCCCGCTGGCAAGCCCAACTGTCGAACTAATACCAGCTGCAGCCGGGCCAGCGTTAGCACCGAACGAGGCGAGCGATGCCATCGCGGCCGCCGGAGCCCAGGCCGATGCGGTAGTTGCCGCCAGTCCGACTGATGTCGCCACCGATGCAGCGCCGAGCGTCTGACCGAGGATGTAGTTTTTCAGCGCTTCGACGCCAACCTGAACAATGCTGTTGATCACGCTGTTCAGGATGGTGTTACCTAGCGACCGCATCGCCTCCTGTGCTGACATTGTGCCGGTTAGCAGACCGGTGATCGCATTGGAGGCATTCCCGCTAAACGCATCCACCGCACTCGTCAGCATGTTATAGCCGAGGCTTTGCTGGCTCAGGATTTCCCATTGAGCTGCGATCCGCTGCTGCTCATACTGCCGGTCAGCGGCATTTTTCAGCGCCAAAGCATTCTCATGAGCGATAACCCCTTGCTGCTCGAACTGCTGAATCAAAGCCAGCTCCTGCGCGTGCTGGTTAGCAAGCCGCTGAACTGGATCAATCTCTCCCTGAGCTTGTTGCTGAGGAGTTACTACTTGCCCAGCCCGAATTTTTGCCAGATTAACTTGGTGCTGAGCCTCCAGTTGCTCACTGGTCTGATTGTACTGCTGCTGAGTGATTTTTTTGGCGGCCAGTGCAGTTTGCAGATCTTTAACATCCTGCTGGTAAGACGCATTCTCTCTGGCTTCAGGGAGAAGTTTCTCAGCCGCGGCTTGCGCCTTGATAGCGTTGGCCGTATCCCACGTTTTAGCAGCATACTGCCCAGCCAGCGCTATTTGTTCCTGCGTAGCGCCTTTGCCAAGCGAAAGCTGAGCATTGAGGATCGCCTTCTCCCGGCTTAACTCCTGCGTTGAGCCAGCAGCGAGTTCTGATTGCTGGCGCAGATTTTCAAGTTTTTGGTTTACCGATTCCTGCTGGTTAGCAAGTTTCTTAGCCTCAGACGCCGCAGCATTATCTTCCTTCTTTTGATCCTTTCTTGCCTGAGTGTTTCTCTCTGTTGCAGCATAATTATCCTGAAGCCTTTTGATTGCTCGCTCATCTGTAACGCCTGCATCCTCAGCATCATAGGCCGCCTGCTGCCTGGCTTTTGCTTCCCCCTCCAATTTTGACAAGGCAAGTCGGCGCTCAGCCTGCTTAATTAGCTTCTCGCCTTCTTTCCCGCCCCAGTTTATTTTCAGACTTTCTGAGTTGAAGGCTTTCAGGGCCTGCGTTGATTGGCCGAGTTTTTCAGCCAGGAATGCCTGGGTTCCACCGAGGAATGACGCTTGCTTTTCTGCTTCAGCGATAGCGATAGCGTTATCTCTGGCAGCCCTCATCTGATCAACAATGCCCTGATTAACTTGAATGCTAATTAGGTGTAATGCGTCTTCAGTTTGCTTAAGAGTGGCTGTCGCTCCATCCAGATCCCTGCGCTTTTTGGCCAACTCGTTTGCGGCATCCCTTGCCTTAATCACGAAACCATTATTTTGATCTTCGGTAACTCCATATTGCCTTGCAAGCGTTGTATATTTCTCGTAATCGGATTGCAGACCTGAAATGGTATCTTTCAGATCGCTAATAGCTTCCTTTTGGGCCTCAATTGAGGTGACCGTATCAGCCCTAACGCCCTGAGCTTGAGCAAGATTCATGTCCTTGAGGCGCTTAATAACGTCAGGTACGGTGTCAGCAAAAGCTATTGCCTCTTTTCTGGCCTCAGCCTGTCGCTGTGAATACAGATACCAGCCAGCGGCAACAATGGCTATTACGCCAATGGGCCCACCCAAAGGAGCAGTAACCGAATTCACTACCTTCATTGTGTTTGCAAAAGTTATACCCGTAGCGGCCACTTTGGCTTGTGATGCCGCTAGTGCATTATTAGCCAATGCAGCTTCAGCGGATGTTGCGACATAAATCCCCCTTAGCCGTATAACGTTCTCAAGTGCAAAGGCTTCAGCGGCAGATCCTTTTGCTACGTTATACTCCGCAGTTGCCAGATTTAGAGCGGAAAGGGCAGCATCTTTATCTGCTACTGCTTTTCTGGCTGTTACTGATGCCGCTGCAGCTTCCTGCTGCGCCGATTGCCTTGTCGCAACTATTCCCTGAATTGTTGCCTTCACTCTTGAGGCTTGAGCGGCTGTTGCCATTGCTAACGCGCCAGCAAACCTACCGCCCATTATTGCAGCAGCGCCAATTAAAGCTGTCCCCAGTGTCTCAAGGTTTTCGCTTATTGTAATAACAGAGTCTCGGAACCCTGCTGCGAATGATTTAACCGTCGAGTTTTCGCCAAAGAACTTCGTTACGTTGTTACCGGCCACCTGCAATCCCTTGGCGATGGAGACGGTAGTGTTGGCAAATTCTTTGCCGATTGCATCCCCTTGTGACAGAAGCCCCTTAACTACAACGTCTGTTGTCAGTTGCCCTTGAGCGGCCATAGCCCTTAACTGACCAATCGAAACACCCATCGAATCAGCCAGAGCGACCATGAGGCGGCTGCCTTGCTCTGACACTGAGTTAAACTCTTCGCCGCGCAGAACGCCGGAAGCGATACCCTGTGATAGCTGAATGATTGCGTTCTCAGCTTCCTGAGCAGTTGCGCCGGATACCGCAAATCCCTGGTTGATAATAGTGGTAAGGCGGGTTAAGTCTTCTGCGCTGGTGTTGTATGTTCTGGTTCCGCGCTCAAGCCGGGCGTAAAGAGTCGCCGTGCCGTTCAGGGATGACTGGGTTGCTTGTGAAACATCAAAGATCCGCTGCATAACTTCGGCCTGCGTCTCTCCAGTACGAACCGAGTTAGCGACTTTGTTATTCAGTTCAGTCCAGGCATCGGCGTAACTCGCAACCTGTTGCACAGAAAGCGCGGCCAGCAAGCCTTTAGCAACGCCAGAGAGGCTGGACATTGTCCGCTCCATAGAGCCAATGGAACGTTCAGTGCGGTTAACACTGGCCTCCAGACGCCCCATGCTCCCATTAAGACCGTTCAGCGCCGCATCAACTTCCCGGCGAGCTGCCAGTAAGCGCGAAGTATCCATGTCGACTTCGTAGATAACGCTGCCAGCATCAAACGTTCCAGCCATTTACTTTTCTCCGGGCGATAAAAAACCCGCCTGAGCGGGTTATATATGTGATTAGTTATTTCACTTGCTGATCATGGATAGCACGGCAGAAATCACATTTTCCACTTACATGAAGAGGAAATTTCTTTTGCTATTGAATCTGCTCCAGTGAGGTCAAACTCAACTACTTGCATCGTTGAACCATATGGCTCGAACCCAAGGATCATTTTTTTATGAGAGGAAATATCCTTTATGAAGGATATGGCCTTGGGGCTGAATGCTGCCTCGCCTCCTTCTGCAGCACTCCATCTACGTTTTTGCGGCTTTCCTCCATCAAACCTGATGGTTATTAACGGGTCATCAATCCCCATATACTCATCTACGGAAAGATATGCTTCCGTTTTTCCCTCACGGCATCGCAAGACAATGGAAGTACTTCTTTCAATTCCTTGCCTCATATAGACATCTGGTGACCTATTAATGGCTACAACATCAGTCATATCGGTCATCTTGTTTTCTTCTTTCTTAACCTGCCAAGAGCCTTCCGTTACATATTCAGCGCCGGTTGATACCAGAGGGATAGCAGCTACACACAAAGCCAAGATCGTCTTTTTCATTTTAGGATGTGTCCGTTTTGAATGTTCAGAACAATCCTATCAGGTATGAATGGGAACGACAAAACCCGCAGTTAAGCGGGTTTGGTTATCAAGGCGGATCTCTTAGCCGATCACAAACTCAGCCTTTGCGCCTCGAAACGAGATTGTTTTGTTCCCCGCCCGACGGCAAGCGTCAGCTATAGCCTTCATGCCGTACTCGACATTACCCAGATGTTTGCGCATCGCCACAATTTCAGCCTTCGGCGCTGATACATCAAAGCCTGCCTCTTCCAGAACGTTAATCAGGCGAATGGCCGCAGATGTCGAGTTGTCACCACAAAGCATCTCCATCGTCACGTCAAAAGACGGGGCGGTTAGAGACTTCCCAAATGACAGGTTGCCACTGCGAACCAACGGGTTGTTATCGATCCACCATTGAAGCGGAATGTTTACATCAAACTTAGGTGCTGGTAGCGTTTCCTGCTTGCCAAGGAATTCACCCTCAAGAGGCACACGCGCAGCGATAGAAAGCCTTCATGGGATACCCGAAGAAGCGAAAATCGCCATTTACAACGTGCTTTCGCAAGAACTTGAAGCATTTACGAGCGCCAAAAACGAAGAAATCGCAAAGATTAATGCTGAAACTGAAAGGTTGAATGCTACTGTAGCTCAAAAAGAAATGGACCTTGCAAATATTGGCTCTGTCATAGGTGCCATAGTCGTCGTTTTGGTCTTGTTTGTTTTGTTCATCAACTTGAAATAGAAAACCCACCGTTCGGTGGGCTTCTTCTCTGTCGTTTCGGGGTGTATCTGACTATCTGTCAAACTCTTTACCACCAGTCGACTTTAAGTATATAGACTTAATGTATGGCATTTTAAAGAGCACAGCCCTATCATCCATAGCTGTTCTAAGCATCATACTACGACACATAAGGCTTACCCCGCCGGTTACTTTGATGCATAATCCATCAGGGCTTTCGAATGTACTCATTTTCCCCTTCTTCCACATTATAAACGTTGCACCTTCAGGGATCGCGCCAATTGGCTGCACAGCAAAAAACGAAATGCTTGTGTATACAAAAATTGAAAAAGCGATAAGGATAACAACGATCACAGATATTGTTTTTTTCCACATAGCAACCTCAGCAACCAATAGTTTCGCCTGAATTTGTTATTGTGCACGTATTTCCATCACTGTCGGAACTATGGCAGCCTGAGGAATCACACCAACTTTTCACTGAATACTGATTCCCATCAGAGTCACTAGAAAACACCTCCGTCGAACCATCAGAATGATTCCTTGTTCCAGATGTTACAGAGTAATTATTACCTTCAGTATCGTAAGATGAGATGGTTGTGTCCCCGTTAGCCGCCTCGCTAGTACTCGTGCAAACACTGTAACCATCTGATCCAACGCACTCATCTGCATATGCGTAGCTAAAGAATCCGCTTAATAGAAACAACAATACAATCTTCCTCATATCCCTATCCCCACTGGTTAGTTTTGGACAGATTAGCAGGGATAGGAGGGAACGACAAAAGCCTGTTCGCTTATCAGGATGTTCAGCGGTACGATAGCAAGGTAATCTTGAAGCAGGCATCAACCAAGGAATCATCATGGATAAGTTTGACCGTAAACTTCAGCGAGAAATACTACAGGCTTGCGTAGATAGCTATCCAGCCGCACCTCTTCTCGAACAATTTAACCTTACGGAAGTAGCAGAATGTGCAGAAAGCAACATTCAGAAGCTATTAGCTAACATAAATTACCTGTGCGAACACGGACTAATTAAAAATCACAGCTCCATTATTCTTAATGACCACTCCATCCTCACCCGGATCACCGCAACAGCAAAAGGCATCGACTTCATGCTCAATGATGGTGGTCTATCAGCGATCCTGAACGTCCAGACTATAAAGCTTCATCGTGACACAGTGGTCGTACTCGAAGACCTGATCGCCATTTCAAACATGAACGACGAGCAGAAGGAAAAAGCCAAGTCGACTCTCGGCGAAATGTCGACGGAAGCCATTAAAACCGTAGTGCAAGCCGTGACAACCGCAGGATTTTCAGCGCTACTTGGGAAGTGAGCAGGGACCAGAAAGAATAACCCGCCAGCTGGCGGGTTAGTTAAAAAATGGATTATCTAATACATCAGAAGGTATAAAAGGTATATGGTTTCTAGAAAATCCTACCACAATTATCTCATCCTCAGCCACTGGGTAGTAATGTATGCATTCCGATGAGGATTTGCCTCCTGGATTAAAGACAAGACACCTAGTCCTGTTTTTAAAAGTATTGTGCTGCCAAGATGGACCGCAATGATAATGCCAATAT
>SKEK01000794.1_pt1 | contig 15735 bp, 10 predicted proteins | sample 4826761 | NCBI WGS metagenome assembly SKEK01 (sample SAMN11008811, study PRJNA524170) | human gut metagenome | biome: Human fecal sample; material: Feces; isolation source: fecal sample from pouch patient p32 | host: Homo sapiens | place: Israel: Tel-Aviv | collected 2015-10-13 | reverse complement strand
ATCGCGTACTGAAAACGGGCGTCGTGTTCTGCCAGTACCCGGAAGGCGTGCGCTTCGGTGAAGAAGAAGATGACATTGCCCGTCTGGTGATTGGTATTGCTGCCCGTAACAACGAGCACATTCAGGTGATCACCAGCCTGACCAACGCACTGGATGATGAGTCCGTTATCGAGCGTCTGGCGCACACCACCAGCGTGGATGAAGTGCTGGAACTGCTGGCAGGTCGTAAGTAATCCATTCCCACCCTCTCCGCATGAAGAAGGTGGGGCTAATTGCCTGATGCGCTTCGCTTATCAGGCCTACAACATAAAGCACAATTTGTTTTGTCGGTCGGATAAGGTGTTTACGCCGCATCCGGCAGTCGGTACACAATGCCTGATGCGACGCTGACGCGTCTTATCAGGCCTACAGGTCAGTGCCAAACACGTAGGCCGGATAAGGCGTTTACGCCGCATCCGGCAGTCGGTGCGCAATACCTGATGCGACGCTGACGCGTCTTATCAGGCCTACAGGTCAGTGCCAAACACGTAGGCCGGATAAGGCGTTTACGCCGCATCCGGCAAAAAGCCCCTCTCCTCACGGAGAGGGTTTGGGTGAGGGAAAAGCCTCACCCCAGCCCTCTCGGGTAAAAACATTGATGAAGGTTAATACTATGAAAGCATTACATTTTGGCGCAGGTAATATCGGTCGTGGCTTTATCGGTAAACTGCTGGCGGACGCGGGTATCCAACTGACGTTTGCCGATGTAAATCAGGTGGTACTTGATGCCCTGAATGCCCGTCATAGCTATCAGGTTCATGTGGTTGGTGAAACCGAGCAGGTAGATACCGTTTCCGGCGTCAATGCCGTCAGCAGCATTGGCGATGATGTCGTTGATCTGATTGCTCAGGTCGATTTAGTCACTACCGCCGTTGGCCCTGTCGTGCTGGAACGTATTGCTCCGGCCATCGCCAAAGGGCTGGTGAAACGTAAAGAACAAGGTAATGAATCTCCGCTGAACATCATCGCCTGTGAAAACATGGTCCGCGGCACCACGCAGCTGAAAGGCCATGTGATGAACGCCCTGCCGGAAGATGCCAAAGCGTGGGTAGAAGAACACGTTGGCTTTGTTGATTCCGCCGTTGACCGCATCGTACCGCCTTCGGCTTCGGCAACTAACGATCCGCTGGAAGTGACGGTAGAAACCTTCAGCGAATGGATTGTCGATAAAACGCAGTTCAAAGGCACGCTGCCAAACATCCCTGGCATGGAATTAACCGACAATCTGATGGCATTTGTCGAACGTAAACTCTTCACCCTGAATACAGGTCATGCTATAACCGCGTACCTCGGAAAACTGGCCGGTCATCAGACCATTCGTGACGCAATTCTCGACGAGAAAATCCGCGCGGTGGTAAAAGGGGCAATGGAAGAAAGCGGCGCGGTACTGATCAAGCGCTACGGCTTTGATGCTGACAAACATGCGGCATACATCCAGAAAATCCTCGGTCGTTTCGAGAACCCGTACCTGAAAGATGATGTAGAACGCGTAGGCCGTCAGCCGCTGCGTAAACTGAGTGCTGGCGACCGTCTGATCAAGCCACTGCTCGGAACCCTGGAATATGGTCTGCCACATAAAAACCTGATTGAAGGTATTGCCGCTGCAATGCACTTCCGCAGTGAAGATGATCCGCAGGCTCAGGAACTGGCAGCGCTGATTGCCGACAAAGGCCCACAAGCCGCGCTGGCACAGATTTCCGGTCTTGATGCCAACAGCGAGGTTGTATCCGAGGCGGTAACCGCTTATAAAGCAATGCAATAATGGTGGACCAGGCGCAGGACACCCTGCGCCCGAATAACAGATTGTCAGATATGCAGGCAACAATGGAACAAACCCAGGCCTTTGAAAACCGTGTGCTTGAGCGTCTGAATGCTGGCAAAACCGTGCGAAGCTTTCTGATCACCGCCGTCGAGCTTTTGACCGAGGCGGTAAATCTTCTGGTGCTTCAGGTATTCCGCAAAGACGATTACGCGGTGAAGTATGCTGTAGAACCGTTACTCGACGGCGATGGTCCGCTGGGCGATCTTTCTGTGCGTTTAAAACTCATTTACGGGTTGGGCGTCATTAACCGCCAGGAATACGAAGATGCGGAACTGCTGATGGCATTGCGTGAAGAGCTAAATCACGACGGCAACGAGTACGCGTTTACCGACGACGAAATCCTTGGACCCTTTGGTGAACTGCATTGCGTGGCGGCGTTACCACCGCCGCCACAGTTTGAACCTGCAGACTCCAGTTTGTATGCAATGCAAATTCAGCGTTACCAACAGGCTGTGCGATCAACAATGGTCCTTTCACTGACAGAGCTGATTTCCAAAATCAGCTTAAAAAAAGCCTTTCAAAAGTAAGTACTTTCGCTTACTTCTCCTCTACCTGTTTCGGCCGATAAAGCCGACGATAATATTCCAGACGTTGTAGATATAACGGCACGCTTTCATCAGGTATTCCGGACGGAATCGCGTTACGGGGAGGTAGTTTTTTCAGATACTCCCGGAACGCCTGGCTCGATGCCATGAAATCTACGGCTTTATCGATAAGAAGCGGAACGTTTTCACCTAATTTGCCCATGATGATATCTCCGTATTACCCCGCGCCGGGAATGCGCGGCCGCCAATTTTAGTTTAGATCCCGGTATAAATGACATTAAGGAAAACGTGCTCAATCCTCAATAATCACCTGCTTCTGTTGACTATCTTTTTTCTTTAAATTTCTTAACTAATCAATGTATTGGGTGATTTTTTAACGCATTAATGGTTACAATCTGGAACTATTACAATGCCATCAGTTGTGAACAAAGCACCTGGTCGCGCATACTAGAGGCTATAAATTTATCTCTATCAGAAGTCATCACATGAAAGAAGTCGAAAAAAACGAAATCAAACGTCTCAGCGATCGTCTGGACGCCATCCGTCACCAGCAGGCCGATCTATCGCTGGTTGAAGCCGCAGACAAATATGCCGAACTGGAAAAAGAGAAAGCCACGCTGGAAGCAGAAATTGCTCGCCTGCGCGAAGTTCACAGCCAGAAACTCAGCAAAGAAGCGCAGAAACTGATGAAAATGCCGTTCCAGCGTGCAATCACCAAAAAAGAGCAGGCTGATATGGGCAAGCTGAAAAAAAGTGTTCGCGGACTGGTGGTTGTGCACCCAATGACCGCGCTGGGCCGCGAAATGGGCCTGCAAGAGATGACAGGGTTCTCAAAGACTGCGTTTTAAGTTCCTTTCTCGTCGCTGTAATCACAGCCTCTCACCATTTACTCGCTCCTGCTGGCACATGCAGGAGCCTGTTTCAGAGATCGAATCTTTATAACGTTCTTAACATTATATATTCAACTCCACCTACACTTCTGAGCGATCGTAGCAGGCTAAATTCTGAAAATCAGGTACACATTAAAGAATGATGTATCAATATCAACAATGAATTGCCGCATATCAATGCTTGAAACATAATTAATTATTTAAATTTTTCAATCAGCTTCGCAAATTCCACAATAAAACATCACTCAACTGAATATTTACCTTTCCCTGCCCTGTGCCTTTATCCGGTGAAACATTTGACATCGATTGACACCGATCATTAAAATCCGCGCGATTAATATTATTGGCTACAAACTGAAATCGTTTGACATTTAATAAAATATTCGCACAACCAATTAATACAAAAACTCTCTAACAAATTTATTTTGCGGATATGCCCCACTCCAATCATTCATAAAAAAAATGATTGTGCCGTAATTATCAACTGTATCGGGATTATGAAAAGGAATTCATCCTATGAACCTAAAGAAAACACTGTTAAGCGTGTTAATGATATTGCAACTTTGCTTATTGGTAGGGTGTGACTATATTGAAAAAGCGAGTAAGGTCGACGATCTCGTTACACAGCAAGAGTTACAAAAAAGCAAAATTGAGGCGCTTGAAAAACAACAAGAACTCGACAAGCGCAAGATAGAACACTTTGAAAAACAACAAACTACCATCATAAACAGTACCAAAACGCTCGCTGGCGTGGTGAAGGCAGTTAAAAACAAACAGGACGAATTTGTCTTTACAGAATTTAACCCGGCACAAACCCAATACTTCATTTTAAATAACGGTTCTGTTGGTTTGGCAGGGAAAATACTGTCTATTGACGCAGTAGAAAACGGCAGTGTTATTCGTATTTCACTGGTTAACTTATTAAGTGTTCCTGTATCAAATATGGGTTTCTACGCGACATGGGGGGGAGAAAAACCCACCGACATCAACGCATTAGCAAAATGGCAGCAATTGCTATTTAGTACCTCAATGAACTCCTCCCTGAAATTATTACCAGGTCAATGGCAAGACATTAATTTGACGCTAAAAGGTGTCTCGCCCAACAACCTCAAATATCTGAAATTAGCCATCAATATGGCAAATATTCAGTTCGACCGTCTTCAACCTGCTGAACCTCCGCAGCGAAAAAGCAAAAAATAAATGCAGCTTCTGCGCTTATATCAAGGAATAGAGAGCATCAATAATGAACAAAATATTTAAAGTTATCTGGAATCCGGCAACAGGTAGTTACACCGTTGCCAGTGAAACAGCAAAAAGTCGTGGTAAAAAAAGCGGGCGCAGTAAGCTGTTAATTTCTGCACTGGTTGCGGGTGGGTTGTTGTCGTCATTTGGGGCATATGCCGAAGTATCACTTGATGGTGGTACAAGTGCTGAAACAACCCCACTAACCAATGGTTGGATTGCTATTGGCCATGATTCGATTGCATCGTCAGTAGTGCAATCAGGAGCTGCTGCCGCAATAGGGTATCAGGCAAGAGCTTTAGGTGAAGGAAGTACTGCATTAGGTTACCAAAGCCTGGCAACAGGAGATCGTGCAATGGCTTTGGGACAAATGTCAAAATCTTCAGGAAACCGAGCCGCAGCGCTCGGGAGTGGTGCAAATGCTGCTGGTGATCATTCCCTGGCATTAGGGGGGGCGACTAATGCTCAAGGTGAGTATTCTGTGGCAATAGGGCGGGCTGCTACTACAGATAGCAACTACGCGCTTTCTATGGGGTATATGGCGAAAGCTAATGGACTATACAGCCTGGCAATGGGTGCAGGAAGTGCTACTTCGAACGATAACGCCATCGCGATTGGGAACAAAACGCAAGCCCTGGGAGTGAATTCTACAGCCCTGGGTAATGCAAGTCAGGCATCTGGCGAATCCAGTATTGCATTAGGTAGCACCAGTGAGGCCAGCGAACAAAATGCGATTGCGCTGGGGCAAGGTAGCATTGCAAGCAAAGTGAACTCAATCGCGTTGGGAAGTAACAGTTTGTCCTCGGGAGAGAATGCCATCGCATTGGGAGAGGGTAGTGCCGCTGGTGGCAGCAACAGCCTTGCTTTCGGTAGCCAGTCCAGGGCAAACGGCAATGATTCTGTCGCCATCGGTGTAGGGGCTGCAGCAGCGACCGACAATTCTGTCGCTATCGGCGCAGGATCGACCACAGATGCAAGCAATACAGTTTCAGTTGGCAACAGCACAACAAAACGCAAAATTGCTAATATGGCTGCTGGTGCCATAAGCAGCACCAGTACCGATGCCATCAACGGCTCACAGCTTTATACGATCAGTGATTCAGTCGCCAAACGGCTCGGGGGAGGCGCTACTGTAGGCAACGATGGCAGCATAAGCGCAGTAAGCTACGCGTTGAAAAGTGGCATCTATAATAACGTGGGTGATGCTCTGTCAGGAATCGACAATAATACCCTACAATGGAATAAAACCGCGGGGGCATTCAGTGCCAATCACGGTGCGAATGCCACCAACAAAATCACTAATGTTGCTAAAGGTACGGTTTCTGCAACCAGCACCGATGTAGTAAACGGCTCTCAATTGTACGACCTGCAGCAGGATGCCCTGTTGTGGAACGGCACAGCATTCAGTGCCGCACACGGCACCGAAGCCACCAGCAAAATCACTAACGTCACCGCTGGCAACCTGACTGCCGGCAGCACTGACGCCGTTAACGGCTCTCAGCTCAAAACCACCAACGACAACGTGACGACCAACACCACCAACATCGCCACTAACACCACCAATATCACCAACCTGACTGACGCTGTTAACGGTCTCGGTGACGACTCCCTGCTGTGGAACAAAGCGGCTGGCGCATTCAGTGCCGCACACGGCACCGAAGCCACCAGCAAAATCACTAACGTCACCGCTGGCAACCTGACTACCGGCAGCACTGACGCCGTTAACGGCTCCCAGCTCAAAACCACCAACGACAACGTGACGACCAACACCACCAACATCGCCACTAACACCACCAATATCACCAACCTGACTGACGCTGTTAACGGTCTCGGTGACGACTCCCTGCTGTGGAACAAAACAGCTGGCGCATTCAGCGCCGCGCACGGCACTGACGCCACCAGCAAGATCACCAATGTCAAAGCCGGTGACCTGACAGCTGGCAGCACTGACGCCGTTAACGGCTCTCAGCTCAAAACCACCAACGATAACGTGTCGACCAACACCACCAACATCGCCACTAACACCACCAACATCACCAACCTGACTGACGCTGTTAACGGTCTCGGTGACGACTCCCTGCTGTGGAACAAAGCGGCTGGCGCGTTCAGCGCCGCGCACGGTACCGAAGCTACCAGCAAGATCACCAACTTACTGGCTGGCAAGATATCTTCTAACAGCACTGATGCCATTAATGGCTCACAACTTTATGGCGTAGCGGATTCATTTACGTCATATCTTGGTGGTGGTGCTGATATCAGCGATACGGGTGTATTAAGTGGGCCAACCTACACTATTGGTGGTACTGACTACACTAACGTCGGTGATGCTCTGGCAGCCATTAACACATCATTTAGCACATCACTCGGCGATGCCCTACTTTGGGATGCAGCCGCAGGCAAATTCAGCGCCAAACACGGCATTAATAATGCTCCCAGTGTAATCACTGATGTTGCAAACGGTGCAGTCTCGTCCACCAGCAGCGACGCCATTAACGGTTCACAACTTTATGGTGTTAGTGACTACATTGCCGATGCTCTGGGCGGGAATGCTGTGGTGAACACTGACGGCAGTATCACTACACCAACTTATGCCATCGCTGGCGGCAGTTACAACAACGTCGGTGACGCGCTGGAAGCGATCGATACCACGCTGGATGATGCTCTGCTGTGGGATACAACAGCCAATGGCGGTAACGGTGCATTTAGCGCCGCTCACGGGAAAGATAAAACTGCCAGTGTAATCACTAACGTCGCTAACGGTGCAGTCTCTGCCACCAGTAGCGACGCCATTAATGGCTCACAGCTCTATAGCACCAATAAGTACATCGCTGATGCGCTGGGTGGTGATGCAGAAGTCAACGCTGACGGTACTATCACTGCACCGACTTACACCATTGCAAATACCGATTACAACAACGTCGGTGAAGCCCTGGATGCGCTCGATAATAACGCGCTGCTGTGGGATGAAGACGCAGGTGCCTACAACGCCAGCCATGATGGCAATGCCAGCAAAATTACCAACGTTGCGGCTGGTGATCTCTCCACAACCAGTACCGATGCTGTTAACGGTTCCCAGTTAAACGCAACCAATATTCTGGTTACGCAAAATAGCCAAATGATTAACCAGCTTGCCGGTAACACCAGTGAAACCTACATCGAAGATAACGGTGCGGGTATTAACTATGTACGTACCAACGACAGCGGCTTAGCGTTCAACGATGCCAGCGCAGCAGGTATTGGCTCTACCGCTGTGGGTTATAACTCTGTTGCCGATGGCGATAACAGCGTGGCAATCGGTCATGGCAGCAACAGCATCGTTGAGACGAGTATTGCGCTGGGTAGCGAATCAGTCTCCAGCCGTGTGATTGTTAAAGGTTCTCGTAACACCAGCGTATCGGAAGAAGGTGTTGTGATTGGTTATGACACCACGGATGGCGAACTGCTTGGCGCGTTGTCAATTGGTGATGATGGTAAATATCGTCAAATCATCAACGTCGCGGATGGTTCTGAAGCCCATGACGCTGTTACGGTTCGCCAGTTGCAGAACGCCATTGGTGCAGTCGCAACCACACCAACCAAATACTATCACGCCAACTCAACGGCTGAAGACTCACTGGCAGTCGGTGAAGACTCGCTGGCAATGGGCGCGAAAACCATCGTTAATGGTAATGCGGGTATTGGTATCGGCCTGAACACTTTAGTTCTGGCTGATGCGATCAACGGTATTGCTATCGGTTCTAACGCACGCGCAAATCATGCCGACAGCATTGCAATGGGTAATGGTTCTCAGACTACCCGCGGCGCGCAGACCAACTACACTGCCTACAACATGGACGCACCGCAGAACTCTGTGGGTGAATTCTCCGTAGGTAGCGAAGACGGTCAACGTCAGATCACCAACGTCGCAGCAGGTTCGGCGGATACCGATGCGGTTAACGTGGGTCAGTTGAAAGTAACGGACGCGCAGGTTTCCCAGAATACCCAGAGCATTACTAACCTGAACACTCAGGTCACTAATCTGGATACTCGCGTGACCAATATCGAAAATGGCATTGGCGATATCGTAACCACCGGTAGCACTAAGTACTTCAAGACCAACACCGATGGCGCAGACGCCAACGCGCAGGGTAAAGACAGTGTTGCGATTGGTTCTGGTTCCATTGCAGCCGCTGACAACAGCGTCGCACTGGGCACGGGTTCCGTAGCAGACGAAGAAAATACGATCTCTGTGGGTTCTTCTACCAACCAGCGCCGTATCACCAACGTTGCTGCCGGTGTTAATGCCACCGATGCGGTTAACGTTTCGCAACTGAAGTCTTCTGAAGCAGGCGGCGTTCGCTACGACACCAAAGCTGATGGCTCTATCGACTACAGCAACATCACTCTCGGTGGCGGCAATAGCGGTACGACTCGCATCAGCAACGTTTCCGCTGGCGTGAATAACAACGACGCGGTGAACTATGCGCAGTTGAAGCAAAGTGTGCAGGAAACGAAGCAATACACCGATCAGCGCATGGTTGAGATGGATAACAAACTGTCCAAAACTGAAAGCAAGCTGAGTGGTGGTATCGCTTCTGCAATGGCAATGACCGGTCTGCCGCAGGCTTACACGCCGGGTGCCAGCATGGCGTCTATTGGTGGCGGTACTTACAACGGTGAATCGGCAGTTGCTTTAGGTGTGTCGATGGTGAGCGCCAATGGTCGTTGGGTCTACAAATTACAAGGTAGTACCAATAGCCAGGGTGAATACTCCGCCGCACTCGGTGCCGGTATTCAGTGGTAATGATCCATTAACGAATGGGTAAACGCCACATTGCCTGATGCGCTACGCTTATCAGGCCTACGGGGTGATTCAGCACTACCCTGTAGGCCGGATAAGGCGTTCACGCCGCATCCGGCAAGATAAGGCGCACCAGATCAACAATCTGAGGGCAATTCTCTGATGGGAATTGCCCTTTTCTTCATTACCTCTCTCCCAGGATTGGCCCTACCAATTCTTCGCTTATCTGACCTCTGGTTCACAATTCCCCAATTAAAACTCACATCAATGTTGCCAATACATAACATTTAGTTAACTATCCATTGTCATTATCCCTACACAACACAATTGGCAGTGCCACTTTTACACAACGTGTGACAAGGAGATGAGCAACAGACTCATTACACGGCGTGTGTGGACTGCAGGAGACCTGCAATGAATCTCTGGCAACAAAACTACGATCCCGCCGGGAATATCTGGCTTTCCAGCCTGATAGCATCGCTTCCCATCCTGTTTTTCTTCTTTGCGCTGATTAAGCTCAAACTGAAAGGATACGTCGCCGCCTCATGGACGGTGGCAATCGCCCTTGCCGTGGCTTTGCTGTTCTATAAAATGCCGGTCGCTAACGCGCTGGCCTCGGTGGTTTATGGCTTCTTCTACGGGTTGTGGCCCATCGCGTGGATCATTATTGCAGCGGTGTTCGTCTATAAGATCTCGGTGAAAACCGGGCAGTTTGACATCATTCGCTCGTCTATTCTTTCGATAACCCCTGACCAGCGCCTGCAAATGCTGATCGTCGGTTTCTGTTTCGGCGCTTTCCTTGAAGGAGCCGCAGGCTTTGGCGCACCGGTAGCAATTACCGCCGCATTGCTGGTCGGCCTGGGCTTTAAACCGCTGTACGCCGCCGGGCTGTGCCTGATTGTTAACACCGCGCCAGTGGCATTTGGTGCGATGGGTATTCCGATTCTGGTCGCCGGGCAGGTAACAGGCATCGACAGCTTTGAGATTGGTCAGATGGTGGGGCGTCAGCTGCCGTTTATGACCATTATCGTGCTGTTCTGGATCATGGCGATTATGGACGGCTGGCGCGGTATCAAAGAAACCTGGCCTGCGGTCGTGGTTGCGGGCGGCTCATTTGCCATCGCTCAATACCTCAGCTCTAACTTTATTGGGCCGGAACTGCCAGACATTATCTCTTCGCTGGTATCGCTGCTCTGTCTGACACTGTTCCTCAAACGCTGGCAACCAGTGCGCGTATTCCGCTTCGGTGACTTAGGGGCGTCACAGGTTGATATGACGCTGGCTCACACAGGTTACACGGCAGGTCAGGTGCTGCGCGCCTGGACACCGTTCCTGTTCCTGACCGCCACCGTAACGCTGTGGAGTATCCCGCCGTTTAAAGCCCTGTTCGCTTCAGGCGGTGCGCTGTATGAGTGGGTGATCAACATTCCGGTGCCGTACCTCGATAAACTGGTTGCCCGTATGCCGCCAGTGGTCAGCGAAGCGACAGCGTATGCCGCCGTGTTTAAGTTTGACTGGTTCTCTGCCACCGGTACCGCCATTCTGTTTGCTGCCCTGCTCTCGATTGTCTGGCTGAAGATGAAACCATCTGACGCTATCAGCACCTTCAGCAGCACGCTGAAAGAACTGGCTCTGCCTATCTACTCCATCGGCATGGTGCTGGCGTTCGCCTTTATCTCGAACTATTCCGGACTGTCATCAACACTGGCGCTGGCACTGGCGCACACCGGTCATGCATTCACCTTCTTCTCGCCGTTCCTCGGCTGGCTTGGGGTATTCCTGACCGGGTCGGATACGTCATCTAATGCTTTGTTTGCCGCTTTGCAGGCTACCGCCGCACAACAAATTGGCGTTTCTGACCTGTTGCTGGTTGCTGCCAACACCACCGGTGGTGTCACCGGTAAGATGATCTCCCCGCAATCTATCGCTATCGCCTGTGCGGCGGTAGGCCTGGTGGGCAAAGAGTCTGATTTGTTCCGCTTTACTGTCAAACACAGCCTGATCTTCACCTGTATGGTGGGCGTGATCACCACGCTTCAGGCCTATGTCTTAACGTGGATGATTCCTTAATGATTGTTTTACCCAGACGCCTGTCAGACGAGGTTGCCGATCGTGTGCGGGCGCTGATTGATGAAAAAAACCTGGAAGCGGGCATGAAGTTGCCCGCTGAACGTCAACTGGCGATGCAACTCGGCGTGTCGAGAAATTCACTGCGCGAGGCGCTGGCGAAACTGGTAAGCGAAGGTGTGCTGCTCAGTCGACGTGGCGGCGGGACGTTTATTCGCTGGCGTCATGACACATGGTCGGAGCAAAACATCGTCCAGCCGCTGAAAACGCTGATGGCCGATGATCCGGATTACAGTTTCGATATTCTGGAAGCCCGCTACGCCATTGAAGCCAGCACCGCATGGCATGCAGCAATGCGTGCCACGCCTGGCGAAAAAGAAAAGATTCAGCTTTGTTTTGAAGCAACGCTCAGCGAAGACCCGGATCTCGCCTCACAAGCGGACGTTCGTTTTCATCTGGCGATTGCCGAAGCCTCACATAACATCGTGCTGCTGCAAACCATGCGCGGTTTCTTCGATGTCCTGCAATCCTCTGTGAAGCATAGCCGCCAGCGGATGTACCTGGTACCCCCAGTTTTTTCACAGCTGACCGAACAACATCAGGCGGTCATTGACGCCATTTTTGCCGGTGATGCTGACGGGGCGCGTAAAGCAATGATGGCGCACCTTAGCTTTGTTCACACCACCATGAAACGATTCGATGAAGATCAGGCTCGCCATGCACGCATTACCCGCCTGCCTGGTGACCATAATGAGCATTCGAGGGAGAAAAACGCATGATTATTTCCGCAGCCAGCGATTATCGCGCCGCAGCGCAACGCATTCTGCCGCCGTTCCTGTTCCACTATATGGATGGGGGGGCATATTCTGAATACACGCTGCGCCGCAACGTGGAAGATTTGTCAGAAGTGGCGCTGCGCCAGCGTATTCTGAAAAACATGTCTGACTTAAGCCTGGAAACGACGCTGTTTAATGAGAAACTGTCGATGCCGGTGGCGCTAGGTCCGGTAGGTTTGTGTGGCATGTATGCGCGACGCGGCGAAGTTCAGGCTGCCAAAGCCGCGGATGCGCATGGCATTCCGTTTACTCTCTCGACGGTTTCCGTTTGCCCGATTGAAGAAGTGGCTCCGGCTATCAAACGTCCGATGTGGTTCCAGCTTTATGTGCTGCGCGATCGCGGCTTTATGCGTAACGCACTGGAGCGAGCAAAAGCAGCGGGTTGTTCGACGCTGGTATTCACCGTGGATATGCCAACACCGGGAGCGCGTTATCGTGATGCGCATTCTGGGATGAGCGGCCCGAACGCGGCAATGCGCCGCTATTTGCAGGCGGTGACGCATCCGCAATGGGCGTGGGATGTGGGCCTGAACGGTCGTCCGCATGATTTAGGTAATATCTCAGCTTATCTCGGCAAACCGACCGGACTGGAAGATTACATCGGCTGGCTGGGGAATAACTTCGATCCGTCCATCTCATGGAAAGACCTTGAGTGGATCCGCGATTTCTGGGATGGCCCGATGGTGATCAAAGGGATCCTCGATCCGGAAGATGCGCGCGATGCAGTACGTTTTGGTGCTGATGGAATTGTGGTTTCTAACCACGGTGGCCGCCAGCTGGACGGTGTGCTGTCTTCTGCCCGTGCGTTGCCTGCTATTGCAGATGCCGTGAAAGGTGATATCGCCATTCTGGCGGATAGCGGAATACGTAACGGGCTTGATGTCGTGCGTATGATCGCGCTCGGTGCCGACACCGTACTGCTGGGTCGTGCTTTCCTGTATGCACTGGCAACAGCGGGCCAGGCGGGTGTAGCTAACCTGCTAAATCTGATCGAAAAAGAGATGAAAGTGGCAATGACGCTGACTGGCGCGAAATCGATTAGCGAAATTACGCAAGATTCGCTGGTGCAGGGGCTGGGTAAAGAGTTGCCTGCGGCACTGGCTCCAATGGCGAAAGGGAATGCAGCTTAAGGGTTAGACGAATATCTGCTATCCTGCCCCCGCACTAAGGGGGCAGTATGCTAAACATCGTACTTTACGAACCAGAAATTCCGCCAAATACTGGCAACATCATCCGTCTTTGCGCTAATACCGGCTTTCGTCTGCATATCATCGAACCGATGGGATTTGCCTGGGACGATAAGCGCCTGCGCCGCGCGGGGCTGGACTATCACGAGTTTACCGCCGTTACGCGTCATCATGACTATCGCGCGTTTCTCGAAGCAGAAAATCCCCAGCGCCTGTTTGCCCTCACCACGAAAGGTACGCCTGCTCACAGCGCCGTAAGCTATCAGGATGGCGACTATCTAATGTTTGGCCCGGAAACGCGCGGCCTGCCAGCGAGCATTCTTGATGCCCTGCCCGCTGAACAAAAAATTCGTATTCCAATGGTGCCGGACAGCCGCAGCATGAACCTGTCCAATGCGGTGTCGGTGGTGGTGTATGAAGCCTGGCGCCAGCTGGGGTATCCGGGAGCGGTGTTGAGAGATTAAGATGCGGTAGGCCGGATAAGGCGTTCACGCCGCATCCGGCACGATCACAGAATGTCAGATCCCATCACCATACTCAAACGTATGGTTAATGCCGTTGAAATGCTGATCCATATCCATTGACGGTTTATCGCTATCCGGCTTGCCGACAATGCGTGCCGGAACGCCAGCGGCGGTGGTATGTGGCGGCACCGGTTGCAACACCACGGAACCTGCGCCAATCTTCGCGCCGCGCCCAACTTCAATATTGCCGAGAATTTTCGCGCCCGCGCCAATCATCACGCCTTCACGAATTTTCGGGTGACGGTCACCACCAGATTTACCCGTACCGCCAAGCGTCACAGATTGCAGAATCGATACGTCGTTTTCAATCACCGCCGTTTCACCCACAACGATGCCCGTCGCGTGGTCGAGCATGATACCGCGACCAATTTTTGCTGCCGGGTGAATATCAACCTGGAACGTTACAGAGACCTGGTTTTGTAGAAAAATAGCCAGCGCGCGACGGCCCTGATTCCACAACCAGTGACCGATGCGATACGCCTGCAAAGCATGAAAACCCTTCAGGTATAGCAACGGGGTTGAGTATTTATCCACCGCCGGGTCACGGGTACGCACCGCCTGAATATCACAGGCCGCAGAGGCGATCATTTCCGGGTCGGCGGCGTAGGCTTCTTCCACCACTTCACGGATAGCAATAGCCGGCATAATGGGCGATGACAGCTTGTTCGCCAGCATGTAGCTCAGTGCACTGCCAAGGTTTTCGTGCTTGAGTAGCGTCGCGTGGTAAAAACTGGCCAGCATTGGCTCACAGTCTGCCAGCGTTCTGGCTTCAGCTTTAATATTGTTCCAGACAATTTCCAGTTCTTCACACGACATTGCTTACTCCACACGATAAGATAATGACCGGCCCGTTCTGCGCGGGCCGGGTCATAGTGGTAACAAAGGTTCCCTGGGTTTAGTGGCTGCTGCGCTCGTCCTTGCGTGCACGACCTAGTAAAGTCAATGCTGCCTCGCGCGCGTTTTTTCCGCAATATAATACTTGATAAATTTCCTCGGTTATTGGCATTTCAACGCCGAAGCGATGCGCCAGTTCGCGGACTTCTTTCGTATTGCGGTAGCCTTCCACCACCTGACCTATCTTTTCCTGCGCGCTTTGTACATCCATGCCCTGACCGAGCATCATGCCAAAACGGCGGTTACGCGACTGGTTGTCGGTACAGGTAAGCACCAGATCGCCCAGCCCCGCCATGCCCATAAAGGTGGCAGGATCAGCACCCAGCGCCGCGCCAAGACGCGACATCTCAGCCAGCCCACGGGTGATCAGCGCCGTACGCGCATTCGCGCCAAAACCGATACCGTCAGACATCCCCGCGCCAATGGCAATGACGTTTTTCACCGCGCCGCCAAGCTGCACGCCAATGAAATCCGGGTTGCTGTAAACGCGGAAACTTTTGCCGCAGTGCAGCAATTGCTGGAGGTCATCGGCAAAGGTCTGGTCCGTCGAGGCCAGCGAAATGGCCGTCGGTAAACCTGCCGCCAGTTCTTTCGCAAACGTTGGGCCAGAGATAACCGCCAGCGGAATTTGATCGCCTAAGGCCTCACGCGCTACGTCCTGTAACAGACGTCCGGTTTCTGCTTCCAGCCCTTTGGTCGCCCACACCAGACGCGCATCAGGACGCATCAGCGGTTTAATCTGGCGCAGCACTTCACCAAAAACATGGCTGGGTACGACGACAAGAATATTACGGCTGGCTGCCAGCGCAGTGGCGAGATCGCTTTCAAGATGGAGCGTATCGGGAAAAGGCACATCGGGGAGAAACGCGGCGTTACAGCGGTCGCGTTCAAGCGTTGCGATATGTTCAG
>SKEK01000785.1_pt1 | contig 15867 bp, 10 predicted proteins | sample 4826761 | NCBI WGS metagenome assembly SKEK01 (sample SAMN11008811, study PRJNA524170) | human gut metagenome | biome: Human fecal sample; material: Feces; isolation source: fecal sample from pouch patient p32 | host: Homo sapiens | place: Israel: Tel-Aviv | collected 2015-10-13 | reverse complement strand
CAAGTATGCGTTATCTTCTTTGAAGGTTGCGCCACGACCGTTTAGGTACGCAAAACCAGCATCAACACTCAGGTTCTTATCGAAGGCATAAGTGGTGCCTAAGGTGTACCAAACACGATCTTGATCTGGGATAGAAATAGATTCATGTTTTTTAGATGCCTTTTGGTCGTAGGCGAAACCAGCACGGAAAGTCCACTCAGGGCTGTAGTAATAAGTACCACCCAGTGCATAACGGTAAGCGGTTTCAAAACTTTCGTCTTTTTGCAGACATACGCCACCAGCACACTGTGAGCCAGTTGCTTTCAATTCTTGGAAGGAGTTCCAGCCGGTACGCATGATACCGTAACTCAGTGCAAACTGTTGATTCAGGCGGCTGTAACCAGAGATTTCCCAGATATCAGGCAGATCCACTTTGAGGTTAGCTGGTACGTCTTTGCCAGAAGAACCCGCTAAAGGACCAAACATCGGAGAGGCCGGTAACGCACCACGGAATGTACCGTCAAAATCTAATTTAACTTTAGAGCGATAAGTCAATGCTAAGCGGTTGGCTTCATTGATTTCCCACATAGCACCAATGTTCCAACCAAATGCCCAAGTGTCACCTTTAAGATATTTGAGCTCTGTAGACGCAGGCATACCAAATTTTGAGCCTAAAATACCTGCATTGCGTGACAGTTCTGCATCAGCATAAACCGCATTCAAACCTAAGCCAAAACTAAATTGCTCGTTTAAGCGGTAAGCCGCACTGAGGTTAGCGTTTACTGTTGTTAGGTCTGTTTTACCGCCTAAGAAACCAGCACTGTAATCTGATGGGAATTCAGTAGCTAAACCATAATTTGAAAACAGCGCGCCGCCCAGAGCCCATTGTTCATTAATTGGATAGATTGCAGCACCAAATGGCACGACTGCTGATGGCGCAATGTCACTAGCACTGGAGTTCGGAATAGTTTTACCGATTACATCTACATCAGGATCGATATAGGTTAAACCACCAGAGATAGACGGTGCATCGAACATCATCATGGCGGCTGGGTTGCGGATCACGACGGCGGCGTTGTCGGCCACGGCACCTTCACCGGCGAAAGCACGACCCAGACCGGAAGCGGAGTGCTCACCAATCTGATAGCCGGCGGCGCTGGCATTGGCGGATAATAAGGCCACTGCGGTAGCCAGAGCTGATTTGGTTAACAGGTTCTTCTTGTTCATATACAGATTCTCTGTCTGTGATTATTATTTGCGGTCCCCCCTTCATGGAGGGTTGCGCGGATTGTAGGGGCTTAGCCGGTCTGCTGAAATCAGACCAGTGGTCAATATAAGCGCAAAATAACCTTTTGTTAACACTTTTTCAGGCTGTTTTGTTCGAAAAACAGACTTATATTGACCATGAGTAACGTTATCATTTTTAATTGGATAAAGATGATAATTAAAAGTTTATTGCAAACAGGTATTTATAAATATTTCAACTGAAACGTAGATATTACGTGGAATGTGAGCTGAAACGTGGATTTTTTCACGCTGATTCATTCAGATAATACATAATTCAATCTTTTGTTAACACTTGAGCAATCAAATCCAGTGCTAAAAATGAAGCACATAATTCCTGTTGGGTCAGACTGATGAGCCGTGTATGATAATCCCATACCTTATTTGAGGTTTTGGCTGTTTGATTTTATTCGGCTCACGAGAGGACCTATTTATGTCTAATGATATCTGCCGCGCACAAGAAACCGCTGCTTGCTGCTGTATGGATGTTGGCACCATTCTGGATAACACCGATTGCACTGCTAGCCTTGAGAAAGTTTTTGCGACCAAAGACGAGGCGGAAGCATTTTTGGCCAAATGGACTCAAAAAGCTCGTGATATCGAATCTGAACCGTGTGATATCACCAGCGATATCACTGAGATTGCTGATGGTTTCAAGCTGAGTGCAGATTTCTCTTTCTCCTGCCAAGCTGAAACGATGATTTTCCAGCTGGCGCTGCGTTAATCACGCGATAAACCTGCATGCGTTGTGGGTGTTGGTCGCACTGTGTAGGGCGAGGTTTTATTGCTTGTCTGCCGACACGGTAAAATAGTGAACAAAATAAAAGGCCGTATCCTTGGATACGGCCTTTTTTCATGCATCTTTTCTTAGACGCCTTTTGTTATGTAGCGCATTATTAATGCGCTAGTGAATCGGATTAATCCTTGTCATCCAGCTTGAGGCTGATTTTTGGAAAATCATCATCACGGCGTAAATCGGTGACCGGCGTACTGACTGTCGGTGCACTATTGCTGTTATAGCTGCGGATCCCACGGATTCGATGCAGTAACTGGCGCAGTGTCTGTGGATTCCAGCTGCTCTTATTATCTTTGCTACGGCGCAAACGGGTTAGTTCACGATCGATAGCATCGCCACTTGGCAATTCGGCAAAGTGAGTGAACTTGCGCCCCGGCCAACGTTGACGCGCCCATTGGCTGAGCGCACGGGTGATCTGTGCCGGCTCATGGCTGTTGAGAGCTTGCTCTAATTCCAACCAGGCTTTCTCTTCCGGCTCCGGCTCACTTGGCATCATCAATGACAGGCGGCTCAGCTCGTTACGCAAGCTGCGTTTTTGACTGAAATGCCAGTACAGGCCACCGGCCAGTAAGAAGCCGCCGAAGATCGCAATGTAGCCAAAGAGGTTGGCGTAGTTCTCTTTCGGTTTCACCATCGGCACAACCGGCTGACTGAGCGCTGGATTGCTGCTGATAACCAGCGGCTGAGCTGCCAGTACGGCAGTTTCGGCTTTTTCGGTCTGGGTATTCCACCAAGTTAGGCTGATTTCCGGCAGCATCACATTATTGGCGGTGCGCTTCGGCATCAGAATATGGCGAATTTCCAGCTCGGTTTCCCCATTGACGGTGCGGCGTTGTTCCACCGGTTGGGCATGTAAACTGAGTTCGGCAGGGTAGACAATCTCTGGCATCACCAGTGGCTTATCACCCAACCCACGAGCGCGCAGACGGATGGTACGGGTCAGTGGTTCCCCGACTTTCGCGGCAGTAGGTTGCGGGAACCAAGTCTCTTCTAACGAAACTTTCTCTGCCGGTAGCCAGTTGGCGGCTAAGTCTTTTGGCAGTGGGCGGACGTTCAACGTAACCGGCATGGCTTCCGCGTAGGCATTCAGCGGTGGCTGCAATTGGCTGCTGCCACGCACAGTACCGCGAAAACGGATATTGCTGATGGTGATATTACCCGGCTCATGCGCCATGATTTGATAGCGGCGGCTGACAATCTGGTAGCGGTTACCATCGCGCATTAAGCTCCAAGAGCGGTCTTGGCCAACTTGGCGCAAGGTGCCGTTGCTGAGCTCAGGCGTAGAGAGCACTCCATCGAGCAATTCGCTGGCCAGCTCCAAATCGATATCCAGATATACCGCTTCATCTGGATAGGCGACCGGCTTAGACAGACGGGTATTCAGTACCGCTTGATCCAAGGTGATCACCGGTTTTGCTGGCTCGGCGGGCACTTCTTCTTTTTTCTCTTCCACTTTCGCCGGAACCACATTAAAGGCCAGTGGCTGGCTGGCGATGTTATCGATAGTCAGTGCCGGAATTTGGTAATTACCGGTTTGATCCTGCATCAACGTGGTTTTCCAGCGGGTTGCCGCCGGTTGCTTTTTATCGGCTGGGATCTGGTTATATTCGGTGTTACCGACCACAAATGACTGCCCAAATAGCGGAGAGAGATCCAGCGCCTCATTGGGCAGCAGATCATCGGCGGTGATGGTCAGGGTAAAAGGTTGCCCTTGTTCCACCGGCTCTTTATCAATACTGATATCCAGTTTGGTCAGGGCCTGTGCCAGCGGGCTGAGGCTCAGGCAGAGCAAGGCTATCCCTGTTTTCCAGAGTGTTATTGAGCGCAAGGTATCGCGTACCATCAGCATAATGGTGACTATGTCCGAATCGAGTGAAATAACACGCATCCTGTAACCGGTCGATAACCGGCCACGTATCAGCACAAACAGAGCGGCGTATTGGCGACGCTGTAATGGAAACTTTTCCTAGAAAAAAGTAAGCAAAAAATATGCCTTATCTTGGAAAGGTCAGGCAAGGTAAGGGAAGTAAGACACAAGGTGGAGGAGGTGAGTCCGCCGTGCCGACCCACGAATGCAGAGCTCGGCGAGAGTGTGAGCCACGGCCATCGGTGGTCGCAGTCATTGTGGCTCGTGGGGTGGGTAACAATTGACACCGTGCAGTCAAAAAAATGACAGCGTCATTGTGTCTTCATTGTCGGTGTGGTTGGCCTTGAGGCTAAACACGAGGGATAGATCTTCAACGTTACTGGCTAAGCCATTTCTGCCTCAAACAGTTGTTTGAATATTGTGAACAAGAGGTTACACTCAAGGTGTTCAGGTCTGACCAGCACGGCAGACTGGCGCGCCTATTTCTGAAAGGAGTTCACATGAAAGCGGTACAAAACCTTACCACGCGTAGCGGTGAGCGTATTGCGGTGGTGGCAGGATTACGCACCCCGTTTGCCCGTCAGGCGACGGCATTTCACGGCGTACCGGCGTTGGATCTGGGAAAAATGGTGGTCAATGAGCTGCTGCTGCGTAGTGGCCTCGATCCACAACTGATTGATCAAGTGGTGTTCGGCCAAGTGGTGCAGATGCCCGAAGCGCCCAATATCGCCCGGGAAATTGTGTTAGGCACCGGAATGAGCATTCATACCGATGCGTACAGCGTTTCGCGCGCCTGCGCGACCAGCTTTCAAGCCGTCGCCAATATTTGTGACAGCATTGTCAGCGGCACGGTCGAAACCGGCATTGCTGGTGGAGCCGATTCCTCTTCCGTACTGCCGATTGGCGTGTCGAAAAAATTAGCGCGTGCATTGGTGGATTTAAATAAAGCGCGCAGTCTCAGTCAGCGATTGAAGATTTTCTCCAGCCTACGTTTGCGCGATTTACTGCCGGTTCCACCGGCGGTGGCAGAGTATTCCACCGGCTTATCAATGGGGCAAACCGCCGAGCAGATGGCCAAAACCTATCACATTAGCCGCGCCGAGCAAGATGAGCTGGCGCTACGCTCGCACCATCTGGCTGCGCGTGCTTGGGCCGATGGCTTGCTGGCCGATGAAGTGATGACGGCGTATTCGGCGCCGTACAAAGCGCCGTTGGAAAAAGATAACAATATCCGCAGTGACTCCATGCTCGCCGATTATGCTCGTCTCAAACCGGCCTTTGATCGCCGCCACGGTACGGTGACAGCGGCAAACAGTACGCCGTTGACCGATGGCGCCGCTGCCGTCATGTTGATGAGCGAAGGGCGCGCCAAGGCACTCGGCCTGACCCCGCTCGGCTTTATTCGTAGCTATGCTTTTGCGGCTATCGATGTGTGGCAAGACATGCTGATGGGGCCGTCTTATGCCACGCCACTGGCGCTTGAGCGTGCTGGCGTCACCTTATCCGATTTGACCTTGATTGACATGCACGAAGCCTTTGCCGCGCAAACCTTGGCTAATTTGCGGATGTTTGCCAGCGCGGATTTTGCACGCGATAAATTAGGCCGTAGCCAAGCCATTGGCGAAGTGGATATGGACAAATTCAACGTGCTGGGCGGCTCTTTAGCCTATGGTCACCCGTTTGCTGCCACCGGCGCGCGAATGATCACCCAGACATTGCGTGAGCTGAAGCGCCGTGGCGGCGGATTAGCATTGAACACCGCGTGTGCCGCCGGCGGATTGGGCGCCGCCATGGTATTGGAGAGCGAATAATGACTACACAAAGTGCATTTTCCTTAACGGTCAGGGATGACGGGGTCGGCGTACTGACCATGGATGTTCCCGGCGATAGTGTTAACACCTTGAAAGCCGAGTTTGGCGAACAGATCCGCGCGATCTTATCCGATCTGAAAAATCGTAATGATGTTCGTGGTCTGGTGCTGATTTCCGGCAAAACCGACTCTTTTGTCGCCGGAGCGGATATCAGCATGTTGGCCGCCTGCCGTAGCGCTGATGAAGCGGCGACCTTATCGCGTCAAGGGCATGCGGTGATGGCCGAGTTGGAAGCGCTGCCGTTTACTGTGGTGGCGGCGATTCATGGCGCTTGCTTAGGCGGTGGGCTAGAGCTGGCTCTGGCTTGCCACGCTCGCGTGTGTACCGAGCATGATAAAACCCAACTGGGGTTACCAGAAGTGCAGCTCGGTCTGTTGCCTGGCTCTGGTGGAACGCAGCGTCTGCCGCGTCTGATTGGCGTTGCCAAGGCCTTAGATTTGATGCTGACTGGGCGCAGTGTACGGGCAAAATCAGCGCGTAAAATGGGGCTGGTGGATGATGTGGTTCCACCGAGTATTTTACTGCAGGCCGCTGCGGAGCTGGCGTTGCAACCGAAACCGAAACGCAGTAAACCGGGCGGTACGATGGGCTGGTTGCTGGAAGGCAACAGCGCGGGGCGCAATCTGGTGTTCAATCAGGCGACCAAGCAAACCTTAAGTAAAACCCGTGGCAATTATCCTGCGCCTGAGAAGATTTTGGATGTGGTGCGTTGTGGCTTAGAAAAGGGCATGGCCGCTGGTTTAGAGGCCGAAGCGCGTGAGTTCGGTGAGCTGGTAATGACCCCAGAGTCTGCCGCACTGCGCTCGATTTTCTTTGCTACCACTGAGATGAAAAAAGAGCGTGAAGCGGGCGCAACGCCGCTGCCGCTCAAGAGTATTGGCGTATTAGGCGGCGGCTTGATGGGCGGCGGGATTGCCTTTGTGACTGCCAGCAAAGCCGGGTTACCGGTGCGCATTAAAGATGTGGCCAGTGCGGGGATTAACCATGCGCTGCGTTACAGCTACGATATTTTGAACAAACGGGTGAAGAAGAAAATCCTGCTGCCTGCGCAGATGCAAAAACAGATGCTGATGCTCTCCGGCGGGCTGGATTACACCGCGTTTGCCGAGCGCGATCTGGTGGTCGAAGCGGTGTTTGAGGATCTGAAACTCAAACAAAAGATGGTGGCGGATGTTGAACAATATTGCCGAGTCGATACCGTGTTTGCCTCCAATACCTCCTCATTGCCGATCGGTCAGATTGCGGCGCAGGCGCAGCGACCTGAAAATGTGATCGGGCTGCATTATTTCAGTCCGGTCGACAAAATGCCGTTGGTGGAAGTGATCCCGCATGCCGGCACGTCGGCGCAGACCATCGCGACCACGGTCGAATTTGCTCGTAAGCAGGGCAAAACCCCCATCGTGGTGGCGGATCAGGCCGGTTTTTATGTTAACCGAATTCTGGCTCCGTACATGAATGAGGCGGCGCGCTGCCTGTTGGCCGGTGACAGTATCGAGCATATTGATGCCGCGCTGATGGATTTTGGCTTCCCTGTAGGCCCGATTACGTTGCTGGATGAAGTGGGCATTGATGTCGGCGCTAAGATTTCGCCTATTTTGCAAGAAGCGCTCGGTGAGCGTTTTGCTGCGCCTGATGCCTTTAGTGCTTTGCTCAAAGATGATCGTAAAGGGCGTAAAAATGGGCGAGGTTTTTACCTGTACGGCAAAAAAATGCGTAAAGGGAAGAAGCTGCCGGATACCTCCGTGTACAAGGTCCTGGGTGTACAACCAAGTACCAACCAAGATCCACAAGAATTGGCCGAACGCTGTGTGCTGATGATGCTCAATGAAGCAGCGCGCTGTTTAGATGAAGGGATTATCCGCAGCCCACGCGATGGGGATATTGGGGCGATTTTCGGGATTGGTTTCCCTCCGTTCTTAGGCGGCCCGTTCCGTTACATGGATCGCATCGGCGCTGCACAGCTGACAACCCGTCTGCAGGAACATGCGAAACGGTTTGGCCAACGCTTTGAACCTTGTGAGCGCTTGTTGCAGATGGCGCAGGGGAATGAGAAATTCTATTCAGAATAATAAGATAACCTCCTTTAAAATCACTCCTTTTGTTAACCAGCCGTAAGGCTGGTTTTTTTATGCCGCCGCCACTGTTATGCTGCCGTTTTTCCCTAGCGGGTTGAGTCAAGCTATGCAAATTTGGGTGGATGCCGATGCGTGTCCAAAAGTGATCAAAGAGATTTTGTTTCGTGCCGCTGAGCGCGTAGGTGTTGCGGTGACCTTAGTGGCCAACCAGCCGTTGGCAGTACCGCCGTCACGTTATATTCAAAGTATTCAGGTGGCGGCCGGATTTGATGTGGCCGATAACGAAATTGTGCGCCGTGCACAGGCGGGGGATTTGGTGATCACCGCCGATATCCCGTTGGCCTCGGAAGTGCTGGAGAAAAAAGCGATTGCCTTGAACCCACGCGGCGAGCTGTATACCAGTGAAAATATCCGTCAGCGTCTAAACATGCGTGATTTTATGGATACCCTACGCGCCAGTGGGATCCAAACCGGCGGGCCGGCGGCCTTTAGTCAACGTGATCGCCAAGCATTTGCCGGAGAGCTCGATCGTTGGTTAGTCAGCTATCAGCGCAGTTGTCGTTAATACTTTAAGCCGTTAAATCTTTAAGCGTCGCGATACCCATAAAGATGTCAAAAGAATGACCGCGCGGTTAACGCGGTCAGCGTCTGTGTTGGCGAGCTTGGCGATATTAGTGTGGATATTGGCTACGGCGTTTCCAGCTTGCGGCTTTGGCGCTGGAAGGCGCCCGCATCGGTAATCACATGCTCAACGCGCAGTCGCTCTTGGTTTAAGTGCGCTTCGCCGTGGCTGCTCAAGATTAAACGGTCTGCCGTGCGCGGTTTGAGCTGGGTGACGATAAAGCGGATCACTTCGGCACGGGTGAGCGATGCCACCGCATGGGCGATTCGGCGGCGTTGATCGAACGTCCAATCTTTGTTGCCGATACTGACCCAATAACGCTGAGCGCGGGTGCGCAAGTTAGTATCTGGCTCGTTAATTTGTGCCAGCAGCCCTTGTTTACTGGCTTGCCATTGCTGCTCGGTCAGCTCCAGCAACACCAGCGGGAAGGCATTGATAAAATCATCAATCGATTCCAGCAAGTGCGTCGGGCCAGCGACCGGTGATTGCACATAAAAAATCAGCCCCGGAAAGCGGTTGAGCGGCAGATTGCCTGAGCCGAGCATGTAACCCAATTGCTGGCGAGTGCGCAGCTCATGGAAGAACGTGGCAGACATCAGGTGATTGGTGAAGATAGACAGCGCAATATCTCGCGGCGCGTAGTGCGCAGACTGGTAATACACCAGCAGCGCCGAATCGTGGTGCGCGCAATCGTATTGACGCAGCAGGCTACCGCGGCCTTGAATACTGACCAATTGACGCCGAGTTTCATGGCCCGGATTGCTGTCGGTCAGCAAATGGGTGGTCAGCATCTCACCCAGTAACCGCGCTTGCGATTCTGGCCAGTCGCCAAACATCAGCATTTCGATGTGCACATGCGAGAACATCTGCTCAACAAAAGGCGGTAACTCCGCCAGCGTCACTTTTTCCAGTTCGGGTAACAGCTTGTTGTACGGCGGATTGTTCGGTTGCAGTAAGCCTGTAAGCTGATTGAACAGCTGGGAAATCGGCTTTTCCTCTGTCACATTCCGCCAGTTACGCACCAGTTGCTGGCGGATGGTATCGAAACGCTCTTGCCGGAACTCGCGGTGGCGAAAGCGATGCAAAATGGTTTGCAGCAGCAGCGGTTGTTTGGCGCTAAAACCGGATAACTGCAATGTCACGCCGCCTTGGTGGGCGTAAATGTTATAGCCAATTCCCGCCAATTCCGCTGGATAGGTCGCTTCAGTCAGCGAATCAATCAGCATCTCAACACACAAACGGGTCAGCGCCACATGTCGCGGCGAGCTGACGGCGTTTAGGCTGTCGATCGCAATATAGATATGCCCTTTAGGAAGTCGAAATTCTGGCTCTTGATAGTGCCACAAGCGAAAACCGGGCTGGTCTTGCAGCAAGGTCGGGTAGGGCTTGTCATCGTGCAACGGTTGCGGTTGCAGATTATCCACCAAATACGGGTTTTCTGGCGGTAAATACAGCGCCGGATTGCTCTGCGGTTGTCGCCACTGAGCCAACCATTCGGCAGGCAGTGGGCGCACACTGTATGGCGTGAAATACCACTGCGCTTGGCGATCGGTAGGCAGATCGGGGGCGATCAATGTCAGGCGGCAACGATCGGGCTGCATCTGACTGAGGAAGTGTTGGATCTGCGCTTCATCGAAAGTCTGCATCAGGTAATCGCCACACAGCAGATCTTCTGGCGGATACAAAAACAGATTCATCACCAGATGGCTGACCAAATCCAGCGGTTTACTAGGCTCTTGGAAGTGGAATGCCGTATCCAGCACGCTGCGCTTTTCCGCGTAGCGCCAAGCCTGCAGACCTTGTTGGCGAATCAGATCTAGATACGCAAAAATTTGGCTGACGATCTCTGGCACATGCGCCATTCCTTCCGGAGTGAGGAGCAGGCTAACGCTGAAATCTTTAAAATTGCAGCCGCTGATCCCGCCTCCGGCGGATAAGGTGTTCGCCCAACCTTGGCGTTTGAGCCATGACAGCAGGCTGCCTTGGCCTTCATAACCGAGCAAATGAGCGATAAAAGAGAGCGGTTTTTGCCGATAAAACTGATCGCAATTGGGCAAACCAAAGGTCAGGGTTAATTTGCGGGTCTCTTTTTTCGGCTTGGCGTGGATCAAAATGCCTAAATCTTGCTCGCGATACAGCGGAGGCAAGATTTCTGGTGCCGATGTGGGTTGACACGGAATGGCGCTAAAGCAGTGCTCGGCCAGCTGCTCTAGGCTGTCCAGATCGTGGGCGCTTAAAATGGTTAAGCACATGCGATCGGCGGAGTAATAGCGCTGATAAAAGCGCAGCAGATCATCGCGCACCGACGCGTGCTCGCGGTCGGCTAGCGTATCGAGAGAGCCGACTGAGAATTTGGCAAATGGGTGCGCGGGATTGACGGTTTCCTTATGCACTTGATACAAGCGCCGCGTGTCATCATTGAGCTTGAGTTTGTACTCGGCATCAATGGCTTGGCGCTCTTTATCCACCAATTCTGGATTGAATAAAGGTTCGGTAAAGAAACCGGCAAAACGCTGCAGCCCTTCCGGCAGATAATCTGGCACTATCTCGAAAAAGTAGTTGGTATGCTCGGTGCCGGTCCACGCATTATTGCTGCCGCCGTGGCGGTTGATAAATTGCTGGAATTCCCCCGGATGCGGGTAGCTTTGAGTGCCGAGAAACAGCATATGTTCAAGGAAATGCGCCATTCCCTGACGGTCGACCGGATCATCAAAGTGACCGGCGCGCACCGACAGCGCCGCTGCCGCCCGTGCAGTGGACGGGTCATGGATCAGCAACACACGCAGTTGATTGGCTAATACCAGATGACGGTACTGTTTATGATCGTTCGGGCTTTGATACACGGCGGTGCCTCGTTGTTATCAGATGTATGGACGGCGCTCGTGACAGAGAATGGTCTTTCTGACTCCCATTATGGAGCGGGAATCAGTGCGGTGCAATTTTCTTTAGTCATACCTATATCCGCTCGCCGCAGGCCGCACTTTCACCGGTGAAACGTTTAGTTATTGAACGGATTAAGGCACAATGAGCGGGCAATGACAGGATCCGGTTGGGTTAAATAAGTAAAACAGACCGGATAATGCGATAAAAAACATAACATTACGGTTATTTATGTACATATTTATTATGCGCCACGGTGAGGCGGAATCCCATGCGGCCAGTGATGCTCAGCGTGCGCTGACCCCGCGTGGCCGTCAGGAATCCCGTCTGATGGCGGAATGGCTGAGCGGACAAACCGAAGGTGGCGTGGCAAAGGCATTGGTGAGTCCGTATCTGCGGGCGCAGCAAACCTGGGATACCGTGCGAGCGGTGTTGCCGGTGGCTCAGCCAGAAGAGGTGTGGGATTCATTGATCCCGGAAGGTAATCCACAGCCGGCAGCGGATTATCTGACCGCGCTGGCCGCTGATGGGGTGCCGAGCGTGCTGATTGTGTCCCATCTGCCGCTGGTGGGGTATTTGGTGGCCGATTTGTGCCCAGGCACCGTGCCGCCAATGTTTGCAACCTCCGGTGTGGCCTGCATTGAGCTGGATGCCGACACCGGTCATGGCAAGTTGCTGCAAATTATCCAACCGGCAAACTTGCTGTAACGCGTACACCACAGCGTCGGGCTTACTTCATGTAAGCCCGTTATTCCTGCGTCTTCTTTGGTTTATCTCGCATGTCAGCGCCAGTTATTCCACCACATCTAACAGAACCAGCAGCGCGGCATCACCACCCCATTCTTTAGGCGCTTGATAAAAAGCGCGCACTTGTGGATGTTGCGCCAGCCACAGCGGCGTTTGCCGTTTCAGCACATGACGACCATAGCCGTGCATCACGCAGGCGCAGGCTACGTGCTCGCGGCGACAGGCAGCCAGCAGCGCGCCGAGCTCTTGCTTGGCTTGCTCTTGCGTTAATCCGTGCAAATCCAAAAACAGCTCCGGCGTAAAATCGCCACGGCGTAACTGTTTGAGCTCATAATGGCTCACATCCTCGCGCACATAGCGCATTGGGCCTTCTTCGCTCAGACGGGGCTGAAACTCGTCAGAAAAATAGAAGCTGGCATCACGCTGTTCCTGCTGTTCGCGCACCTCTACCCGCTCAGGGCGCTGGATGCGTGGCCGGATTATGGTATCCTGCTTTATCTTTTTCGCCCCCTGAATCGCGTCGCGAAACAGGGTGGTATCGTCTTCGGACAGTGTGTGTTTTTTCTTCATGTGATTGTCTGTGTCTGAACTCATTACGCTAATTATATGGAAATCAGCGGCAGATTATCGCGTTTCGGAGGGTAAATTGGATAAGATTTTTGTCGACGAGGCGGTCAACGAGCTGCATACCATTCAGGATATGCTGCGTTGGACAGTCAGCCGTTTTAATGCTGCCGGATTGTATTACGGTCATGGCACCGATAATCCGTGGGATGAAGCGGTAGCACTGGTGCTGCCGACCCTCTTTTTGCCACTGGATTTTCCTGCAGATATGCGTAACTGCCGTTTGACGCCGAGCGAGCGTCATCGCATCGTCGAGCGCGTGCTGCGCCGCATTAACGATCGCGTGCCGGTGGCATACCTGACCAACAGTGCTTGGTTCTGCGGCATGGAATTTTATGTGGATGAGCGCGTTCTGGTCCCACGCTCTCCGATTGGCGAGCTGATCCAAAACCATTTTGATGGCCTGCTGCCACGCGAACCGCTGCGTATTTTGGACATGTGCACCGGTAGCGGCTGTATCGCCATTGCGTGTGCCGCCGAGTTCCCTGATGCAGAAGTGGATGCAGTCGACATCTCTACCGATGCCCTGACAGTGGCCGAGCAAAACATCTATGCGCATGCGCTGGAGCAGCGCGTGATCCCAATCCGCTCTGATGTGTTCCGCGATCTGCCGCAGGACAAATATGACCTGATCGTGACTAACCCGCCGTATGTTGATGCGGAAGATATCGCCGACATGCCGGATGAATATCACCATGAGCCAGCCATCGGCTTGGCTTCGGGTATGGATGGTCTGAAGCTGACTAAGCGTATTTTGGCTGGTGCGCCAGATTATCTGGCTGAAGATGGCGTGCTGATTTGCGAAGTGGGCAACAGCATGGTGCATCTGGAAGCGCAATATCCAGAGATCCCATTCACATGGCTGGAGTTCGAGCACGGTGGTTTGGGCGTATTCATGCTGACACGTCAGCAGATTGTGGATCATTACCACCACTTTGCGCCGTTTCGTGACTGATTGTTCACGCGATAGCCGCAGCTGATGCGGTAGAAAATGTGCAATTTCCCCTCGGGCAGCCTTGAGCTGCCCGAATTATTTGCGCATTATCAAGGATACTTTTCTTTCCGTCGGCCGAGCAGGCTGCCGGAGCACCGATGAACCAGATAAACACGGATTAACAGATGGCAGGGAACAGTATCGGACAACTTTTCCGCGTGACCACCTTTGGTGAATCGCATGGGCCGGCGCTCGGTTGTATTGTGGACGGCGTACCGCCGGGCATGCAGCTCGACGAGGCGGATTTACAGCATGATCTGGACCGCCGTCGTCCCGGTACGTCGCGCTATACCACGCAGCGTCGCGAGCCGGATCAGGTGCGGATTTTATCCGGCGTCTTTGAAGGGCAAACCACCGGTACCAGCATTGGGCTGCTGATTGAAAACACCGATCAGCGCTCGCAAGATTATTCGGCGATTAAAGAGCAGTTCCGCCCAGGGCATGCCGATTACACCTACCATCACAAATATGGCTTGCGCGATTACCGTGGCGGTGGTCGCTCTTCGGCTCGCGAAACCGCCATGCGCGTAGCGGCGGGCGCGATTGCTAAAAAATACCTGTATGAGCAATTTGGCATTACCGTGCGTGGTTATCTGGCGCAAATGGGCGATGTCAAAGCCGAGAAAATTGATTGGCAAGCCATCGAAGAAAATCCGTTTTTCTGCCCTGATCCAGACAAAATTGAGGCGTTGGATGCACTGATCCGCGATCTGAAAAAAGACGGCGATTCGATTGGTGCCAAAGTCACGGTCGTGGCTGAGCATGTGCCAGTAGGATTAGGGGAGCCGGTGTTTGATCGCTTAGATGCCGATCTGGCGCATGCCCTGATGAGCATCAATGCGGTGAAAGGGGTGGAGATTGGTGATGGCTTTGCGGTGGTGAACCAGCGCGGCAGTGAACACCGGGATGAAATCACGCCGGAAGGTTTTCTGAGCAATCACGCCGGCGGCATTCTGGGCGGGATCAGCTCCGGTCAGCCGCTGGTAGCGCATCTAGCTTTGAAACCGACCTCCAGTATCACCATTCCGGGGCGTTCGGTGAATACCCGAGGTGAGCCTGTTGAAGTGGTAACCAAAGGTCGCCATGACCCGTGCGTCGGCATTCGGGCGGTGCCAATTGCCGAGGCGATGATGGCGATTGTACTGCTCGATCACCTGTTGCGCCATCGCGCCCAGTGTGGTGGTGTGCGTACGCCGGCCCCAAGCTGGGATGGCTTACTGGCATGAGTGCGTTATCCCGCTTGGCTGGTTATTTAACCCGCGGTCATTTAACTCATAGTTATTTGAAGTACAGGTATTTAACGGGTAGCGCACTGCTGGTGGCGCTTTGCATGGCCAGCAGCGCACAGGCATCGCCGTGGAGTGAATTTAGTGCACCGGTGGCTGGCGCCCCGCAAGCGGTGGGCGGCTACAGCAATGGCTGCGTGATTGGCGCACAGCCGCTGCCGTTGCAGGGGAAAGGCTATGAGCTGATCCGCAGCCAGCGGATGCGCTATTTTGGTCCTCCGGAGCTGATTGCCTTTGTACAGCGTCTGGCTAAGCACAGCCGTCAGGCTGGACTCCCGAATTTCTGGGTAGGCGATATGGCGATGCCCGTGGGCGGGCGTTTTAGCTCTGGGCATGCCAGCCATCAAAACGGGCTGGATGTGGATATCTGGCTGCGTTTTAGCCGTAGCAAACTTAGCGAGCAAGAAAAGCAGTCGCCGCAAGCGGTCAGTCTGGTCGACTTTCCGCGGATGCAGGTAAAAAGTGACTTGTGGCAGCCGGAATATACCGAGCTGATTAAGCTGGCTGCCAGCGATCCGAAAGTGGCGCGGATTTTTGTCAATCCTGCCATCAAGCAGCAGCTGTGCGTGAGTACCGCCGGGCATGAGCGCAGCTGGCTGCGCAAAGTCCGGCCATGGGGTGGGCATGATTATCACATGCATGTGCGTTTAGCGTGTCCGCCTGGTTCGCAAGATTGCCAAGCACAAACTCCGCCGCCGGCCGGTGATTGCTGTGGCGATGAGTTAGCGTCTTGGTTGCAGCCGCCGGTAGTCACGGCGCAAACCGGTAAACCGAAGCTTAGCAAGCCAAAACTGCCGAGCTTACCGCCACCGTTACCCGCAGTTTGTCAGAGTGTCTTACTC
>SKEK01000773.1_pt1 | contig 16071 bp, 13 predicted proteins | sample 4826761 | NCBI WGS metagenome assembly SKEK01 (sample SAMN11008811, study PRJNA524170) | human gut metagenome | biome: Human fecal sample; material: Feces; isolation source: fecal sample from pouch patient p32 | host: Homo sapiens | place: Israel: Tel-Aviv | collected 2015-10-13 | reverse complement strand
CGCGTATTGAACGATTTCACGAATCGCATAACTATAAGCATTGCCATCTGCCATCAAAGGGCTGATATCACGGAAGGTAATTCCTTCTTGTGGATAGTTCTCAATGCTTGCAATGTAATCTTTTAAATTCATGGTTAACTTTCTTTCATAAAAAAATTTTTACATTCCATTATACCATGAATTCTACTAACGTGCATCATTTTTTACTAAATCATTTTCCCACCCTCCTGCAAAGAAAGCAAAATCCCACATCCGCAAAAGATGTGGGATTGGATTCGAAAAAATCTCTTACTTCTTTTCTACCAATTCATTGTACTGGATTGTCATATCGCCCAGATTTTTCAAAGAATAGCGCGAGCTACCATTCTTGAACCAGGTACCAAGGATGTATTGTTCGGCGACCTTCTTGCTTTGGTTTCGAAGCCAAGTAAGGTCTTTGCCGTAGCTAGCAAGTTTCTGTAAAAAATCACTCCCCTCGACTGTTTGATCATCCTCATAAAGATAGACTTCCCTTTGGAGAAACACCTTATTTGTTGAATCGTATTCGAAGAACATCCGAACGTATGCATTTTCGTTTAGCTGGTATTTATACCAATAAACCCATTCAGAACTATCTCGAAACATCATGACGGATAGGTCTTCCTGACCACCAACGATGTCATCTGAATAGGGATACATTTGAAATCCTTCATCTTCCTTCCAGATGCGATCACTCCCGATCGTTTCTGTAAAGGGCCTAAACATCACATAGCGCATCCAGCCGCCATTTTCAGCGTAGTTGATTTCTTCCATGGGGTTTCTCAAACTCCAGTAGATCCCCAACCAATAGAGGGCAAAAAGCAGGAAAGGGCTGAGCCAGAGGAATATTTTCTTCTTGTTCATCAAATTGATTCTGTTAAATAGTCATAAATTTCTTGCACAGATCCTAAAGCCATGAGTTCCTGGTCTTTGACCGTCTGCACCAAGTCCTGATAAATGGAACTAGAGGCAATCTCCTTCTTCTCCGCATCCTTGTTGACCGTCATGATACCATTTTCAATCTGGACAAAGCCCAACTCTTGGAAGATTTGGATCATCTTAATCAACAAGACTTGTGGAATCTTGAGGTAGTCAGATAGTTGGCTGAGCTTATGGCGAATATCAAACTCAGGGAACTGATACAGTGTTTTGTAGAGTTTAGCATACTGATCACGGCTACCGTAGCCGGTCAAATAATAGGCCTTGTCTAGGTGATTTTTAAAATAGACCGCTTGGAAGCTCTGTTCTTGGAAGAGAGTTTTCAAGTCAGCCAGGTCATCCGGTATGTGATCGATGACAATGGCAGGAGAATCTTCCCCTTCTTCCAACTGACTAAAGAGGGGAATAGCTTGTGGGAGAGGAGCATTTTTCCCTCGGATATTATAGAGCTGTACTCCTTCTACACGGGCATCCACCACCATCAGTTGCAGGGTGGTCTGTCCATTCCACTGATTGACGGACAAGGATACCACCAACTCCAAGTTTTTCGCTTGGGAGTACTCCAATTCCAAATGGCCCTGGCCAAAAGCCACCACATCAAAACGGGCATCGCCTTTTTGAATCTTCAACTTCAGATGGCTATTACCAGCCCCCATAGTCCGGCTAGACTCCACTTGAAAATCACGAATGTAAAAGACTGGCTTCTTATGGTCCATCCCAAAAGGAGCGAGACGGTCAAAACTCTTCAAGGTATCCAAAGTCAGCTCTTCTAGGTCCAACTCCTCATCCACAAAGAGTGTGGATTTGGCCGTCAGGTCAATCCCTTTTTCTACAATATAATCAGAAAAAATCTCGGTCAGACGAGGGAGCTTGTCCACTTCCAAAGTCATACCAGCTGCACCCGCATGGCCCCCAAAGGCGATAAAGAGATCCCGATGGGGATCTAGGGCTTCAAAAATATGGACACTTTCGGGACTTCGTGCACTTCCCTTGGCCTTGCCTTGGTCTATGGTGAGGACGATGATGGGCTGATGGAGCTCTTCAAGTAGGCGACCGGCCACGATCCCTAAGACACCAGGATTCCAGCCTTCTTTTGCCAAGATTTGAACGGGAAGACTTGGATCAACCATGGCTTTGGCCTCATCGTAGATGGCTTGGACGATTTCCTTGCGTTCTTCATTCTTGGCTTGAATCATCAGCGCAATTTCCAGCGCTTCTTCGTCGTCAAAACCTGTCAAGAGTTCGACCGCTGGATTTGGATCATCCAAGCGACCCAGCGCATTGAGACGAGGGGCAATCTGAAAACCAACTGTTTCTTCATTTACATCTTGAGGAGCGATGGAGGCCAGCTTGAGCATTTCCTGGAGACCGATCCGTTGGGTTTGACGAAGGACACCTAGGCCATACTTGACTAGGATGCGGTTTTCATCTGTCAGACTGACCATATCCGCAATGGTCCCAATGGCCACCAAATCAAGGAAATCTAGGGGCACCTCTTCTAGGAGGGCACAAGCCAACTTAAAGGCAACCCCACAGCCTGCTAGGTGCTTAAAAGGGTAATCGGCATTTGGATGCTCGGGGTGAATGATGGCATAGGCATCGGGCAAGACTTCTGGCATGGCATGGTGGTCGGTCACGATAACATCTACTCCCATGCTTTGGGCCAATTCAATGGCTTCGTGGCCTGCTACCCCGTTGTCCACTGTAATAATGAGGGAAATCCCCTGCTGTTCAATAAAATACTTGTAGACACTGGCATTGGGACCGTAGCCATCCGTAAAGCGGTTGGGTAGATAGACGGTTACTTCCGCCCCCATCTGCTCCAGGGTTTCCTTCATGATAGAAGCAGCCGTCATACCGTCTGCATCATAATCTCCATAAACTAGGATCTGTTCATAATCTTCAATAGCTTGGCGGATCCGATCCACAGCCTTGTCCATATCGTGTAGCAGGTAGGGATCATGCAGATCTTCTAGCCGCGGTTCAAGAAAACGATCCAGCGCCTCTTCCGTCTGGATCCCTCGTTCTCCCAGTAACTTAGCTGCGGATGCTTCCAATCCTCTTTTCTTTGCTTGCGCCAAAAAAGTATCATCTGAAAAGGGCGCAGCAAACTGCCATTCATATTTTGACGTGATCATCTCGGTCCTTGTCTCCTGTTTTTTCTTATCAGCATATTATAACATGAAAGCCAGGAATCCAGAAAATGAAAGCTAGCTTTGAATCAGTAGGGGTAAAATCTTCTACCCCAGGTCTTAAAAATCAAGCTTAGCTCAGTTCCCAAACTGCGTCTGTTACAAGTCTTCTTCCAATCTTTTCAATCTTTTTAACCTACGAAAAGACCTACCAATAAGAAATCCTACTATTTTTTATTTTTTAGATACAAATTACTTGACACTGCAAAGGATTGTAATATAATATAAGAGGCTTAAAATTATAGGGAAACAAATCAATCGTTTTTTCAGCTGTATTGCTTTGAAATCCTGAACTTTATGGCCCTTGGAGTTATTAATTCTGTGTGTGGAAAGGACAATCAGTTTTTTATTTTAAGCTGTCACAGTCGACTTCCGCTTTTCTCTAGCTACAACGATGGTCTCTACCATTCAGTCCTAGCAGAAAAACCGTCATAAACATCTAACCGACTCCTTGTCGGTATAGAACTGGACACGCTTAAAATGTGTGGAAAAAAAGTGATCTACTTCCAAACCAGGAAAAAGGAATGGAGGAACAAGTGAAAACTTTCTATAAAAAATTATTCGCGTTTGTAGCAATGATTAGTGTAGTTGCTCTTGGCTTGTCAATCATCAAGCCAGTTTCTGCAGCAACTGTTACACCAACCATTACAAACCTTAAAGCAGATACATCTGGTCAAAAGGTTAATTTTTCTTTTGATTGGGACTTAACAGGTATTTCTGTTAAGGAAGGTGATACGTTTACTATCGACGCTCCTGAAGGTGTCAATATCACCAAACTTGCAACAGAGTCACTTCAAGCCAACGGTGCTGAAGTAGCTACCTTGTCGATGACAGACAAGAAGATTACTTTTACCTTTAAAAAAGCAATCGAATCCATGAACCAAAACGTTAAGGGTGGTTTCTCATACCAAGCAGTGTGGGATAGCACTCCAGGAAATCCTGGAAACAAGACCGCCACTTCTAAAGTCGGTTCAGAATCTGTCATCATCACTCGTCCTGATGGACCTGGCGTATTTGAATCTGTTTTGAACAAGTACAACCTTGATGGTTCCTACACAACAAAAACATTCAAATTAGACGCTTCTGAAAACTATGCCTGGATGAATGTTGGAGATGACTACTACCTTACAAAATGGTTTATCCGTATCAACGGAGATGGTAAGAAACAAGCCATCACTAACCCAGTTGTGTCAGATCGTATCCAAGCTCCAGCAGTAGATTATTCAAAAATCACTTTCGCTCCAGCTGCGAAGCACGAAGCAAGTGAATTCTTCGTGGGAACTTACTTGAAACCATCCTTCACATTAAGAAAAGGTGGTCAAGTGGTTGCTTCAGGATGGGACTTCTGGCAACATGTGAAATTCGATGCAGACGGTAACGGATTTACTGTGAACTTATCAGATGTCAGTGATGTCTTCAAAACTGCTACAGACGAAGAATTAATCATTGAATACCAAACATTAATTCCTAAGACTACCATTCGCGTAGACAACAACTCTACCTTGAAAGCTGACGAAATCACAACACCTCAAACAGACCCAGCTTACTGGAACAACAATGAGTTGAAATTCTGGGTATCTGGTGACACCACTGTGACCGTTCAGAAAGAGTGGGTTGGTGACGAAGAAGCTGACCGTAAAGATATCACTGTTCAATTGTATGCTGACGGCCAAGCCTTGGAAGGGATGACACAAACTCTTACAAAAGCTTCTGGTTGGCAAGCAGAATTTACTAAATTACCAGGTATCAAAGACGGTAAGAAGATTGAGTACTCAGTAGTGGAAACAAACACACCTGAAGGTTACACTTCTAAAGTTGAAAAAATTGATGATGCAAACGTGATCAAGGTCGTCAACACATCAAACAAACCAACTACAACAACCACTACAACTACTACAACCACTACAACCACTACAACGACAACTACAACGCCTGAAACTCCTGCTACAACTGTTTCTACAAAGGAGCCTAAGACTACAGTAACTACTACACCTGGAACACCAACTACAACACCTGGAACACCAACTACAACACCTGGAACACCAACTACAACACCTGAAGGACCAAGTACAAAACCTAGTACAACACCTGAAGGTACTAATTCTTCTACCACAACAACACCTGAAAATCCAACTGGACCGAACGGTGGAGGAAATGGTGGCGGACGTAAGAAACTTCTTCCAAGTACTGGTGAAGTTGTCGCAACAGGCCTTGTTCTTACAGGAGTATTGGTCTTGGCCGGTGCCGTTGTATTGAAACGTAAAATGACTGATAACTAATTCCGTCACAATAACACTATTAGCTTGCACTAGCTCCACCTCCTAGTCGCTAATACCAAGAGAGAGAATCATTCTCTCTCTTTTTTATGGACCTATGACGATAGAATAAACTAGAAAACCAAGTCCTACCTCATTCTCGTTTTTCTGTCCTAGAGTATATATAAAAGAGCCTGTGAAAACTTCACTAGGCTCTTTTGTATCTTCTGTATTCCAGTCTATTTCATATATGGGAAAGTTTCTATTATTTTCTTTCTTAATTTTTCATTTTCTATCTTTTCAATATTGAGGACCTTTTGAAATTGGAGCGTATCTTGAACAACATGTCCTTGACCATCTTTTGAAAACTCGGCGGGAATGGTTAAATTTTTAAAAAGCTCTTTCCTTAGGTATCCTTCTGGTGTTACTTCGTAAAATATATTCATAAGAGCTAACTCAAAATTAGCACTGTGTTTTTGAGGCTGGGATTTGAAGTATTGAAGAAATTCTTCTTTATTCTGAACAAGGTGCTCTTGTCCATCTATTGAAAAATCAGCAGGAAGCGTGAAATCTTTAACAAATGAATTATAGGGACTTGTTAGTAATTCTAAAAAGGAGAGACGAAACTCTACATCTTCCTCGCCTAGGAAATACAAAACTGAGCGATAGTGATTTTTCAACATCTGATAGACCTTTGGATAGGCTGATGCTAGAGATATTTTGTACCTTTCATTTTCCCTAAAACTCTGATTAAACCTAAGTTGTAATCCTCTAGAAATATAGTCATTTCCTCCGGAACCAGATAATTTCGTTTTTGGCATAAGAGCGAATGGATGTCTATCCTCAAGTCTCTGTTTTGACTCCGTTTTAACTTCTTCAACACTTTTACCAGAGGAGCTCTTTTTAGATATTTTTCCTGTTTTTGCATCAATCAGCCCCAGCTCAACCGGATACTCTGAAGTCTCGTTAACCCCCTCCGTAACAACTTTCATAGCTCCATTTTCAATCACTACGTTTGATTCCTTGGGTGCTAACATAGTAATAAGAAAGTAGGTTTCATTGTCCTCTGTTTCGTATATTTCTTCTGAAATATCGAGTGGGATATATTTCTTATTATAGTCACGAACCATTTTAAAGACATCATAGGTTTTAGGTTTTAGTTTTCGATCGTTCGTGTCGTATACATCAATCAACCAATACTCCCCTTCTTTAGGCTCATTGTAGCTTAGATAAGGCGCCGAACCTGGTACAGTACGATAGCGTGAAAACTTATCACTACTCGCTTTTAACTTATAGCTTTCTTGCATGATATAGCGCTCTCCACTTGCACCATTAGGTGTATTAAGTTGGTACGCAAATTGTGGTTCATCTTTAGTAGCTTCTTTAATTAATTCTCTCTCATCACCATCGTCCCATTCGATGACTAGTGCGTCCCCGTTATGAATAAATTCATAGTCCTTAATTACTGGCCTCGGTTTCCATTGAACATACTGTCGCAATTCTCTTATACGAATTTGTTCTTTGATAGAGTACACAGAGCCAACTACCACGACGAATAAAGTAAATAAAAACATCTTTGACTTTAATAACTTAGGCATAAACAGTTCCTCCTAATCTCCCCCTCATTTTACCATCAATTCCCTCTTTTGTCAGTCAAATAAATAATGAGGCTGGGACAAAAGTCCTAGCCTCTCAATTGTTTTTGGATTGTCGAGCAAGACGCAGTGGTTGAGTGGGCTCTACTACGCTGATTTCATCAGCTTTTACAGCCATACTCAACTGTGCGGAGGTGGGACGATGAAATCGAATTCTAACGAATTACCGATTTCTGTCCCACTCTCATTTAAGTAGCATTACAAAAATAGATTTATTAAATCTTATTAGGATACCCAAGAAGACTCTTTTTAGTTTAATCCTCTAGTTCATCCTTTTGATCTTCAGAAAAAACAACTTCCCCATCTTTAACTTTGAAGGAGTATCTGAGCGTGTCAGCCGAATCATCTTTACGATTGGAATAATAGAAACTATAGGCACCATCTGGTAAATTGCTCGCATCTAGCTTTTTCACAGCCTTCCTCAAGTCTTGATCCGTAGTGACAGATGCACTATCATCGACAAAAATAGTCATACGTACAAGCTCTTGATCTATCAAAGTTTGAAAAGGGATTTGATAGTAGCCGGCAAAGTCCTTCTTTCCTTCTTTGAGATTTTGCTTAGCGATGCTATCCAGAATTTCCTCTTTTTCATCAGGATAAAAGTTACCTAAAATAATAACGAATTGAATAGGAAGACCGAGAGATTGCTTCTTTATTTCCTTCTCTAGTTTTTCCTCGATATTTTTTATGGATTTCTGCTCTAAAAACACTTTCTTATAGTCCGGAAGATTAGTAATAGATGAACTTGACCAGTCATCATGAAAAGTTGTATCATGTTCCAATCGTACCGTTTGATCATCGTAAGTTTTCTCAGAGTAAGCGTAGCTTACGTGATAAGTTGGGAATTCTAGGGCAGTCCAAGATAACTTAGTGATGGTAACTTTGCCATGAAGATCATTTTCTTTACAAACTTCTGTAACAACCTCCTTGGCTTTTTTGTAGTCACTAGATGTCATGATCTTACAGCTAGAAAGACAAATGCAGGAAAGAAAAAATAGAAGCCCCAGCAATAGTTTGGAATAGTTTGATTTCATAACCTAACCTCCTTATGAAATTTACGAAATGCACAATGTCATTCTAGTTCTGATTTGGACTCTCTTTGAAATATTCGAAAAACTCCTTCTGATTCTTCACAACATGCTCTTGACCATCTTTTGAATATTCTGCTGGAATCCTATAATTGTAAAATAATTTTGAAGTATCCGAACCTCCCATTGGATAGAACAGCTCTAGAATAGATATATCAAAGTTGAGATCTTCTGGTCCAAGAAAGTATAGGTAGGCGTCCTCACCCTTTTCATAGTCTCCATCTGTTCTTTCACTATGCCCCTTACTTAAAATAGAATAGACTTTCGGGTAAGTAGACTTCAATGGAATCGTATCGTTTTCGTAATCTTTTATTTCATATCTTAAACGTGAATCAGAAAAAGAGATTTTTGAATCAAAATTATAATTCGGATTAGATTCAAAGGGATGGGTTACTTTATAGTTTTTTTCATCATCCTCTCGAAGTTGATCATACTCTTTTCCTGATGATGTTGTAAGTGAGATCTTTCCTGTTTTAACATTCATTAAGCCGACTTTTGTATTGAATTCCGTTTTCACATGAATGTTGCCTGGCTCAAACACATATTTAACTTTCGATCCTACTAAAATGCCAATGGAAAGATAGGTTTCTTGATCATCCTTATCATAATATAAAGAGCCCGTATTTGTAGCCAATGGAAGATAATCTTTATTGAGATCTCTTACAATTTTGAACATATCAAAGGTTTGCTTACTGATTCTATTATTTGCAGTGTCATAAATATCAATAAGCCAGTATTCTCCTTTTTCCGGTTTATGACTCCTATTATTGATACTATCAATACGAGAACCACCGAGAGTTTTATACTTCCTATAAGGCCCAGAAGTCCAAGCATCTGTTTTTAACTTGTAGCTTACTTGTGCAATATAGTATCCACGATTGCTCCCCTCTATAGGTCTCTGTACACTAATTTCCCTATCGTAATCTTGTGCCTCTAGAGCCTCATCCAATTCTTTTTGAGTTTCCCATCGGATCGCAACTGCTTTCCCATCTCCAATAAATTTAGATTCAACCAGTTTAGGACGAGGTTTCCAACTGATAAATTGTGTCAGTTCACGTTTATGAAGTTCATGCTGTATCTGCAATCCTCCTATTAGTAGGAGAAAAACTAACAATATATAAAACTTAAATGATTTCAAAATCTCTTTCATTCCATGGCCTCCTCATCTCACCATCATTTTACCATCAATCCCCTCTTTTGTCAGTCAAATAAATAATAGGCTGGATAAAATATCCAGCCTATTTAAACAAGATAAACAATAGATTAGTTTGACCTCCTTAGAATACTTGAGGAACTTCTTTTTTAGTTTGGATCTTCTAGTCCATCCTTTTGATCTTCATAAAAAACAACTTCCCCATCTTTAACCTTGAATGAGTAACTAATGGAATCGGCGTAACTATCTTTGGAATAGTAGAAACTATAGGAACCATTTGGTAGTTTGCTCGCATCTAGCTTTTTAGCTGCCGCTTTTAGGTCTTGCTCCTTAACGGACACGGTATCATCTACATAAATGGTCATACGGATTAACTCTTGATCTATCAAGGTTTGAAAAGGAATCTGATAGTAGCCAGCAAAGTCCTTCTTTCCTTCCTTAAGATTTTGCTTAGCGATGCTATCCAGCATTGACTCTTTTTCTTCAGTATAAAAGTTACCTAAAAAGCTAAAGAATTGAATAGGAAGACCTAGAGATTGTTTCTTTATTTCAGTCTCTAGTTTTTCCTCGATATTTTTAATAGATTTCTGTTTCAAAAACGCTTCCTTATATGATGGAAGATAACTACTATATGAATCTGACCAGTCATCTTTAAAAGTTACGTCCTCATCTTCCAATTGTACCGTTTGATCATCGTAGGTCTTCTCAGAGTAGGTGTAGCTTACATGATACTGTGGGTATTCTAGGGCAGTCCAGGATAACTTAGTGATCGTAACTTTGCCATGCAGATCATTTTCTTTAAAAACTTCTGTAACAACTTCCTTAGCCTTTTTGTAATCACTCGATGTCATGATCTTACAACTGCTTAGAACCATCGTAAAGAATAAAATGGGAACTAGGAGTAAAAGGGAATAACCTTTATTTTTCATAGATCTACCTCCAAAAATAGAAAACTTCTAAAAGTTAGATAGAAGACTAGCAAGAACTAGATGATGAAGGGTTCTCACAAATTGAAATGCTCATCAACGTATTCAATTACCTAGCTCTATTCTACCATTATTTACAAGGAATGTCAGGAGAAACAAGAAAAGAGGCTGGGACAAAAGTCCTAGCCTCTTAATTGTTTTTGGGTTGTCGAGCAAGACGCAGTGGTTAAGTGGGCTCTACTAGGCTGATTTCATCAGCTTTTACAGCCCTACTTAACTTTGCGGAGGTGGGACGACGAAATAGAATTCTAACGAATTACCGATTTCTGCCCCACTCTCTCTCCGTCAATTATTATAAATCATCCCCGTACAGGCTTGCTCTGACAATTCGACAAAGCCAAGGGATTGGTAAAAGGAAAGATTTTTCTCGCTCCGTTCAGTGACAAGAAGCCGTTGATAGACATTAGGAAAGGTCGCTAAAGCCCCTTCTAGGAGTTTCTTTCCGATGCCTTGGCGCTGGTGATCTGGTCGTACCAGGAGGTCCTGCACAAAAATGACAGAGTGGCCATCACCTACCAAGCGAATGTAGGCGACGAGCTCTTTCTCATCATAGACTCCCAACTGCCAGAGACTGGCTTTGACAGCTTCTTCTAGCATAGTTGGATTGTTGGTATAATTGGTCCAGCCAACCGAGCTGTAGAGTGCGACTAGGTCTGTCATCGCTGGAATCTCTTGTTTGTACTCTAACATCTTAACTCCTTTTTAAGGTATAGTGCTGGAAGAAGGCCATATCCCGGTAAGGGGACTCCTGGCAAACGGCCAGTTCTATCTGAAGCATGGACTCTCGCCATCCTTCTTGGCCCTTGAAGCGATTGTCCTGCAAGGCATAAAAGGTACGAATCCCTTGGTAGTCCTGGACTTCGAGGAATAGGTCTTCTACTGCTCTATCTAGATCATAGGCCTGGGCCAAGCCCATAGAGTGGGTTTCCAGATCTTGACCTGCTATAAGATTAAGGGCCTTCTGAGTATCATTTTCAAAGACCACCGTCTGCAGGACGCGGCCAACCTCATTGTGCTTGACAATGGAGAGCAGGCCTCCTGGTTTCAAGAGCCGGGTGAATGCCTTGAGGACTGCCTCGCGATTCCCTACATACTCCAAGACATTGTGGCAGAGGATGACATCAAAGCTGGCATCTTCAAGACTTGCCAACTGATCCAGACTTCCGACCACTTGCTGGTAGGGATGGTCTTGGACCCGCAAGGCGACCATTTCCTCATTGGGCTCCACAGCAAGGACCTCATTGTCTTGCGCCAAGTGGCTGGCTACAAGGCCAAAACCACTGCCAAAATCAAGGACCCGTTTTCTCTTGATGTCTTTTAATTGAGCAAAAAGAATATCATAATAGATCTGTCCCCAGGGTTGCCGGAGGTTTTCTAAATAAACTTGAATATTTGCGGCCATCTAGATCCTCCTATTTGAAGTTAAACATCTTGCTGGCTAGCTTGTCCGAGATACGAGGGAAAAGGGTATAGAGCTTGTGGGTCAGGTTCAAAAGCCAAGGCAGATTGAGCTCACGTTTTGCTTTTCCAAAGTTTTTAACAATCTTCTTAGCCACAAAGTCTGGTTCCAAAATATAGCGGTCCACAGCTTTGACATATGTCCCGTCTGGGTCTGCCTGATCAAAGAATGTAGTCCGAATGGGGCCTGGATTGACCGTTGTCACATAGACACCAAAGGGCATGAGTTCCAAACGCAAAGCGTTAGAGAAACCAATGGCCGCAAACTTGGTGGCCGAATAAAGGCTAGATTTTGCAGTTGCAACTAACCCTGCCATGCTGACGATATTGACAATGCGCCCCTTGCCTGCTTCCTTCATTCTCTTAGCGACGATGCGCGAGAGGTTCATGAGGGCAAAGGTATTGACTTCAAACATGGAATGAATCTGCTCATTGGTAATCTGGTCAAACTCTTCAAAGATTCCATAGCCTGCATTGTTGACTAAGACATCGATCTGTCCATAGCGCTGATAGAGCTCTTCGACGAGCTTTTGGATAGCTGAAGAATCCGTGATATCGATCCCGATGCATTCGGCTTGAGGATGGTCAGCATAGAGTTGTTCCAGTTTCTCTTGATTTCTCCCTAGGAGAATGAGCCGGTCCTCAGGGAGGAGCTTGACCATTTCTTGGGCCAAGCCTCCACTTGCTCCTGTGATGATGATGGTTCGCATCTTAGATCTCCACTTCTTCTAAGTCCTTGACCACATGAACATTTTCAAAAATGCTGGACGCATCCTTGCGCAATTGACTGACGTCCTTGGAGAGGAAGCGGGCACTGATATGGTTGAGTAGAAGGCGTTTGGCTCCTGCTTCACGCGCCACTTCTGCCGCCTGCATATTGGTCGAGTGGCCGTGCTTACGAGCAATCTTCTCATCGCCCTTGCCATAGGTAGACTCATGCACGAGGACATCTGCATTGACGGCAAGTCTGACGCTGGCATTGATCTTCCGGGTATCTCCTAAGATAGTGATGACCTTACCAGGTCGAGGAGCTGAGATATAGTCCGCAGCAATGATCTTGGTGCCATCTTCCAGGGTAACATCTTGGCCATTTTTGACCTGGCCAAAGAGCGGTCCAAATGGCACTCCTGCTGCCTTGAGTTTATCTGCGTTGAGTGTTCCTTCCAAATCTTTCTGCATGACCCGGTAGCCGACACAGAAAATGGTATGGTCCAAGGCCTCGGCATAGACCGTGAACTTATCGGTCTCCATGATTTTCCCAAGTGAACCTTCATCAAACTCATGAAAATGGATCTTGTAAGGCAGGCGAGAACCGGAAACCCGAAGGCTGGTCAAGACAAAGGATTTGATCCCAACCGGTCCATAAATCTCTAAATCCGTCTGCTCTTCATTGGCTTGAAAGGCGCGACTAGAGAGGAAACCTGGCAAACCAAAGATATGATCTCCGTGTAAGTGGGTAATAAAAATCTTGCTGACTTTTCGAGGACGAATGCTGGTTTCTAAGATTTGGTTTTGTGTCCCTTCTCCACAGTCAAAGAGCCAAACTTCATTGATCTCATCCAAGAGTTTGAGGGCTAGACTTGAGACATTACGAGATTTGGACGGCTGTCCCGCACCCGTTCCTAAAAATTGAATTTCCATTGTATTCTTTCTAACTAATATAGATCATAGCAGTCCGATTCTTCGATCGAACGGCGATTTTTCCTGGGTAGGCCCTAGCTAATTGGGCCAATTCGTCCTGGTTGTAGCCAGTCAGGCGGATGCTGCCATCTGCTAACTCTTCAAGATTAGATAGAGGTGACAATTCCTTGGTCTCCACCACCTCTTGATCGTTCACCGGACGCATCAAGATCAAGCCTTCCTCTTCATAGACCAGGTAGTGAGGAAAGATCTGCGCAATCTCAAACAAGAGGTCCATGCTGATAGCTTCTGCTTGCTGAGCAAAGACTTGAGCTAATCCCTTTTCTCGGTAGCAAAAGCCATAGGCCTTGCCAGATAGATTGAGACGGACAAAGGGTTTGTCCTCCTCGAAGCTGGGACTCTTCTGATAGAGGTCAAAGGCTTCAGTGACTTGTTCATAGTAGTCTGTTGCTGCTTCGGGGCTCTTCTTTTGGTAAAGCTCAGCGAAGTAGGCATTGATCACACTGGGCGGTGGCGTGATAAACTGGAGCTTTTGCTCTTCTGTCAATCCCGCTAAGACCCGCTCCAAATAGACCTTGTCGAGACTGGTATAGCCTCCATAGCTGAGGGCGATATTAAGATAATCCATGATGATAAAACTCCTCTAGTCTCCATGCATTTTTAGGGGCGATGTAGCCTGTTATGACCTCACCAGTTTCCTCATAGGAACGCTCAGCCAAGATGGCAATAGTCTCCAATTCATGGATGCGGTAGGCTTGATCAAAAGGAACCTGAATCGTAAAGGGATGGAAGAGCTCCTGCATCTTTTCAAGTAGAATGTCCTGCAGTTTAGTCCGACTATCAGGATCCTTGGCCGAAACCAGGCGGTAAGGTGTCTGAGTCGGAGTAAAGTCCACGACTTTGTCGGCCTTATTGTAGAGGGTCAAGCGTGGAATCTCCAGCATCTCCAAATCTTTCATAATCTGAAGGACTGTCTTTTCATGCTCTTCATGGTTGGGATCAGAGGCATCGATGACATGGATCAAAAGATCCACATTCTTACTTTCTTCCAAGGTCGATTTAAAGCTGGTCACCAACTCTGTCGGTAAGTCCTGAATAAAGCCGACTGTATCTGTCAGAGTTACTTGTAGATTGCCTGTTAGATGAATGCTCTTGGTGGTCGCATCCAAGGTCGCAAAGAGTTCATCTGCTTCGTATTGGATCTTACTGGTCAAGGCGTTCATAATGGTTGATTTGCCAGCGTTGGTATAACCGATTAAGCCAATCTTAAAGATGGGAGATTCCAAGCGTTTTTCCCGGACCACTTCTCGGTTCTTTTCGACCACCTTGAGTTGACGCTCGATATCGGTGATTTGATTGCGGACACTCCGGCGGTTCAACTCCAGCTGACTTTCCCCCGGACCACGAGAACCAATTCCTCCGGCCTGACGGCTGAGCATGATCCCTTGACCCACGAGACGAGGTAAGAGGTACTTGAGCTGGGCCAGATGAACCTGGAGCTTGCCTTCGTGGCTCCGAGCCCGCATGGCAAAGATATCCAAGATCAGCTGCATCCGGTCGATGACCTTTACACCTAAGATTTCTTCTAAATTCACATTCTGGCGAGGGGTCAAACGATTGTTTACGACAACTGTCGAAACCTCATCCGCATCGACCATTTGGGCAATCTCTTCTAGCTTCCCAGAGCCGACAAAGGTCTTGCTGTCGTACTTTTCTCTCTTCTGAGTGTAGACGCCGACCACTTCTGCCCCGGCTGTCTTGGCTAGACTGGCCAACTCCTCCATGGACATGTCAAAGTTTTCCATACCTTGAAGCTCGACACCGACAATGAGGACCCGCTCCTGTTTTTTCTCAGTTTCTATCATTTAAAAATCTTTCTATATCTTGAAGAATTTGCTCCTTGAAGCCTTCTTCTCCAATCTGGTAAAAATGAACCGTCATCCGATTGCGGAACCAGGTCAACTGGCGTTTGGCAAAACGGCGCGTATTTTGCTTGAGCTGTTCAAGAGCCTCTTCAAGGCTTTGCTCCCCCTTGAAATAAGGGAAGAGCTCCTTGTAGCCAATCCCTTTGGCTGCCTGAACCTCAGGATGGTTGTCATAGAGCCACTGGGCTTCTTCTAACAAGCCCTGCTCAACCATAAGATCCACCCGTCGATTGATGCGGTCATACAAGGCTTGGCGATCATCATCTAAACAGATGATATAGGGTTCATAGGCTGGAGCTTGATTTTCCAAGTCCTGACCGAAATGGGCGATTTCCAAGGCCCGCATAGCCCGTCTGCGATTGATTTGCGGGATCTCAATTCCCTCTTTCGCTACTCGGTCAAACAGTTCTTCATCAGTGAGAGGAGACAAGGACTCCCGATAGGCTAGGATATCCTCGTGGGCAACATCCCCTCCTAGGTGATAGCCTTCTAAGAGACTCTGGACATAGAGGCCTGTCCCTCCAGCAATAATGGGAAGGTGGCCTCGTTCTTGAATCTCCTCGATGGCTTGGCTGGCTTCTGTCACAAAATCATAGGCCGAGTAAGTCTCTGTCACCTCGCGAACATCGATCAGATGATGGGGTGTTGCCGCCTGCTCTTCTGGACTAGCCTTGGCTGTTCCGATATCTAGGGTGCGGTAAACCTGCTGGCTATCTCCGCTGATGACCTCGCCCCGAAAGCGCTGGGCCACTTCGATAGCG
>SKEK01000770.1_pt1 | contig 16127 bp, 14 predicted proteins | sample 4826761 | NCBI WGS metagenome assembly SKEK01 (sample SAMN11008811, study PRJNA524170) | human gut metagenome | biome: Human fecal sample; material: Feces; isolation source: fecal sample from pouch patient p32 | host: Homo sapiens | place: Israel: Tel-Aviv | collected 2015-10-13 | reverse complement strand
ATATCTGTAATATTAATTTATGGGAATGTAGCACGTTTAGGAGAGATAGATGGTTGGTCAGAACTGGTGGCGCCGCTTAGGTTTAGTTATGTGTATTGCAGCGAGTGTAGGTGTTGTAAGTGGCTGTGAGTTTAATATGGATAATTTAAGGAATAGCAGTCAGGTGAAAGCTACGCAAAGCGATAGTGAGAAGGAAATCTGGCGTGTTTTTAAATTTTATTTGGCTGCTACAAATGAGTTTAATTTCACGAGTGTAAAATATAGTCATCAACATATGGAAACGGTGCAGCAAGCACGGCAAAATGTACCGTTAGCTGAGTTTAAGGTGCGGGATTACGAACGTCTTGAGCAAGAACTCATCGCTGCGCGAGAAGCGGGGCATACACATAGTGACTTGGAAGCAGCTACAGATGCTTTATTACCGGTATTGCACGACATTGTGGTAGCTGTAAAAGAGCTAGATACGTATTATAAAGAAAAGCGCTATGAATCAGATAATTATGCATTTGCTCACACGCAGTTGGAGAAACTTTCATCATTAATGGATGTATTTGAACCAAAATATGAAGCGTTAAATGAGGCAGTTACGGCTGCTCATAAAAAAGAACGTAATAAAGATATTGAGTTGATGCGTTCGAATGGTCAAGTGAATGGCGCTCATATGGTAGAGATGATGGGGTACTATAGTGATATCGTTAGCCATATAATTGATCAAGGACCTAATAGTGATGTGCAATGGGTAAAAGCTCAAAAGGAAGCAGCCAATGCAATTGTGCCTAAGTTCACATCTGTGGAGGTACAAAATCGGATTGATCAAGCTAAGAATCTTGATGCGGCTATTGATGCATTTGTAGCAGAACAAAGTGCTGAGACACATCATGAGGTAATTTCACAATATAATGAGCTAGCTCGGACACCAATGAATTTTAAATTACTTGATAATTCTTTTAAAATAGCAAATTAAACAAAAATTTATATAAATTATTAAAACATAGCTTTTTATTAAAATTAATATTTCCTTTAAATAAAAAGCTATGTTCTAATTAAATGTTTATTTAAAAAACTGTAGGACTTTATCCTTAAAAAATTAAGATTCTAAAACTGGAATATTTTCTTCACTTTGACTTTCATCATTTAAGTTTTCTTCTGTCTTTCTATGTACTATTAAAGCTAAAACCATGGCAGTTATACCAGCTATTAATTTTGATGCTATATAAATATTTATAATCTCAGGTGTCTTAAGAGATACGAAACCTAGCTGTCCTCCAATTACAAAGGCTCCACTTACGCTAAAGGCAGTTAAGGCTATTCTTCCCTTAGAACTCATCTTATTAAAACTTTGAAATAATATTATATTTGAAGCAAGAGTTCCTAAAAAAGCCGCAATAGAAAACTCATCTATATTTATCTTTTCTCCTATTTTACTTAAGACTTTTGAAAATTTTTCTGTTATAAAATTAATTAAAGGATATGCTCCTCCTAAGAATATAGCTATTTTACCAACCACACTTAAAGCCTCATCTATAGATAAAATACTTCCTATAGGCTTTATTCCTAAAATAGATAAAAATCCTAAAACTAAAAGCCCTAATATACTAACAAGCTGTATAAGCTTACCTAATTTAATAAAGAATTTCACTGTCGTATCTTTAAACCTATTCATAAAAACTGCTAATAATATAGCAAATATTATTAATGGAAAAATATTAAATAGTAATAATTTAATATCAACTCCTAAAAATAAACCTGCAACTATTGGCGCTATAGGTAAAGTCATTATTCCATATAATAAACCTGTTGTTAGGTCTTCAAGATATTTCTCCTCTATAATTCCTAAAGCTAAGGGAATAGAAAAGCTTATGGTAGCCCCTAAAGTCGAAGCTATTATTACCCCAGAAATCCAATACATGTGAATATTTGATGATAAACTTTCTGCAATTCCTAGGGCTCCCATATCTACAGCTAAAAACATTGATGGAAATATGGACGAATCAATTCCTATAAAATTGCTTATTGGAGTTAATAAGAATCCTATGCCTTCTCCTATTAAAGGCGAAAGAGAATATATCCCTACCATGGATATAGCTATTGATCCCATAGATATCATTCCATCTTTAAATTTATCTCCCAGCCCCAATTTATTATTATTTATGTAATCAAATCCACTAATTACAAAGAAAATACCTATTATACCAAGCACTAATTTCTCCAAATACTCTCCTCCTTAAAACCTCACTATTTTTTTAGTATATTTGACTAACTTATTCAATTCAATATATATATATTTAAATTTTCAATTTATTAAATATATAAATAAAAATCGTATAAGGCCCTTTTTAAAAAGACTTCTTATACGATCCCCTATTAAAATTTCTTACAAATTATTTGTGGATAATTCCTTATTATCCATTAGTGCTAAGGCTTGATTTAAAATCTTATTCCCATTCATGGTTCCATAATCTGCACTATTTATAAGAGTTATTGGTATATTACTATCTACTTTTTTTCTTAAACTATTAAATAAATACCTTACTTGAGGTCCTAACATTATTATATCTGCCTCTTTTTCATATTTTTTAAGCTCATATTCTCCTATTGCAACTATAGAACAATCAATCCCTAATTCCTTTGCAGCTTTTCTCATTTTAGAAACTAATAAAGATGTAGACATTCCTAGTGTACATAATAATACTAATTTTTTCATATATAATCCTCCTAAACTAATACCATTCTTTGCTTACACCATGTATTTTTATTTTAGATAAAATATATATTTAAAATGACTATTACTACTATTCTATAGTCAAATATAATAATTAACAATCAATTTTATTGAATATATTTGATTTTTATCTAAAATTTTACATTTTATTTTCAATAAAAAAGATGTATATCAAAATAATAATAAAATTATTTGATATACATCCTTAATTAAACTAATTAGCAACTAATGTTAAATTTAAGTTTACTTTCTTACCATCTCTAATTATTTCAACTGGTACTGAATCTCCATCATTATATTGACTTTTAACTTGATTTAATTCTTCTAAAGTTTTTACTCTTTTTCCACCAAATTCAACTATTAAGTCACCTATTTTTAATCCTGCTTTTTCTGCTGGACTAAACTCTTGTACTCCTACAACATAAACTCCTTCTTCTAGCTTATTTTCTTTTGCTAATTCTGGAGTAACAGTTCTAGCTGTAATACCAAGTTTTAATATTGGTTTTGATAATGAACCTAATCTTGTTTTAACTTCATTTATAGGAATTGCAAATCCTATACCTTCAATATCTTCACCAACTTTTTTAGCAGTGTTTATTCCAATAACTTCTCCCTTAGAGTTTATTAATGGCCCCCCACTGTTACCAGGGTTAATAGCTGCATCTGTTTGTATATAATCTAATACATTTCCGTTTTCAGTCTTCATCTTTCTATTTGGTGAACTTACTATTCCTTTAGTTACTGTTGAACTAAATTCTTTTCCTAGAGGATTTCCTATAGCAATTACTTCTTCACCAGCTTTAACTGTAGATGAATCTCCTAATTGTGCTATTCCAGGCATTTTAACATCGTCTGTTATTTTTATTACTGCAATATCTCTTTCTGCATCGTAATTTACAACCTTAGCATTTACTTCTTTTCCATCAGAGAATATTACTTTAACTTCTTGAGCTCCATTTATAACATGGTAGTTTGTAACTACATATCCATCTTCATTTATTATAAATCCAGAACCTAATCCTTCTTGTTCTTTTACATTAAAGAATTGGTCTCTTACTAAGCTCTTTGTAGATACTCCTACAACGGCAGGTGTAACTTTTTCAACTACTTGTGGAACAGTTAATGCTCCATCTTCCCCTTTAAAGGCTGGTGGATTAACTGAGGTATTACTATTATTCTCTAGTGTACTTACTGGTATGCTATTTTTAAAAGCATAATAAACTCCGCCAGCACCTATAGCTCCTCCTAATATAGCAACTATGACAGCACCTGCTACTAGAGCTATTCCTCTTTTAAATCCACTCTTTTTCTTTACTTTTTTGTTTTTACTATTGTCATTAGATTCTTTTGAGCTTTTTGATTTTACGTCAGAGAAGTTTTTATCATCATCTTTTTTAACTTCATCTTTCGAATTAATTTCATTATCTATATTTAATTGCTGAGTTTCATCTATGTTAGTTTGCTTCGTATCATTATTTGATTCTATATTTTCTTTGTCTTTTATGTCCTTATCTGAATCTAAAGTTTTATTTTCTTTATCATCAAAACCAAAGTAGTCATTTAAATTTTCATCTTTTTTATTGAAATCACTCATTGTTCATACCCTCCTAAACATTTGTTTTCCACATGTTTATAATAACCATTTTTTGTGTCATTTATATGTCATGTTTATGTCATTTCTATGTCATAGGATATGTCTATATTCTTAGGCTAATTCTGCTCTTCCAAGCTATTATCTTGAATAAATCTTATACTATCTAAAAATAATTCTGGCTTTTCTAAAGGTATAACATCTGTCTTATTCTTAGCATTTATTATTTGAACTTTATTGTCTAAAGTAAGTTTCTTTAAACTCTCTTGCTCCTTAGTAAAAGCATTATCATTAACTATTATGCTCAAAGGTTTACCATTTAATAAACCAGATTTTTGTGAATTACTACTTTGCTCTAAAATATTTGTAAGCTCACTATAGTATCCACTATTATAATCACTTTTTGTTCTTAAAATATTATAAACCTTAAGATTTTCATTACTTAAATTTTCCTCTAAACCATTTGGATTTTTTAACATACCAAATTTATTCATTATTGATGTTAATCCAAAGTATGAACCATACTTTTGTATAAATCTACTGATTTTTTCACTTGAATACTGTTTCATATAGTCTTTATTTTTACTTAAAGCTTCTTCACTTATTGGATCTACGAGAATAACTCCTTGAACTAAGTCAGGATAAAGTTCAGCAAAGTTACACATTACTAATCCACCATATCCTTCTCCAACAAGTATGTATGGTCCACCAATCCCTGATTTTTTAAGAATCATTCTAAGATGCTGAGCTTGTTCTTTAACACCATCATCTTTTACTGATTCTGAAAAACCATATCCTGGTCTATCATAAGAAAATGTTCTATACCCATATTCCTTTTCTATAAGCTCTTGAACCTTACTCCATTCACTTAATCCTAAGCCTATATCAGAACTCATTATTATAGTTGGTTTACTTTCTCCTTGGAAATTATAATAATTTTTTTTACTATCAATTCTTACATACTTGTTATCTAGTTCTATTTTTTTACTATCGATTTTGTTTAATATCATTTGATAAGCAAAGCCTATAAATACTAGAGCTAATATAAATATAAAAATATTCCTAATTACGTTTATAGGCTTTATTTTTATATTCTTGTTCATTTTATGAAATCCATTTGAGTACGGAATAAACCTCATTGATAATTCAGCCCCTATCTTTCTCCTAATCTTAAATTAGGTTTTGCGTTAAGACTCATTTCAGATACATTTCCCTTTAATAATTCAAAATATGCAGCACTTCCTATCATGGCAGCATTATCTGTACAAAGTATTGGTGATGGGAATAAAACCTTTATTCCTCTCTTTTCTCCTTCTCTAAGAAGATTTTCTCTTAAAGCACTATTAGAAGCAACTCCACCTGCAATGGCTATTTTATCTGCCTTTCTCATCTTACAAGTTTTTATTGCATTATCAGTTAATACTTCAACTACGGCCTTTTGGAAACTAGCTACAACATCAGCTTTATTTATTTCTTCATTTTTCATTTCCATCTTATTTAAATAATTTAAGACAGCTGATTTAACTCCACTAAATGAAAAATCTAAGGTATCATCATGGAAATTAGCTTTTGGGAATTTTATAGCATCACTATTTCCTTCCTTAGCTAATTTATCTATTTTAGGTCCTCCTGGATATCCTAATCCTACGGCTCTTGCCACCTTGTCAAAAGCTTCTCCTGCTGCATCATCTCTTGTTTCACCTATTATTTCAAACTTTCCATAGTCTTCAACATGTACTACAAAAGTGTGTCCTCCTGAAACAACTAAACAAACAAAAGGTGGTTCTAAGTCTTTATGATCTATAAAGTTAGCACTTATATGCCCTTCTATATGGTTAACTCCTATTAATGGTTTATCTAAAGAGTATGCTAATCCTTTAGCATATTGAAGTCCCACTAAAAGTGCTCCAACTAACCCTGGACCATATGTAACTGCTATTGCATCTATGTCATCAAATGTTACTCCTGCAACTTCTAAGGCTTCCTCTACCACTGCATTTATAGCTTCTATGTGTTTTCTTGATGCAACCTCTGGGACTACTCCCCCAAATTTTGTATGTATATCTATCTGAGAAGATATTATATTTGATAAAACTTCTCTACCATTGACTACTACAGCTGCCGCTGTTTCGTCACAACTACTTTCTATTGCTAATATAATTTTTTTATCCATTTTTATCCCTCTTAATTTTAATTTTTCATGTAAACATAGAGTATTATACTTTATCTGTTAAATACTTTCAAGAAATGTAAATACATAATGTTACATTATGATATAATCTATATTATTATATCATATGATTGGAGGTTTACTATGAATTCATACGCAAAAGTTATAGTAAAAGGCTCACCTATTACTAAATCAAATTTTAAGCTATCAAATTCACAAGGGAGAGCAATTTTACCATCCAATTCTGGAAAATATCATGATAGATATGCATTGTATGAAGAGCAAATTGCTTACGAAGCAAGAATTCAAAATCCTAATGTTATTTTAGAAGAATCTTTAATAGCTGTGTTAAAAGTTTATTATAAAAGTTCTAAGAGACATCCCGATACAGGTAACATAACAAAAAGTATCTTCGATGGAATTGAAAAGAGTGGATTAATAATAAATGATATGCAAATAAGAAGAATAATAACAGAGGAATTTTATGATAAAGAAAATCCTAGATTTGAATTAGAACTTTTTGGTGAAAGTTCTTATAGTTTTAATTATGAAATAAATAAACGTGAAGAAAAAGTTGAAAAACTTCTTTATTCACCACCACCTAATAAAAAAAGAAAAACTACTAATACTAATAAAGAAGAAAAAAGTTCTTCCATAAATAAAGAAACTTCAAATAAGGTATGTGCTATTTGTAATAAAGCTATTATTGGAAATGATTTTGTTACAGCTAATAAAGGGACAACCATTATTTGCAAAAAATGTTTACTAAGAATGTAGGTGATTATATGAATATAATTTGTATAGGTGACTCTCTTACCTTTGGCTATGGTGTAGGACAAGAAAATTCTTGGGTTTCTCTTTTAAATGATGAAAAAAACAAATTCATAAACAAAGGGGTTAATGGTGACACTTCAACTGGTATTTTATCTAGAATATATGAAATCTTAAAATCAAGTGATTCTAAGATTTGTTTAATTATGTGTGGCTCAAATGATATTATAATGAATAAATCTATTAGTTCAATTATTGATAACATAAGCTTAATGACTGATGATTGTAATTCACTTAACATAAAACCAATAATTTTATCTCCCCCTAAAATATATGGTTATTTAGCTATTAAAAGGTGGGATTCTTCTATTGATTATGAAAAATGTAATTCTAAGCTAGAGAATTATACTAGAGAATTAAATTTATTCTGTGAAAAAAACAATTTGTTATTTATAGACTTAAACTCTAATCTTCCTTTTGATTCTTTAAATTATACTGATGGATTGCACTTAAGCATAAAAGGAAATATATTAGTATCTAATTTAGTAAAAATGAGTTTAAAAAATTATCTTTAATTCTATACCTTTGAAATTTTGAAAATTTCACTGAAACAAATATTTCTTTGTAATTATAACCTTCTTTAAAGCATAAAATAAGACTAAAATTCAAAATTAACTTAAATATTAATCTGAATTTTAGTCTTATTAAAAATTAATTTTCAAGATACTCTTTAATGGCATCTCCAACTTTAAATCCTTCTTTTGTTGCTAAGTCAGATAGTTCATAGGCATGCAGAACATTTCCACAAGCAAATATTCCACTTTCTGATGTTTCAAAGTTTTCATTTACTAAAATAGTTTCGCTACTATTAGATATTCTTAGTCCCATCTTTTTACCTAAAGCACTTTCTGGTATCCATGGAACTGATATTAAAAGTGAATCACATTTTATAAAACTTTCCTCTTCTCCACCTTTACTTATAATTACTCCCTCTACTCTTTCAGTACCTAAAACTTCATTTACTGTATATCCAAGTTTAACAGGAATATCAAAGGCTTCAATTATATTTTCCACAATATATTGAGAAGAATTTAAATAGTCCTTACTTTCAATTATAGCTTCTACTTTAGCTCCCTCTATAATAAGCCTTCTAGCTACAATCATATCACTATCATGTGAACCTATTATAACTATCTTTTTCCCAGGAAGATAACCATAAAGATTTATAAATCTGTGAGCAGTTCCTGAAGTATATATACCTGTAAATTTATTTAAAGGAACACTTACATTTCCCTTAAACTTTTCTCTACTTCCAGTAGCTAGAACTATTGCCCTAGTTTTCATCTTTTTCATACCTTCATCTGGATTAACATAACTTATTTCTTTATCTTTACTTATCTCTAATACAGTAGTATTTAATTTAACATCTATACCTAGTTTATGAACTTTGTGAACTAAGTACTCTACAAATTCACTTCCAGTAACAGCTTCTCCTAAAATTTCTTTTCCAAAGCCGCAATGTATGCAGTGATTTAAAACTCCACCTAAAACATCTTCTCTTTCAAGAAGCAGAACTTTTCCTATGCCATTTTCTTTTGATCTTATAGCTGCTGCCATTCCACTTATTCCGCCACCAACAACTACAACATCATACTCACATAAAATATTCTCCATACTCTAAAAATATTTTCTCCTCTCAAAAGTATTATAACTTTATTACCTTATTAGAAGTATTCATAGATTCAACTATAGTGTACATATTGCTTATTTCTCCTATAGCTAAATCATCTTTTATTCCATAAAAATCTAAGCAAGTTCCACAACTTAGTATCTTAACTCCACGCTTTTCTAAGTTTTGTAATGATTCTAAAACTTCTGATCCTTTAACAGTAAGCTTAACTCCACCATTTAAGAATATAAGTTCCTTAGGTATGATATCACTTTCTGATAAGGTATATAGGTATCCTTTCATAAGTATAGTACCTAAATCATCATTACCTTGACCTAACTTATCAGTACCTACTACTATTACAAAGTCATCTTCCTTCTTTTCTATTTTATTCTCACCATTTTTTTCTATTTTAATTATATAATTTCCCTCTTTTTCTGAAGCATCAAAATTATATCCACATCCTTCTGCATACTTACAGATATTATTTTTTGCTACTTCATTATCAACTAATACTTCTGCAACCCCTTCTTCTATTGAATCAAAATATTTTTTTGTATTTATAACTGGCATTGGACAAGCCATACCTAAACAATCTATTTTTTTCATGACCTCACCTCTTAAAATAATCTATATTATAAAGATATCACATTTTTGTAAATTGAGAAAATCAAAGTTATTCTAAAAAAGTTCTTTTTAAACTTTTTTGTAATAATTCCTTCATACTATGAACATATTGTTTTATGATATAATATTAACAGCTTTGAATAATAAAAGAAGGGGTGTTTCAATGCAAGAAAAAGTTAAATTAAATAACGGGCTTTCTAAATTTAAGGAGTCTCTTAATAAAAATGCTTTAATAAGACTAGGTTTTTACATATTTACTCTTATAGCCATAGTTTTAAAAGGAGCACTTTTTTTAGGTTTCTCTTTAAACCAAAACCTTTACACACTTAATTTTGGTTTAGGGTATAGACAAGCTTCTTATTTTATTAATTATTACATAGCATTTGCAGCAATATTTGTAAGTATATGTTTTTTATTTAAAAACAAAGGTAAATTTTTCTCATTAATAATTGTAGATTTATTTATAACCTTAATTACAGTAATGGATATTTGGTATTTTAGAGGATTCCAAACAGTTCCATCAGTAATGCTATTAAAACAAACTGCTAACTTAGATAATCTTGGAGATAGTATTTTTTCAATGGCTAGTCCATATGACTTACTATTCTTCGTAGACTTTATTATTTTAATAATAGCTTTTATAATTTTTAGAAAAAGCTTTAAAAACTGTAAGTCTAATTGGAAAGGTACTTTAATTGTTTTACTTGTATCAATTTGTTATATAGGCTATGTTCCTTTTAACGTTAATGTATTAAAAAGAGAAAATGTTAAAAATTCATACTTATTTAGTAACTATGATCCAACTAACACAGTAGAATACTTCTCACCAATTGGTTATCATATTTTTGATATATATAATGTTTATAAGAATTCTAAACCTTATAAAATGACAGCTGATGATGAAGCAAAAATAAAAGAATATTATGATTTCAAAAATGAAAATCTTCCTGATAATGAATTTAAGGGAATGTTCAAAGGAAAGAACTTAATAGTAATACAAGTTGAGTCCCTTGAAGACTTTGTTATAAATAAAAAAGTAGATGGACAAGAAATAACTCCAAACATAAATAAGTTATTAAATAATTCAATTTACTTACCTAATATATTTGAACAAGTTAACGAAGGTACAAGCTCTGATTCTGACTTAATGGTTAATACTTCTATGTTACCATTAAGACAAGGAAGTACTTTCTTTAGAAACCCAGCTACAACTTATAACTCATTACCTAATATCTTAGAAAAAGATGGCTATAGCACTATTGCTATCCATTCAGATAAAGGTTCTTTCTGGAACTATGCTCAAGGTTTAAATGGTATAGGTTTTGATAAATTTGTAGATTACTATTCATTTGATCGTGATGAAAATATAGGTCTTGGATTAAGTGACGGAAGCTACTTTAGACAAATTGAACCAATGATTAAAGAATTAAAACAACCATTCTATGCATTTACAGTTACTTTAACAAGCCACGGACCATTTGATTTACCAAAGGAATACCGTGAATTAAAACTTAGCCCTGAACTTGATGACAATGTTTTAGGAGGATATTTCCAAAGTATTCATTATACAGATGCTAAAATAGGAATGTTCATAGAATCACTTAAAAAAGATGGTCTTTTAGATAACACTGTTATTGCAATAGAAGGTGACCACACTGGTCCTCATAAATACTATAACAGTAAGATAGAATCACTATCTAATCCTGAATCTTGGTGGTTAGACAATGGAAATCATACAGTTCCATTAATTATCTATAATCCAAGCATTAAGACACCTGTAAAAGACGATGTTTACGGTGGTCAAATAGATATAATGCCAACTCTTTTATATCTATTAGGCGTAGATAATAATGTATATCAAAATACAGCTTTAGGTAGAAATCTATTAAACACTAAGAGGTCTTACGCTGTTTTAACTGATAAAACAATTAAAGGTGAACTTACAGATAAAGAAAAAGAAATAGTAGGAAATGTATTAGATCTATCTGATAAAATGATTAGAGCAGATTATTTTAAAGATAAAATACCTAATGATAATTCTAAAAATAATTAAAAAAAGAGAGCTGATTTTATATCAGCTCCTTTTTCTTTTCTAGAGACCTAAAACTAAAAAACAGTAGATAGTTTTGTTTTTACACCAAACTATCTACTGTCCCATATTTATACTTTAATAATAAATTATTATATTCTATTCACTTATTTTCTTAGCACCATATACATTTTCAACAGTCTCATCCCAATACTTTACATAATCTCCTACAGCCCATTCAGCCATTACAATCTTTTCATCGTTATTTATATTTATTTCCCCTAATCTTTCTCCAATTCGGCCATCAATAACTTTATATATTGATAACTTATCTTTAGCCAATGTTATGGCTATTTTCCCATTTGGTGCTGTAACAACATCTCTAACATCTCTTCCAAGAGATAAAACCTGACTCCATGGAACTGCCAAAGTATCATAATTCACTAATATAGGAACTGGATTTATATTTATATCAAAAGTTTTAGGGTAATCCATTGAACTTTTTTCGTTTAATATTCCTTCTAAATGCCAATTACCATTTTTCCTTTGAAGAGTTATATTTGAGTATTTATTTTTAGAATAATACTCTCTTCCATCAATATCATACTTTTGAATAGCATTCTTTTCACTTTTATTAAAATTCTCCTCTTGTTCTTTTCCAAATAAATTTACTATATCCATACTCTTATGAGTATCCATAGTATTAATAGGAATTATACTATACTCATTAAAAGTACCTCTAAAATCATCACTTCCAGAATAAGACTCTAATCCTATATAGTCATTTCCTACAAAGGTTATTTCTTCATATATTCCCTCAGTATTTTTCTCACCCTTTATTTCAGTCTTATCATTAGGATCTTTCTTTTTGCTTGTAACCTTAAGTTTATTTTCAAATTTACCATTATCTAAAGTTGAACTTAAACTTATATTGGAGAATCCATTTATTCTTGGTAATAAAAGAGAATTATCTAAAACCATTATTGGCTGTAATTCATTATTAATTACAGAAATCCATAAAGTTTTATAAGAAGCTTCCTCAAAATCATCATCTTCTATATGTGCAGGTTCCTTAAGTCCAAGTAAAATTCCTACATCCTTTTGATAATACTCTGGACTTATAGTGTTTTCTCTTTTAGTATTCTTATCGCTATCTGATTTCTCTGATTCACTAATCTCTTCTTTTGTAACAACATTAGAAACTTTTTTTAGTTTAATAAGATTATCAGTTAATAATAAATATGCTTCATCATCATTAATTGAAATAATACTTAAATATGTTTTATTACTATCATATATAGAATTCACATCTATATATTCACTTTTTATTGCATCCTTTATTTCATTTTTTATTGATATATTATCTATTTCTCTAAAGAATACCTCTCTCTCCATTCTCTTTAACTTAAACTTTGGATTAACTATGCTAATTCCATTTGCAACTACGCCATCCTTACTTATATTAACAATATCATCTTTCTCTAAGTGAAAAGCACCACTTACGCTACCTGAATTATTTTCATCACTATCATGTAACTTACTTACTACTTCCCATTCCCCTAATATCTTTATATTATCTGACTCTGGTGGAGTTATTTTAGATATATCAAAAGATTCTTTTTGAGAACATCCCATCATAAAAAAGCTAATAATAGTAAAGAAGACTAAAAAAATTTTCTTCATAAAACACCTCTTTTGATTAATTTAAATCATCCTCAACACTCCTGATTAATTTCTTAGGTAAATATATAACCACTTTCGTTCCCTTACCTAATTCACTATAAATCTCCAAAGTCCCCTCATGTAAAGCTATAATTTCATCACATATTGATAATCCTATTCCATTTTGTGACTTTGAATTTTTACCCTTGTAAAATTTCTCTTTTACTCTAGGTAACTCTTCTTTACTTATTCCACATCCAGTATCAATTATGTTTATATAGATTCCTTCATCAGAATATACAAACTCTATTGTTATCTTTTCATTTTCATGAGTAAATTTAAAAGCATTATCTATTATATTTATAAATACTTGCTTTAATCGGTCCTTATCTCCTACAATTATAAAGTCCTCTGTAATCCCTTTTAGTATAAGTTCTTTATGTTCTCTTTCTGCCCTAGGATTCATATATAACCTTAAGTACTCTATAAATTCTTTTAGGTTTATTTCTTCATATTTCAATTTTATTTTTCCGCTAACAAACTTTGAAAAGTCTAATAGCTCCTCTACCATATTACTTAATCTATCAGCTTCTTTTTCAATTATGTCAAAGCCCATCTTTAAGGTTTCTCTATCTGTAAAATCATTATTTAAAGTTATTGCCCAACCTTTTATTGATGTTAATGGTGTTCTAAGTTCATGAGAAACTGAAGAAATAAATTCATTTTTTAATATTTCCCTATTTTCAATTTCCTCTGCCATTATATTAAGACTATCAGCTAACTTTTCAATTTCATCATTAGTAACAATCTTATTTCTTACTTTTAAATTTCCCTTAGCCATTTGTTCAGAAACTTTTATTAATTCTGTAATTGGATTTACTATACTATTAGCTAAGAAGTAACTTAAAATTATACCAATAGCTAAAACTGTTAATCCTATTACTAAAAATACTAAAAAGAAATTTAATATAAAATTATCCACATTTCTAAGTGAACTTATATATCTAATAACTCCTACAATTTCATTTGAAGAATTTCTAAGTGGTGCTGAAATGGCCATTACTTTACCAGTATAATCAGGCACCGTTCCCACCCACTTTGCTGTATCTCCTTCTAAGGCTCTTTTTACATCTACAGGAGTATTATACTCTTTAGGCTCTAAACCTATAGAATCCATTATTAACTGCCCTTTTAAGTTATAAATTTGAACTTGAGCATCTGTTTGCTTCCAAAATATATCTACATCTTCATAAACATTTTCTTCTAGACTAACATTTGATAAATATCTTTTATAAAAATCTACAGATATATTAATTTGACTTAATAATATTTCCTCTGTATTTTGATAATAATATCTAGAAATAAAAATCAAAAACATGGCTGAAACTATAATAATAGTTGATAATAAAAGAACTAAAAAGTTTTTCATTAGCCTAGTCTTTATACTCTTCATAAAATATGCACCTATCTTTCACCTATATATACTAAAAACTTAAAATATAAGTTTTAATTATTCACTCTATACCTTATATCTCTTTATAAAATTTCTATGAATACTGTAATATATAGATTTATCCTTTCCATCTAAATCCTATTCTAATCATAATGTTTTAGGATTTTCACAAAAACAGATTTATCTCTTCCACCTATATCCTGTTCCCCATACAGTTTCTATGTATTTAGGTTTTGAAGAGTTTTCTTCTATTTTAGATCTTAATCTCCTTATATTAACATCAACTATCTTTGGATCTCCAAAAAAGTCTATTCCCCATACTAAATTCAACAATTCATCTCTAGTAAAGGCCTTTCCTGGGTTTTGCATGAATATTTTCATTAGTAAAAACTCTTTAGGTGTTACATCTATTTCTACATTTTCTTTATATAAACTTTGAGAATATAAATCTAATTTAAAATTATCTACTTCTATACAATCACTATTATTTTCTTCATTTATTCCTTCTAACCTTCTTATTAATGCTTTTACTCTTAAAGTTATCTCTAGTGGATTAAATGGTTTTAAAACATAATCATCTGCTCCAAACTGAAGCCCCATGATTTTATCCATATCTTCACCTTTAGCAGTTAACATTATTATTCCCATTCTAGGAAAGCTTTCTCTTAACTTTTGACATACTTCAAACCCATTCATGCCAGGTAACATAACATCAAGTATTGCTATATCTGGCTTTTCTATTAAAGCCTTTCTTACTCCTTCCTCTCCACTTTCACATTCTATAACTTGAAAGTTTTCTCTTTGAAAATTTATTCTTAAAAAGCCTCTTATACTTTCTTCATCTTCTACTAATAAAATCTTCATCTCTATTCTTCAACTCCTTATATATACTTTTTAAATTTAAATATATTAAATTCTTTAATTACATTAATTATGTAATAATATTGCGTTGTTCCTTTTTAATTATACCAATACAACTAAAGTTTTTTGTTAATAAAAAAAGATATTATTTTATCCTTTCTTAATTATATACAATATCACACTTTCTTTAATTACAAATAGCTTACACTAAAAATACTAAATTAAATAAAATTTTCTTTAAATACAAAAAAAGCTATAAATTAATATAACTATTAATTCATAACTTAAATAATCTATTTTAAATTAAATTTTTGCAAAAAAAAATGGCTCCTCGGAGAGGACTCGAACCTCCAACCTATCGGTTAACAGCCGAGTGCTCCACCATTGAGCTACCGAGGAACATTTTATTGAAAGATTTTGTTCTTTCAAAATTGCACATAATTAATACTATATTTGGTCAAGCCCTCGATCTATTAGTATCGGTCAGCTGAACATGTTACCATGCTTACACCCCCGACCTATCAACCTTGTGTTCTTCAAGGGATCTTACTAGCTTACGCTATGGGAAATCT
>SKEK01000768.1_pt1 | contig 16159 bp, 16 predicted proteins | sample 4826761 | NCBI WGS metagenome assembly SKEK01 (sample SAMN11008811, study PRJNA524170) | human gut metagenome | biome: Human fecal sample; material: Feces; isolation source: fecal sample from pouch patient p32 | host: Homo sapiens | place: Israel: Tel-Aviv | collected 2015-10-13 | reverse complement strand
GCCTTGACCTTTCTTTCCTGTATTCAGATTTTTAAAAGTACCAGTGAAATGATATACATCAATAATTGAACCAAGAAAACTAAATCTAGTAGTTTTTTCTTGTTGAATTTCTATTCTTCCTGTATTTAAAGAATTAAGAATTTTTGCAAGTTCTTCTAAAGTAATAGGTAGTTTAATAGCCATAGTATTTCTTTTTTATTTATTTTTATTTACAGTGCCTTCACGGTCATCTCGTACTAGCACCACAGTTAGCATGCCCTTATAAACTGCACTCCACTTCGTTCCGTTTGTTTATGGGCATTTGCTAACAGGGTGCTAGTGTCGATGCCCTACAGGCGGTGAATTACTTTTTCTTTCTGAGTTCTTTGTTATGGATTCTAATCCAATGCCAAATGATTTCAACATCATATTTAAATAGATTCAAATCTACTTTTTCTGAGTAATTAGTTAGTTTACGTATACTATGGTAATAATTCCAATCACCTAGTTCAAATGATTCCATTAATGGTAATGGAATATCAGTATTAAAAATAGCTTCCTTAAACTTAAGTAATTTAGCTGGCTCTGTATAGTTATAATGTTTTAAATCTACCCTATAGATTATAAAGTCAGGTAATCCAAATACTAATGATGTAAATAAAAATGACGCAACTATAGCTATGATAATTGGAATGGTAATATCCATAAAATTCTCCAAAGTTAAAGCCCCCGTTAGGGGGCTATTGTTATTTCTCTGATAGATATGTGAGTATCAAGATAGCGAGAATACTGCCGATTGTTACTCCAAATATACCTACTAATGGGGCACATACTAAAAGTACAAACCCCATAATAACAATCAGGGTTATGACTTTTCTACACATTATTTAGCCGGAAAGAGTTTACGAGTAGGTGCAACTGTATGATTTATATTTGCAATGTTAGAAGGTTTTACACCTAATTGAGCACCAAATAAGTTTTTAGGTTGTTCTTTAGGTTCTTCTTGCACTTTAGCAGCTCCATTTTCAGCTTGAATAGCTTCAGCATGTTCTACTTCTGGTTCAGGAATAGGTTCTTCTGCAGACTCTTCAGTATCTTGTACTGGTTCAGATAATTGTTTTGATGCAATAGACTGAATAGCTTTGTCTGTATTTTCTAACATTTCTACATATAATGGATGTGAAGATGCACGTTGTTGTAAAGGCTCAGACATAGCATCTACTAAATCTAATAATGCATCATAATTTTTATATTGAGCATTATCAGTAAGTAGTTCTAAGAATTTTTTCCAATCTTCTAAGTCTTGACCAGAAAGCTCTTCGTGTTTTACTTTTGGTTCAGAGTCTTCTTCACGTTCACGCCATGCAGTATTTGTAGGTTTAACATTAGGGCTATCTACTTTAGGTTCACGAGCATCAGTTTCACCTTCGATTTCAATATCAATTAATGCAGATAAACCTTCTTTACTACGCATACCGGATAAATCAAATCCGTTTACCTTAATGATTTTATTCATTAAACTTTGAAGATATACTTCAATAGCACGTTCAAGTTCGTGCTCTTTAAATTCTAATTTCATAGTATTTGTCTCACTTGTTCGATTGCTGCTTTTGCATTAGCTACATTAGATTGTAGTTGTTTAAAATCAGGTGTTTGATTTTTAAAGCTACTACCTTCTATTGATGATGATTTAAAGTAGTCAGAGTTGCACGCTATAATAGCAAACAATGCATTTGAAATTACTGGGTCAAACTGTTTAGTGAAACGATAAATTTCAATAAAAGATGGGATAATTACTGGATAAGCTTCATTGTATTTAAGTTTTTTAATTGCCCATTCAGCAAATAAGTCAATGCAATGTAAAGCTTTATCTAAATCATCTGGGTTTTTATTTGGATAACGACTTACATACTTCATTGCATAAGTTAATGCAGCATTAAAATGGTTATCCATAAAAAATTCAATAGGCTGGTATTCAAACTTTTTGTAATGAGAGCCGCCTATTTGCGTTTCTAAAGCTGTTTTTTCCATAATTAGTACACTTAGTTGAGTGAAAAGTAAAACCCCCTAGAATCGCTTCTAAGGGGCTTATTTAAGCTAGAGTAATTTCTACTCTTGGGTTATCTTTATCTATACCGCCATACCTGTAATTCACTTCCTTAATGTAATCATAGTTATCATCAGGTAATTTACCTAATTCTACTAATGCATCACAGAAGTATTTATCTACTATACTACATACATTGGAAATATCAGTTTTTCTTTTTGAACCAAAGAATACAGTATAAGTAATTTTTACTGTTTCAAATTCAGGAAGTTGTTCAATTTGTTCTTTCATAATAGCTTTATATGAAGTCTTACTATTGTTCAACTTAAAGAAATGAGCATTTCGATACTGATTTAAGTTTAGTATCATTTCTTTGGTTCTAAGAGGCGATATTAAAGTGTACATCAACCAATACCTAATTTACGGGTAGTACCAGCTTTTGCAGAAGCACCTTTTACTTCTTTGAACTTATCATCAGTTTTGTCTTTCCAGCGAGCTAACCATTTTTCAGCAAATTCAAATGGAATTTCATTTGCAGCTTCATCAAAAGTATAAGCTTCACCTGCATCAGAGATACCGAAGATTTTATCAATATCGTTAGTAAAACGTTCTTCATTTACTGGTTCATATTCACCGGTAGATGGAGATTTTTCACGTTTGTTTTCACGAATGTATTTAATAGCAAGAGCTACTGTTTGACCGAATAATGCAACTGCTGCATTTACTTCAGTTGGAACTTCTTTTTTCGCATCGTAGTTGTAAAGTTGTAATCCACGAGTTTCCATAGGAATCTCTAATACACTTTTAGCGGCTACTAATGCACATAAATGGTTAGCTTGGTTAAAGCCAGCTAAGTTATGTGGATTACCATCTTTGTCTAAATAGAAGGTATTACCTTTTTTATCTGATAACCAGAATGTAGTGGTATATGAATATGGGTCTTTACCATCTTGAATGATGTTAAATTTAACGACTAAACCCATTGCACCACTTTTAGAAGTAGTACCATATGCATAAGCAATTTCAGCTTGATAGATGCCAGATGGAAGTGGTTGATAACCTCCGCCAATACGGTCAGACTTTTCTTCCATTGCTGCTTGGTTTGTTTTTAAGTTATTAAACATGTTTTTTCCTTAATAATTAACGTAGTTTTAGTTTTGTGCATCAATAAGTTTATCGAAATGGTTCATCACCAGTTGGATATCGTTATCAATGTAGGTTTGGTTCAAATCCCATGTACCGAAATCTGAACGAATTCTTCCTAAAGCAAAGTCATCTGTTTGTTGAGTAACGAAAGCATATTTTGCTTTACGCTCTTGTGGACTGATAGTGAATTGTTCTGGATTAACAAATTCACCTTCGTCTAAAAGTTTTTGTGCTAAAGCAGTAGGAATTTTAGCGGTATAAATTACGTGATTAAAATACGCCTCATAGCCATGTTTAGCCTCTGAACCTTGAAGTGGTACTCTATACTGTTTCATACCGGCATTAGGTCCCGTCATGACGGTTTCTTCTTCATTATGGGCGATGATTATCCACTTTTTAGAAGAAGCACCAACCACTTGTTGCATAAAGCGTTGAACGAATTTGGCGTAATCGCCCCCAATATGTTCTATATAGTTCGCAACACTATATACGTTCTTTTATGAACTGCTATATGTTTCCATATAGTTCAGACTATATCATTACCTTCAACTTTACTTGGTCAGGTATTCCGCACTTCCACTACCATAAGCTTGTAGTGTACTCCCGTAAGGGATAGTCGTTGCTCTTTACACATTGTTTAATATATTTGTTAGATTGTTGTCTTTAATATATTGTTCTCTGATTTTAGCCCCTTCTAGTGGGTCATCAAACCAGCCTAAAAATACATAATTATCATCATGTCTTAACCGAACAATATATTTATTATGTTTAGTAGACCAATTAACACCTATGAACCCTGATTTATGCTTAAAGCATTTTTTTCTAGAGTTTGCCGAGTTTTGGGATTTAGTTACCCATCTTAAATTCCCACGTTCATAGTTACCGTCATTATCTATCCTATCTAATTCTAGATTAGTAGGAAAAGTAGTTGGACAATTAGGTAAGCTTAAAACATATTCAGCATACTGTACAAAGTCTCGTAAGTACGGTTCAATGGTTATTCCCCTACCTCCATAATTATGAAATGCATTATGAGAGGGTGTTGTACAACGCTGAGTCATTGATAACCAACGTTTATACAAAGGGTGTTTTTCATTAGGTATTCCAAAATGAAAATTAGTTTCTTGGTAACAAGATTTACAACAATACATTTGTTTAGTACGTTTAGCATTATGAAGTTCAGTTACGAACTCTTTACTACACTTTACGTTTAAACATTTTAACTTTACCTGTCTGAACTTTCGCCCAGTAGCTGAACGTATTGGTTCAACTTCTTCGATAAAGTTTCCAGCAAAATCTGCTGGGTTACAAATATATGACATAATTACTCCATAATTTATTTATACACATTTGTATATTAATGTATAGTAGCAAATATGTCAATGTGTCTTAGGTCAGGATTGCCCTCGTCTTTACGTTAGGGGTTTCCCTGAATTCACGGAATTTTCTTACATTATTTCTAACGTAAGGGGCTAGGATTTAACCCGACTTGGGTATTAGACATGTTATCAATAACTTCTGATACAAACATCTTCATCAAGAAGTTAAAGCCATCAAGTACACAATACTCGATGTTTGGCATTTCTTCTACTGCAGCAAAGAATTCTACTGCTTGGTCAGGATGAGTGATAGCTTCAGTTGTAGTAGTAAAGCGTTTAGCCCAAATAGGGGTTTTACCAGCTTCACAACAAATGTAAGCTACAGATTTAGGATTAGGGTGATTTAAGGCTAGATTCCGCAAACTGGTAGTTTTACCAGTTGCGGTTAAGCCTGCGATTAAGATGTGATATGCAGACATTAAATTTCCTTGTATCTATTTTTGATTGAAGTAAACACCGTTGATTGAATCTCAGATTCATCCAATGGGTTGTCTATTTTATCATTTAATTGGTATAATTTCTCTAAAATTTCATCCGGTGTAAAACCATTGTCTAGTAACATTAACGCATATTTAATTAATGTTGAATTACGGGAACCGTCTTGCATTCTAGAAGCAAACCATCTTTCTAGAGCAGTTAAGTTTTGTAGAGATACTTGAGCTTTACGGTATTCTGATTCTCGACTGGTTCTAGGGATAAATGGTAATACATCAAATAACTGACCTGAGTTTTTATAGATAGTAGTATTGGCTGTACATGCCCATTTACGACTACGTTGGAATGTACCTTCATCTAGTTCAAATGGACACCATTGAGCAACGTTTTCCATGAATTGTTTAAACTCTTCTGCATCTAGTTTAAGTACATAATTAGTCGGTAAAATAATACGGAATCTATCTTTGGTTTCACCATTTTCATCTAGGACTTGATGACGTTTAGTAGTATGAATAATATATTCATAATCGCTTAATAGATTTTGTACTGCTTGAAGGCTGATACCTCCATCTACATCAAGAACTACGCAGTTAAAACCTTCTTCCATATCTTTTTCAGAACGATGACCGTTCTTAGTATGATGGTTCGTCCAGTTAAAACCGCCTTCAGGAAGTAAAGTATCGAAATCTTTTTCCCAATCAATTTCAACATTTTCATATCCTTCTGCATAATCATCTGAATAAGCACAAATGATTCGAGATAGGTCTGTTTCTTTTAAGCTTTCACCTGTAAATAGTTCTACACCATCTCTAAACGTTTTCTTGATAAGGATATTGTTTTTATACCCGTAAGCAATAGCCATGTTCATCAGTTCATTCTTGGCTGAAACAGAGCCTTTATAAAATGGTAAATTAGTAGTTAAATCTACTTGAGTAACCTCTTTACCATCCAATGAACCAATAAATTTAGCAAGACGCTCATATGGTTTTTCACGCTCTAACATTTGACGAAGGGATTCACCACTGTCTTCTGCAAAGCGAATAGCTTGATGTAAATCATCAATAGACATATCTAAACTTCCACGAAGGAAAGTATAGGCTGCTGCAAGTTTAAGAGCTTTAAAGTATCTATGTACTAATTCAGCTCTATAAACATCTTTATGTTCAGGAATATCCTGAGCACGATTTTCACAATCAATACGATAACGTAATAATTCGATTGCAACGTTTTCTGGTACAGATACTACTGAACCAATTAAACCAGCTTGACATAAGCGTACCAATTGACCAGAAATACGTTTGATTTCTGCATCTTGGTTTATTGCTGTTAAGCGTTGATATAATTCTTCTGGTGTAAATTCAGTAATCGTACTAGCTTTAGTAGATGCTGCAAAGAAGCTACGTCTAGCGTAACCTGCTTCTAATAATTCAAAGAATTTCTCTTCGACTGCACCGCCATCTAATAGTTTGGATGGAGTACCAAACATTAATAAGTTTGTTGGAGTTTTTCCTACAAGTTCTTGGTAACGTGTAGAAGTTTCCGTATTCTTAGTAAGCTTGTCTTTAATAAGACCTTTATCATACAGCTCTAAGAATGCAATTAATGGCTCATAGTTTTTATCTAAGTTAAAGCCAATTTCATCAATGAGCAAATTTACACAACCAGCTTTAGCCAGAATAAGTTTATTTCTAAACTGTTTAATAGCCGGTGTAGTAGCTTCACTAAATGAAAATTTAAATGCACCATAAGACTTAAATTCTTTATTGAGCTTTTCTTCAGCTTCTGTCTGAGAGATGCCTAAGTATTGAGCTCGTTTAATTGCTTCTAAGTCTAGACGACTTTGAGCATATTTAGGGAATACTTCATACATGAAATGTTCACGGAATTCCCCTAGAATTTGTTCTTCAAGTAGGTTAGTAGAAAAGCCTTTCTTTATGTTCCATAGTAGCCGTTAATTACTATGCGTTCTCTGATGAACTGCTGCATATTTCTATGCAGAACAGACTATATCTTTATCTTGACTTACAATTAATACAACATTGTCCAATAGAATTATTAAAATATTCCATTGTTCTGGAATAGACTTGGTTACATCTTAAACATTCTAAATCTAAAGCAAGTTTATTGCCTTTTCTGGATTTAGATATACTTTTTACTACCCAATCAAATTTTCGAGTACCTATTAAAGCATTAGCTTTTGCTAATGATTTGGTCCTCATAGTATCACCGCCAATAGTTCCACCTTTAGATTGAGAATTAAATAATCTACCTTGTTTTTGGGCATGTATCATATTTTCACTATGAGTACACCATTCCAAATTAGATATATTGTTGTTCAATCCATTATTATCTATATGGTTCACAAACGGTTTATTTTCTGGGTTAGGTATAAAATGCTCAGCTACTAAACGATGAACTTGAAAACGTTCTGTTTTGTAGTTTTTAGATAAGGTTACTCTTGCGTAACCTCTTTTTACTACAGAAGAATCTAGTTTTAAATATCTAGGATGGTATTTTTTAAGTTTCCCATCTTTACCAATAAATTCTCTGTATTTAGCTCTTACATTACCGTAAGAACTAATTTCATATTCGTTTTCGTAACCTAAAATATCTTTCCAAATTTCCATGTTGTATCCTTTACCTAATGAGTAAAGCAATATTGTAACCTCTAAAAGGTAAAGGGTCAAGATAGCTCCCATTTCCACTCACTTGAGTGTACGCTTTTCAGCTAGTCGTTGAACGTTCCTGTTGCTTTCAGGCTTCGCTGCTGATTGTCTTCGACTTTACGTTAAGAGTTCCCAGCAATTAAAGAGCTTTGCTATGTACATCACTGTACAAAGGGGCTAGAAACAACCCGAACCGCTGTTTGCAACAGATACTGCAAACATATTAATCGGCACTTCCCCAGTGATAGGGGTATTTACTTTAATATCGAGCATTGAAGGAACTAAAGAGAGAAAGTAGTTCGCCTGCAATCGGAAGAATGTAGGGTTACTATTTTGTGTCTTGGTTCTAAGGATTTCTACAATGCTTTCTACTAAAGGATTATATGTAAAACTTGAGTAGTCCATAATTTCCTCTGTTGAAAGATGAAAATAGGGATTTATATAATCCCTAAAGTTTTGGTATGCGAAGTAGTCAAGAGCTGTGCTACTTCTGCAGGATTACAGTATGGGCACATAAAAGGTTCAGGTTTAAACTCAATCACATCGCCTTGATACCCATTTTTCGCTCTAAATGCTAAAGCTTCATTCATTGTATCAAAGTTTTTTGTAGCTCGCTTACCTTCTTCATATCCAGTTTTGAAATATTTAAAGGTGCTAGCTTTAGAGAACAAGTCTTTCTCTGTACAGCAAGGAATTTGTTCTAATGGACTATTCCAGTACTTGTGTAGTGTTTTGAGTTTGTTTCTGAGCCAAGCTTCAGTATCAGTTAAAGACCATAACTTATATTGTTTAAAGAAACATTTTGCTGGCGGATAATTTGGATTCGTAATAGAGTCCAATTTACGCCAATCAGTAAAAATAAAGTTAATGGTAATAGTATCAGCAGTAATCAGTTCTGGGTTTAACCAACGATAAATACTACCTTGCATGATGTATTTTTCATCATTGCAACCACTTGTCCATGAATATGTACTTGTGGTTTTTAAGTCATGTAATTCACCATCTACGATGATGTCGAACTGACCTGAGATAGTAAAGCCTTCTAATTCTCTATAAGCTCTTTGTTCAAGATATACAGGAATCTGGTCTTTGTTTACTGATTCTGGGTTAATTACTATTTTATCAATAGTATTCTGATGAATTCCTAAACTACGCATTGCATTAGCATAATTATGTGTCCATGCATGCTCTAAAGAGCTATGCATTGCCGTACCCATACGAGAAGCTATCTTCTCTTGGATATCAGGAATAATTACTTCTGTTGATGGTTCTGGACGTAATTCTTCTGGGAATTGTTCCGGATACATTGCTCTTCTTGAACCAATAATATAACGTGGTGACTTAAGAAGAGTAGTAGTACTAATTTCATTAGCATACTTTGCATATTGATATTCATCAGTAGCTAACCATACTGCTAAAGGTAATGGTAAATTAGTTTGATTCTGAAACATTTGGTTGCTCTTTATTAAGATTAAGGTAATTGATAATCTCTCTACGTTCCCATTCTAAGCCTGAGATACGTTTTTCAAGATTAGCAATCTCATTTTCAATCTGCTCTTTACGCTTGAGCAGTTGTTTATCTGTTGGTTTACCCATCAGTCCTCCAAGTGTTTTCTTACAGTTTCGATAAGGGTTTGTTCATCACATTGTTCAGGTAAAGTAATAGGTGTAGCCCAAGATGGATAGAATAAATCTAATTGACCTCCAAGACCTACTTCTGGATGATAGATGTCAGGATGGTCATTCCAATAAGCTTGTTCTACTGCTAAACGATTTAATGTTTCAATGGTTTTAATATCGTTACGCACTAAATAGTATGTAGCGTCATGAATCATAGCAACTGGTAAAATATCTTCAGATAAACCAAGACTATCTACCTGTTCCATTACTTTATTCATGGCTCTACTATTTAACATACCCCATCCTTGTCCTAATGCATTTCCTGCAGTTCGACCTTCTGCTGCTGCGGCAGATGAATTAGGTTTAGCTTTTAGAAGTGGTGTTCTTACTCGTAAACCAAAAGCTACTGTAACATATCCATCAATCTTCGCTTGCTCAAGATGCATTTGTACCCATTCATCAGATACTTTATAAAGTTCATGATAGGATGCCTCAATCTGCTTGGCTAGTTCTTCACTAAAGCCTAAGTTATTCATCAGGGTTAAGAATGTACCCTGATAAGTGAGAGCAAAGGTAGGTGATTTAGACATTTGTCTTAGCTTTGGATATCTATCAGCAATACTGTTAATAATCTTAACAGTCTCTTCTGACGAACCAGCATTCATCATTTCTTTAGTGATGTCAGGCATCTGGTCTTGGAAATATGCATACGCTCGTAAACAATGTCCATCATACCCTTTTAGGTATACATCTAGTTTGTTAGGGTCTTTAGTAGTAAGTGCAGAGATACGGTCTTCTAAGCTAGCGTAGTCTAAACCAACAAATATCCATTCGTCTGTAGACTTAAAGCATTTTTTGATTGGTTTAGCAAAACGAGAAGATGTAGCAGGTAACTGTTGTCCTTAGTGTTCCATATAGGTCGTTAATCTATATGCGATGGTTTACATCAGCTATGCATTACTGCATAGAGCAGACTATATCAAACCCCTCAGCATTACCTGTTAGGGGTATTTCCGTTTCGAGCCACTTGGCTCTACTCCCATTTCAGGGATAGTCGTTGGGCATTTAAACATTATTCAGGGTCTTAACATGTTGTAGTCCCAATTGAATTACAACATTATCATAATGTCTAGCAGCTTCAATTTCAGTTTGAAACCGTTTTTGTTGGTATCGTTTACCTTTGTAAACAATCCCACTTCTCCATAATTGACGGGATTTATCCCAAGCTACTCCAAAATATTTTGAAGTTCCTGCTCGTTGCCCACTTAATTTTTTATTTAATGTAGGATTATTATATGGATTTAATCCATTTGTACGAGCATGACGAATATTCTCTGAATTTGTACACCATTCTAAATTATGTACACAATTATTAGATTTATCTCCGTCAATATGGTTAATAATCGGTTTATTAGCTGGATTTGGTATCCAGACTAAAGCTACTAATCTATGTACAAGAAACCGTGTAGATTTACCATTGTTGTCTACAAGTTGTATTTGCCAATATCCACTATTTTGTTGATATTGATTCATAATACGTTGTTTCTTTTCAGACCAGATTCTACCTAAAGTTGATATTTGGTAATTATCAAAATCAGGGTGTCTCTTCCACTGTTCATTTGGAAGTGAAATGTTATTTAGCATAGGGTTGTCCTCTTGGTAGCTGTTTAAGTGTTGATATATAATATACCAACAGTTACCACTACGCAAGGTGGGAGTTTCCCTTTTTAGGAAATTTTCGATATAAGATTTCTCTTATAAAGCCCTCAAATTAAGGTTTATGTTACTAGAACTTAACCTACCGGATACAGTTCCTCCAAGATTAAAATATCCTAAGAGTCTAGCATTCCCGTGTTTATCTACATGAGCTTGTTCAAATGGTGGAATAAATGTAGTTAGCATTTTTTCTACATCTGAAAGTTCCATAAGAGCATTCAGAATACCTTTGTATTCTTGGTTCTCTGTATGGTTCATAAGCTTTTTCATAGTACCTTTAGAAGTACTAGGTTGCTTAGAATCCGTTAAATCTATGATGGGTAACTGCATTACATCATAAAGTAATGTAGTTAAATGTTTTCCACTATTGAAGTTAAACGATTGTAAGTTTTCTTCAACAGTAGTTTGTTTCTTCTTGAGTTTAGCATTACGTTTTATAGTAGCTTCTTCTGCAATTTGATATTCTGCATTAGAAATTGCCTTTTTAGACGTAAGGTACGCCAATAATTGACGTTGTTCTACAAGAAGTTCTGCTTTTAGTTTAGCTACTTCTGTTAAATCAATAGGAAGACCATTTAATTGACAACGTATATTGTCTTTTAAATATGGCAAGAAATGCTCTTTATAAAGCTGTTCCTGATTGTCTTCTACCATCTTAGGGTAATATGTATCATATACATACCAAGTGGATAAACAGTCGATGAGATTGTATTTCATCAATGCTTGTAAATCTACTTTGGTTACGTCTGATACGTCTACTGCCCATTTACCAGCAAATGGTTGTGCTAGGTCTTTTAAACCAAGAGTATTCCCAGCACAAGAGTTGGTAGCCAAATAAGTAATAAGCAGAGTGTCATCAAGATTTCTGCATAGTCGATTAAGACCTCTAACTTGGTCTTTAACATTTGTAATATCCTCTGATTGAAATAAAGTGTAATTAATGACAGGTATATCGTAGTTTGCTTTATGTACGATAAGCTTACCATTATACTCTTCGAAAAATTTCAAAAGAAGGCTTCTTACTTGTGATTGTTGTTCAGGAATAGCATCTACCGGAAAACATATTCCGTTATGCTTATCCCAAGCAAACCCAATAGTGTAAATCCCTGCGGCTGTTACTTTAAGCGATTTCGCTTCAATATCGCAGGTGAGTGCAGGATAAGATTTAAGTTTTTCTAACCATATTGCAATTTCATCTACAGTAGTAGGATATGCTGCAGAATGAATAATATCTGAACCAATTTCAGAATACTTACCTGCAATATCGTTAGAAAGTGCTTCAATACACTGGTGTATTTGAGCATTAGCCTTATCTGGATTAAAGAAAACTGCTTGAGCAGATGGAATATAGAGTACTTTGTTTTCGTAATCAGAATCAAAAATAACACCAAGATTACTCTCAGCTTTTGCTTGCTTAGAGATAATCTTAAAGTATTCAGGGTCTGATACTAGAATATAATCATACGTCTGTAATACTGGTGCTACTTCTTGTAACCATTCTTTTTGTACAGCTCTTGGTACTTTCTTCATACCAGATGGATGGTGTACTGGCATAAGTTCAATATCTATTTCGTTAAAATACTGTTTCAGTATAGAACGATAAGTAGTATTAAAATCTCTGTCAGTAAGCCTTCCTTTATACATTAATAAAACTTTTTTCATACTCACTCCATAACAAACGGGGGTACATTGTACCCCTATTTTAGAAGTTTGTTAAAAGCTCTAATGCATAATATTTTTGCATGAGTTCAAAGACATGTTCATCTTTGAGTTCATCTAAAAACGTGTTTTCTTCTTCTTTGTTAATGAATAAATTATGGTAAGGGAATGTGTTATCCTGTAACATTTTGATTTCATTATTTTCTAACCCAGCCTTAGATAAAAGATTGCTATCTTGTTTAATGAAATCAGGAAGTACATCTAATAAGAGCTGAATGCTTTGTTCATTTGATGCACCGGCTAATACAAGAATTGCACGCATTGCAGTTGCTTTAAGGTATTTTAAAATTAATGCGCTTTCAGTAGTATATGTATGATGTAATTCAAACAAATCTTTAGCCGTTTGTAAGTTATCATCATTGATTAAACTAGCGTCTGCAAAGTCTTGTTTATAGTTACCATTTGCGTATCGTGCTGAATTTGAATGTGGTAAGAAAAACTCAGGATGGTTTAATGGTTTACCATCAGTACCTAAGTTATCTAAGAATGCGTCTACATTTTTTTGAAGTTTATCAATAGTTGATTGGTTTAGCTGTTTAGCTAAATTCATAATAGTAACAAATACATTGTTCATCGCTCTAATTCCTCGCTTGTAATATGAATTAATTTTCCAAAATTCACCTTAGCGTCTGGGTTATCAATGCAAATCCAGATAGTTTCAAATGGTGTTTTTTGTTTACGTTTATCACAATATAAATCCGAAAATACGATTAAGAATTCTGGTTGATTTTTTGGTTTCATATAGTGATTGAATACAGGGTCTAATTCAGTACCCCCTGAGATATTCATTTTAACTTCATCGAAGTCATCGTTAGATGTAATCTTGAAGATATCTACAATTTCATGGTTAAATGAAACAACATCCATTGTTTCTGGGTCTAATTGGTTCTTGATAACTTTCATTTCATTTAAGAATGCACGAATTTGTGCTTCAGTTACAGAACCAGACACATCAAATGCAACGGCTACTTTTGAGATTTTATTTTCTGATTGAGTATCAGGAAGATATAAATCATAAGGTAAGTATCGTCTGTTGAATTTGGACCAATCTTGTTCACCTTGTACAAAATCATCAAGAAATTCTTGTAAGATTTCAATCCAACTTAATTTACCTTCTTTGATGTCTTTAAACAGAGTTTCAAAGACTGAACCAGAATTACCAGCGTCCATGCCATGACCATTTGTCAGCTCTTCTGAAGCATTAGCTTTCATGATGTTTTGCTGCATTTGGTTGATATGGTTTTGGTTAGCTGAACCATTACCTCCATTAGGCGGTAAGTCGTTACCTAATGGGTCGTTATTATTCTGGTTATTGTTGTTTTGATTATTCTTCTGTTCATGTTCCATGAGATTGTAAACATGCTCAGTACTCATATTGCGATATTTAGTATCACACTCTACTCCAAAAGGAAGCTCAAATCCGCCTTGTTCAAGTAGGTTATTTACTACTTGGTCTGCAGCTTTTTGATAGAGTTCATGGTCACGATGACCTCTACGTACATCATGCATAAGAGCATAGTGATATACTTCGTGAGCGAGTACAGATGCTTGTTGTTCATGGGTCATAGTACAGAAGAAATCTGGATTCACTTTAATAGAATGATTCATGGAATCCAGTTCAACTGATTTAACTTGTCTTGAAGGTTCAAAAGCTAGGTCATATAACAATGAACCAATGAAAGCATTATGTGGTTTATTGATAAGTCTTAACTTAGCTTCTTTAAAGTCATCTAAGCAATTCTGCTCAGTAAATTCATATTCTGTTTCTTGGTTCATATTAATGCCTATGGTTGATTATTAAGTTTGTGACGGATTGCACCTAAAGAGTTTAATACTTTTTTGTTAGTTGCTAATTGTGGATAACGACCTAGAATCATACGGTATGCTAAGACTAATAAGTCTTTTTCATCCATACGCTCTAAGTAATCTACAACAGCGTCTACATTAAGTTTATGTACTTTATCTGCTAAGAATGCACCTAATGCGTATTTGGCTCCGTTTTCTACTGGTAAAGGTGCTTTTAATGGGTCTTTTTCAATTTGAGATAAGCTTGGTAAGCTACCCATAATTTGTAAGAATCCATTGAATTCTGCAGCAGCAGATTCACCGATAGTACCTGCAATAGCAGGAATATAAATATCTTGACCTAAGTCTAATAAGCCATTTTGTAATTCTTTAGATAAGAATTCCCATGTACGACCACAAGCATAAGTTTCAACTTCTTTTTTAGGGTCAAAGTTGTTGATAAGTTCTGGACGGAAGTTTAAGAATGCTGCTACACGTGGGTCCCATTCACCACGTACTACACCGTCTTCTACGAATTGCAAGAATTCTTTCTTATTGATTTCTACATTAATCCACGTCATACGTGATTTTAATGCTGAAGACATTTTAGTAGCTACTGCGTTATCAGATAAGCGGTTACCGGCTAATACAATACGAGTTTCTGGATGAAGTTTATAAGTATGTACCATACGGTCTAATACAATACGGTATAAAGCACCTTGTACGTATTTATCTGCTTGGTTCGCTTCATCAAAGAAGATACAGAAACCTTTATAGCCTTGCGGAATTTCACAACCTTCTAATGGGAAGGTATCAAATGGAATGTATGTACTGAATGCTCCAGATTCACCGTTAGCACCAGTCATTTCCATAACTTTAGGCATACCGCAAAGGTCATATGGCATTAATTGAGATAGACGAACGTCAATCATATATAAACCTTCTTCTTCGCATAATGCACGTACAGTATGCGATTTAGCAGTAGAAGGTGAACCCATAATAAAGCATGGTACATCTGCTTTTAAAGATACACGCAGACGTTCTTTAACTTGATTAGGGGATAATGTGTATGTAGTCATGATAAGTTTCCTTGTTTGTTGAAATGTTTATTAAAAATAAAAAGCCCATTCGGGCTTTTTTGCTATTTGTTTAATTGCTTTTGTAAATCTTGTTGAACCAGAGTATCAATATTAGGTTCTTCTGTTTCTTCAGGTTTAGGTGAACTAGAAAGTTCTAAACCAAATTTAGCTAATACATCTGGTAAACCGAATGTAGCTGGCAATGCTTTAGTTGCTGGTGTTTTTGTGATACCTGCAGAATTGAAATATTGCACGAAATCAGGATACATTTCTGCTAACTGTGTATCTGTAACACAACTATTGACATTAATTGCTAGGTTATCCATTACATTTTCATACTCTTCGCATTCTTCTGCAAACTTGGTTAGTTTGTCATAGACTGGTTTAAAATCAGGGTCAATTACATAATCCGGATTTTTTTCTTTAACAGGAAACTCTGTACAGTAGTAACTAAGTCTTTGTCCAATGAGATTTTTTACATATTCATGAGAAGGTGCAACAACATAAATAGAATACCAATAGCGACCATTAATTTCTATCTTTTCACGGTAACGTGAATATGGCGGTTCTACATATGAATTTAAGTAT
>SKEK01000766.1_pt1 | contig 16166 bp, 10 predicted proteins | sample 4826761 | NCBI WGS metagenome assembly SKEK01 (sample SAMN11008811, study PRJNA524170) | human gut metagenome | biome: Human fecal sample; material: Feces; isolation source: fecal sample from pouch patient p32 | host: Homo sapiens | place: Israel: Tel-Aviv | collected 2015-10-13 | reverse complement strand
GTAACGGAGCGCGCTGGCCTCACGCGTCGAACCTTTTATTCCCACTACAAAGACATCCCTGACCTGGTGCTTCACATCGAAAAGGAAGCGCTGGCAGAGCTGCGACCTGCTGTTGAGCAGCTTGCTCGCGTCAATCTCGTTGAGCTCAGAGAGGCCATTGACTCCTACAAGCCGTGCCCCGGCGCAACGGAGATGCTTCGCAGCATTCGCAAACACGGCTTCTACCTGCGTCCTTTGCTGGGCAACGGTGGAGATCCTGCGTTCCAGGATAAGCTAAAGCACCTGGTACACGAGGTTATCGCCCAGCGCGCCCTGCATGACCTTGATCCGCGCGCACTTGGTCCCTTCTTTGACTACTATCTGACCTTTGCAATTTCTGCCGAGGTCGGCGTCCTTATCCGCTGGTTAATCGGCGGCATGCGCGAGAGCGACGAGCAGATGGCAGGCCTTATGACCGGCCTCATGTTTGTTGCACCTGGCGATCTGTACGGCAAGCCAATCAAGCTAGACGTTCCACGATTTGCGCTTGCAACTCTTGTTCTCGGAGAGGAAAACAATGATTAGTCCAAAGTTTGAGCTGGTAGAGAATGGTGCCGAGCTGGCACCAAACGTCCCACTTGACCTGTCTCAGGCCCACCTTATGCTGGGCATCGACGTTGGTTCCACAACCGTAAAGCTGTCCGTCATCGACGAGGACGGCACGCTGGTTTACGCAAACTACGAGCGTCACCACACCGACGTTCGCGCAACCGCGCGCTCCTTGTTTGTCAAAGCTCAGAAGCATATTGGCGAGACACCCATGTACGCCGCAATCACCGGTTCCGGCGGAATGCTCTTGGCGCAATGGCTTGACCTGGAGTTTGTCCAGGAGGTTATCGCTTCCAAGCGCGCTGTTGAGACGCTGATCCCTCAGACCGACGTTGCTATTGAGCTGGGTGGCGAGGACGCAAAGATCATCTACTTTGACAACGGTATTGAGCAGCGCATGAATGGTACGTGCGCAGGTGGTACCGGTGCGTTTATCGACCAGATGGCGTCTCTCCTCAAGACCGACGCAACCGGCCTCAACGAGCTGGCAAAAGACGTCAAGCAGATCTACCCAATTGCATCTCGCTGCGGCGTTTTTGCTAAGTCCGACGTTCAGCCGCTGCTCAACGAGGGTGCCGCTCCTGCCGACATCGCTGCTTCCATCTTCCAGGCCGTTGCAAATCAGACTGTCTCTGGCTTGGCCTGTGGTCACCCTATCCGCGGCCACGTCGCGTTTCTCGGCGGCCCGCTGCAGTACCTCTCTGAACTGCGCCGTCGCTTCTACATCACGCTTAACCTGGACGACGAGCACATCGTCTTGCCAAAGAACGCCCACCTCTTTGTTGCAACGGGTGCTGCTCTGGCGGGCGAGTCCGACCGACCAATCACCTTTACGCAGGTCATGGAGGCACTGGATAACCTCAAGGACATCCAGGGCTCTGAGGTTGCTCGTCTGGACCCACTCTTTGCTACTCAGCAGGACTTTGACGACTTCAAGGCCCGCCACGACCAGGAGGTAGTCCCCAAAGGCCAGCTGGCCAACTACCACGGACGCGTGTTTATCGGCATCGACGCAGGTTCTACCACTATGAAGGCTGCTGTTGTTGGCGAGAAGGGCGAGCTTCTTTACACCTGGTACGACAATAACAACGGCGATATCCTGGGCACTGCTCGCAAAATCATGGACTCCATCTACGACGAGATGCCTTCCGACTGCATTATTGGCCACGTCACAACCACCGGTTATGGCGAGGGCATCCTGATTGAGGCTCTGCGCGCAGACTCGGGCGAGATTGAGACCGTTGCTCACCTGCGTGGCGCTAAGGCATTTGTCCCAGACGTTGATTTCATTCTTGATATTGGCGGCCAGGACATGAAGTGTCTGCAGGTCAAAGACGGCGTCATTGAGCACATCATGCTGAACGAGGCTTGTTCTGCAGGCTGCGGTTCCTTTATTGCGTCATTTGCCGACTCCATGAAGATGGACGTCCGCGAGTTTGCAACCGCTGCAACCAAGGCAACACTCCCTGTTGACCTGGGATCCCGCTGTACCGTCTTCATGAACTCCCGCGTTAAGCAGGCACAAAAGGAAGGCGCAACCATCGGCGACGTTGCTGCTGGTCTTTCATACTCCGTCATCAAGAACGCCCTGTTCAAGGTCATTAAGCTCCGCGACTTCAGCGAGATTGGCGAGCACTGCATTGTTCAGGGTGGTACCTTCATGTCCGACGCAACGCTCCGTGCTTTTGAGCTGCTCACCGGCAGAGACGTCATCCGTCCCGACATCGCAGGCGTCATGGGTGCCTACGGCGCCGCTCTTCTCGCCCGCGACCGCGCAGGTATTGATGGCGTATCCACCCTGCTTGACCGCGAGTCCATCGACAACCTGCAGGTCAAGCTTACTAACACGCACTGCCGCATCTGCCCTAACAGCTGCATGCTTACCATCAACGACTTTGGTAGCGGCCACAGGTTTATCACCGGTAACCGTTGCGAGAAAGGCGCAGGTAAGAAGCGCGGCGCTAAGAAGAACGAGGCACCAAATCTCTTTGCGTTCAAGAATAAGCTGCTGTTTGATCGCGAGTCGCTTCCTGCAGACGAGGCACCTCGCGGCACCGTGGGCATTCCTCGCGCGTTGAACATGTACGAGAACTATCCGTTCTGGCACACGTTTTTCACTAAGCTGGGCTTCTCGGTCATTTTGTCCGATCAGACCACCGCAAAGACGTACGACATGGGCATCGAGTCCATGCCTTCCGAGTCCGCCTGCTATCCTGCAAAGCTTTCCCACGGCCATATCATGAACCTGCTGGCCAAGGACCCAGACTTTATTTGGATGCCGTGTATTCGTTGGGAGCGCAAGGAGGACGACTCCGCAACCAACCACTACAACTGCCCAATTGTCATGAGCTACCCTCAGGCGCTGGGCCTCAACGTGGACGAGCTCTCCGATCCGTCCATCCAGTACATGGCTCCGTTCATTCCGTATGACAAGAAAAACGAGCTCAAGCGCCGTTTGTACGAGCTCATCAGTGAACAGCGCGAGAAGGACGCCCAGGCTGGTAAGGGTCGCTTCCGCGGCGAGCACATCACGCGCGCCGAAATTGACGCCGCTGTTGAGGCTGCATGGCAGGAAGACATCAACGTCAAGGACCAGATGCACCGCGCAGGTGACGAGGCTCTTGCGTGGATTGAGGAGCACGACGCTCACGGTATTGTTCTTGCAGGTCGCCCATACCACAACGACCCAGAGATCAACCACGCCATCCCTGAGCTGGTCTCTTCCTTTGGCTTTGCCGTGCTCACCGAGGATTCCATTGCTCATAAGATGATGCCTGAGCGCCCCATCCGCATTGTTGACCAGTGGATGTACCACTCGCGTCTGTACCGTGCGGCTCGCTTTGTTGCGTCCCGAAACGACCTGGACCTCATCCAGCTCTTCTCGTTTGGTTGCGGCCTTGACGCGCTGACCACCGACCAGGTCCAGGAGATTCTTGAGGCTTCGGGCAAGATTTACACCATGCTCAAGGTTGACCAGGTCTCCAACTTGGGCGCTGCGCGAATTCGTATCCGCTCCCTGATGGCTGCCCTAAACGAGCAGCAGGCAGAGCTCGAGCGACTTTCAGCTGCTGGCCTGGTTACCGAGGCTGTTCCACAGGGCGTTCGCATGGCCGATGGCTCTCTGGAAAAGGCCAGGAGCGCTAGTTCTTCTCGCCGTGCGCCGGTGTATCGCGAGGCAGAATCTGCAGCTTACGAGAAGGTCCGCTACACCAAGGAGATGCAGGAAGCGGGCTACACCATCCTGGCTCCACAGATGGCGCCGATCCACTTTGAGCTGGTAGAGGAGCTGCTGAAGGGTGCGGGCTACAATGTTGTGCTGCTGCCTTCGGTTGACCAGGGCGCCGTTGACATGGGCCTTCGCTACGTCAATAACGACATCTGCTACCCATCTATCCTGGTCACAGGCCAGATTATGGAGGCAGTGCTTTCGGGCAAGTATGATCTGACCAAGACCGCGGTTCTGATTTCGCAGACCGGCGGTGGCTGCCGTGCAACCAACTACATTGCACTGATTCGTAAGGCGCTCAAAGACGCAGGTCATCCAGAGATTCCGGTCATTTCCGTCTCCGCCGCTTCTGGCCTTGACGAGGACAACCCAGGATTCAAGCTGTTCAAGCCCGACTTGCTGATCAAGGCAGTTTACGCGCTGCTATACGGCGACCTGATCATGCAGCTGCTGTATCGCGTTCGTCCATACGAGGCCGTCAAGGGCTCTGCAAACGAGCTGTATGACCAGCTCATGGCCGATACACGTTCCAAGATCAACGGAATTTCTCGCAAGGAATTCTACAAGCAGTGTCAGCGTACCATCGAGCTGTTTGACAGCCTGCCCGTGGTCAATGACCGCCAGAAGCCACGCGTCGGCGTCGTTGGCGAGATTCTGGTTAAGTTCCACCCAACGGCTAACAATGAGCTGGTCAAGGTCATCGAGTCCGAGGGCTGCGAGGCCAACGTTCCAGGTCTGGTCGACTTCTTCCTGTTTGGTCTCTCCAACGCGATCAACACGCACAAGGAGCTGGGCACTTCGCTTAAGAGCCGCATGACGCACATCGCGGGCATCAAGATGGTCCAGGGCCTGCGCGCGCCAATCAATAAGATGCTGGAGAAGTCCGAGCGCTTTGAGCCGTACCCCAACATCGATGAGCTGGCCGAGAAGGCTGGTCAGATTCTCTCGCTCTGCAACACGATGGGCGAGGGTTGGCTGCTCACCGCTGAGATGTGCGACCTCATTGAGACGGGCACGCCAAACATCGTCTGCGCTCAGCCGTTTGCCTGCCTGCCAAACCACGTCGTTGGTAAGGCAGTCATCAAGCGCCTGCGCCAGATGCACCCCGAGTCCAACATTGTTGCCGTCGACTACGACCCAGGTGCGTCCGAGGTTAACCAGCTCAACCGTATCAAGCTGATGATTTCGGTTGCTAAGGAGAACTACAAGAATGGCGTAAATGGCGAGTTCAAGCTAGAAAACGCTGACGATCCAGTTACCAACGACGCAACCATGCCGTATACCGGCCGCGACAAGTTTGGCCTGGATTCCGTTGTTCGCGAAGGCGGCCACTCTTGCTCTTCGCACCACATGTCTGCACTGGAAGCAACCGGCGCTAATCTGGGCGATCTTGGTCGCACCGCGCCTGACCACGGAAAAGATTACGGTTCCATTAGACTTTCCGAGGAGCAGATGGCTGCTATCGAGCGCGCCAAGAAGAAGGCCGGCGTCAAGTAGTGCGGTCGATGCGCCTGCGGCGGCCAGTCCTGGCTGCTGCGAGTGCGCACCCCGCGCTGACCAGCCGCGCAACCCGCGTAATTGGCTGCGAAGTTGGTGCGCAACCAGTGTGATCGGCTGCGAAGTTGGTGCGCAACCAGCTACAAAGTTGTAATTTGCACGTTAATGAGCCCCAAACTTTAGTTTGGGGCTCATTTTTGGCGATTTTGGGCCAAAAAGGTAAAAAATGCGTTTAGTTGGTGTATTCATTTTGAAAATGAGGTGTTTTGACTCAATTAGTAAAAGAAATAGTTAAAACTTTTTCGCTTATCCTGGGCAAACGCTAATATAAAAAGTTGAACTAAATCTCTTCAGCCCCAACTAAACGGGTTTTTTACCGCTTTAGCTATCAAAAACGGCAAATTTTCGCACCAAAGAAAAATTTTGCGTATAAAACGTGTGAAATATGCAATTTCGTGCATAACGGCCTCAATCCGTGCCTACAAACAGTATTCCTCTGGTGTCGGCGCCAGACTATGCCAAGCAAATACACTGAACTACGCGATTAGGCTGTATTCTCGTGAGCTAGCAGCAACAAAAGTGCTGCTCAACGTTAGCCGCTCAGATGCAGGGAACCAGCGTGTCGAGAAAACCGCACGTCCATCGTTCAGATAAATCTCCACGGTAGACCCATCAACAATAACGCGCAGGTCAAAAAGCTCCTTTAGCCTAATAGAGCGTTGAGTTCTGCCTGCAGCGGTGTCCTCGTCAATGAATTTCAGGGTAAAAGTGCCCTTGGAGTAAGAAAGCACAAGCGCGTCGTTGAGAGTAAGAGTTCCGTCTCCGGATATGTCCGTAATCTCAATATCTGCAGATAGTTGATCTATTTTGACGACAGCGTCGGCGACAAATTCCACACATTCGCGTCGCTTAGCATCAAGCTCTTTAACTGGATGTTGCAGGATAACACCATCACCAGACAACGAAAGTTCTCGGGGCAGAGTAAGGTTGTGGCAGAATTCAATGCCTTCAGGATAACTATGGTAAGTCGGATCGATGATGCCCATCCATCCAATCAAAATGGTTCGGCTAGAATCGTCGACGAACGTTTGAGGTGCGTAGAAGTCAAAACCATGATCCCAGAGCATAAAGCTATCGGTGGAAACAGTTTCAACATTGATAAGCTTTTGACTTCCTGGAAGCGGAAAATAGCCCGACTGCCAGATATTTTGCCATTTGTCGAGAGGCTCGCTTGAAGCATTTTCTTGCAAGTTAGCGGAATCGCTCAAGCGCGACCCCTTGGACGCACCGATGCTTGACTCCGTACCAGCACTTGGCTCCGTACCAGCGCCTTCTCTTAGCCCCTGCGGACACACAGATAGAAACTCCTGGCCATCTAGCTGCACCAAAAAAGGGCATTCCCACATGTAGCCAAACGCCTCACGATGACCCAGGTCATTAGCCCCGCGTATAACCGAGTGGAGCGTCCACGACTTGCCACAATCACTGGAGTCGTAAATCAAAACCGCTCCCGAATCATGCCGTTCATCTGCGGATTTTTCGTTACCAGCTGCAGCGTCCCTCTCGCGAGTGCCTAACAGCATGCGCAGAACCCCGTCTTGCTCCCAAACCTTCGGGTCGCGCACGTGGTTTGTGCAGGTATCGGGGTAGTCGGCCGGCTTCAAAACAACGCGCTTTGGCGAGAAACTCAGTCCATCTTCAGAGGTTATCATGACCTCATAGGCTTCTCGACCGACGTCGATACCGTCGGCTTCTGGGTGTGTTTCGTCCATAACGTTGCCGGTGTAGAAGAGCCGCATGACCTCGCCCGCAGTGTCGACGCCGTGACCGCAATCGCCGGCCGCCGCACCGTTGCCGTTGTCGGCCGCCGCATTGTCGCCGTGACCGCAGCCGTCGGCCGCAGTGTCGCGCGTCTCAATCCAGGCCGAACCCGAAAACACACCGTCCTTATCGCAAGCTGCGTCTGGAGAAATCGCAATAGGGAGCGTCTCCCAAGAGAGCAAATCCTTGCTCACAGCATGTCCCCAGTAACGCAGCTCGTTGGCAGGCCACTCGGGAGTGTACTGGTAAAACGCGTGGTAGACGGACTTAAACTGACAAAGTCCGTTGGGGTCATTCATCCAACCCTGAGGTGGGAAGAGGTGAAATTGTGGCGTCCAAAAGTCGTTTGTCATAGCGCTCCGTCTTTCGCATTTCTTGCAATTATTATGGCATGCGCGCGCAAAGTTCGTGCAGGTAGGTTTAATTCGTTTTGAGTTGCGGTACAGTAAATGCATACAACATCCAAGGCCGCCGGCTGCGACCCGCACCCGCGTGACCGCACGACCCGCGCTCGCACCACCCGCACCGCGCCGACCTTGCCCGAACCAGAGAGGATGCCTATGTCTGAAACCGCAACTAACCAGCTCCCCGATGTCGCCGAGCGCTTCATGCGCTACGTGCAGGTTGACTCCCAGTCCAACCCCGACAACGACACCGTCACCCCTTCCACGCCTGCTCAGCACGAGATGGCTCGCTACCTGGGCGAAGAGCTCAAGGCGCTGGGCTGCACCGACGTCACCGTCGACGAGCACGCCTACGTCACCGGCACCTTCGCCGCATCCAAGGGCGCCGAGTCGGCTCCCGCGATGATGCTTTGCTCGCACCTGGACTCCGTCATCGACGCGCCTGCCTCGGGCATCAAGCCGCACGTCGTCCACTACGAGGGCGGTGACCTGGTCGCCGGCGTCGTCAACGGCAAGACTATCGCTACCACCCAGGAGCAGGTCCCTGACCTCAAGGATTTTGTGGGCATGGACATCATTTGCTCCGACGGCTCCACGCTGCTTTCCGCTGACGATAAGGCCGGTGTGGCTGAGATCTGTGCGCTGCTCAAGCGCCTGGGCGACAACCCCGAGCTCGCGCACCCTACGCTCAAGATTGCCTTTGTCCCTGACGAGGAGATCGGTCACGGCGCAAGCCTGCTTGACCTGGACAAACTCGGTGCCGCGTACGGATACACCGTCGACGGCGAGGCTCTCGGCGAGTTCAACTACGAGTGCTTCAACGCCGCCCACGCCGACGTCTACTTCAAGGGCGTCATGGTTCACCCCGGCAGCGCCAAGGACGTCATGATCAACGCAATTACCGTGGCTTCCGAGTTTCAGCAGATGGTCCCGGCCTTCGAGCGCCCTGAGCACACCGAGGGCTACGAGGGCTTCTACCACCCAATCGCCATCGAGGGTTCCGCGTCCGAGGTCAAGCTCAGCTACATCGTCCGCGACCACGACGCCCAGATTTTTGCCAACCGCCAGCAGGTCCTGCAGGATATCGCCGCGTTCTTGAACAAGCGCTATGGCGAGAATACCGTCCGTGTTGAGATTCACCAGGAGTATCGCAACATGGCCGAGAAGTTCGACGGCTACGAGTTCCTGATTGATTATGCGCTTGAGGCAAATCGTGAGGTTGGTATTGAGCCTAAGCCAGTTGCCGCTCGTGGCGGTACCGATGGCGCTCAGCTTACGTTCCGCGGACTGCCATGCCCTAACATTGCTACCGGCGGATACAACGCCCACTCCGTGCGTGAGTTTGTCCCCGTGCCAAGCCTTGAAGTCACTGTTGATCTTCTGGAGAAGCTCGTCGCCAAGTTCGCTGCCCGCAGCTAGCGCCTGCGCTGACCGCGCTGCTTGCTGCTCGCAGCTAGCGCCTGCGCTGACCGCGCTGTTTGCTGCTCGCAGCTAGCGCCGTCGCACCCGCATCGCACGCGAGCCACGCCACCGCACCTGCGCTGCCGCGCCGCGCGCGACCGTTTGACGTGCAGCTTTGCCATTCATAGCTAGATTTCTACCGTCTACGCCCCCGCTCAACCTTGTCAACAAAATGGTGAGCAGGGGCGTAGCATAATTATGAGGGGTCATTGTTCTTTTTTTCACGGAGTAAGGGAGGTCGCAATGCTCGCAGTGTTTTTTGGAATTGTTGTCGTTGCGGCACCCGTCATAGCTGCGTTTTTAGAGCACTCGGGAAACGTTGGAATTTCCGAGCGTCGCCACAGCCACCACGATACCTACGTGACTCCCGCTGCGCTCACACGTTCGCTCATTATTGACATGGCATTTGTCAGTGCAATCGCAGTTATTCTCGGCTGGCTTTGCTACGTTAACGTGTTTACGCCAAACCCAGACATTGTTATGGCGTTTTTTGCGTCCTTCTCGGTTGTCATGTTTATGGCGTGGTACATCTTGAGTCGTTATAAGGTCTCGCTTTTTGATGACGAGATGGTTGTAGTGCCCTTTGTAGGCTCTGAAATTTCCATCAACTACCAGGACATTAAGCGCATGGAGTGGGTTGGCGGCCGTCGGGGCTCCGGGTTTAGAGATCTTCTAATTTTGACTTCGAATGCGTCAAAGGTGCGTCTCTCGGGTATGATTGGACTAGACCAAGTGTTGCTCAAGATTGATCGCTTTGACGTCTTGGCACATAGTTCAACTAGATAGAAGTACAAAGATGCAGCTTGGACTGTATCAGCTCTGAGGCGCGTCGCTTGCGTCAACGTAAAGCTTCGGCGTACGATACGTCCACACTAGTCTGCGCAGCATGCAGTAACGGGGGACGTTTGTGATTAAGCTTGTTTTATCTGACATGGACAATACGCTGGTACCTTTTGGCAATAGACGCGTGTCGGACTTCACACGCAAGGCAATTCACACGCTCCTTGAAGAAACAGATATCGCCTTTGGCCCTTGTACCGGCCGAGATTACGTTGAGTTAATGCGCCTCTTCAGCCTCGATGAGGCGTGCATGCAAACCGGCGTCATGTCCACGGGCAAGCGCGTGCTGTATAAAGGCAAGACCATCTCGCTCTCCGTTTTTGATCACAAAACGTTGCAGGGTGTCGCAGATGCTCTTGCTGACGAGAAGAACATGTTCTTGGTCTGCTATCCAGAGAAGACTAATCTCTTTAACCCGGCATATGTTGTCGGTCCGCTGGACAAAGACATTCTCGCCGATTACGAGCGCAAACTGGTGTTTGTCTCGGGCATTGTTGATCAAGTCCCGAAGGACGTTGATTTTGTCGCAGCAACAATTGCGTGCCCAGGCACGGAGGAGGACATGGAGCGCTGTCGCCAAAAGGTGGCCGCAGCTTGTCCAGACGTGTACACCATGTCGGTGGTCCCTCAGTGGTTTGACGTGCTTCCCAAGGGTGTGTCTAAGCTGACCGGCTTTGAAACGCTCCTGGAAAGAACAGGCATTTCTCCAGAAGAGGTGCTCGTTTTTGGAGATGGCGAGAATGACGTTGAGATTTTAAGTAAAGTTCCGCACTCGGTGGCGGTGGCAAACGCAATTCCAGAGGTCAAGCAGGTAGCAAAGCACCACGTAGGTGCATCTGCAGATGACGGCGTTGCGCATGCCTTGCTTGAGCTGGTACGCGCAACAAAAGCAGGGGAAACTCCCCGTTTTATGATGGAGAACTAGCATGATTAGACTCATTGCATCGGATATGGATGGTACGCTGCTGGACCAGAACTCCGAGGTTCCGCCAGAGACATTTGAGCTCATCGAAGAGCTGTACAAGCACGGCGTTCACTTTGTCGCAAGTTCCGGTCGTCGTTACGATACACTGCGTTGGTTGTTTGAGCCGGTCGCAGACAAGATTGACTACGTGGCCTCTCTTGGCACGCAGGTCTATGTAGAGAACGAGGTCATCGACCGCGAGGTTTTCTCGTCAGCTTCTATTCGTAAGCTGTTTGAGTTGACGTCTGAGTTTGACTGCATTCATCTGGTTGTTTATGACCGCACGCATACGTATCTGCTGGACGATCAGAGTTCGTTTGTGCGTGAGCTGGATAAAGACCTGCCTAACGCCGAGCGCGTGTTTGATCCGCCTTCACCTGACGTTAGCATCATCAAGGCTGCTATTTGCTGCGATTCAAGGGCTCGCTCCATGGATATGGCCATGATTCTTGAGCGTGAGATGGGCGATAGACTTTCGTTCATGCCTTCTGGAGAGACCTGGATTGACGTGGTGCCTCGTGGTGTGAACAAGGCTACAGGACTTGAGCAGATTCGCAGGTACTATGGCATTTCTCGTGACGAGATTGCTGTGTTTGGCGATTCTATGAACGATTACGCTATGCTGCGTTACGCCGGCACTGCGTACGTTATGGACAACGCTCGCTACGCACTCAAGACGATTGCCTCCAAGGTCATTGCGCCTAACACCGAGCAGGGTGTCCAGAAAGAAATGCGTCGAATTCTGGAAGAGCTGGCGTAAGATTTGTGCAAAGGTCGTGCAATGAAGGCGCAGAATTCATAATTGCTGTTTAAGAATTGTGGAAGCTGTGATAAACTTCTACAGTCACGGGCGATTGGCGCAGCGGCTAGCGCAGGTGCTTTACACGCACAAGGCCGGGAGTTCAAATCTCTCATCGCCCACCATGGAACCTCACGCGGCGCCCTCGGGTGTCGCGTTTTTTCTTAGGAGTGCAATGAATAACCAGGTAGAAAGCGCGTTTTCTGGCGAGAAACCCGCGCAGGCCGGAGCCACCGCCCAGGCCGACGCCGTCGCGCAGGTCGACGCTGCCACGCAGGTCGGAGTCGACACGGAGCCCGCACGCTCGTTCGACCGCGCGTGGGACCAGATGCGTCCCGTCACCCTCGAGCGCAACGTTATGAAGAACGCCGACGGATCGTGCCTGGTCACGTTTGGCGACACGCGTGTCCTGTGCACCGCTACCGTCGAAGAGGGCGTTCCCGCCTGGCGACGCAGTTCTCGCGCGGGTTGGGTCACGGCCGAATATGCCATGCTACCTGCGTCGACTAACCGCCGCACCAAGCGAGAGCGCGCCAACCGCAAGGGTCGCTCCATGGAGATTGAGCGTCTGATCGGCCGCTCGCTGCGCTCCGTTGTTGACCTCAATCGCCTGGGCGAGTACACCATTACGCTGGACTGCGACGTGCTTCAGGCAGATGGCGGCACTAGAACCGCCAGCATCACAGGCGCTTGGGTGGCGCTTCACGACGCACTCTATTCACTTGTCGAGAAGGACCTCTTGCCCAGACTTCCTCTTACAGGTCAGGTAGCTGCGATTTCTATGGGTTACGTAAACGGTCAGCCGCTGCTGGACCTTGACTATCCCGAGGATTCTCATGCTGACATTGACATGAACCTTGTGGGAACAGAAATTGGACAGATAATTGAAGTACAAGGAACAGGCGAGGGTGGCCCATTTGATCGCGAGCAACTCAATCAGCTGCTCGACCTTGGTCAGGCTGGCATTGCTCACCTTGTTGACCTGCAGAATCAAGTGACTGGATTTAGGGAGTAACCATGAGTCAAAACAGTGAAAATCAGGGTTCTAACGCTGTGACCTTTGATCCAAATACAACCGTGGTAGTTGCAACGGGCAACGCTCACAAACTTGTTGAGATTGAGGCTATCCTCTCTAAGGTAATGCCTGGTATGAGCTTTGTAGCTCTTGGTCAGCTGGGCGATTTTCCTGATCCAGAGGAGAACGGGCAGACGTTCCGCGATAACGCTTTGATCAAGGCAATGGCTGCGCTTGACGAGGTAGATTGTGTAGCAGCTATTGCAGACGACTCCGGCATTTGCGTTGACGCTCTGGACGGAGCTCCTGGAATCTATTCTGCTCGTTATGCTGGCGAGCATGGCAATGATGCTGCAAATAACCAGAAATTGCTCGCAGAGCTTGTTAACGTTGCTGATGAGGACCGCACTGCTCGCTTCCACTCCACCGTTGCTCTGGTCTACAGAGACGGATCTGTGCTGGTAGGAGAGGGCGACTGCGAGGGCGTTATTGGCCACGAGCCAAAGGGTCACAACGGCTTTGGCTACGACCCACTCTTCTGGCCAGAGGATGCTCCAGGTAAAACCATGGCAGAGCTTGAGCCTGACGAGAAGAACGCTATATCGCATCGTTTCCACGCTCTGCAGGATCTTTCCAAGCAGATTCTGGGATAGGCACGGCGTAGGTTTCGCGTCAGATTCGCGTCAGGTTTGCGTCAGATTTCGGACAGATAACTGCCGCTATGTCAGACTCGCGTCAGAATCGCGACAGATTCCTGACAGATTCCAGACAGAAAACTACCGCCGCGTCAGACTTGCGTCAGCTTCACGTCAGAATCACGACAGAATAGCGACAGAAACACGCCATATAACAGGTCAAAACCGGTCAGCGAGATATTTGTTCTTCTCGCCGACCGGTTACTTTTTTCTTTGCTTCAAATGTTAAACTAAATGTAACTGTGACTTCTGTCTTGGAGGTAGACATGAGGATTGTTCGCACCCGCGATTACGAGGACATGAGCAGAAAAGCTGCAAATGTCATTTCTGCACAAATTATTTTGAAGCCAAATTGCGTTCTTGGCCTAGCAACTGGTTCAACGCCAATTGGCACCTATGCTCAACTCGCTGATTGGTGCAAGAGGGGAGACCTGGACTTTTCGCAGGTTTCTACGTATAACCTTGACGAGTACCGCGGTCTTTCTCACGACGATCCTCAGAGCTATCACTATTTCATGCGCAAAAACCTCTTTGACCTGGTAAATATTGATCTTGAGAATACTCATGTGCCCGACGGCTCTAATCCTGACGTCGAGGCAGCTTGCGCCGAGTACGATAGGCTTGTTGCTAAGGCTGGCTATCCTGACCTGCAGCTTCTTGGTATTGGCCACAACGGCCACATTGGTTTCAACGAGCCTGACGACCATTTCTCCAAGGGTACGCACTGCGTTGACCTCACCGAGAGCACCATTCAGGCAAACAGCCGCCTGTTCGAGCGCATGGAGGACGTCCCTCGTCAGGCTTACACCATGGGCACGCAGACCATCATGTTCGCGCGCAGCATTCTGATTGTGGCTAGCGGCGAGGACAAGGCTAAGGCTGTTTACGACATGTGCTACGGCAACGTTTCGCCTCAGTGCCCAGCCTCTATCCTGCAGCTTCACACTAACTGCACCGTTATTGCTGACGAGGCCGCCCTCTCGCTCTGCCCAGCTGAGTAAAACTTGGTTGGTCCAAAGCATCCAAAAGGTATCCAAAGGGTATCTTGAAGGCGCCTTAAAAGCTTCAAATAGCATCTGCCGAGAAAAACAAAACTCCCATTCATGTGAATGGGAGTTTTTTGTAGCAGTTTATGGTGCGTAAACGTTGTACGTGCACGTTTAGTGATGTTCAGAAAATATTAATAGTCCTTGAAGTAACGGCTGAGAGCCAAAAGGACCTGGTAGTTAAGGCCAAGCACATAGTCGCCGTTATTGGTATGAACCGTGCGAAGCGTAAACTCAAGATTGTCACCAAACGTGATTTTATCGCCATCTTTTTTGCCAGCACGAGACATATCGCCAGTTGAAAGTGGGAAAACTCTACCGGCTGGATTGACCGAAGTAACAAAGAATATAAAAGGCTCGACGGCGTTTTCACCAGGGTTAATGTGCAACTGTTTGAAAATCTGACTGTTTGTTGACACGTAGACTACTTCGTTTTTGTCGAGCAGCTTCTTCAGTTCAGGAAGAGTCGCTGCTACCCAAGGTAGATCATGATGAACAAAGGGATTGTCGCTCGCGAGCGACTGCGCGATAGGCGAGCCGTACTGATAGACATAAACCATCTTGTTGTAGAGCTCGTTGACGTCATTAACAGAGGTCTGAGCTGGTGCGGCCTGGTTTGCCTGAACAAGCTCGATAAGGTTCATGGAATTGAGCTGGTCAGATGAAGCGCCTTTGGACTGTGCTTCAGAAACAGTCAATCCACCAAACGCGAATGAGCCTACTCCAAATACCAGGAAAAGCGCTGATAAAGCAACAAGGACTTTAGATGATTTCTTTTTGGCAAGGAAAGCAATTCCGATAGCAAGAGCAACAAAAATAAGCACGATATACCAGGTCTTACTGATGGCATATCCCAGAGTCTCAGTCATTGGGCCTCCTTGTGTTTTGAAGTTAGTTACTAATTTTATCAGAGGACCCCTATTTGTCATAAATTTGTTGGGGTTCTGACGCGCTGTCGTTGCAAGTCCGATGCCAACCTGATGCAAATCTGACGCGAACCTGACGCGATCTTCTCGCGATCTTGACGCAAACCTGACTAATCGACTGATGTTGTTCCCGTGACATTTGTCGTAAAACCTTGAGATTTTATTTTCTACCTCGTATAGTGGAGTTTCGGAAATTCTGACTATTGTTTGTCGACCGGTACATATCTCCGACACTCCATAACGTGTCGCATCGCAAACGTACTGATTGACTTGGAGGATTGATGGAAAACGAGATTCCACCAGTTAATCGTGTAGACGAGATTCACGAGAAGCTCAGCGCACTTCAGGGCCAAAAACTCAAGGTCAAGGCTAACATGGGACGTTCTCGTATTGTTGAGCGCACAGGTACCCTGGTTATGGCCCATCCATCTCTTTTCATCGTTGAGGTTGGCGAGCGCCGCGGTCGCACTGCCCGTCAGTCCTACCAGTACGTTGACGTTCTGACCGGCACCGTTGAACTTTTTGATTTTGAGACCGGTGAGCGTCTGTTTGACTTCGAGTTTGAAGAATAGTTCAGAAGCGCCCGCATTACTTCGACTAGGCTCACACTCATGGCTGCCTCGTTGTCCAATTTTGGACGCCAAATCATTCAGATTCCTTGCAAGGTCAACCTTCACCTGGGCATTCACACTCAGAAAGACCAGCGAGGATACCATAAAGTAGATTCACTCATGGTTCCCGTTGCGCTGTACGACACAGTTGTTGTCGATGACGCGCCGGAGCTTACGGTTACGCATGAGCCGCAGCTCTGCGTGTTGCCTGAGCGCACAACAACTTGGAAGGCCGCAGTTCTTCTCGCCAATAAGCTGGGAGTTTCCCCAGAT
>SKEK01000757.1_pt1 | contig 16276 bp, 15 predicted proteins | sample 4826761 | NCBI WGS metagenome assembly SKEK01 (sample SAMN11008811, study PRJNA524170) | human gut metagenome | biome: Human fecal sample; material: Feces; isolation source: fecal sample from pouch patient p32 | host: Homo sapiens | place: Israel: Tel-Aviv | collected 2015-10-13 | reverse complement strand
TCCCTAACCAGCTCCGTTCGGTAACATGGCAATCGGGATCACCTCTTGTCGGAGTCAGCCATGAACCAGACCGGAGCCACAGGAAAAGCGCAGCAGGCTGGAGGCTGAAATTCAGGGGCGGTAGCGTGTTTTTTGCCGGTTGGTGCAGAGCGCAGCGGCGCCCAACAGACGAGCATGGTCACATGAACCAGAGTGGGATAAAGATGGATGGGGTCAAACGGTAACTAAAAATAGGTGATGCAACCAAAGTCAGACTGGACTTCCAGCCACGTTGTATTGCTCATGGTGAGGTTGATGTCCCTCTCGGTTTTGGCGTTGAAATTCTATTTTCTGCTGCACACATGATCGATATTGAACGACCACCTCAAGAGTATATTGATTGGCAATGAGGTCAAAAGCCAGAGGGAACCTGGTCACGAAACGGATACACAATCGATGCGTAAAAAGAAATTGTCATCGCTCTGTGTTTCCTGTCCCATTGACCGAATTGGTTATTTTTGTTGCCGCAGAGTTTAGCGGTTATATGTTATCAGCCCCTTGGTGGGCATTACTATTCACAAGGATGTGTCATGAAAAAATCCTCTATTGGTACTGTGCTTTTACTTAGTTCAAGTGCGCTAGCCAACCCATATAAAAGTGAATTTGTTGATGTGGCATTTCAAATACAAGAAGGAAAAAATACATTTCAACTGGTCTGTCAACCCAAGCTCACCATGGGGGAGCTGCCCAAAAACTGGGTTGATACGTGCAATGAGATTGGCAAGAAGTTTTTGGAGTTAGCTGTCGAAAGCGGAATAAAGGTCGACCCCATTGACAACGCGTTTGGTTTGGCTGGTGAACTTGCTCAAAAAATGTCGAGCGGCTTACCAGAGAATGTTGTCCCCACACAAATTATTAGCCGTGAATTTGGTGGTTAATCACTTATAGCAAGGTGATATTGTCAACAGCAGCCAGGCTGGGGCGATTTACACGGCGCTTCAGCCGCCCCAAAGCCTGGCGTTAGGAATAGATTATGAAACATATTTTCACCCTTATGCTTTCTTTACTTTTTATAATTGCATGTGACGACATGTCTGTCACCACATCAACTGGAGAACATGCCTCTTCCAGCTCATCCACGTCATCATCTTCGGAGAGGGAAATCACGCTATCAGGTGGGAGCGGGCATGCCTTCATTGATGAAGATGAACTCGTATTAAAAGACGAGATGGTTTTTATCAATGGTAAACAATTCGCGAAAGCTCCTTCTGGTTCAACCATCAGGTATGTTATCAAAAACGATGTTAAATCACTTTATGTAAATGAAAAATCAATTCCTATCGGGAACTAATTTCTTCCCGAAAAAATTAAATTGATTATTTTTTCATGAAAACGTGCACAAGGTCTTCCACCATAACTGAAACATTAGGCTTTCAGGGTAAAATCGAGGCGATGAGTTATATATTATATTCGGTCACTGGTGGCTATTTATATCATTCCTGGAAAATGAATACTTCGGTAGCTATTGGGACACTCACCATTTCCTCATCACTATTAGGTCAAGAAAAATGCAAATCCGGGCAATATCTTTACTCTTGCTCCTTTTGACATGCTCAGTGAGCGCGAAAGAGATCATGACTCGCACAGCGAGCAGGGATGATGGTTCGCCTATATCCTATTATCTTGTCCAACATGCCCATGACACAGATACACTGCTGTTGATCCTGCAAGGCTCTGATTGCAATAGTGTGTTGAAAATAGAGTCCATACTCACCGAGTATAAAAATGTCTGGCCAGAAGCTGATGTGTTGCTAATCGAAAAGTACGGCATCAATCGCAAATTAAAATACAGTAAAGATGCCGAACGCAAGGATTGCCCTGCTCAGTACCTTGAAAAGGACAATCCTGCGCAGCGGGTCGCGGATATCAACACTGTGCTCGATATCGTTCGAAAAGACGGGCAATACAAAAAGCTCATCCTATTGGGCGGCAGTGAAGGTGCCGTTATCGCCAACCTGGCGAGCGCAGATATTGACTCTATCGATGCCACCATCGCCTTTAATGGCGGTGGCCGCTGGTTTATCGATGACGTCTCACACAGCATCGAGGTACAGCATAAAAACCCCGCAGCGGCGAGAAAAGAGGTCGATGACTTTAAAGGGTTTACCGAGCATGTTCTTCACAGCAAACCCTTCGAGCTTGATGTGAGCGGACATGGCTATCATTGGTGGCAGCAGATGCTCTCCATCGATCAGCTTGATACCCTTAAAAAAGTAAAGTCTCCTTTACTGATCATTCAGGGAGGGAGAGACACTTCGGTATCACCGCAAAAAACAGATGAAATGATGCAGCGCCTTGAAGAACTTGGGAAAAGCAATATCGAATATCGGCGTTACGAAGCACTGGATCATGGATTGAAAGACAGCGACGGGAAAAGCCAGCGCAAAGAGGTCATCAGCGATATAAATATGTGGTTAAGGTCGAAGCTAAGCAATCCAGCCAATACATCCAGCGGCAACTGATTGAAGCTGAGCAGGCTGGTAAATTGCCTCCTTATACGTTGATAAGAAGTTTATTCATTCACCTCTCGTAAGAGCCAGACTAGATCCACACAGAAGGGAAAGTGCAGAAAACTGGAGGTTGAACTTCAGGGGTGGTAGCCTTATCTGAGGAAATATATAAGCAATGGCGATATACCATGCGCGGCAGCCCTGATTTCAATCCTGATCTACGGCCCTACAGTAGATATCGACTGAGCTTGCGAAGCCCGACGTTTACCGTGAGTAATTGCTAGAATGTTGGGTTTCGTAATAGTAATCCCAACCTACGGCCCTGAGACCATAACATTATACATTACCGCCCCCTTAATTAAGCGTTATGTTCATGTGGAGATAATTATCTAAGATGGATATTGAAGAATTAAAGAAACGTGCTTGGGATTACGTGCAACGCCAAGCTGACACAACGGTAACATCTGTAGAGTTTGTAGAATCGTTCAGATTGCTGGGGCGCGACGATGCTGTAATTTCTGTAGTTACTACTGACAAAGAAACACCTGAATGGTGGGTAGTCGGCGGTGATACGCCAATAAACCTCTATGACAAGTCAAAGTTCAACTCTCCCGACGAGGCATTTTCTTTTCATACAGGTATCATGATGAGGATGATGGATCGTGACTATGTTGAGTCTGACGAACCGCCGGAAGAAATTGGATATGACGCATTTATTTCACATGCTAGTGAAGATAAAGACGACTTTGTACGACCTTTAGCAGGTATTCTCAAAGAATATGGTTTTAGGATTTGGTATGACGAGTTTGAATTGGAAATTGGAGATAGCCTCCGAGAATCTATTGATAAAGGCCTCGTCACCTCAAGATATGGAATCGTTGTTTTATCGCCTAAGTTTCTAGATAAAAACTGGACCAAGTACGAACTTAACTCACTCGTAGCAAGAGAAATTGAAGGCAAAAAGGTTATTCTTCCAATATGGCATAATGTAACAAGACAACAAGTTATGCAATATAGTCCTATGTTGGCAGACAAGTTGGCTCTGTCATCAGAGAACATGGCCATAAATGAAATCGCCAAGAAAGTATGCAGAGCATTAGCGAAATAAACAAACATAACAAAGCCAATCTGAGGGACAGCTAAACCGTTGCGCACTTTGTCTGTCCCTACTGGTGCGTTAAACGTACGCATAGAGGAATATAATGTCATTGGAAGCAAAAGTTAGTAGTGGAAAATACAAAGGAAAGCCGTTGTACCCGCACTTACACGAGGACAACATGTACGTTGCAACCCGTACTAGATACAAAGCAGACTATGTAAGGGTTAAGACTCTTGAGCAATTAGAGGCTCTTGTTCAGCAAGGCTATGGTGCGAGAATGTCAAACCCTGACATTGAAAATGCACCATCCTTCATAGTGTCTAGAAATATAAAAATTGATGCCCTAGGTGTAAGTTTATCTAAGGTTTTACCTAAAACTATCGAGGATCTTGACCTTGATCCAGATTCAATATCAAAAGGACGTGCCGAGCAATCACTTCTGCGAGCATTTCTGTTGAACGGTCGCGCACAGGCGCCTTGTGTCCTTTGTAATCGTGATTTCCCAGAGAATATGTTAGTTGCAGCTCACATCAAGAACAGGTCAAAATGCAGTAACAGTGAAAAACTCGATTTTGGCAACGTTGCAGCTCTTATGTGCAAACTGGGTTGCGACGACCTTTTCGAAAAAAAATACATCTATGTTGAGCATGGGAAGATAGTTGGCAATTTTTATGTAACTCTCACTGATGCTTTAACAGAAGCAATAAAAGCCCTAGAAGGTAAGAGTGTTGCCAACTGGGCTAATAGCAAGAAATATTATGTTTGGCATGCTAAGCAAGCAGCGTAGAGCACCTAGCATGCATATAAGCCAAAGTAACAACAGAATTGATGCCGTAGCCGTATTAAAAGCCATCCCGCAGGAGCTTGACCGAGTACCTCTATGTTTCGTGGTGCAAAGCGTTGCGCTTATTGCACCCTACGGTCTCGAAAGCAATTAACAGAGAAATTGTGGCAGCGACAAAGGGGATAATAGTAGGAAAGCAACAAACAAGGGGGCCAAGGCCCCCTCTGCTATGAATGATCGGCGGATAAAATGGGCATCAATCGATTAACCCCCGCTGCCGCAGTGCAGTCAGCAACTCCTCCACCAGCACTTCCACCGATTTACCGGCGTTCAGCAGATGGATTTCCGGGTTTTCCGGCGCCTCATAGGCGGAGTCGATACCGGTAAAGTTGCGAATTTCCCCTGCCCGCGCCTTTTTGTAGAGCCCCTTGGGGTCACGCTCTTCGCACACGCTAAGCGGCGCATCCACAAACACCTCGACAAACTCCCCTTCACCCACGAGATTGCGCACCAGTTGTCGCTCGGCACGGAACGGCGAGATAAAGGCGGTGAGGACGATAAGGCCCGCATCCACCATGAGTTTTGCCACTTCGCCGACCCGGCGGATATTCTCCTGGCGGGCGGCGTCATCGAAGCCGAGATCGCCACAGAGGCCGTGGCGCACATTGTCCCCATCCAGCAGATAGGTGTGCTTGCCCGAGGCGGCCAGCGCCTGCTCCAGTGCCCCCGCCAGGGTGGACTTGCCCGCCCCGGAGAGTCCGGTAAACCAGATCACCAGGGGCTTTTGCCCCTTCTGCTCGGCCCGGCTCTGTTTGTCGACGGCATGGGCATGCCACACGATATTGCTCATCCAACACTCCTTGATTGGCGCTCACGCCTCAAAACTTAAACTGTCCGGCACCACAGGGAGCCACCTCGGACTATCAGCCGACAACGTGCTGATGCCATGGCATTGCTCACCCAACACTCCTTGATTGGCGCTCACGCCTCAAAACTGACACTGTCCGTTACCGCAGGGAGCCGCCTCGCGATGAGGCGGCAAGGTGCTGATGCCCTGATATTGCGCATGCAACCCCCCCTGATTGGCGCTCACGCCTGGATGCCAGTGCCCTGGCACTCCCCTGCATCATAAGCAGCCTTGATAAAAGCCGCGTTAACATAAGCAGCCCTTAACACATCCCCCGGTATCAGACCTTAAAACGGAAACAGCAGGGGCACCATGACGATCACCCCGATGCTGTAGGCCAGGGAGACCGGCAGGGCCAGCTTGAGATAATCCGGCATCTTGTAGTTGCCCGCCGCATAGACCATCAGGTTGGTCTGATAGCCGTAGGGCAGGATAAAGCTGGAGCTCGCCCCGAACAGCACCGCCAGAATGAACGGCATGGTGGAGACATCCATGCTGAGCGCCAGCTGGAATCCCATGGGGAAGGCCAGCGCCGCCGCCGCGTTGTTGCTCATCAGCTCCGTCAGCACCAGGGTAAACAGATAGATACCCACGAAGGCGATAAAGGGACTGGCCCCGTTGAACTCCCCCATCAGCCAGTCGGCGATGAGCTTGGCCAGGCCGCTCTTCTCCAGCTGATCGGCGATGGCGAGCGCCCCGCCTACCACCAGCCAGATATCCAGGGGAAAGCGGCGGCGGATCTCGTCCAGGGTCAGGATGCGTGAAAACAGCAGTACCACCAGCATCACCAGCAGCCCCTTGAAGAGCGGCACCAGATCGAGCACCGACAGGGTCAGCACCCCGAGGAACCCCGCCACCACGGCGGCGCTGCGTGTGGCATCGAGCCGGGTGGAGGCCTCCAGCCCGCTCACCACCACGAACTCCCGGGAGAGGGACTTGTTGCCAGCAAACTTGGGGCCGGGGGCCAGCAGCAGGGTATCCCCTGCGTGCAGTTCAATCTGACCCAGGCCGCCGGTGAGCTGGGTCTCGCCCCGGCGCACCGCCAGCACCACCGCATCGAAATGGGTGCGAAACTCCGCATCCTTGATGGTCTGACCCACCAGGCGCGAGCTGTGGCTGACGATCACCTCCACCAGGTGCTGGCCGTTGAGGCGATGCTGGCCGTAGAGATCCAGCCCCTTGAGCTCCTGCAGCACGCCGACGCTCTCCACGTCACCGCAAAACAGCAGCATGTCTCCCTCGTGCAGCTCGTGTTCCGGCTGCACCGGGCAGATCACCTGGTTGCCCCGGATGATCTCGGCAAGATAGAGGCTTTTCAGGCTGCGCAGGCCGTTCTCCTTGACGCTGCGCCCGGCCATGGGCGAGCCGGGGCCCACCTTGGCCTCGAGAAAATAGCCGGATTCCCGGCTCATCTCGGTGTCCTGCTCCGGCAGGTGGCGGGCAAACAGCAGCACGGCGATGAGGCCGGTCAGCAGGGTCCCCGCCCCCACCATGAAGAAGTCGAACATGCCGAGCGGCTTGGCCCCCATCTTGATGAGGAAGCTGTTGACGATAAGGTTGGTGGAGGTGCCGATCAGGGTCAGCACACCGCCAAAGGTCGCCGCGAAGCACATGGGCAACAGCAGCCGGGAGGGCGCATGGTTGGGGTTGCGCTTGACCGCCCCCAGCATGGACGCCACCACGGCGGTGTTGTTGACGAACGCCGACAGGAAGGCGGTGGAAAACCACACCTTCACCAGCACCTTGTTGAAGGAGCCGGTGCCCACCAGGTTGGCAAACCAGCTCATGACCCGGGTCTTCTCCACCGCGAGCGACACCAGCAGCAGCAACACCAGGGTCAGCAGGGCACTGTTGGTGTAGCCCGCCACCACGGCGTTGATGTCCGCCAGGCCGCTCAGGTAGGTGATGAGCACGGCGCCCGAGAAGAGCAGCGCCGGCCGGAGTTTGCCCTGGATCAGCAGGGCGACGAGGGCAGCCAGCAGACCCAGCACCAGGGATTGTTGCCAGGTCATGGGCTTACTCCTTGCCGGAATCGTTGCTGATGGTCAGCGCCTGCCAGTGGGGGAAGTGCTTGCGCACCAGGGCGTTGAGCTCGATCTCGAACTCGCTGTATTGCCCTGCCATCACCTTGGCCGCCAGCCCTTCCACTATCATGCCGGCCCCCACGGTGACGTTGGTCAGCCGGTCGATGAGGATGAAGCTGCCGGTGTCGCGGATCTCCTTGTAGGGGTCGAACGCCACCGGGTCGGTGAGGCTGAATTCGCACAGGCCGATCTCGTTGAGCTTGAGCTCGGAGGCGGGCAGCTCGTCGAGCTTGTTGATCTCGATACGGTGGCGGATGGCCTCCACCTGGCCACGGCTCTTCTTGGTGGCCAGCTTGACGTCATAGACCCGGCCCGGTTGCAGGGACTCTTCCCCCATCCAGACGATGTGAGCCAGCACGCTCTGGGTCACCTGGGGCTTTTTCGCCGCGTCCACCAGCAGGTCGCCCCGGCTGATGTCGATTTCGTCCGCAAAGGTGACCGTGATGGCCTGACCCGGCAGGGCGTACTCCAGATCCCCGTCGAAGGTGACGATGCGGGTCACCGTGCTCTCTTTGCCGGACGGCAGCACGGCAAGCTTGTCGCCCACCCGCAGGATGCCGGAGGCGAGCGTGCCCGCGAAGCCGCGAAAATCGAGGTTGGGGCGGTTCACGTACTGCACTGGCAGGCGCACCGGGTGACGCTCCAGCTCGCGCTCCACTTCGGCGGACTCCAGCAAGGAGAGCAGGGTCTCGCCCTGATACCAGGCCAGCTTGTCGCTCGGGTTCACCACGTTGTCACCGTCCAGGGCCGAGACCGGCACGATGTGGATGGTGTCGACGCTGAGCTTCTTGGCGAATTCGCGGTACTCCAAGCTGATGCGCTCGAACACCTCCTGGCTGAACTCCACCAGGTCCATCTTGTTCACTGCCACCACGAACTGCTTGATGCCGAGCAGGCTCGCGATAAAGCTGTGGCGGCGGGTCTGATCCAGCACCCCCTTACGGGCGTCGATCAGGATGATGGCCAGATCGCAGGTGGAGGCGCCGGTGGCCATGTTGCGGGTGTACTGCTCATGGCCCGGGGTGTCCGAGATGATGAATTTGCGCTTGGCGGTGGAGAAATAGCGGTAGGCCACGTCGATGGTGATGCCCTGCTCGCGCTCCGCCTGCAGGCCGTCCACCAGCAGGGCCAGGTCCAGCTTCTCGCCGGTGGTGCCGAGCTTCTGGCTGTCGGACTCCAGCGCTTTGAGCTGATCTTCATAGATCTGCTGGGAGTCGTGCAGCAGGCGGCCGATGAGGGTGCTCTTGCCGTCGTCCACGCTGCCGCAGGTGAGAAAACGCAGCAGGCTCTTGTGCTGCTGGGCGTGCAGGTAGGCTTCAATGCCCTGTTCGCTGATGGCGGTCTGAATGTGGTTGTTCATGTTGCGATTCCTTAGAACATTTTTTAGAAATAGCCCTGACGCTTCTTCTGCTCCATGGAGCCGGCCTGATCGTGGTCGATGAGCCGCCCTTGCCGCTCGCTCGAGGTGGTGATCAGCATCTCTTCGATGATCTCCGGCAGGGTGGTGGCATTGGATTCGATGGCCCCGGTCAGCGGGTAGCAGCCGAGGGTACGGAAGCGCACCAGCTCCTGCTTCACTTCGTCTTCCGGGCCGATGGGCATGCGATCGTCATCCACCATGATCTTGATGCCGCCGCGATCCACCACGGGGCGCATGGCCGCGAAGTAGAGCGGGACTATGTCGATGTTCTCGAGATAGATGTATTGCCAGATGTCCAGCTCGGTCCAGTTGGAGAGCGGGAAGACACGGATGCTCTCCCCCTTGTTGACCTGGCTGTTGTAGACGCGCCACAGCTCCGGGCGCTGGTTCTTCGGATCCCAGCGGTGGGACTTGTCACGGAAGGAGTAGACGCGCTCCTTGGCGCGGGATTTCTCCTCGTCGCGACGGGCACCACCGAAGGCGGCGTCGAAGCCGTATTTGTTGAGCGCCTGCTTGAGCCCCTCGGTCTTCATGATGTCGGTGTGCTTGCTGCTGCCGTGCACGAAGGGGTTGATGTCCATGGCCAGACCGTCCGGGTTCTTGTGGACGATGAGATCCAGCCCGAACTTTTTGGCGGTCTCGTCCCGGAACTTGATCATCTCCTTGAACTTCCAGTTGGTGTCCACGTGGAGCATGGGAAAGGGGATCTTGCCCGGGTAGAAGGCCTTGCGGGCCAGGTGCAGCATGACGGAGGAGTCCTTGCCGATGGAGTACATCATCACCGGGTTTTCAAATTCGGCGGCCACCTCGCGGATGATATGGATGCTCTCGGCTTCCAGCTGTTGCAAGTGGGTAAGTCTTTCACGGTCCATGTCTGGGTCCTCGGTTCATTGCTATCGCACCTGCTCGGGGCGCGGTGTTGGTTCAGTTCGGTGCCGCCTTGGCCGCACCGTCAAATCGATTCGGGTCTCGCCCTTCAGGCCAGGCTCACCAGCTTGAGCTCGTGGCCGCTTTCTGCCTCCTGCCCTTGCCCCTGCTCGCCAAACCAGGCGAGTTGCTGGCGCAGGGCCACCACTTCACCGATGACGATAAGCGACGGGCTCACCGCCTGCTGGGCCAGTTCGGCCAGATCCGCCAAGGTGCCGGTCAGCACCCGCTGGCGGGCCGTGGTGCCCCGCTCGATGATGGCGATGGGGGTGGCGGCGCGTCGGCCATGGCTTACCAGTTGCTGCTGGATATGCTCGGAGCGCATCAGCCCCATGTAGATGACCAGGGTCTGGTTGGTGGCCGCAAGCTGCTGCCAGTCGGGCTCCTTGCCCTCCTTCTGGCAGTGGCCGGTGATGAATACGGCGCTCTGGGCATGGTCGCGGTGGGTGAGCGGAATGCCCGCATAGGCGGTGGCACCGGCGGCGGCGGTGATGCCGGGCACCACGGAGAAGGGAATGCCCTCCTCGGCCAGCACTTCCAGCTCCTCGCCGCCACGGCCGAACATGAAGGGATCGCCCCCTTTGAGGCGCACCACCCGGTTGCCCGCTTTGGCGTATTCCACCAGCAGGCGATTGGTCTCTTCCTGGGGCACGCTGTGGGCACCCGCCTTCTTGCCGACCGACACCAGGGTGGCGTCGCGGCGCACCAGGTCCAGGATCTCGGGGGAGACCAGCTGGTCATAGAGCACCACTTCGGCCTGCTGGATCTGTTGCAGCGCCTTGAGGGTCAGCAGGCCAGGATCCCCCGGGCCCGCCCCTACCAGCACCACTTCTCCCACTTCGGTACGGGCTTTGTCCAGTCCCTCGTTCAGCCACTGCTCGGCCCCCTGCCAATCAGCTTTCTCAATCAGACCGGCCAGGGTGTTGGAGGCAAAGGCGCGCTCCCAGAAGCGGCGGCGATCGGAGAGGGAGGCCAGCACCTGCTTGGCCCGGCGGCGCACCCGGCCGGAGAGCTCCGCCAGACCGCCAAGATGGCGGGGCAGCAGGCTCTCGAGCCGCTCGCGCAACAGGCGCACCAGCACGGGGGCCTTGCCGCCGCTGGAGACGGCCACCACGATGGGGCTGCGATCGATGATGGAGGGGAAGATAAAGCTGGAGCGCTCGGGGTCATCCACCAGGTTGACGAACAGACCGCGCTCGGTGGCGCTCTGGTAGACCAGGGCATTGACCTCAAGATCGTCGGTCGCGGCCACCACCAGGATCTGCCCTGCCAGGTGGGCCGGGTCGAAACGCGCCGCCACATGGGTGAAGCGACCGGCAAATTCATGGAATTCGGGCTCGAGCGCGGGAGAGACCAGGGTGATCCGGGCACCTGCCGCCAGCAGCAGGCGCGCCTTGCGCAGGGCAACCTCGCCCCCGCCCACCAGCAGTACCGGGCGGCCTTCCAACCTGGCAAACATAGGTAAATAATCCATCAGGGCCCGCTCCTCGGCATCGCGACATCTGGGGCGACTATAGGCAGGAGCGCTTATCCCTCAAAATAATAAAAAATGCTCTTTAATGCGTTTTGGTAATTAGTAAAGCCGTGTGGCGGCAATAGAGAAGCGAATCTGCTTGTGGTGGATGGCACCAGACCCTAGGCTAGTGAAAGTGTTTCATAAGGAGCTTAATCATGAATGAGTCATTGATTGTATTGGGGATCTTCATATTCCTGGTACTCGCCACCCTGAGTGCCGGCATCAAGATAGTGCCCCAGGGTTACAACTGGACCGTGGAGCGCTTCGGCCGCTACACCCGCACCCTCTCCCCGGGCCTCAACCTGCTGATCCCCTACATCGACCGCATCGGCCACAAGATCATCATGATGGAGCAGGTGCTGGACATCCCGGCCCAGGAGGTGATCTCCCGGGACAACGCCAACGTCACCATCGACGCCATCAGCTTCGTGCAGGTAGTGGATGCCCGCAAGGCGGGCTACGAGGTCAACGATCTCACCAGCGCCATCCGCAATCTCACCATGACCAACATGCGGACCGTGCTCGGCGCCATGGAGCTGGACGAAATGCTCTCCCAGCGCGACACCATCAACGAGAAGCTGCTGCGCACCATGGATGCGGCCACCGCCCCCTGGGGCATCAAGGTGACCCGGATCGAGATCAAGGATGTGCGCCCGCCCCTCGCCCTGGTGGAAGCCATGAACGCCCAGATGAAGGCCGAGCGCCAGAAGCGGGCCGAGGTGCTGGAGGCCGAAGGGGTGCGCCAGTCCAAGATCTTGAAGGCCGAGGGGGAGAAGCAGTCCCAGATCCTGAAAGCCGAGGGTGAGCGTCAGGCCGCCTTCCTCGCCGCCGAAGCGCGGGAGCGGGCCGCCGAGGCGGAAGCCAAGGCGACACACATGGTCTCCCAGGCGATCGCCGAGGGCGACATGCAGGCCATCAACTACTTCGTGGCCCAGAAATACACCGAGGCCCTGGCCCGCATCGGTGAAGGCCCCAACAGCAAGATCATCATGATGCCCCTGGAAGCGGGCAGCCTGATAGGCTCGGTGGCGGGCATGGCCGAGCTGTTCAACAAAGACGGCAAGGCGGGCAAATCATGACAGCCCTGTTCGAGGGGCTGACCCACTGGCACTGGCTGGGACTCGGCTTCGTGCTGCTGGCCATCGAGGTGATGGGGTCGGTGGGCTTTCTGCTCTGGACCGGCATCGCCGCCCTGGAGGTGGGGCTCTTGCTGCTGGTCTGGCCCTTCGGCTGGCAGGCGCAGTTGCTGCTCTTCGCCCTGCAATCCCTGCTCACCACCTGGGCCTGGTGGCGCTGGCAGCATCGCCGGGATCGCTCCGGGCTGGATGCCGCCGCTCCCATCAACGAGCGGATGCAAAGCTACATGGGCCGCGAGCTGACCCTGCTGGACGAGGTCAGCCAGGGGATGAGCCGGGTACATCTGGACGACACCGTCTGGACGGTGCGCTGCAACGCGCCGCTGCCGGCCGGCAGCCGGGTCAAGGTGGTGGGGGCCGACTCCCACATCCTGCTGGTGGAACCCCTCGACTGACCGGGCAGCGCCCCGCCATGGCCATAAAAAAACGGGCCCGGCGCGAGTGCGCCGGGCCCGTTTTTCAATGAGGTGCTGGCTTAGTTGGCCTTGGCATCGCTCACGGCAGCTTCAGCCTTGGTGGCCACGTCAGCGGCAGCCTTCTCGACAGTAGCGGAAGCTTCGGAAGCAGCCTTCTCGACGGTAGCAGACGCTTCGCTAGCGGCTTTCTCGACAGTGGCAGCAACGTCTGCGGCCGGGGTCGCAGCCGGAGCGGCAGCTTCTTCTTTCTGACCACAGGCGGTCAACATCAGACCCAGGATACCGGCTACCAGTACTTTGTTCATGTGCATACCCTCAAAAAAAGATGGAGAGATGGTGCAGGGACCATCACTGTACGCCCCGGCTCCTGTCGGCACACCGGCCGCTGGAGCCCGAAGGCGCGCGAAATATATCCCCATATGCGGCCGATGAAAACGCGTATCACAATGATATTTTCTCGTTGGCATGATAAGAAACACTGCTGCAACGACAAATATTAATATAAAACACCCATTCATCACCAGATTCGCACAACAAATCGCCAATTACCTGACGATTGCCAGTCAGCCATTGTCTTTCTGTCAGGCTCTCGGCGCTGCCGGATTACGCCGTCAGTCAGACAGCTTCTGACAAGGCAGGCGCCGCCCCTGCTGGTCGCTCTCCCGGGCCAGGTCCAGCAAGGCCATCACCACCAGGGCCTCGTCGGCCGGCACCGGGTTCTCCCCCTCTCCCCGGATGGCGGCGCAGACACCGCGATAGTAGGCGCCGTAGTCCCCCGCTTCGCCTGCCACGGTCTGCTGCACGAGCTGACCGTCCCGGATCTGGCTGAGCTGGCCGGGGGCGGGATCCACGCCCCAGTCCGCCGCCGGAGGCCGCTTGCCCTCCTTGAGCTGCTCCTCCTGCACGTCCATGCCGAACTTGATGAAGGAGCCCTGACTGCCGTGCACCACGAAGCGGGGCATCACGGCCGACACCAGACAACTACCGTGCAGAATGACCCGCATCTCGCCGTAACCCAGCACCACATGGAAGTAGTCGTCCGCCAGGGCCCCGAGGCGCTGCTTGCCCAGATCCGCCTGCAACCAGTCCGGCTGACCGAACAGCTGAAGCGACTGATCAAGGATATGAGGGCCGAGATCGAACCAGAGACCGGAGCCCGGGCCGCCCGCCTCGCGCCAACGCTGGCGCACCTCGGGGCGATAACGGTCGAAGTGGGATTCGAACTGGGCAACTTGTCCCAGCGCCCCCTCCGTCAGCAGACGGCGCACCGTGAGGAAATCCCCGTCCCAGCGTCGGTTGTGGAAGATGCTGAGCAGCCGTTGCTGCTTCTCCGCCAACTCGACCAGCGCCTTCGCTTCGGCCAGATCCAAGGCGAACGGCTTGTCGATCACCACGTGCTTGCCCGCCAGCAGGGCCTCGCGAGCGATGGGGGCGTGGGTGTCGTTGGGGGTGGCGATCACCACCAGATCGAGGCTGTCATCGGCCAGCACCTGCTCCAGGGTGCCGACCCGGGTGCCGGGCAACGCGGCCTGTACCTTGGCGGCATCCCGGCTCACCACCCAGCGCAGGGTCAGGCCCGGGGTCGTGGCCAGGAAGGGGGCGTGAAAGGTCTGTCCTGCGAAGCCGTATCCCACCAGGGCGGCGTTGATTGTGTGGCTCATCCGGTTTTCTCCACGGGTCTGTGATCATGCGAGGCAGGCGAGGTCACCTGAAAAAGAGAAGGGGGCTCAAGGCCCCCTGAGTGTGCTCATCAGAGCACAGGATTTATTGCAAACACAAGCGCCGGCCCTGGCGGGTCATCAGCATCACCAGCGGGGGCAGCAGCAGCCACATGTGCAGGGCCAGCTGGCTCAGGGGATCCGGCATCAGCCAACCGGTGATCCCCACCAGGGCGCCGGAGCCGCTCATCTGGAACAGGCCGAGCAGGGCGGCAGCAGTCCCGGCGCAGTGGCCGAAGGGGGCCAGCGCCATACCGGCGGCGGCGCCCAGGATCATCGCAAAACCGATGCTGGAGAGGAACACCGGGCCCATCATAGCCAGCGGGTGCGGGATGTGCATGGCCAGGGTCAGGGTGATGGCGGAGAGCAGCAGCACCAGCAGGCCGATGCGCAGGGTCCGTCTTGGCCCTACCCGGGCGATGAAGCGCGGGGCCAGGAAGCAGGCCAGGATGTTGAGGGCCGCATTGGCGGTGAACCAGTGGCTGAAGCCACTCATGTCCAGCCCCAGGGTCACCATCAGTTGTACCGGCGCCGCCGTCACGTAGGCGAGGATCACCGCCATCGCCAGCATGCACAGCGCCGCGTTGAACAGGAAGCTCGGGGAGCGCAGCACCGGGCTGTAGCGGGACCAGCTGATGAGCGGGCCAGCACTGCTGGTCTCCTCAGGGCGGGTTTCCGGCATCCGCCACAGCAGCCAGCTGCCGACCACGACGGCGTAACCCGCCATGAACCAGAAGTTCGCCGACCAGCCCGCCTTGGCGGTGAGCCAGCCACCCAGCAGGGGCGCCAGTGCGGGGATAAAGCAGATCGCACCGTTCAGATAGGAGATCATCTGACCGCTCTTCTTGGGGCCATAGCTGTCACGGACCACCGAGAAGGCGGCCACCGAGGTGGCGCAGGCCCCGAAGCCTTGCAGCACTCGCGCCAGCATCAGCTCGACCAGGCTGGCAGCAAAGCCGGCTGCCAGGGCGCTCAGGCCGTAGAGCAGCACGCCCCCCAGGGCGATGGGTTTGCGCCCGTAGCGATCGGCGAGCGGCCCCACCAACAGTTGCCCCAGCCCCATGCTGAACAGGAACCAGGTGATGGTGCCCTGCATCAGGGTCACTTCGGCCCCCAGCTGCTCGGCCATCTGGGGGATGGCAGGCAAATAGATGTCGATGGCCAGCGGGCTGAACAACACCAGGAGTACAAGCAAAAGAATCAATGGCATCAGTCACCTCAAGCCCTAGGAATATCGATTGGGCCGCGAGTCTACTGACTCAGAGTAATGAATTGAAATGGTATTTAATCACTTCGGTTATTCCCTGCTGGAAACATGTATCTCTTCTACCTCTCAGGGGGTGGAACCAGGATCCCCCGTTGGCACCGGATCCCGGGCAATTGGCGCTTTTACTAAACCCCTCCCCCGCATAGAATGCGCAGATTATTTTTGCGGAGGTGTGTGATGAACAAGCTTGTCCTGGCAACAGGGAACCAGAAAAAGGTGAAGGAATTGGCCGCCATGCTGGCCGATATGAAGATCCAGGTGATCCCGCAGAGCGAGTTTGCAGTCTCCGATGCCGACGAGACCGGCACCACCTTCGTCGAGAATGCCATCATCAAGGCCCGCCACGCCGCCCGCGTCACCGGCCTGCCCGCCGTGGCCGACGACTCCGGCCTGGAAGTGGACCTGCTGCACGGCCGCCCCGGCGTCTACTCCGCCCGTTTTGCCGGTGCCGGTGCCAGCGACAAGGAGAACATCGACAAGCTGCTGGCCGAGCTCAAGGGCGCGCCGGATTAC
>SKEK01000754.1_pt1 | contig 16295 bp, 12 predicted proteins | sample 4826761 | NCBI WGS metagenome assembly SKEK01 (sample SAMN11008811, study PRJNA524170) | human gut metagenome | biome: Human fecal sample; material: Feces; isolation source: fecal sample from pouch patient p32 | host: Homo sapiens | place: Israel: Tel-Aviv | collected 2015-10-13 | reverse complement strand
TTACTATATTTATTCTTCAATCCATCGTATTTGGTGATACCATCGGTGATATATTATGGTATGGTATTAATGCCAATGGCTATATATAGTATTAATCTACGTTTAATAGCATAATTATTATTTTATTTTATAAAAGTTTAACAACTCCTTTATAGACAATATAATACTTTGTAGTAAAATGAATTTCAGATGAATTTAAAAACTTAGATATTAATAAATAAAGAATATCTTAGTTGTTATATGTGTTAAGTACAGCAGGACATCGTAATCTTTGTTGATTTCTGTTTGTAGCTAGAAGGAGTTTATTATGAAATCTTGTCCCTATTGTGGACATGCAGTGTTGAAAACAGATTGTTACTGCCCAGAGTGTGGGCATGTTAGTAGACCACAAATCTCGTTAGATAAATACAATCTAGGCTTGATTGAAAACTTTAAACAATGTTTGGTTTATAAATATGCTGATTTTGATGGCCGTGCAAGTCGTAGTGAATATTGGCATTTCTTGTTAGTCTATCAATTGTTGTTTGTGGCCATTCTATTTACTTGTGCTTTTTTGAGCTATATTAGCCCACTATCTAGCGTAGTAGGCGTAGGTTTTGGTTTGGTCATCCTTGTCCTTTTGTCCGTGATTATGGTTATTCCTGGCGTGGCTGTTTCAGTGCGACGTCTACACGATCAAGGCCGCTCAGGGGGACTCGTATTTATTGGATTCATCCCTGTAATAGGAACCATTATCCTGTTGATCCTTATGGCTCTGCCTGGTGAAAGCCAATCAAATCGCTTTGGCGCCCCTACCGGTCAAGTAGTTGTAACAAAACAAATGGCCCGTGAATTAGGTCTTATTGATACTACGCCATCTATGGGACTAACTGCAGGACTATTCTGCGCTATCTTTGTACTCTGGTTCTTAGTAGATAAACTACTTATGACTAGTGTGATGTAGTTTATGATGTATCCTATAATGAAATATAAAGCATAAGTTATTCCCAAAACATATAGACATTCATTTTCAAAATCGTCAACAGTAATGATATAATATTTTCAAGAAGAATTTATTTGTTATTTCTAGAGGAGAGAAGATTATGACTGATTTGTCTATCAAAAATCTTTCGTATGTAGATAATTTTAAACATACGATTATGGGTAATTATGCTAATTTTAAAGGTCGTGCAAGCCGCAGTGAATATTGGCGTTTCTATGGTATCACAATTGTTATTGCTGGTATCTTCAATGTATTGAGTGCTCTTGTAATGGATACTGCGCTAGCAAGTGTTGTAGGTCTTATTTCTATAGTATATAATCTTGCAATTCTATTGCCTTCCATTGGTCTTGCTGCTCGTCGTTTACATGACATTGGTAAAAGTGGTTGGATGCTTTTGATTAGCTTGATTCCATTTGGTATTATCTATGTTATTTATCTACTCGCTCAAAAGGGTGATGAAGGTGATAACCAATACGGATCTCCAATGAGCTATGAAGTAATTACTGCTGAAGAAGCCGCTCGCACTGGTCTTAAAGAAACTCCAACTGACGACATGGATCGTAAATTCATGTACGTGTGCATTGCAATTATTATTCTTGAATTAATTCTCATGAGTGCCATCTAATAATTGTATATACAATAAAGCCTACGTAAGTAGGCTTTTTTTTTGCTTAATAGGTGATGTAGGTTCTGTTAAATTTAGAAATGAAGTATTTGACAATTTCCCCGTTTGAGTCCTATAATTATCTATTATATGAATATTGCGTTGAAAAAGACGGCATGTCTCAGACGGATTTTGTAGAGACCAAACTCATGGGCTGAAAGGTTTGGAAATCTAGAGATTTGCGGATCACTTTGGAGCAAGCAGGAACCCTGCCGGTGAACACCGTTATATGTCTAAGTGGCTTTCACAACATGAAGCCTAGTTATTTCGTATGCTCGGAATATTCTAGCTTTCACAGAAGGTCAGTAGGGTGGTACCACGGATATGACGTCCGTCCCTTCGGGGACGGGCGATTTTTTTATGTAAAAGGAGCACAGCATGGATTACGGTAAGACGTTACATTTGCCTGAAACAGAATTCCCAATGCGCGGCAATTTGCCTAAGCGCGAACCAGAAATTTTACAATTCTGGGAAGATAACAAGATTTATCAAAAACGTTTGGAATTGCGTAAAGACGCAAAACCTTTCATTTTGCATGATGGCCCTCCATACGCAAATGGTAAATTGCACATCGGTCATGCCCTCAACAAAACGTTGAAGGACATCATCATGAAATACAAGACTATGACAGGTCACTATACTCGCTACATCCCAGGTTGGGATACACACGGCTTGCCAATCGAGCATGCGGTTATTAAGAACACTGGTCTTAACCGTCATGAAATGGCTCCATTGGACTTGCGCAATAAATGTAAGGAATATGCATTGGAGTGCGTAGAAACACAAAAACAAGATTTCATTCGTTTTGGTGTATTAGGCGAATGGGACCGTCCGTATTTGACATTGCGTCCTGAGTTCGAAGTTAAACAACTTGGCATCTTCGGCGAAATGGCAAAACGCGGTCACATCTATAAAGGTCTTAAAACTGTATACTGGTGTACGCACTGCGAAACTGCATTGGCAGAGGCAGAAATCGAATATGCTGAGAAAAAATCCTTCTCCATTTACGTAAAATTCCCTTACGTATCCGAGAAAAAGGTAACATTGCCAGCTGGCGTAGATCCAAAACAAGCATACTCTGTTATTTGGACAACTACTCCTTGGACAATGCCTGCCAACGTAGCTATTTCCGTTAACCCTGAGCTTGAATATGGATGGGTAAAAGTAGGTGACGAATACTACTTGATGGCTACTGAACTTGTTGACGCAGCTATGAAAGATATTGGTATCGAAAACTACGAAATCGTAAACCGCTTCTCTGGGGCAGACTTAGAATTAGCTGAATTTAAACATCCATTCGTAGAACGTACATCCACTGTATTATGCGGTGACCATGTAACACTTGAAGCCGGTACTGGTTGCGTACATACAGCGCCTGCACACGGTGAAGACGACTTTAACATCGTTATGCGTTATAACAAGGAAGGTAAAACTAATCTTCCTATCATTTCTCTTGTTAACGAAACTGGTAACTACACTAAACAAGTAGACGACAACCGTTATGGCGATACTGAATTCCCATTGGCTGGCGTAGAAATTCACGATGCAGAAGTGCCTGTAATCAAAATCTTGGCACATAACAATGCATTACTTCACAAATCTAGTTTGCGCCACCAATACGCTCACTGCTGGCGTTGTAAAAATCCTGTTATCTATCGCGCTACAGAACAATGGTTCTCCTCTGTAGATGGGTACCGTCAACAAGCGCTTGATGCAATCGACAACCAAGTGCAATGGATTCCTAAATGGGGCCATGACCGCATCTTCAACATGGTTCGCGACCGCGGTGACTGGGTAATTTCTCGTCAACGTATTTGGGGCGTGCCAATTCCTATTTACTATTGTGAAAGCTGCGGCGAGCACATCATCAACGATGATACTATCAAAGCGTTACAAGAAAAAGTAGCCGTAGAGGGCTCCGATGCATGGTGGGCTCACAGTGCAAAAGAATTGTTACCAGAAGGCTTCAAATGTCCTCATTGCGGTCATGATGAGTTCAAAAAAGAAACAGACATCATGGACGTATGGTTCGACTCTGGTTCCTCTTGGGCTGGTGTACTCGAAGTTAATGATCTTGACGTACCATGTGCTATGTACCTTGAAGGTTCTGACCAACATCGCGGTTGGTTTAATTCTTCCTTGTTAACTGCAGTAGCCACAACAGGTAAAGCACCGTACAATTCCGTATTAACTCACGGTTTCGTTGTGGACGGCGAAGGCCGCAAAATGTCTAAATCTGTAGGTAATACAGTGGCCCCTAGCGACATCATCGACGTATACGGCGCTGACGTTATGCGTTTGTGGGTATCTTCCGCGGATTACCAAGCAGACGTGCGTTTGTCCAAAGACATCGTAAAACAATTGTCCGAAGTATATCGTAAGATTCGTAATACATTCCGCTTCTTGCTTGGCAACTTGGACGACTTCAATCCAAACACTGACAAAGTGGCTTATGCAGATATGTCCGAATTTGATAAATGGGCATTGTTGCGCTTAGAAGAGGTGCGTCAAAAGGTTACGGATGCGTATGAAAACTATGAATTCCACATGTTGTACCATGCTATTCATAACTTCTGCACCGTAGACTTGAGTTCCATCTACCTCGATGTAATGAAAGATACTATGTATGCTGAAAGCAAAAACGATGTAGCTCGTCGTTCTGCTCAAACAGCGATGTACGAAATCTTGAAAACATTAGTAGCCATGGTATCTCCAGTACTTTCTTTCACAGCGGAAGAAGTTTGGAAATATATGCCTAAAGAAGAGGGCATGCGCGAATCCGTTATGCTTCAAGATTGGCCACAAGGTCATCCAGAACATTTCAACCAAGAATTGGCTGACAAATGGAATCAATTGTTAGACTTGCGTACATCCGTACAAAAAGCATTGGAACTTGCTCGTCAAGACAAAACAATCGGTCATCCATTGGATGCATCCGTTACAGTATATGCTGAAGGTGCTGCATTCGATGCATTGAACGCCCTTGGTGAAGAAGGCTTGGCTAAACTCGTTATCGTATCCGAAGCTCACATCGTGAACGGCGCTGCACCAGCAGAAGCTGTAAAAGACGAAGAAACTGGCGTTGCCACAGTTGTTGTTGCATCTGGTCTCGAAAAATGTGAACGCTGCTGGATCCACCGCGATACAGTAGGTCAAGATAGTGCACATCCTACACTTTGTGCACGCTGTGCCGATGTTGTAAAAACATTATAATAAAAAAAAGACCATCCTCTGAACTTCGCTTCCAAAAATTGGACACAATTTTTGGATTGCAGTTCACTGGGGATGGTCTTTTTTATGTTTGTAAATCCTTTGGTACTGTTAACTGTTTCCAATTATCTAGTTCAGGGATTTCCAAGGTATTTATTGTTTTTTGAATCCAATAGTTTAAGGACACCTCGTTCCCCACATATTGTTCAAATAAGTAGGTCTTACCAGGTGTGTCTTGTTGGTTTCCATCGTCATCGATGGTATGACGGGCGGACTCTTTCAGATAGAGCTGCACTCTAAATGGGGTCGATTGCTTGCCTTTAAAAATGAAATAGGATGGGCCCACAAAGTCATGAGTACGAATATTAATTTGTTCGTACTTTTTCTCTTTTAATCCTTGCAAGGCAGCCTGAATCATAGCGTTTGCATCATCGTATTCCTCTAGCAAAAACGGCTGTTGATCCACATCGAGCACGTAATGCCAGGTTGGCTTTTCTTCGTTCTTTTCGATAGTCCAATTATCTTCGAGGCTAGGCAATTGATGATTATCGTAAAGCTCTTTCAATAGGTTTATGGTATTTTCTTTGTCGTAAATGGACTTGTAGATAATTTCATGTCCTTCTGATGGATCATAACCATGTAGCCTTATTTGATAGTGATCTCGTAGCATCCGTTTTACATCGACCTTAAAGATATTGCGCAATGTATCTGGGACGGATAGGAAATGATTGTAAAAGCTGAGCTTCATTTCTTCTTGTGACTCTAAGGCGGTTTCAATGGTTTGCCAGTCGTACAAGGTTGTATCCCATAGGAAGTCGTCCATGGTTACAGATAAGCGGGCCGCATTTTGAGGCCTGTTGGTAGGCGCAGGGCGCACCGTAGTAGTTGACTCGGCAATACCTTCTTTGTATTGCCAATGACCATCGACCTCTTCAAAGGCTGCTAAGCGTTCTTCTGCTTCGTCATCGATAGGAATATCTTTTAGCTCCGGATCTAAATTGGCTTTATGAGATAAGATATATTGATGGGATTGCTCGTAATAGGATACGGCTTGATCTAAATCTGGTTTGCCAGTTACATAGCCTTTTTCGTAGGCATAACCTAAAGCAACACGTGTTAAAGCGCGTGTAATATCATAGAACAGAACGCGATTCTCCTCTTCAAAGGCTCGTTGTTCCTCGTCTAAGACACGTAGTAATGATTGCACACCAAAGCGTATATTTTTCGTTACCCCTAAACCGTGGATTCGCATGTATCCGATATAGGGCAAGGCGAATATGAAGCGATCTTTTGTAGCCGCCATATGTGTTAAATCTGCAATGAGACCCCAGTCAAGAGGCAGGTGGCCTATGTGAAAGATATAGCCAAAGGCTGCCTGTAAGGCGGTGTACCCTGCATCACTAAACTGTTTCGTTGCCGCACGGCGGTAGAGACCGATAGCCTTTACCGGATCGTAGGGAATCGTAGAACGTAACGCTTTAGCATCATAGAAATGATAGTAATAATCCGCTAATTCTGCGATACTTTCAGATTGACCTAAGGCGGCACCTTTAGTGAACCATGTGAAAGCATCCTCGAATTTACCATTTTCATGGCAGTCGAGGCCTGTATATAACATCATGGCAGGGTTGCCAAGTTCGGCCGCAGTCCTAGCGACACGGCGCGCATTGCTGAAATCGGCTTCATCGATATAGATATTGCGCAAGTTCCCTTGGAACATAGCAAGACCGTTGTCGAGGGCCTTGTTAAACCACTCTTTCGCAAGGTTAGATGCATTTTCTTGTAATGTTTCATCTGGCACAGTGCCTTGCAAAGCGGCGATGCGATCCTGCACAGAGTTTGCTGTAAGGCTTCTTTGAATGCGTTTAGTCCAACTCATAGGCGGAGGTGTTAGCATAGTCTCAGCGGAGCTGATGCGATTATCATCACGCCAGAAAAAGACATTGCCTATAACATATTGGCAATAGGCATCGCCTTGGTTTGCGTAATCATAGACAATGCGAAATGCTTCGTCGAAGGAAATTTGCATATCCTTCTCTACGGTAGGCGTAATGGAGCCTTTAATGCGCAAAGCTTGTAATGTGCCGATAGGGCTACAGCGGCGAATGCTATCATGCAAGCACTGATAGGTGCGCATATTATCCTCTGGAAAGTTAGACTCTTCCCAGGTAAAGCGAGGCCCTGCATAGATGCGTGCCAAGAGTGCATAGGCGTCACCTAGCTCTCGAGCCTCTGGGTCATTGGCTATCTTGAGAGCGTCCTCTTTAGTGTCTATATCACTTTCAAGACGGCTTGTCTTGTCGTTTCGTAAGGCTCTATCTTTTAGTTGACTTGGATTTTGCTGATTATTGACGATGAGCTCCAATTGACGTAAGCCTTCTTGAGCCATTTTTTGATTGTAGGATGTAAAAATCATGTGGAAGACCTTTTGTAGGCGTTCCGTAAAGTACTGTGCCATTAGGCCTCCTTTTATACATGTATACAGTAAATACATATTTATTATATAACGAACGCGAGGTACCGTAAAAGAGAAAATACTAGTATATCTGCATGTTCTCTATTGATATCATACTGCTATCAGTTACCTGTTCTCACAATATACTAGCCTATTTCTAATTTATATCTATGCATAATACAGAGTCTTCAGCATGTATTGGATTCAAATGATAAAAAAATCCCCTCTGAAGAAAATCTGCTGTCACAAATTTTATGTGATGTCTGCAATCTTTCAGAGGGGTTATTATGTATCCTAGTTCTTAGGAATACATATTATTTTTTGTTGTAATCGCCGAACCATTTGTTGTAGATTTTTTGGTAAGTGCCGTCTTCTTTAAGTTCTTTAAGAGCTTTGTTAACAGCTTCTTGTAAAGCTTTGTTGCCTTTTTTCACGCCAAGAACTGTACCTTCAGCTTTAGTAGGTTCGCCTACAAGTTTAAGGTCTTGATCAGCACCTTGTTTGAGGTAGTACATAGCAACTGCATTATCGATGATAGCACCGTCGATTGTACCAGCTTTCAATTCCATGAAGATATTAGCATTAGAATCGATTTGTTTTACTGTTGTACCAGGAATTTTTTGAGCCATTTCAACCGGGATTGTACCGATTTGAGCGCCTACAGTTTTACCTGCTAATTCATCCATGTTGTGGATTGTTGTGTTGTCTTTACGAACAACTGTGATGAAACCGCCTTGGTCGAAGTATACATCGGAGAAGTCCAATGCTTTTTCACGTTCAGGAGTTGCGTTGATGCCTGCTGCGATCATGTCGATATCGCCAGATTGAACTGCTGGAATCAAAGCATCGAAGCCCATGGATTTGAATTCCATTTTTAAACCAAGTTTTTTAGCAATTGCTTCGGACAAATCAACATCGAAACCAACGTATTTGTCGCCTTCAGTAAATTCGAATGGTGGGAATGTAGTTTCAGAACCTACACGTAATACACCTTCTTGTTGTGTCATTTTTGGTTTGTCGTTGCCACAACCAGTCAATAAACCCATTGCTGCTACCGCTACGAGGGCGATGGCTGTCAATTTTTTGAACTTAAACATAGTATCCTCCTCAAACATCCATATACATGGTTTATACATTTCTGTTTATATTGTACGGAATTTTACACCAATAGGCAATAACATTGTATAATTAAGAGTAAACGAGTTTTTTATTCTTTATTGTAGAGTATCATAATCCTTTACAATAATGTGGTTATATACATGGAGGCAATATGTCCCTTACAACTACTTTTGCTAATCTTTGTAAAAGCTTCGCACCTGATGCGTTTGCTATTAATTACACATTAGCCAAGAATCCTGAGATTTCCAGTCAGGAGTTTGAGTCTGTTAAAACCATAGGCGCTGTTCTCGAAAAATATGGCATGGACGTAACCTATGAATTCTGTGATTTGCCGACTGCCTTCAAGGCGTCTGCCGTAAAAGTAGACAATCCAAAAGGCCGCTTGGCAATCCTCTGTGAATACGATGCACTGCCAGAGGTAGGCCATGCGTGCGGCCACTCCGCCAGCGGCTCTATGAGCGTGCTAGCTGCATTGACACTACATAAAATGCAACAAGAAGGGGTTGCTTTCAACATGGACATCGATATTATCGGCACACCAGACGAAGAAGCGATGGGTTGCAAGGTAGACATGTGCAACGCAGGGGTGTTCAAAGAATACGATTTTGCCATCATGGTCCACCTCGACGGCGAGGAAACGCGTCCTAACTCACAATTCTTGGCACTCGACTGCTTCCGTGCTAAGTATCACGGTAAGCCAGCCCATGCAGCTGGTGAGCCTTGGAATGGCGTCAATGCGGTAAATGGTGTGCAACTTGCCATCCATGCTATGGATATGATGCGCCAACAAGTGCGCCCTGAAACGCGTATTGGCACATGGATCATTGCGGGAGGTACCGCATCCAATGTGATTCCTGCCTTCGGTAAATTAGAGGTCACCGTGCGTCACACAGAGCGTGAGTACTTGAATGGTTTATCCGAGCAAATCAAAAAAATCTTTGAAGGGGCTGCTCTTTGTACTGGTACAACTGTGGATGTAGAGTTTTATGGCAACCCCTATGATGATATGAACCAAAACAATCGTGGCACAGCGCTTATCGAAGCGGTAATGACCGACATGGGCCTCGATTTTGAGCCCGGCCCAGCAGCCCTTGGAGGTAGTTCAGATATTGGCAATGTAAGCTATCAATGTGCAGCACTCCATCCTAAATTGCGCCTCGCTGGCGAGCCGAAGGTGTGCCATTCTAAAGAATTTGCTGCTGCTATGTTAGAGCCTACCATTGAACAAACCATTACCGACGGTGCAAACATCATTGGTGGCACAGTATTGCGATTGGTAGAACACCCAGAAATCTTAGAAGAAATTGTAGCCGAATTTAATAATTCTAAATAGAAGGAATAGAAGGAATAGAAGGAGGATGTATGGCCACGACTGAAACATTAGAAATAAAAAATTATATAGGCCTCACTGGGGATAAGCCCATTCGATTTATCGCATCCGATGTAGATGGTACCTTGGTCAATGATGCAAAGGCGATTCCTGAGGATGCTATTGAGGCGATTCGTGCCGCTCGTGAAAGTGGCATTCGTGTAGCCATTGCTTCTGGCCGTGCTTGGAATGAGATGAATGATGTCATCGAAAAACTGCCGTGCCTGCGCTATTTCATGTGTACCAATGGTGCCTATGTAATGGATAAGGACGAAAACCGCAGTCTATTCCACGTAAGTTTTGATAAAGAACAAGCACTACATTTGTTGCGCAAACTATTAACCTATGGCGTCTATGTAGAGGCCTATGTGAAAGATCAAATCTTTGGCATGTATCCTCCGTCTAGATGTATTACACCTGAACGCTTAGGAGTATGCGCTAGCGAGTGTGCTGAGGAAGATAAAAAGACTGTACATGGCATAATGGATAATCATCTGCCTAATACTAAAAATCAGATTTCTGGTATAGGGGACACTCGTCTGCCTGGAGCAACGTACGATCACTATGCATTGGCAGAAGGTAATGAAGCCGCAAAGGTAAAGATGTCTGAATGTGAAATAGAGCAATCTAATTTCTTCTTTAGACCTAATATTCGCCCATTTATCTTGGCTACGCGGACAATGGTATGTGATCTACTAGCCCATATGGAATCCTTAGACGAAGGGCCTGAGAAAATTCAAATCTTCTACGGTGATGAACCGATGCGTCAACGTATCTTGCAAGACTTGCGCGATGAATACCAAGGGCTATCTCACGACGGTACAGGTCGAGAACGCTTTTATGATGTGCTGCTCTCTAGTGAAGGTAATTTAGAATTTGTCTTGCCCCACACTACAAAGGGTACAGCCGTAGAAGCCTTAGCAAAACATTGGGGCTTAAGCCCTGATGAGGTAATGACACTGGGGGATAGCGAAAACGACCTATCTATGCTACGCTTTGCGGGCGCTGGCGTGGCCATGGGCAATAGCAAGCCGAACATTAAAGAAGCGGCACATTACGAAACGACAGATAATAATCACCAAGGCGTGGCAAAGGCAATCTATTCTGCTATTGCATATAATAATGAGCTAAATAAGAAGAAGTAAAAGTAGATAATATTAAGTTTGGCACAGATAAACAGTACATAGGAGGTGATGTATATGGGAAATCTAAAGTTTAATATCGATGACACATGCGTTAAGTGTGGTGCTTGTGCTGAGGATTGTCCTGTTCAATGCATCACCGAAGGGAAAACTCGATTTATCATTGGGAAAGGCTGTATCAGTTGTGGTGACTGCTATTCCATCTGTCCCGTGGGGGCTGTAAAAATGTATAAGCGAGAGGCCCCTAAAAAGTGATAGCTAGAAATCCGAACATTGAATTCTTATTTATAATTTACATACGGAATATATGGAGTCGTTATACTTCCTATGGTATAATAAAATGTAATGAAAAATTAGCGTTTGGCTCGGAAAAACGCGTCCCAGTACAGAAACGTATGGGCATAATAAATAGTGAATATACTTTCACAAATAGATGCATATGGAGGAAGGCATGGAAAACAAGGAATTTGTTATTGTTGTTGACTTTGGTGGTCAATATAATCAATTGATCGCGCGCCGTGTTCGTGAAAATCACGTATACTGCGAAGTATATCCATACAACAAAGCGCTGGATAAAATTAAGGAATTAAAACCGCAAGGTATCATCTTTACAGGCGGTCCTAACAGCGTGTATGAAGAAAACTCTCCGAAAATTGAGAAAGAGATTTTTGAACTTGGTATTCCTATTCTTGGCATGTGCTATGGTATGCAATTTATGGCGCATACATTGGGTGGCGAAGTTAAATCTGCGGACAACCGTGAGTTTGGTAAAACACCTACTAAAGTGGACACTACATCTCCATTGTTCAAAGGCTTGGACGAAGACCAAGTTGTGTGGATGTCCCACGTTGACTATGTAGCAAAGGTTCCAGAAGGCTTTGAAATCGTAGCACATACTAAGGATTGCCCTGTAGCATCTATGCAAAATAAAGAACGTAAACTATATGCTATGCAATACCATGCAGAAGTATTGCATACTGAACATGGTAAAGAAATGCTTCACAACTTCTTGTACGAAGTATGTGGTTTCACAGGCACATGGACAATGGCAAACTATGCGAAATCTGCTATTGAAGACATCCGTAAAACCGTTGGTGACGGCAAAGTATTGTTAGCATTGTCTGGTGGTGTAGATAGTTCTGTTGCGGCAGCTCTTATCTCTAAAGCTGTGGGCGACCAATTGACTTGTATCTTTGTTGACCATGGTTTAATGCGTAAAAATGAAGGCGACGAAGTAGAAGCAGCTTTCAAAGATTCCGGCATGCATTTCATCCGCGTCGATGCAGAAAAACGTTTCTTAGATAAATTGGCTGGTCTTGAAGATCCAGAAGCTAAACGTAAAGCTATCGGTGAAGAATTCATCCGCGTATTTGAAGACGAAGGCCGTAAAATCGGCTCCGTTGATTTCTTAGCGCAAGGTACAATCTACCCTGACGTTATCGAGTCCGGTACTGGTGAAGCAGAAGTTATTAAATCTCACCACAACGTAGGCGGCTTGCCTGCAGTTGTAGACTTCAAAGGCCTTATCGAACCATTGCGCAACCTCTTCAAAGACGAAGTACGTGAACTTGGTTCTGAATTAGGTTTGGCTGATTACCTCGTATGGCGTCAACCATTCCCAGGTCCTGGTCTTGCTATCCGCGTAATGGGCGAAATCACGAAAGACAAACTCGACATCTTGCGTGATGCGGACTACATCTTCCGTGACGAAATTGCAAAAGCTGGTCTTGATCGCAGCATCAACCAATACTTTGCAGTATTAACATCTACACGTACCGTAGGCGTTATGGGTGACTTCCGTACATACGATTACACATTGGCATTGCGTGGCGTAACAACAACAGACTTTATGACTGCTGACTGGGCACGCATCCCTTACGACGTATTGGACACAATCTCCCGTCGTATTGTAAACGAAGTACAACACATCAACCGTATCGTGTACGATATTACATCTAAACCACCTGCTACAATTGAGTGGGAATAATAAGAACAAATAATTCTGGCTATAAATTTGCCGAAATAAAGCCTCCCATCAGTTTGCTATGGACCCCCTTTTACTGTACAACCAGTAAAGGGGGTATTTTCATGAGAGATAGTTATAAATTTAAAAGGAAAGCAATTGAATTATTATAAAAGCAACAAAGAGGGCTTATATTCATTTGATTTCAATTCTAGTCTCAGATTGATTTTGTAGGTTATAAATAAATTTGGAGTAGCAGTATCATAAAATTATTAATGGAAGATTTGATTTGTTCGTATATTGAGTTCATAGAACGGATAAATAGATTTTTTTCTAAGAATATACAAAAGTAATAATGTAAGATATTATAATATATAAAATAACTTCATAAACTTAAAATTAAGGAGTGAGAATATGAAAGCTAATTATAATGGATTGTGGAAAATTTTAATAGATAAGAATATGAATAAAAAAGAACTAACCGAAGTTTGTGAATTATCTCCTGCAACAGTATCTAAAATGGGCAGAGGGGAGTTTGTTAGTATGGATGTTTTATATCGCATTGGAACGAAACTAGATGTTGATTTTGGAGAGATGGTTTCGATTATAAAACCGGGAAAGTAAAGAATCCTTGCGGTGGCGTAAAGGTGATTCAAAATGATTAAACTATATGCAAAGTAGATAAGAATTAACTTGTTATGCAGTGTAACTGGAATAAGGAAAAGATAGAAAATTTTATACTAGAAGATAGAGGATAAAACTTTACTTAAGCGTCTATTAAATAAGGAGAGGTAGAAAGGGATGTCAGACTTAACTAAGGGTAATAATGAAACAATACAAAGATCAGAGTTGCATAGAAAAATTTGGGCTATTGCTGATGATGTTCGTGGTGCAGTAGATGGTTGGGATTTTAAACAATATATTTTAGGGATTTTGTTTTATAGATTTATTTCTGAAAATATTACTGAATTTTTCAATTCTGCCGAGCATGAAGCTGGTGACTTAGAATTTGATTATGCTGAAATTTCTGATGAAGAAGCAGAGCAGGATTTTAGACCAAATACAGTTGAGGATAAAGGCTTTTTTATTTTACCAAGTCAACTATTTAAAAATGTTGTTAAAACAGCTAAGAATAATGAAAATTTGAACACAGATTTAGCTAATATATTTAAAGCGATTGAAGGAAGTGCAGTAGGATTTGCATCGGAAGATGATATCAAAGGTTTATTTGAAGATGTGGATACAACTAGTAACCGTTTAGGTGGAACTGTAGCAGAAAAAAATAAAAGACTGGCAGATATACTAACAGGTATAGCTGAAATTAATTTTGGGAATTTTCAGGATAATGAGATAGATGCCTTTGGCGATGCGTATGAGTATTTGATTTCAAAGTATGCGAGTAATGCCGGTAAATCCGGTGGAGAGTTTTTTACCCCACAAACAGTCTCCAAACTTCTATCAAGGCTTGTTATGGATGGAAAAGCTAATGTTAATAAGGTATATGACCCTACATGCGGTAGCGGAAGTTTATTACTTCAGATGAAGAAGCAATTCGATGAACATATTATTGAGGAAGGTTTTTTTGGTCAGGAAATCAATATGACCAACTTTAATTTGGCTCGTATGAACATGTTTCTTCACAATGTCAATTATAATAATTTTTCAATTAAAAGGGGCGATACTCTAATCAATCCTTTACATAAAGCAGAAAAACCGTTTGATGCCATTGTTTCAAATCCTCCTTATTCAATTAAATGGGTGGGAGATGCTGATCCAACTTTAATAAATGATGAAAGATTTGCACCAGCAGGGAAACTAGCGCCAAAGTCGTATGCTGACTATGCCTTTATCATGCATTCATTATCGTATCTTTCGAGTAAAGGTAGGGCGGCTATTGTTTGTTTTCCAGGAATTTTTTATAGAAAAGGTGCTGAGAAAACTATTAGACAATATCTTGTTGATAATAATTTTGTTGATTGTATTATCCAACTCCCAGAAAACCTTTTCTTTGGAACAACAATAGCTACTTGTATTTTAGTTATGGCTAAGAACAAGACAGAAAATAAAATATTGTTTATTGATGCGAGTAAAGAATTTAAGAAAGAAACCAATAATAATGTCTTGACGGATGACAATATCGACCATATCGTTGAATTATTCACTAATTATCAAAGTGTAGACTATAAAGCAGCTCTCATTGATAATGATGTTATTGGTTCAGAGCAGGATTATAACCTTTCCGTCTCAACCTATGTCGAACAAGAAGATACACGTGAGAAAATTGACATTGATGTTCTCAATAAAGAAATTGCTGAGACCGTTGCTAAGATTGACTACTTACGTGCAGAGATAGACAAGATTGTAGAGGAGCTAGGAGGTAAATGATGAATATCCTAGAAGAATTCCAAAACTGTCCCATTGAGTGGAAAGAGTTGGGGGAAGTAGCACTTTTAAAACGAGGGAAAACAATTACCTCAAAAACCGCAACTGAAGGACCCTATCCAGTTATTTCTGGAGGTCAGAAGCCAGCCTACTTTCACGGTGAATTTAATAGAGAAGGTGAAACGATAACGGTTGCTGGTAGTGGAGCATATGCAGGTTTTGTAATGTATTGGGATGAGCCTATTTTTGTTTCGGATGCTTTTTCAATTGAGCCTCTTGAAGGTGCTTTAATCCCAAAGTTTTTATATCATTATCTTCTTGAAAAGCAAGAGATTCTTTTTAGTTTGAAAAAAGGTTCAGGAGTACCTCACGTATATCCCAAGGATGTTTCAAAAATTCTTATTCCAATTCCTCCTCTAGAAATTCAAGAAAAAATCGTGCAAACACTTGACAAAATGACAGAGTATGTTACAGAATTGACCTCAGAATTGACCTCAGAATTGACCTCACGTAAAAAGCAATATTCATATTATCGAGATAAGCTTTTGTCCTTTGAGGATGAGGTTTATCGGGTTGAGTGGAAAGTTTTTAAAGATGTTGCTACATTGAAAAATGGAAAAGATTGGAAAAATCTTCCAAGTGGTGATATACCAGTATATGGAAGTGGTGGGGAAATGGGACAGTTTGTTTCAGACTATGCTTATGATAAACCAACTGTTTTAATTCCTAGAAAAGGCTCAATTTCTAATTTGTTTTATTTAGAGAAAGCTTTTTGGAATGTTGATACAATTTACTATACAGAAATTGATGAAGAACAGATTATTCCAAAATATTTTTATTATTATTTAACAACTGTCAAATTAGAAGAAATGGCAACTAATCCAACAAGACCTAGTTTAACCCAAGCAATTCTTGATAAAATTAGAATCCCAGTCCCTTCCCTTAAAATCCAATCTCGTATTGTTCAAGTTCTGGACAACTTTGATATGGTTTGTAACGACTTAAACAT